>Ga0073928_10001178_pt1 | contig 52126 bp, 38 predicted proteins | sample PaiPotPPA55metaG_FD_76969 | JGI IMG/M metagenome (GOLD analysis project Ga0073928, IMG submission 76969) | Iron sulfur acid spring bacterial and archeal communities from Banff, Canada, to study Microbial Dark Matter (Phase II) - Paint Pots PPA... ... | reverse complement strand
CCGTTGAGCGCTGCAACGGCCTTTTCAGCTTCGGCGTCATCCTTGATTTCAGCGAAACCGAAGCCACGCGGTTGGCCCGTAAAACGATCGCGAAGCAGTGTGAGAGAATCGGGTTGGATACCGATTTCCGAAAACAGTGCTTGTACCTGCTCTTCCGTAGCCTTGAACGACAGGTTGCCCACGTACAATTTCTTCACGGCCGTTCTCCTTGCGCCCCTCACTTCCATCTCGTCCCCAGGAACAAGAGAGGGCACGCCATCCGAGGCTGAAGAGTCAGGAATCCCGCCGCGGGCAGCGAGCTAGGCAAAATGCTGCTCCCGGCTGAAGCGAGCGCTCCAGCGACTCGGAAGCATCTTGCGGCAAGAGTTCGCCGCAGTCAACCGTCGGACTGGCGAAAGCGGCTCGGCGCGAGGAGATCGGCGGAAGATGATTGAAGCGCGCTAGGGAGCGGCGCAGCATCGGTGCTAGGATGCGGGAAATTTCGCGGAGGTCATCCGTGCGCGGGACCATGATGGATTTTCCGCTCACGCTCGTGCCGATTCTCGAGCGGGCCGGAAGGCTTTTTTCGAAGATTGAAATTGTTTCGCGGCGGCCGGACCGCTCCTTGACGCGCTGCACGTATGGCGACGTGTACCGGCGCGCGCGTCGTCTGGGGCGAGCGCTGGAACTTGCGGGGCTGAAGCGGGGGGAGCGAGTTGCGACGCTGATGTGGAATCACGCTGCGCATCTGGAAGCGTACTTCGGTATTCCGGTTTCTGGCGGCGTGTTGCACGCGCTGAACCTGCGACTTCATCCCGACGAGCTCACTTATATTGTGAACCACGCGCGCGATCGGTTCCTGATTGTGGACGATGTGCTGTTGCCGGTCTACGAGTCGTTTCGGACGCGAACGAATTTCGAGCGCGTGTTTGTGGTGCCGTACGGCTGCACGGCGTCGGCGGGCTACGAAAGCTATGAGGATTTTCTCGCGAGGGCGGACGACAACTTCGCTTATACCAACATCGAGGAGAACGAAGCTGCCAGCATGTGCTTCACCTCCGGCACGACCGGAAAACCTAAAGGCGTTGTCTATTCGCACCGCGCGCTGGTGCTGCATAGCTTCGCGCAGGCTCCCGGCGACAGCTTTGCAATCTCGCATGATTCCGTAGTGCTGGCCGTCTCTTCCATGTTTCACGCAAACGCGTGGGGACTTCCTTACACTTGCACGATGGTAGGCGCGAAGCTGATTTTGCCGGGCCCGCATCTTGACGCCGAGAGCGTGCTGGATCTGGTCGAGAAAGAACGAGTCACGGTTGCATGCGGGGTGCCTACGGTGTGGCTGGGAGTGCTAGCGGCGCTTGAAAAGAATCCGGGCCGGTGGAAGATCTCGCAACTCGTGCGGCTTCCTTGCGGAGGAAGCGCTCCTCCCGAGGCGCTGATGCGCGGGCTCGATCGCTTCGGCTTCCATTTGGTTCATCTTTGGGGAATGACGGAAACCACTCCGCTCGCCACGATGGGCGCGGTCAAGTCCACGATGGCGCATTTGTCGAAAGATGAGAAGTACGAAGTCAGAAAAAGGCAGGGATTGCCCGTGCCGTTCATCGAGCTACGCGTGATGACGCCGGAAGGCGAGGCGCCATGGGACGGTGCGACGTCCGGCGAACTGGAAGTGCGGGGGCCGTGGGTGGCTGCGAGCTATTTTGAAGCGCCGGAAACGCACGACCGCTGGACGGAAGACGGATGGTTTCGGACCGGAGACGTCGCGTCGATCGACGTCGAGGGTTACGTCCGGGTACTCGACCGCAGCAAGGACATGATCAAATCCGGGGGCGAGTGGATCAGCTCGGTCGATCTGGAGAACGCGCTGATGTGTCACCCGGCGGTGCGGGAGGCCGCGGTGATTGGAGTGGCGCATCCGAAGTGGCAGGAGCGGCCGCTCGCCGTGGTCGTGGTGAAAGAGGGCGCTATCGTTACGGTGGAGGAGTTGCGTGCATTTCTCGCTGCGAAATTCGCGAAGTGGCAAATTCCCGATGGGTTCGTGTTCGCGGCGGAGATCCCCCGCACATCCGTGGGTAAATTCCTCAAGTCAAAAATGCGCGAGCAGTATGCGAATTGGAAGTGGGGTTCGTAGAGGGCGCACGAACTTAAAGCATTGACGGTGCACTTTTTGTCTAAGCACTTCTTCGCGAAGAATTGAGGTCTTGCATGTATGTATCGCCTCAGCCTCCACGCTAAGATTGAGAATAGGAGGCAAACATGAGTAAAGTTGCCGAGCCCATTACCGTTAATGCCTCGTTCCCGCATTGTGATAACCCGCTGCCGCCAACAGTCAACGATGAGAAACGAGTCTGTCCGAGTAAGTGGTCGCAGGAGCCGAGTCGAACACCGATCGCCTTAGATGAAGACGTGGATTGGTCCAACGTCACCTAAATCCTAGGTGCGGTAGCTGGCGTTGATGTCGACGTATTCGCCCGTAAAATCGCAGGTCCAGATGCGGGCGAAGCCGCGGCCTGCGTGCAAATCGACGATGATGGGAACGTGGTTCGCTAGCATTTTGCGGTGCGCAATGCGTTCATCGAAAGGATGCTCGCACCCGCGGCGGCAGACTGTAATTCCGGCGAGGCGGATGTCGGCGCGCTCGAAGTCAAAGGCGACCCCTGACCGGCCGGCGGCTGCCAGGATGCGTCCCCAGTTGGGGTCAGCTCCTGCAAGTGCAGTTTTTACGAGCGGGGAATTCGCGATGGTGCGCGCGATTTTATCAGCGGCGCGGGCGGACGGCGCGCCGCGAACTTCGATTTCGATCACGCGCGTTGCGCCTTCTCCGTCGGCGACGATTGCCAGCGCGAGCGAGTGGCAAATATTTTCCAGGGCGGCGTAGAATTTCTTGTAGTCCGCGTTTTCTCCGGCGATTTTTCGCGCGCCGGATTCGCCGTTTGCGAGGATGGCCAGCGTGTCGTTCGTCGAGGTGTCGCCATCAACCGTGATGGAATTGAATGTAGGTGCAACGGCGCGGCGGAGGGCGCGTTGCAGCAGCGCGGGCGAAATCGCGGCGTCCGTGGCGATGAAGGAAAGCATCGTCGCCATGTTGGGCTGAATCATTCCGGAGCCTTTCGCGCAGCCGATCAGACGGGCTTGTTTGCCAGCGATGCGGCATTTCGCGGCGGCCCATTTCGGGCGCGTGTCGGTGGTCATGATGGCGCGCGCGAATTTCGCGAAGTTGGCGGCGCGCGCATGCCGCGACTGAACTAGGCCGGGCACAGCCTCCAGAATCTTCTCCACGCGTAGCGGCACACCGATCACACCTGTTGAGCAAACAAGAACTTGCGAAGGGTGAAAGCGCCCGAGCTGCATGGCAACTTTAAGAGTTGTCGCTGCGGAAGCCGCGTAACCGTCCGAACCTGTGCAGCAATTGGCGTTGCCCGAGTTGACGATAATGCCGCGCATTTTGGATCGCGATTTCTTCAAATGAACGCGCGATGCGAGAACCGGCGCGGCCTGCACGCGATTCGTGGTGAAGACTGCGGCGGCTGCGGCTGGAATTTCGCTGACGAGAAGCGCGAGATCGAGGCCGGACTTCTTGAGTCCGCAAGCGGCGGCGGCAAACGTGAAGCCACGCGGAACGTCCGAAGCAGAAGGCCGCTCGCTCATGCGGAAACGGGGGTGGCTGAATCGGCGAGGATCGGAAAAGCAACGCGATCGGGAATTACCGTAGCGATCACGGCGACGAGTTTGCAGGAGCGGCGCTTGGAGCATGTGCGGCAATCTCGTTCGAGTTTTTCCGTGAGCGAATGCCGCGATCCCGCTGCGAATCCGTGGCGCAGGAAAAATTCGGGGGCGTGCGTGACGGCGAAAACGCGCGCAATGCGGCGGCGGCGAGCATCCGTGAGCGCGAAGTCGATGAGACGCGAGCCGAGCCTGCGTCCGCGAAGCTCCGGATCAACGGCGAGCGAGCGAATTTCGGCGAGATCCGCGCCGTAACTTTCGAGTGCCACGCAACTCACGACGCGCCCCTTTTCCTCGAAGACGAGAAAATGGCTGATGTTGCCGCGGATTTCTTCTTCGGCGCGCGGAAGCAGCAGTTCTTCGCCGGCGTAATGTGCGATGAGGCGGTAAATTGCTTCCGCGTCCGCTGGTTTTGCCCGGCGCGCCCTCATGGGTTCTCCTCAAGTTTTGCGAGCCGCGACTTGAAATTTACAAGCGCTGCGCGGACGGCGCCGGGAGCCGTGCCGCCAGCGACAGCGCGGCGGGCGATCGCAGCCTCCACGGTAAGCACCGTGCCGAGATTGCGGTCGAAGACGGAAGAGAATTCCTTCAACCGTTCGAGCGGCATTTCGCGGATCGATTTTCCGTCTTGCTCTGCGGCGCGTAGGACTTTGCCTACAATTTCGTGCGCTTCACGGAACGGGACGCCAAAGGTGACGAGATAATCGGCAACTTCCGTGGCCACCAGAGCCGGATCTTGCGCCGCTTCGCGCAGGCGGTCTTCGCGGAATTGCGTGGCTGCGAGCGCGGCTGCGGCAATTTGCGTCGCGGCGAGCGCTTGATCGTGGGCAGAGAAGAGCGCTTCCTTGTCTTCTTGCAAATCGCGCTGATAACTCGACGGCAGTCCCTTGCACGCGACGAGAACCGCTAGTAGCGCGCCGTAAATGCGCCCGGTTTTGCCGCGGATCAGCTCCCAGGCGTCCGGATTTTTCTTCTGCGGCATAAGGCTGCTGCCGGTGGAGTATTCGTCGGGAAGCTGGATAAAACTAAATTCGGGCGATGCGAAAAGGATCATGTCTTCGGCGAGGCGCGAGAGATGCATCGACAGCGCCGCAAGCGCGAAGAGATATTCGAGCGCGAAATCGCGGTCGCTGACGGCGTCAAGGCTGTTCGCGGTGATGCCGGAAAAACCGAGATCGCGCGCGAGCGCTTTGCGGTCGATCGGGAACGCGCATCCAGCAAGTGCGCCGGAGCCGAGGGGGCAGGAGTCGGCGCGCGCTGCGGCGGATATGACGCGTTCCGCATCGCGATGCAGCGCTTCGGCGTGCGCGAGAAGCCAGTGCGAGAGGAGAATCGGCTGCGCGTGCTGCATGTGCGTCGTTCCGGGCATCGGAATGCCGAGATTGCATTCGGCTTGTTCGGCGAAGGATCGAGCAAGTTTCGCAATTGCACCACGCATCACGCGGGCAACTTCTTTTACATACATGCGAAATTCGGTGGCGACCATTTCGTTGCGGCTGCGGCCGGTGTGCAGCTTGGCTCCTAGCGCTCCAAGTTTTTCGATGAGCGCGGACTCGACGAAATGGTGAACGTCTTCGGCTTTCGAATTGTCGAGCCATGGGGCATCGGACCGGGCGCGGAGCTCAAGCTCGTCGAGCGCGGCCACGATTTGCTGGCCTTCTTCATGCGAGAGAATTCCCGCGACGGCGATGGCATGCGCCCACGCGCGGTCGAGCGCGAATTCCTGCGGAAGCAGGCGGCGATCGAATTTCCAGGAGCGCTCGAATTCGTAGAAGGACGCGTCGGGATCGCGCTCGAAGCGGCCACCCCACATTTTCTGGTTTTTCTGCTGATCGGGCGCGTCACTCATCGGGCGATCGCCTTGTGGGGCACTTCGGGTGGCACGGGCTCTGGAGTTTCTTGCGGCACGGTGACAGGCAGCGCGAAAAGGTTGATGAAGCCTTCGGCGTCTTTGGGGTTGTAGCCAGTCATTGTGAAGCTGGCGAGATTCGCGCGATAGAGGGAGTGCGGTGAGCGCCGCGACATCACGTTGACCACACCCCTGCAAAGTGAAAGCCCCACTGTTCCAGTAACGCGCCGCTGCGAATTCATAAAAAACGCGTCCAGCGATTCACGCAGCGGGGTGAACCACATGCCGTAGTAAACCATTTCGGCGTAGCGCAGCGAGAGAAGTTGCTGGTAGTGCAGCGTCTCGCGGTCGAGCGTGAGCGATTCTAGCTCGCGATGCGCTGCAATCAACAGTGTGCCGCCGGGCGTTTCGTACGCTCCTCGAGATTTGATGCCGACCAAGCGATTCTCGATCATTTCCATCCGGCCGACGCCATTCGCCGCGGCGATATCATTCAATTGTTCGAGCAGATCGATGGCGCCGAGTTTCTTTCCATTCACGTGCGACGGAGTTCCACCATCGAAGCGGATTTCGACCGCGACAGGCTGCTCGGGGGCTTTCGCCGGCGGGACGACCCACTGCCACATGCTTTCCTCGGGCGCGTTCGCGGGATCTTCGAGGACGCCACCTTCATGGCTCAAATGCCAAATGTTGCGGTCGCGGCTGTAAATGTTCTTCGTGGTTTGTTCGACGGGAACGTTGTGCGCGCGTGCGTAGGCGATCGCCTCTTCGCGCGAAGCGATTTTCCACTCGCGCCAAGGAGCGATGATTTGCAGTTCCGGAGCGAGCGCTTTGGCGGCCAGCTCGAAGCGCACCTGGTCGTTGCCTTTGCCGGTGCAGCCGTGCGCGAGGGCGTCGGCGCCAAGTTTCTTCGCGAGCTGCACTTGGCGTTGCGCGAGGAGCGGGCGCGCGAATGAAGTGCCGAGCAAATATTTGTGCTCGTACACGGCGCCTGCGCGCAGAGTCGGCCAGATGTAACCGGTGATGAATTCCTCGCGCAAGTCTTCGACGTATGCGGCACTGGCGCCCGTGACCAAAGCCTTTTTGCGCGCGGCTTCGAGATCTTCGCGCTGGCCGAGGTCGCCGATCATGGCGATCACCTCGCAGCCGTAGGTTTCCTTGAGCCACGGGATGATGATGGAGGTGTCGAGGCCTCCGGAATAGGCGAGCACAACTTTCTTCGGCAAATCGTTCTCCTTAATTGAGCAACGTGAGCAGAATCGCTTTCTGCACGTGCAGGCGGTTTTCCGCCTGATCGAAAACGATCGAGCGCGGCGAATCGATCACGCCTTCGCTGACTTCCGAACCGCGGTGTGCCGGCAGACAGTGAAGAAAGACAGCATCTGGCGCGGCAAGCGAAACAAGGGCTTCGTTTACTTGATACCCCTCGAAGGCGATTTCGCGCGCCGCGACTTCTTCTTCCTGGCCCATGCTGGCCCAAACGTCCGTGTAGATCGCCTGCGCTTCCGCGACCGCTTCTTCGGGTGATTGCAGGATTTCGATTTTGCCGCGCGTTTCGCGCGCCACGCGCTTCGCTTCGGAAACAACTATGGGATCTGGTTCGAAACCCGTCGGTGTCGCCACGCGAATATGCGCACCGGCACGCGCGCCGATGGTGAGCAGCGAGTGGCAGACGTTATTGCCGTCGCCAACGTACGCAACTTTCAAGCCGCGCAGACTTGTAAAGCGCTCCTCAAGCGTGAAGAAATCCGAGAGCGCCTGGCACGGGTGAAAGCGATCGGAGAGCGCGTTGACCACGGGAATTCGGCCATGAGCGGCGAGCTGGTCTAGCGAATCCTGCGAGAAGGTGCGCGCGACGATGCCCTGCACCCAGCGCTCGAGATTCTTGGCCACGTCGCGAATCGATTCGCGCTGGCCGAGACGCACCGCGGTGTGATCGAGAAACACAGAAGCGCCGCCAAGGCTCGCGATGCCGACTTCAAACGTGACACGCGTGCGCAGCGAGGGCTTCTCGAAAATCAACGCAAGAAAGCGTCCGGCCAGCGCCGCGCGGTACCGGTCCGGGCGCGCCTTAATGTCTGCCGCGAGGTGGAAGAGCTCGCGAACCTGGGCGGGCCCCCACTCCATGCCGGTGAGGAGGTCGTTAGTCAGCGTGAGTGTTGCGGCAACAGCGTTCATATTCACCTCGTGGCGGCCAGCGCAATCGACTGCACAGGCGGCTGGGGATGTAGGGATTTCTTGGGAGGCGCGGGCACGGGATTGCCAGCAGGCTTCTTCGTCCGCGCCAGCACCATTTCAAACTTTTCGAGGAATTCGGCAACGTCGCGACGGCGAATGATGAACGGCGGAAGAAGCCGTAGGATGTGGTCGTGCGTGCAATTAATGAGCAGACCGCGACGAAGCGCCTGCTCAACGTACGGCGCGCCGTCGACGGTGAGATCGACGCCGAGGATCAAGCCTTCGCCGCGGACTTCTCGAATGAAATCGAAACGCGCGGCGAGCTTTTTGAGGCCGGCGCGAAGTTCCGCGCCGCGCTCGCGAACGTTGGCGAGAAGTTTTTGTTCCTCGACAACCGTGAGGAATTCGAGCGCTGCCGCGCAGACCAGCGGGCCGCCGCCGAACGTGGTGCCGTGCATGCCGGGAGTAAACGCAGCGGCGAACTTTTCATTCGCGATGATTGCGCCGAGCGGGAGACCGCCCGCAAGCGGCTTCGCCACGGTGACGATGTCCGGCGGATCCGGGAATTGCTGGTAAGCGAAATAACGGCCAGTGCGGCCGAGACCGCACTGAATCTCGTCGGCAATAATGGCCGCATCGTGTTCGGTCGCAAGATTGCGCGCTCGTTGCCAAAAATCTTTGCTCACCGGGAAAATGCCGCCTTCACCCTGGATTGTCTCGACAACGAGGGCGCAGACCGTACGGTCGAATTTCGCTTCGAGGTCAGCGATATCGTTGAAGCGGACGAATTCAACTCCCGGAACGAGCGGCACGAACGGCTCGCGATATTTCGCAGTGTGGGTGATCGAAAGCGCGCCAAACGTGCGGCCATGAAAGGAATTCTCAAGCGCGAGGATTCGCGTTTTGGGGCTTGCGCCGTTCCTGCGCTTTGCACTGGCATAGGCGCGAGCGAGCTTAAGGGCTCCATCCATCGCTTCCGTTCCGCTGTTGGTGAAGAAAACGCGATCGAGGCCGGACCACTTCGCGAGCTTGCGCGCGAGCGGGCCCTGATACGGATTGTGAAAAAGATTCGAAAGGTGGATCGCGCGACCAGCCTCGCGGCGAATCGCGCGCACCAGGCGCGGATGGGCGTGGCCGAGAGCGTTTACGGCGATCCCGCCGAGGAAGTCCAGGTATTCGCGACCTTCAGAGTCGTAAAGACGGCATCCGCGTCCATGCGTGAACACGACCGGCGGACGCCGGTAGGTGTTCATCAGGTGGCGCGTTTCATCTCCGCGAATCCGTGCGGGAGAAAAGGCGTTCCTCGCTCTTGCTTTCCGGGCCGCCATGTTCAACTCACCGCTTTCTGAGTCGCTCTTACGGATGAATGCACCACAGGCAGTACGCGAGTGCCGCCTGGGCCGCGTCCTCCGCTTGCAGCGGCGAGAACCGCTCGCGGCCGCGCGCCGCCGACGATCCGCACTTCGGCGACGCCGCCGGAGAGGGCGCGCTTGGCCGCTTCGAGTTTCAAAATCATTCCGCCGGACACTTTGTTGCGGCGAATCAGGTTCTCGATTTCCTCGCCGCGGACGGCGCGAAGCACTTTTTCGCCGTCGAGCACCCCCGCAACGTCTGTAAGAAAGGTCAAACGGTCGGCTCGAATGAATTCGGCAGCGGCAGCAGCCATGTGGTCGGCATTGATGTTGTAGAGTTCACCGTCAGCTCCAAGACCGAGGCAACACGCGACCGGAACAATTCCGGCACGCCAGTGCGAGCGCAGGAAATCGAGATTCACGCCGGTCAGGTAGCCGACGAACCCGAGACCACCTTCACAACCCTCGTGCTGCATCGGCTCGGCCAGAAAACTGGCGGCGTCCGAAGCGCAAATGCCAACGGCGGGCTGCCCGGCAAGCGAAATCGCTCCGGCCAGCCTTTTGTTCAGCAAACCTGCAAAGACCATGATGGCTGCGTCGCGCGTTTCGCGATCGGTAACACGCAAACCGTTGATGAAGCGGCTGGTGATGCCCATGCGAGTAAGCGTCGCAGTGAAGATTTTGCCGCCCCCGTGAATTACCAGGAGTTCGTGGCCAGCGCGCGAAAGTTCGGTAATCTGTCGCGCGAGCGCTTGCACGGTTTCGTCGCTCTCGAGCAATGCGCCCGCGACTTTGAGAACAATTCTCATAGCAACCCTGCCGTTTCGGGATATGATTGCATCCCGTTTAAATTTTGGACCGCCTGTCCTGCCGCGCCTTTTCCAAGATTGTCGAGGCAGGCGACGATGACGAGCTGCTCGCCTGAGGGGTCAAGAGCAAAGCCGATGTCGCAAAAATTGGTGTGCGTCACGTGCTGCAATTCAGGCAGCCGGCCCCCGGGCAAAACGCGGACCATAGGCCGCGACGCGTAGAATTTCCGGTACAGCGCCTCGATTTCTTCCGCTTGATGTGATTCACCGAGCCACACGTAAAGCGTCGAAAGAATGCCGCGCTCGACGGGCAGCAGGTGCGTGGTGAAAACGAAATCCTCCGAGGCGAGGCCGAGATGCTCGGAAACTTCGGGCGTGTGCCGGTGCGTGAAGAGGCCATACGCGCGAAAGTTTCCGTTTACTTCGACAAAGTGCGTTTCGCGTTTCGGTTCCTTGCCCGCTCCGCTTACGCCGGATTTGCAATCGCATACGATGCCGCGCGAGCGATTGATCCAGCCGGATTCCACGAGCGGCCGCAGGCCGAGAATCACGGACGTGGGATAGCACCCCGGATTCGCCACTAGGCGCGCGCTCGGGAGCGAGTCGGCGTAAAGTTCCGGCAAACCGTAAACAGCTTCGGAGAGCATAGCGGCGTCCGGCGCGGGGAGTTTGTACCAGTGCGCGAAGGCATCGGGATCGCGGAAACGGAACGCACCGCTCAAGTCGACGATGCGCAAGCGGGGATTCGCTGCGAGCAATTCCGGGACTAGATCAAGCGAGGCCTCATGCGGCGTTGACAAAAATACAACTTCCGCGCCACTTTTTGCGACGGCTTCGACCGAAAGCGGGCGGCAGGGCGCCTCGCCCCACCCGCGAAGCTGTGGAAAAAGCTCCGTCAGGCACCGTACATTCGCATGCCCTTCGCGGAGATAGAATACCGGCCTTTCGATATGGGGGTGCCGCAACAGGAGCCGGGCCAGCTCGAATCCCGCATAGCCCGTGGCTCCGATGACGGCGACCCGCGAGGGGTCGTTCATCGGAGCATTTCCTCCATGCGCTTTTGAATGGCGGCGCGAGCGCTGCGCGAGGGCGTGATGATCAGGACAGTGTCGTCGCCCGCGAGAGTTCCGGCGACTTCTTTCCAGCGTTCGGCGTCGACGGCGGCCGCGAGAGGTTGCGCGCCTCCCGGAGGCGTCTTGAGAACGAGCAAATTTTGCGCCGGCCGGAAATCGAGCAGGAATTCCTTCAAGGCGCGCGCGAGAACCGGCAACGGCGACGAAGTTTCTTCGGCTACGGCTGCCGATAGCGGGCGGTAGCCCTCCGATGTTTTCACGAGCTTAAGCTCGCGGAGATCGCGCGAGAGCGTGGCCTGCGTCACACGCATGCCGAGATGAACGAGGCGGCGACGGAGATCGTCCTGATTGGCGACCGCCTCGCCGCTGAGGAGCTTCAGGATTTGACCCTGTCGAAATCGTTTGTGAGCGATCATTTTCAGCTTCAAACTAACTTTGTGAGTGAATATTCACTCGACTGCATAATCATACAAGCGCTCAAACGAAAGTCAACAAGTTATTGCGGCGGAATCTCGAATCCGACAGCAGCGGTTGCGGCCAGAAAAAATCAGGCAGTGAGTGCGGGTCACGGGGATACAATCTCCCGCGCATGCAGAGTGCCGGGAGGCAATCGATGAAGCGATTGGCAATCTTGTTTTTGCTTGTTTTGATGGGCGCGGGATTTTGCGCGGCGCAAGAACCGAGGAGCGCAGCGCCCGCTGCAGTAGCGATCCGCGCCGGGAAAATACTGGACGTCCGTACCGGAAATTATCTGACGGATCAGATCATTTGGATTGAGGGCGATCGCATCAAGGCGATCGGCAAAGCGGCTGATATTCAGAAGCAATTGCCTGACGGCGCGAAGACGATTGACTTGTCGAACGGAACGGTCCTGCCGGGATTGATTGACTGCCATGTGCATCTCACCATGAGCCCTAGCACCATAGGGGCCGCGCGCCTGCGCGCTTCCTATCCGCGCATGGCGTTGATGGGTGCCCGCAACGCCCGGGTGACGCTCGAAGCCGGTTTCACGACGGTGCGCAACGTTGGCGCCAGCGGGTACTCGGACATTGCGTTGCGCGACGCGATTCGAACGGGCGACGTTCCGGGGCCGCGGATGCTTGTTTCGGGTCCGCCACTGAGTATTACGGGCGGCCACGGCGACGAGAACTTTCTCGCGCCGCAATACGCGTATAGCGATGACGGAGTCGCTGACGGCGTTGCAGCCGTCACATCCAAAGTTCGCCAGAACATCAAATACGGCGCGGACGTGATCAAGTTCATGGCGACGGGCGGTGTGCTATCAGAAGGCGACAATCCGGCGCTCGCGCAATACAGCCTGGAAGAAATGAAGGCTATCGTTGAAACGGCGCACGGACTCGGGCGTAAAGTGGCCGCTCACGCGCACGGAGCGCTGGGGATCAAGAATGCGGTGCTGGCGGGAGTGGATTCAATCGAGCACGGCAGTTATATGAACGATGAAGATATTCAGTTGATGAAAGAGCACGGGACCTACCTGTGTCCGACGGTTTACCTCGAAGAATGGCTGCTGGAGAACTATAAGCCGCTCGGACTTACGCAGAGCATGATCGAAAAGATGAACGCAGTGTTGCCAATCGCGCGTCAAAACGAGTCGCGCGCATTCCAATCGGGCGTAAAAGTGGCGTTCGGGACAGACGCCGCGGTATATCCACACGGCTTGAACGCGCGCGAATTTGCCATGATGGTGAAGATGGGATTGCCGCCGCTGAAGGCGATTCAGGCGGCAACGGTAAACGCAGCAGACCTGCTTGGCTGGTCAGATCGCGTCGGAACTCTGGAGCCAGGGAAGTTTGCGGACATCGTTGCCGTGCAGGGCGATCCAGTCGGCGACGTGGCCGTGCTTGAGAACGTCCGCTTCGTGATGAAGGGCGGCGAGGTGATCAAGAACCAGTAAGATGGCGGGACATCGGGAAGTGGAAGCTTGACGTGACTGCGGAAAGAGGTCACGCGGAAGCCGAAAGGGCGATAGGGAGCGGAAATCCTCTCGATTGTCAGTTCTCGAGAAGTATTGGTTTGTGCCCGATGGTCACTTGGTGGTTGGCCGGTACATCAAATACGTTCCCCTGCAAATCCCGGTAGTGGATGTATTGGTCCGGGGCAGCGTATGTGCTGGCCCCGTCGGTATTCCACACCGCTCTTGCTTCATAGCCACCACTTCGCGTTAGGTCGCAAGTGTAGACAGCATGATAGGCAGAAGTTGCGCCATTGATCGAGCAGGACTGGGGCATCGTTGCCCCGTTAATCCAGTTGTGGACTTGCGCATAAGCTATTGCCGGTTCAGAAGCAGCACTCCCGGGAGTCCAGAGCGTACCAACGGTGGGGCTATCCCACGCGTACCAATAAAAACGCGAGATTCCGATGGACCAGTTAAGGAAGTACGCTCTTGCGACAAACGCCGCTTGCAGATCGGGATCAGTTATCGACCCTTTATTCTGCGGTCCCCAAGACGCCTCCGTGTTCCAGAGGGGCTTAGCGGAGAGACCGTACTTGCTCATTACGTTCTTTATGGTGGTCGAGATCGACTGCGTAATCATCTCGGCGATGTCATTTCTAGGATCGGAGTATCCATGCATGGACACGGCATCAATGTCGAGAGTTCCACCAGTCGCGAAATAACTATCGAGATATGCGTAGCCTTCCGCGATCACAGCGGGCGAGAGAATCGTTGCGGTGGGATCGACGGACCTAATGATGTCATGTTCGTGCTGGGTCAAGACAACGAGTTGTTGCATCGTGCCGGTGAATCTCTGTGAAGGCTCGTTCCAGAGTTCATAAATCTGAATTCGTCCTCTGTACCTCGCAACTAACTGAGTTACAAAGTCGTCCCAATCCTGCAGGTTGGAGACATTGCTTGTGCAATAAGGAGCAAGACCCGGCTGCGGAAGACATGTGGATTTATCGGCTGCAGCCCACGGCGGCACACCCTCGCTGCTATACATCAGTCCTATCCCGTTAGCGTTGGCCTCATCGACGAACTCATCCAAGCGGCCCCAACTGTATTGCCCTTTCGACGTTTCAATATACGGCCATACCACGCCGGTCGCTTTTCCCAGAGAGCCGATAGGGACTGTCGGCCAATTCGCGGACTGCAATATGTGCATTCCAAAGTAGGTGGATGGAACAGGCCCCGTGTATCCTTCGGGAACAAGCGTTGAGATGTTCGCGGTCACAGCAGCAACTGCCGAACCAGCCGCATTGGAGGCGGCACATGTAATGGTGGCCTGGCCGCCTGCCGGCACCACGTTTGGCGCGCTATAGGTGACTGTTGATCCCGAAATCTGCGACGTTCCGGCGCCACTGACGGTGCAGCTAAGGTTCGGAGTCGGACTCCCGCTAACGGTCAGGCTCGCAGTCGCCGTGCTGCCTGCCGGAACATTTAAAGTGCTTGGCGAAATCGAGATTTGAGGCAATTGCGTCGGGCCCGATAGGATCTGGGCATTGAGGGAGTTCGAGATCGCGGATCCTGGATTCGGGTTTGTGACTACGATCGGCATGGTCCCAACTTCTGAGGCCGTTGCAGTGCCACTGGCCGTTAATTCAGTTTCAGAAATAAAATTGGTAGCCAGAGCGGTGGCGCCGAAATTCACAACAGCTCCGTTCACGAATGACCCGCCGGAAAGAGTGAGCGTAAATGCGCCGACATTCAGTTGCGACGGAGAGACTGCCGAGAGTTGCGGGACAGGATTGAGCAGATTTGCCGTGGCCGCGGCGGTCAAAGAACCATTTGAGACCACGGTAGCTTTGATCGTCACAGCGCCGGTTGCAGGGACAGCGATTGGGGCGCTGTAGGCAGCCGTTAACGTGCCTGTGTTCGTAATTGTGCCAACCGTAGGATTTCCGCCGGCAACGCCATTTACCGACCACGTCAGCTGAGGATCGCCGACCCCTGCCACAGTCGTGGTGAATTGCTGTGAGCCGCCGACGCGGACACTGGGTGCTGTCGGAGAAATGAAAATTGTTTGAGAGACGTGAGGCGGCGAAGAAGTCGGCGTGCCAACTACGCCCGCACAGCTTGCGGAAAGCAGCGTGATAAAAATCAGAGTTGAACTCGCGATACGCCGCAAGATTGCCCCCGTGTGCCGAGCTGAATTCCGTTTCGGACTTGCCCAACGCTATCCGCACGTCCCGTTCGTATCCGCGGAAGCAGGGCTCAACGAGCCTGACCCGTATCCTTAAAGATAGCGAGACGCATCAGTCCCCGATACTCGGCAGAGGTACAGTTTTGGTCCCTGTCCGCGCGTACCATGGAGGTGCCGTTAAGAGTCGTTCCGTTGATTCATGCCACAGCTCCGGGGCGGGCCATATTCTGAGGCGAAACGTAGTTATTGCAGGCTGGGAGGACGGTCAACGACAGAGAAGGGGCGCAAAACAGAATGAAAACAAAGCTCTTACAGGATGAATGGCAGCTGAAAGTTTCTGATGGTGAGCCCGAGTGGCAGAGTTCATATAGCGGAAGGCAACAGACTTCGAGGCAGTCTCCCGTGTCATCTTAGCAGCCCGTACACATCGAGATGGTATTGCGCACCGAAGTAGACTTTGCCGTTGGCGACCACAGGAACCACGAATTTGACGGGAGGATCCGGTTTGTCGCGATGATTCGGCGCCTGATCGCTGCTGTAAAGAAGATTAGCCAGGTTCGTGGCGTCGTATGCGTTTAATACAGGATCGGCTGGTATTCCATTCGAAATTGCCCACACGATTCCTTTCGAGTTCTCATCCGACGAGATAGCAGGCGAAGCGCCGGGATAGCTGAAGGTGTTGGCTGACATTGAAGTAGGAGCAGGGGAAAGAACGCCATTGGTGAGCGAGAATGCTCTCAGGTTGTCGCTCACCCCGCCGATGTAAACCCAGGCCCCGCTCGCTCCCTGCCAAAACGCCGGCGAAGAGTGAAACTTGCCGGGGAATTCCTGAAGAGGAAATGGCTGCGGAATCGTTTGCACGATCTGATCGTTGCTGCTTGCTTTGAAGTGACCCAGATTGTCGCGATCGAGCACGTAAATCGTCCCGGCCTTGCCAACGGTGATCAGCAAATGGGGATGAACGCCGGTTTGGTCAGGGAGCAGAACCGACCCGCCCGTGCCCAAGTCCATGTTCCTCTTGTCCAACGCTTCCTGGTCAAACGGGGCAAAATAATCAGTGGGGGATAATCCGGAGCGGTTCAGCGCGAACTTGATCACCGACTGCCCGTAATTCAATCCTCCTAGATTCGCGTCAAAAAAACCGTCTCCCACCACAACATATAAGTTACCGTCCAAGTCGAGCGTCGGCGCTGCGCCCGACTGCCAGATGCCGCCGTGTTCGCCGTTCGGCGTTGTCAGAAATGCGGACGTTTGCGCGAGCGACTGGGCGTCGTACGCGAATATCCATCCGTGGAAGGTGCCGAAATCGCACATCGAACCGAACGCGATGTAGACGTGCCCATTCGTCAAAACTAGGCCCGGGCGCTGCAGCTGCAGTTGGGCATCGAACGTGATTTTTCCGCCATGGCTTCCTTCCGCCGTACCTGGAACGCTGGCGGAAATCTGGACGGGACCGCCGAATTTTTCCGCGCCCGTGGCAATGTCCAGCGCGTGCAGATGGTAGAAGTTGGTCCGATCTTTCACCGTCCGCGCGACCACGTACAGCGTGCTCGTTTTCGGATCGATTACCGGAGTACCGGTGATGCCGACCGTTGGCTGAATGTCCTTGCAGGGAAGCGCCCATTGCGGTGCCGGCGGGCCCAGACTGAGATTCCAGAGCGGCGGGCCCGCGGAATCGGCGTCGAAGGCATACACCGAATTGTTTTCGGTGGCGACGTACACCAGGTTGTGAACTCCTTTCGTGGGAACGGCGACGCCAGGAAGGTAAAGCGGCTGGGCGTACACGTATCCGTCCACCGCGTCCGAGAATTTCTTGCCGAATGTTGCCGTATTCACATTTTTCGGCGTCAGTATTTTTTCGTTGCGGTACTGAGCTGTGCGCGTGCCGTCCGTCCGCGACGCGAAGACTCCTGAGAATCCGGTAGGGCTTCGCGTCACTGTGAAGGCTGTAGTAGTCGACACATTCTCGTAGGACGCGCGAATCACGGCCTCGCCCTCTTTTAGCGCCCGGGCAGCGCCGGAAGGCGTCACGCTGACGGCAGATGGATTCGTCGAACTCCACTGGACAGCGGCCGTGAGTATCTGGCTCGTGCCGTCCGAACTCGTGCCGATTGCGGAATACTGCACCGTGGCCCCGATCCCGACGGCCCGGCTGGTCGGCGAAACAGCAAGAGCAACCTCCGGAGGTGTAACAGTGACCTTCAGAATCTTTTGAAGAGAACCGGAGGTCACTGTAATTTCCGAGTCCCCTGTGTTCACAGCAGTAATCATTCCCGTACTGTCGATCGCGACCACATTTCCGTCAGCCGAGCTCCAGTTTGCCGTGGCCGTCAAATCGCGCACGCCTCCGTTGCTGTATCTGCCGAGCGCCGTGTACTGGCGCTTAAGCCCTTTCGGGATCACAGCGGATTCAGGGGCGAGCGTGATGGACCTCAACTGAGAAGAATGAAACGGGAATCTTCCGATTCCCCACGTCACCACCATCATCAAGCCAACGACAGCGATACCGATTCCAAACCACAAACCGAGCGAATGCGGGTGCTCCAGCGGTCGATGTGTGGTGGACAACCCTGGCTCACGCGTGGCGCTTCTTCTTATGATGTTCAAGTTCGAATTCATCTTCGGCGGATCTGCGACTCGCTCATTCGCGGCTGCACGAAGCTGTTACTCAGGAGCGACGACGACCCGCGCCGGAACCCAAGAAAGGATTTTTCGCAGGTACCTATCGATCTCATTCACGCCAAGCAATTTTGCCAGACAAATGATGGATGGGAAACCGACGGCGGTTACGATCACCAACAACTCGAGAGCGCCCAGCGTGCTTTGCCACGCGATGCGTGCTTCGAGCCATGCCGTCAGCTTGTAGCAAGCCAGAGCTACCAGAACGGAGGAAGCCAAAACTTTCGATAGGCACAAGAGCAGTTCTCCCGCTTCCTGATTGTGTGTGCGCCGGACGAGTAGAGCGAATAAAACCGCGGCAAAACCGATCGCGATCGCGGAACTTGCAATTGCCAGACCAATGAAGTGCCAATGCCGGGCGCAATACCAGTAGAGCGGCAAGCTGAGGAAGGTTACGCTCGTGCCCACCACGGCCGGAGTAATCGTGTCGTGGATGGCATAAAACCCTCGCGCGATGAAATTCTGAGCCGCTCTAGCAAAAATCCCAAACGAGAAAAGGCCGAGCGCCGCGCCGGTGGCCTGAAAATCTGCCGCGTTCAAGCGCGTGTGAGAAAACGCGAAATAGATCACTGGTTTGCTCAGCACGACGGCGAGTGCGGAGAGAGGGACGAGAAAGAGAATGAGTCCCTTTAAAGTGGTGTTCATGGTTCGGTTCAGCGCTTCCCATTCGCCTTTCGAGTGCAGCTGAGCCAAAAGCGGAAAGGAGGCAATTCCAATGGCACTGCCAATCATGATCTGAGGGAACCGCATCAGCGTCCGCGCATACGTGAGCCAGGTGATCGACGCAGACGTTAGGTACGACCCGAACCAGCGAATGATCCATTCATCGGTTACATCGAAGGAAAGCGCCAGCATGATAGGAATTCCCAGCCTCACGAACATCCGAAAGCCCGGGTGATTCAGATCCAGATTGGGAGTGAAATGCGCCCCCACAGCTCGAAGCCCGAACAGTTGCAGGACGAAGAATCCGAGGAACGAACCCACCAGCACTCCGACCGCGAATCCCGCTACTCCTATCCGCGGAGTTAGCAGCCATCCCCCGAGGATGATTCCGAGGTTGTAAACAACGGGCCCCAATGCAGGCACGAGGAATTTTGACTTTACGTTCTGGACTGAACCCGTAACGCCGGCAATGAACAAGAAAAGCTGCGACGGCAGCATTAAGCGGGTGAGGAAGACGGCGTGCGCTTGCTGCCCTGGGTCAAATCCCGGCGCAATCAACCGGACTAGTGGATGGGCAAAGATTTCGCCAAACGTGATGAGACCGATAAGAACTAGCGTCATGCACGTAATGATTGTGGAATATACGTGCCAGCCTTCCTCCTCGCGTTTCTCCGTAATATATTTCGTGAAGACGGGAATAAAAAACATCCCGATCGTGCCTCCGGCAACGAGATAACTCAGGAGATCGGGAAGAGTGAACGCGGCGTAGTATGTGTCGGTAATCGCGCTCGAGCCGAGTTGATGAGCCACCGTCCACTCGCGCAAGAACCCAAATACTCTGCTGAGCAGCATCACGGCCATCACTATGCCCGTGTACTGCAAGAGATCGCGATTGCGAGTGGAGGGTTTCATTGGTCGAGGTGCGTGAAGGAAGCAATCGAGCCGTTCGCAGGTAGAAAAAACTGCCCCTGCGATCGGCTCGGTTTTATCGTTCGGTTAGCATCGTTTCGAGTTTGGCCGAGACCTCGTCCTGCTTTCGCGTTGAAACGTACCAGTCAATCGTGCGGCGCAGGCCTTCCTTAAACATCACCTGCGGCTCCCAGCCGAGCAATTTCTTGGCGAGGGAGTTGTCGGCAACCCGATTGAGAGGGCCGGTCGGCATTTCCGGATGCGGTTCGATTTTCGGCGTGCGGCCGAACGCATGGAGAATGTCATGAACCGCGTCCATCACCTTGATGCGCTCCATGGTTCCCAAATTAACCGCGGTGCCATCGTCGATTTTTTCGGCCGCGAGTATGGTTCCGCGGACGATATCGTCAATGTATGTCCAATTCCGGATCTGCTCCCCGGTTCCCCAGACGACGAAGGGATCTTGTCCGATAAAAGCACGTGCGATCAGCGCGATGACAGCATGATTTTCGACGCCGCGCGGGCCATACACCGTGAAGTATCTGCATGACGCCGACTTCATTCCCCAGTCCTTGTAATATGACCTCAACGTCATTTCCGCCATCAGCTTGGCCCAGCCGTACATATTGTCAGCATCGTACGGAGGACCAACCTTGTCTTCCGTCAAATAGAGTATCTCGCGGGGATCCGTCTGAATGTGGTTCGGATAAACGCACCCGGACGAGGCGTAGACGACCTTATCGACTTTGGCCTGGTGGCACGCGCGGAAAACCATTCCATCGAGCATCAGATTGACGGCGCAGGCGGCCTGATGGAGGTCCACATAACCGCGGCCGCCGTGATCGGCCGCCAGATGAAACACCACGCTCATGCCGTCGACGGCGCGCTCCGCCACATCCATCTCGCGAAGATCTCCTTCGACGAATTCCACTTTGCCGCTTTTAATAAGATCGCCGATGTTTTCCACTTTTCCGCTGCTCAAATCGTCGATCACCCGCACGATTGCGCCTCGCGCTGCGAGCGAGTTGACGAGATTAGAGCCGATGAAGGAAGCTCCTCCGGTTACAAGGGTTTTACGATTCTTCCAGTCCATGATTTCTCCCTGATCTTAGTTTATTCAAACTTCCTGATGTGAAACAGCTCCAATGAAATGCTCCACATCGATTGCGGGATCGTCACCAGATAACGCCTCCATAGGCGGCGAGGCTCGCTTAGGAGACGGTAGAACCACTCTAGCCCGCTTTCACGCATCCATGCGGGAGCCCGTTTGAGTCTGCCGGAGTTCATGTCGAACGCCGCACCCACGCCCAGCATGACCGGAACTTTCAGGTTCTCACGATGATCGTACATCCAGCGCTCTTGTTTCGGAGTGCTGAGCCCCACCCAGAGAATGTCCGGAGTTGCTGCTTTCACCCGTACGGCGAGGTCCAGTTCTTCGTCTTCCGTAAGCGGTCGAAACGGAGGTGTGTAAGTGCCGGCGACGGTGATGTTGAATTGTTCCTGAAGCCGACGCGCCAGATCTTCTGCTACTCCAGGAGCGCCACCGTAGAAGAAGTGGCGCGCGCGAGGGCCAGTCGCGCGGCAAAACGCGAGCATCAGCTCGGCGCCGGTTACGCGGCGGCTCAGAGAATGTCCGTGCCAGCGCCCCAACCAAACCAGCGGCATGCCGTCGGGAACCACCAGGCCCGCTTGATTCAGGATTTTTCGAAAGCGCGGGTCTTGCCGCGACTCGGCCACGCCGTGCATTCCCGTGACCGCAACATATTTTCCGGTTTCGCGATTCTCAATCCAGCGTTCGATTTGTGCCACCGCCTCCGGCAGTTCAACCGCATCCACTCGCACGCCAACCACGCGGAACGCCGGTGCAGTCCGATTCATTTCACGAATGCTGGATTCATGCATAGGCGGCCACCGTCTGCTCGTAAATATCCATCAGTTGAGCGTAAGCTTTTTCTGAAGTGTAGCGAGATTCATACTCGCAGCGCGCCGCGCGGCCCATGGTTGCAATTTCAGACGCGTGGCTGAATGCCCACTCGAGCTTCCGCGCGAGATCTTCGGAGTCGCCCGGTGCAAAGTGCAACCCGGTGCACCCGTCCTCGACAATTTCTTTCATGGCGCCCAATTTCGAGCAGATAACGGGCGTTCCGCACGCGAAAGACTCGGCGAGGGTCATCGGGAAGCCCTCGTACCATTCGCTCGGCAAAATCAAAAAGCTCGCGCTCTTCATCGCCGCCAATGATTCCTCGTGGGAGAGCCGGCCGCGAAATTGAATCGAAGTGAGGCCGCATCGTTGCGCGTCCTCTTCCAGTTCCTTTCTCATGGGGCCATCACCGATGATTTGCAGCGCGCAATTCTTCGAGAGCCGCTTCCAGGCGTCGAGAAGCGTGTGCAAGCCTTTTTCCTTGGACAGTCGTCCGATGTAAACCGCATTCTTCCCGGCGCCCTCTTTCGCGCTGGGGTCGGGATCAACGAAATTCGGCTTGACGACAATCTTCTCCGGATCAAACCCAGAAGCAATGAACTTATCGCGGGCGAAGTCGGTAAGCGCGATGTAACGGTCCACAAGTTCGTCCCAAGTGCCCGACTGCCGGTGCCACGCGAGCATCAACGCCACCGAAGCCGTGGCCCGCCGCGAATCGCGGTAGCAGCCGTGCCGGATGCTGTGCATCAGGCTGTGCTCGACGCAATCCTCGCAAATTTTTCCGTCGCGTAGGAACTGCGCTCCGGGACACAGCAGCCGGAAATTGTGCAGCGTCTGCACCACCGGGACGCCTCGCTTGCGGCACGCGCTGTATATCGACGGCGAAATCATCATCAATGTGTTGTGGACGTGCACCACGTCCGGGTTTTCGCGGTCGAGCAGCGCGCCGAAATCACGATGCGTGTCGCTGGCCCACACGGTGCGGATCAACAGAGTCGCCCGCCCGATCGCGGAGAGTTCCTCGATCTCATGATTGCTGCGGCAATAGGCGATCACGTCGTGCCCGCCGCGCAATAAAATTCGCTTCTCCTGCTCGAACACAACGTCTTCCCCTCCCCTCTGCTGATATTCGTTATGGACCAGCACTATTTTCATCAGCGCGTCTGCTCAGTTAAAGGCTCGCTCTGGCTCATTTCCAGCAGCTTCACGCTGACCACGAGCAAGGCAAGAAACATTGTGAAGCAAATGTCGGGCGACCCTCCAAACGTGACCTTCAGCATCCCGTTGATGAACAGGCAAACGTAGATTGCAAACCCGCCCACGCCTAAGAAATAGGCCTCTCGGCTTGCCGGGTGTCTGATAACTCGGAGGAGATTCCTGATGATTATGAAATTCATAATCAGCACCAGAAGAAGCCCCGGAAACCCATTATTGTATAGGGGCTCCAAAAAAGAATTGTGCGTATGCGGAGGCTCCCATCCCAGGTCTTTATCCAAATCGAACGACAAAAACCGCGAAGCCACGTATCCGTGACCTACTATCGGTTTTTCCCGAATGGCCGGCCAAACAGCGGTCCACAGGTCGGTCCGCCCGGTGATGGTTGATGCATTGCCGGACCGGTTGTAGTCCTCGAAATATTTCGCGAGCGGCGTCGTCGCGAGCAGAACGGCGCCGATCGAGAGAAAAATCACGAGCAAACCCAGCGCGTAACGGACCCGCTTCTGCAACACGAAGAACAATATCGTGGAGAAAACTCCTGCCACGATGCCCGTCTTCCCTCCGGCGAGAATCGTCACTAGTATTCCGAAGCCAGCCAAAAACAACAGCCAGCCCCGCCTGCGGACAGCGAAAAGCGTCATCGCTAACAGAAGAAGGATCCCGGCGATAGTCGAAAGCCCGGTTGGCGAAGCAATCTCATTCAGCCTTCCGCCTTGAAATATCGACTCAGGCCCCGCAAATGTCTCCGCGAGTCGTAGCAAAACAACGGCGGAAAAGCCCGCCAGGAAGGTATACAAGAAAGAAATCACGTCCTCGCTTCTTTCCATTGAACTTCCACAAGCCCGAAGTAACAGGACCGTGAGCACGAGCTTGAATGCCCATGCCAGGGAATACTTTGGCGACGGCGACAGAGGAACGGATGCCACCGCGAGCAGCGCGAAGAAGGAAACCCACTTGTACGGTCCCGAGAACATCGCTCTCAAATACTGCGTCCGGGAAAAACTCACCAACAGAAGCACGAAACCGGCAAGCACCCACGCCGCCCCTTGCTGAAATGCTTCTACGCCGAAACTGCCTTTCGATGCGCTCGCCGCAGAGTTGAAATGATGGACGAAAACCTGCTCGGAAATCAGCACGAACCAGAGAAGCGTCATGACCGACATCAGAAAGGTTTTCCTCGCATCGATTCCCTGGGCTCTAGCCCGAGATAAGACGACAAAAAGAGCGACGGAAAGAATCGCGGCAGCTACAAGCAACGTAGAGTCGTTCCATAGGAGGTCGCTGCCCGTTGCGAGTTGAGCGAAAACAAGGAACAGCGCTGCGAGTCCTACCACCCAGAGACCCGCCCGAATCCACGTTCCTCGATTCGAAGCCATTGAAAGTTGCAAATCAGCGCTAGGCATCGCTCACCCCTTCGCTTCCAATTGAATTGCTGATGCAACTAACGGGGTGGGAGCGTTCGCCAGCCTCTCGGTAGAGGTGGTTCATGTGCTCGCCTTTCCGGTCCCAATTGAACTCTTGATCGATCCGTAGTCGGCCAGCCTTCGCGAGTTGCGCGTAGTGCTTCGGATCGCTTGCAAGCCTTTCCAGCGCTGCCGCCATGTCGTTAATTGCCTGCTCCGGAGTGATCGCCGGAATCTTGTAGCCCGTCTCGTTCGTTACTCGCATGGCAGGGCCGCCGAGATCCAGGCAAACCACAGGCCGCCCCGCTGCCATTGCTTCAATCGTCACCCAGCCGCCCGAATCATGCAGGCTAGGGAACAGCAGCACGTCGCACGCTGCCAGCTTCTCAAGCCCTTGGCTTCTTGGAATCTCGCCCCAGAAAACCACTTTCTTCGCCACTCCCAGTTCTCTCGACAGGCGTTCCAGAGCGTCTCGCTCCGCACCGTCCCCGATTACCCAATACTCCGCGTCTGGGACGCGTGCCTGCAAACGTGCGAAGGCTCGCAACCCAAATTCGAATCCCTTCAAATGTAAGAGCCGCCCAAAGCTCAGGACGCGAAATGGACCACCCTCGCGGGCGGAAATCGCTCCAAGGTCGCTGATCTCTTTCGCCGACAATGCCGACTCCGGGAGCACGGAGACTTTCTCGCAACCGAGGGCTTTGAGGCGTGCCGCGGTTGATTCCGTGGTGGCCATCGCGATCGAGCACCGGCGAGCAGTCAGGCGCACGAACGGATTGAATTCGCTGAGCGTTCGCGCGAACTCGCGGACCGTTTCGTACATCCTTCCGCGCAGGTTCAAGGCCCTGCGAAAGGCGCGCGGCGTCGATTCCCCTCCGCCAACCGGTCCCCAGATGAACGGAATCGGAAGAAGCGCCAAGAAAGTCGGAAGCCAGTAGCTCACGAACGTAACGTGATGCACCAAATCAAGACGCACGTCGCGATGCAGCTTTCGTGCCTTCCAATACATGACAAACTGCCACAACGAATAGTAGAGCCGGATCCCGCGCTGGCCTTTCTTCCAAAAACTCGCCCAGCGTGGAAAGTCGAAGTAAGTCCAGTGCACGTTCGGCATCGGCTCCGCCGCGAGCGCTTCCTCGATCCCCGCGCGATTGTTGGACCGCGTCAGCACCCAGACCTCGTGAAACCGGGCTGCTTGCTTCACGCGGTTCCACCCCACGCCGGGTTCAGACCCCTTGCCGGGCTCGCACGCGTACGCGGATAGAAGAATTTTCATCGGCACAACACTCGGCTTGTTCGTCGCTCAATCATGGATGGCGATGCAATCAAGTGTTTCGTCTCGGCCGCTCCCGAGTTCTCCCTGTATCGTGACGGTGAGTGAATCGGACGCTTTGCTGGAAATTCTCACAGCTCGCGCTCTTCCGTTCGTACCTTCCAGCGAACACGTCGCCGTGTAATTCGTATCCGCAAACGGCTGATCCCACGTAACCCGCGTGTCGCAGGAATTGCCTCGATCGGTCGAGCAGGCAGGTGCGCGCTTGTGTTTCAGTTCGTTGCCATCGGAAGAGCGACCATTCTCCGAATGACCGCCCGGTTCCGGCAGGATGTCCGCCCCATAAAAACCCGCAGCGGAGTTCGGCAGCGTGTGATGCGATACGGTATCGTTGATCGTGTACGCCCAATTCTTGTCGTGGCTCAATCCGAGGTAGTAGAGACGCGCTGTCCTTCCGTCGACTCGAATAATCGCGTCCGCTTGTTCGCCGGACGTGTTCTGCGCGCCCACTCCCAAAACCACTACCGGACTCCCATTCATGTTCTCCAGAAGAATTACATCATTTTGTTTTCCCGGCGTGTGCTTCTCCGCTTTAACTCCTTCGATCAAATACGACTCGGCGTTCAGCATGCCGCCCGACGATCCGATGTGAATCAAGGCGAGGCCGTTATCGTCTCCTGAAATCATGGAGAGCTTCACGAGCTGGTTTGGGTCGTAAGCTGTGCGGCTGATATCGATCCCGTATTTGCCGTTTCGAAATAGATGTATGTCGTCTGCATAGAAAGGGACCGCTCCGCGCGAGAGCGTGACCCCGGACTCGGGGAACCCAATGATCAGCAAGTGCTCGAGCTTGGTGCCTTCTCCGGTTCGTGAGTTGAAGTGAATCCCGCTGCCGTGCGAGTTACCGCCTTCATTTCCCTTGATTCGGAGGTTCGAAATCACCGACCAATGTTGGTTATCCGTCGGGCTAAGGTTCGTGTCGCTTACGATGAAATCAGCGTTCACTCCGGGGGCTTGCTCAAGCGTGGTTCCTTCGCCGTGGGGAGCGGGATTCATGCCCAATCCTTTAAGGCTTACGCCATATCTGAGGATAATTTGTCGAAGGATATATCGGCCCGAAGGCACCAGGACCACCCCCCCACCCCTGCTAGAGGCCAGATCAATCGCCTCCTGAATCGACGGGTATCCGCCCGCGCTGTTGACCACGATTTGACCTTTGATGTTGCCCGATTGAGAGTCTTGTTGATTGTTCGTGGACTGGCACCGGCTGGCCGCCGGAAATGAAAAAAAAAGAATCCCGGTTGGCACGAGACATTTCAGACGCTGCATTGTTCTCGGCGGTGTCATGTTCAGCGGGCTTTGCATTCAGTCCGCCACAGCCGATTGCGCGGGCTCCGAAACGTGCTTTCGGAGTTGCCGCTCGCGGTAACCAAACGTGAAGGCAATCGATTCCTCATCCGTCAGTTGCGCCACGGAGTTCAACAAATACAGCAGGTACAATGCGCGATTCTCGCCTCGCACATCCGCCCGCTCGTCGTGGCCTAGATTCAGGTGGCACTCCGTCTGTGCCAGAAAGTGGAAGCGGTCCCACAGTACCGGGGCTTCCCACGCAGCCGATTCCCAATCGAACAGAATCAAGCCCTTGGAATGAACTCGCGTATTCCACGGAGCAAAATCGCCGTGCTGCACACCGCACTCAATAGACGCGGAATCCAGCTCGCGCGACGCGATTCGGAGCGCTTCGCGCCCCAATCGCTGCCAGTTCGTTTCGAGCCTGGGCGCCACCCTCTCCCACCGCTGAGCGACTCTCTGCACCAGCTTTCTACCGGGCACCATCGCCGGTTCGCAGCTCTGAAGTATCTTCAGGAATTCTTCGTGACGCTCCGTCATGCGCACAGGACCCGCCTCGCCCTCGATCGCCGACTGGAACACGACGTACCGCCCGTTCCACGAGTCACCAAAAAGCAGACGCGGTATGTGCGCGCGCAGTTTCGGAAAGTTGTGAAGCTTTTGCACCGTCTTCGCTTCATTCCGCAGGCGCTGCTCTGCGCCGGGTTTCAGTGGCATCTTCAGGTAGCCCAGAATCCTGCCATCGGCTCGCATCACCTGCACCGTCAATTTCTGAACCGGCCCCGGATTGCCCAGGGAAAAAGAGAATGTCGGATGTTTTTCGCCGGTCACTTCACTCGCGAGTCTTTCAATTGGCAGAGGAGTCCGCGTCGCTACTAGCACGCTATGCCGCACCCATCCTTCCCATCCCGTTGCCCGGACGCGAACCACAAGCGCTTTCATCAACCGCGTGGCCCGCGAGTAAGGGGTGTACAACTCAAAGCCGTCGATCGCTCTGCGATCGCTCGTGAGGGGAAGAAGCCAGCGCGGCTGGCTTTGCGAAGGCAGTATGGCGAAGCGATGCTGCCGGGTGTATCCCTGTCGCGCCAATTGCTTGCCAACACTGGGCGCCTGGCTTCGGGACATCACCGCGTTAGGGAGCGTGGCTCCATTCTTGGAAAGCTGTTCAACTTCGGGCAGTGGAGCCTCGCGGTCCCAGCCAAGGAAAAGACGCAGCGCTTCATCGAGCGTGTCCGCGGAACCGCGGAAGCGGGACGCTGCATCGATCGCCACCGCTGCGCTTCTCACTAAGCCACCCTCATCCAATGTCCGATCCTCTTGTCGAATCGCTGCGTCATGAATTCCGCCACGGCGGTGGACGACGCCTTCATGGTCGGCTGAATTCCGGCGTCCGTCCGGACGTAGACTTTTTTGGCCCTCTGGAATTTCAATTCGGCGTACGCCTGGCGCTGGCGTTGAATCTCAGCGCGCGTAAGTTCGGTCTTTCGCGACAGAATCAAATCCTCGTTCGCGTCCAGCAGAATCACCAGGTCCGGCTCCGGAAGAAGCCGGCTTAGAAGCTGCGCGTACCATTTCGGACCGCCATACCGGTAGCGTCGCGGATCCACCAGCACATCGTGAAAGTAACGATCGAACTGCACGAAACCGGCTCTTACCAGCCGGGGCTTAATCACAAAAAGGTAGCCCGCCCAGCAATCGGCGAAGAACACGGAAAGATAAGCCATAGACATCAGCGCCCCGCGCGGCGTTTGGCCATGAGGGTCGGTGACCGGGCGATTGTCTTTGCTCTTCGCAATCACCTGGGGCCGCCAGTGGAAAAGACGGCGGCGGCGCAAAGGGACGATGAATTCCTGCGCGAGACCTTCCAGCACCGTGCTCTTTCCCGCTCCGTCAGGGCCCAAAACCGACACCAGAATTCCGCTTGGATTGAGTGTTCGCCAGACGGCGCGTCGGAATTGACCCGCCCAATATTGCATAGTCCTCAGCGGACGCTGGGAAAGGGGTATCTGCCAGGCTTTCCCCTTCAAATCTTTGAAGAGTTCATCGATCGAGCCGTCCTCGCAGGCCTCCACGATCCGCGTCTTCAGGTCTTTCCGAAAGACCTTCCCCGCGATCTCTTCGGCGGCCTCCCGACCCAGGCTCTCGGCGATACGCCTTAGTCTAAGTGTTTGAGAAGAAGACACTTTCCCCTTGTTGGCCTTCTTCACCAGCAGGTAGGAAAACTCCATTTCGGGTGACGCAATCCAGAAGTCCCCGTGCCGGATCCGACCCGCGGCGAACTCTTTTCCAGACGCTAGAATCATTCCCGACCGTCGGTCTTCGAAGATGATGTCCACGGCGACGGTGTTTACCCTCCACCCGGTAACCCAGTAAAAGTAGAAGCTATGGCCTTTGGTGATGTAGTTATTCCACTGATATGCGACGTATTTGCAGCACTTTAATTCCTCAATTATCGAAGTAATTCGCGCCTTGTCGTCGGGATGCACCGCCAGGTCCAAATCGCTGCCGAGGTGCTCGGGAAGCCCTTCCCACGAATGGATTACGCAATACCGCACCCCGAACTCGTTCAATAATCGAAAAAGTTGACGCAAAAAATCCGCTGAACTTTGGCCCTCACTTCCCGCACTTTCTGCGCCGCCGTTCCGATCGACACTCTTACCGCGATCGGGCACGCAGTCCGCCAACGCGGAGGCGGAGAGATGCTCGGTGAGCGTCGGTGAGGCATCCGCGAGTCTGTGAGGTTGTTCTTGCACGTCAAAGTCGCCGTCGTTATGCGCCGAAGGAATTCTCAGGCAGCACCTGAACCTTTTAATACTGCCGGAATGGTGCGTGCGAGAATTTTCAGGTCCAGCCAGAGAGACCACTTGTCGATGTATTGCATATCTAATTGCATCCACTGCTCGAAGGGGATGGAATTCCTGCCATTTACCTGCCAGAGACACGTGATTCCTGGTCGGACGCTGAACCGGCGCCGTTGCCAATCTTCACTGAAGAATTGATAGTCGCGCACGGACATGGCGCGCGGCCCGACGAGGCTCATGTCGCCCTTCAACACGTTCCAAAGCTGCGGAAACTCATCCAGACTTGTTTTTCGCAGGAGGCGGCCAATGGGCGTGACTCGCGGGTCGTTCTTGATTTTGAATACGGGCCCGGTCATCTCGTTGAGGGCGAGCAATTGCTCCTGCGCCTTCTCAGCGTTGGGAATCATGGTTCGAAACTTGTACATGACGAACTGGCGTTTGTTCAGCCCCACTCTCTTTTGGCCGAAGAAAATCGGGCCGGGCGACATCAGCCGGATGAGCACGGCAGTGGACAAAAGAACCGGCGCGAGAAAAATCAAGACAAGCAGAGACGCGCAGACATCCAGGGCGCGCTTCACAAGATGAGGCCAGCCGCGCTGACCTTCCGCGGTAGCCATGATCTGGCCCTGGCCGTCGAAATCTTCCGCGTGAGATTTTGCGATCTTTAGATTAAAGATATCGGAGTTGATCCGCATGATGATTCCATGCAATTCACACAGCGCCGCAACCTGAGCGGTGTGTTCGTAGAAGGATCTCAGCGGAAGATAAATCGCAACCTCGTCCACGACGTTGTGGCGGAGGAATTCGGAAAGGCCGGCAAAATCGCAGCAAAGCTTGTGGCTGGTCGCGAGGAACTCTCCGTTACCTGGCCAATCGTCGTCGACAAACCCAAGCACGCGATATCCAAGTTCAGGTTTCGACTCGATTCTTGCGGCAAATTCCATGGCGCGAGTGTTGGTGCCGAGGATCAGAATGTAACGCGAATTCCGGCCGTGGCGGCGCATGATTCCAAGCAAACAGCGAACACTCAGGCGCGCAAGGACCATCAGCGAGGAACCGAAAATCCAGAAAAGAATAAGGAACGCGAGGGTAATGGTTCTTTTCCCGAAAAAAGCAGCGGGCACCATCAGGCACAAAGTCGCCAGTGTGGTGGCTTTGAGCACATCGATCGCTTCCGAACGGCGCGTGGAAAGACGCTTCGACTCATACAAACCACACAGGGAGAGTATGAGGTGCCAGGTGAAGACGAGCGCCGCGAAAAGAATGAAGTTTACGAGTTTGATCCGGAGCGCGAGGAAGTCGGCAAACGATATGGTGCCTCGTTCCGAAACGACGAGGACCGTCGTGAGTCCCAGGGCAAATACGAGGAATCCCAGGTCGACTAATTTGGTTGCATTCGAGATCAGCCGCCGCTTGGCCAGATTCACTGAGCTACTCCGTTGTCTGGGCCGCTTTGATGTCAGTGCCTATTGCGTACTCAGATGGCTGTGAAAAACTTTCACATATTTCCGAACACCGCGCCGACGAGCTCGGGACTCGAGCTGCGGCAATCCGCCAAGTCAACTGTTCTGAAGACTCCTGGAAGCGAACTCGCTTTCAGGGTCAGCAGCGAGCAAACAGTAAAAAAACTCACCACACCGTTCGTGGCGGGCTCCGCTCTACAATCTGTGGTAGAGCGATTCTGGAATGGGAAATGTCCGCTTGTTCAGAACCGCACCCAGGACCTGGATGTCGCTCCGGCGAACATTTTCCATCACCTTGATTGCCGATTCTCGGCGGGTCGAGTTCGCTTCCAAAACAATTACTAAACCGTCGGTCAACTGGCTTAGTGAGATAGCATCCGCGTACTGGCTCAACGGCGGCGCATCAATCAATACGTGGTCAAATTCCTCACGCAATTCGGCCAGGCGAACCCTCAAGCGGTCCGCATTCAGGAGGCTCGGCGAATCAGCCGCGAGCGAACCGCACGAAAGCAGCCAGAGATTCTCCGGCCGAAGTTGCTTCGCGAAATCGCGCACCGAGCCCTCCTCAAGCAGAGCGTCTGTGAGCCCACGATGATTGGTCACGCCAAAAAATTCCGGCAATGAAGGGGAACGCAAATTTGCATCGACCAAACAGACGGATCCCGGGATTTCGCTCGCCAGTGTTTGCGCGGCGCGAGCGCAAATGTTGCTGCACCCGTTGCCCTGATCGATCCCCGCGAATACCACGATGTGCGGTGGCTCTCCGGCCTGCAGGCGGAAGATTCGCTGTACCAATTTCAGAGACTCCTCACGGGCAACCCGCCCGAGATCGAGGGTTGAGCCGTTCCGGTGGCCATTCCCGTTGCCATTTCCGTTGCCATTCCCATTGCGTTTAGTCGCCGGGGATGCCGCGTTCATTCCGGAATCCGGCATGACTTGACGCTCCATGCCAGCCTGTTGAATCAATTCAAAGTTCTTGCTCATGGTTTCTCCGCCTCTGCGGCCGGAGCGAAGGGAGCCTGCTCGGCCGCGGAATGCTTGTCGTCCGTAACTTCATTTTTGGAAGGTATGCGAATCTGTTGCCCGGGTTTGATGACGTCAGGATTGCTCAACCAAGGGTTGAGTTCGCGAATTTTTGCGAGGATCGAGTCGTTGTAAGTTCCGTACTTCGCGACGCTGATCCGGAAAAGCGTTTGACCCGGAGCCACGCGGGAGAGCTGGGAATTTTCAGGCGCGGAGGCCCGCACAGCCTTTGGCCGGGCGTCTGTCCGAGGGCGAGATGGTCCGCTCGATTCGCCCGGGGAAAACCCCGATACGGGTGCGATGGTAGCAACCTTAATTTCCGAACTGGCGGTCGACGCGGAGACAATAGGTTCCAGCGCGGCGCTCGAGGACGCCGGCACATCCACGCGATCCGGAGCGCTGGTTACCGCTCTCTTTTCATGAAGCGTCGGCCAGCTCAGCGCCAGCAACAGCGCTGCGACTGCGCCAACTCCTGCAATCCAGCGTCGAGCAAAGGATTTTCTGCCCGCATCGGGAACCAGCGCGGCGGAGTGCAGAGGAGCAGGCGCAGGATTCGAAACCCGTTCAGGTTCGGCGCGAAGTGTTTCGACATCCAGGTCGCGCAGAACTTCGCGAACCACTTCAACGTCAATTGTTTTCCGTTTCTCGACGCACCCCAGCGATATGGCGTGGAAGCAAAGGTTATTGATGTTGCGCGGGATTCCTTCGCTGTTTTGAGCGATGAGGGCCACCGCTCGCTCGGTGAACAACGGCGCGGCGAAATCAAATCCCGCCACCCGCAGGCGATGATTGATGTACAGGTACGTCTCTTCCACGGTGAACGGCTTCAGGCTGCTGAGAATCGAGACGCGCTGGCGAAGCTGTACGAGTTTCGCGGATGCCAGCTTGTCTGCAAGTTGCGGCTGGCCGGCCAGCACGATTTGCATCAGCTTCTCGCTAGGCGTTTCGAAATTCGAAAGCATGCGCACGACTTCGAGCACGGAGTCGTCGAAATTCTGGGCCTCGTCAATCACCACCACAAAGCGCTTTCGCTCACGAGACTGACGGACCAAGATCTCGTTGAGCTTCGAATGCATTCGGACGAGGTCGCCATCGAGGTCCTCGACGCCAAGATCGGCAAGCAGTCCACGAAGAAAATCGCGCGGAGTGCACAAAGTCTGGAATAGAAAAGCGGTTCTGGCGGTGCCTTCGAGCTTCTGGAGGAGCTGGAACAGGAGGGTCGTCTTTCCCATTCCTGGCTTGGCAATCAACGACACGAACCCGCGCCCAGACGTGATTCCGTACAGAAGGGAAGCGAGGGCTTCGCGGTGCGTGGCGCTCAGATACAAGAACCGCGGATCCGGGGTTACCCCGAATGGCTGCTCCCGAAGTTTGTAGTAGTCGAGAACCATTCCCCGTCGCCTAAGCCACCCGCCGGGGAACGGACGCAAGCACGGGAACCTGCAGAATGTCGTTCACTTCCGCGGGAGTGCGGAACGATGGATCGAGGTATTCGGCGACAAAGGCTGCACCGACGCTCACGAACAGTCCGAGCAGCAATCCGATGAGCAGGACAAGCATTGCACTGTAGGCCGGCAGCACCGGCACGCTCGGCGGAACGGCAATCGCCACGTTTGCAATTCGCTTCTGATCGAGAGCGTCCGAAGTCTTCTCTTGTTCGCGCTTGGAGAGGTACAGCAAATAATTTGCTTCGTTCGCTTTTGTCTCGCGCAGTAAGTCCGACTGCTTCACGGACTTCTGATCCAAATCCACAAGTTGAAGCTTCATGGAATCAATGCTGTGGCCCACGGCCGCCGCGGTCGCTCTCTGAGAGGCAAGATCCGCCTTCGTCTTGGCGACATCCTCCCTCAGGTATTCATAGGTGGGATCCCGGTCGGTGGTCTGGTTTACATACTGACTCTTTTGCGCCTCGGCGATTGCAGCCTGCGTTTGGGCAATCTCCTGATCGGCTTCTTGCACCAGCGGATAGCTCGGGTCGTATTTCAGAGCCAGCTGCGTGCGCTTGAGCTGCGCCGCCAGAAGGTTAGCCTGGAGTTGCTGCAAGAGAACTTCTGCCGAATTGGATACTTGCGTCGTGGAGGATCTTGGAGGCGTCACTCGAATCTGTGCTTCCTCGTCGCGAATCCGCTGCTCGTCAGCGGAGATGGCTTGTTCCGCTTGATGGCGCGCCGCGATGGATGTTGCGAGCTGCTGGGCCATGTCCGTGCGAACGATATCCGGAGCGGCCACCCCTTCATCGCGTCCGAAATTCGACAACCGGACCTCCGAATCCTGCAACGCCTTTTGGTACTTGTCCGTTTCCTTTGCGAAGAAGTCGTAGGACCCTACCGGTCGGTGAACTGTGACGTGCTTTTCGAGGTACACCGTGGCTAGCGTGTTCAGCACTCCGTAGGAGAGCTTGGGGTCGGGTGATTGGTAGCTGACTTGAATCATGTTGGTTTTCTTCACCGCGTCTACCTTCAATTTCTTCCCCAGGTGTTCCACTGCCTTGGAAACGTAAGTGGCCTCGTCTTGTTTGGGCATCAATTTGGCCCAGATGGAATCCTTCTCTTTGTCCTGAAGCTTGTTGGCGAGCACTACCTTCTCCAGCAAGTCCGCGCTTTGGATCAACTCCACTTCGGAATTGATTTCTTCCTCGGTTACGGCCGGAGCGGCTGGAGCCGTCTGCGAGAACTGTTCCGTGGTTACCACGGGGTCCATCCGATCGCGATTGACGAGGATTTCCATGCGAGCCTCGTACCGGCTCGACAGCAAAAGGGACGCGGCAATGGCGCCAAGAAAAACTCCACAGAAGGAAAGAATCAATAAACGGCGGCGGCGGAACAGAGGCGTAACGATATCTCGCAGCGTAGCTTCCTGCGTCGCTTTGCCGGATGCGTTTCGGTAGTCCTGCTCGCTCATGTTGTTTCTCCTTCTTCTCGCCGTTGAGGCAAATTCGAATCGAACCAGTCCCGTCGTACAGCCCCGGTCCGTGTCAGGCACTGCATCACGAAGTGCATCCCGGCTAGATAGCCGCCGGGTTGATCGATGTGTACAGGCCCAATGAATAGGGAACGTATTTTCGGAAATTGGTAATGAATTTCTCCGGAACAAAAATCATGTCGCCGGGCTGAAGCACCGCGTCTTCGTTGACATTCTTTCCGTTTAGAATGTCCTTCAAGTTAAACTTCTTCACTTCCATCCATCCGGACGACACGCGGTGATAAATAAGAATTTGCGTCTTCGCTGTTGGCGCTAGACCGCCCGCCACCGCAATCGCTTCCGAGACCGTGGTCTCGTAGCGCAAATCGTATTGCCCGGGTTTGGTCACCTGGCCCGACACGACGAAGAACGGCTTCTGAAAATCCTTGAGGTCCACGTTGATGATGGGATCGTGAAGGATTTTCCCGTATACCTTCTTGATGGCCTCGGTTATATCCGGGACACTCATTCCCTGAACAAACAGGCTCCCGACATTCAAGAGCGTGATGTATCCGTCCGGTTGGACGGTTACGGTCTGATTCAACTCCGGCGACAGAGGGAACGAAAGGATCAGAACGTCGTCCCTCATAACCATATAACGAGGATTTCGGTGCTCGAGGACCGGCCGGTCCGAGCTTGATTGCGGAATGCCGCTTGCAGCGGCTGGCGTGGAAGCTGCGGGAGAGTTTGGTGACGCGCCCTTCTTTGCGAACAGGCTGGCTGGTGCGCTCGCGAGAAACAGCGAAACGGCTAGAGCGATTACGGCCAATTTAATCTTTGCCACGGGGCTGCCTCCTAATTTACGTTCGGGCTGGTTATGCCCTTCCACCAGTCCGATCCTCCGTCTCAAACACTGCCTGGAGCCTGGGGTTGCGCGCCCGATCTTAGTCAGGAGCCGGTTTTAGTGCTTCGAAGCCTGATTAGAGACACCTAACCCGTTCCTCAGGCAACCGGTTTCCTACAGGAGACATCCCCGCGGCTTGGAAATGCAATCACTGTTCCAAGTTAGGAACGCAAAGCACTTAATGCAAGCATATGAAAATAAATAGCTTCAAGATTTCTACGGGGGTTGACCGGACTCTCTTGGGGCAAAATGTGAATAGAAGTTCACAGTACAGTAAATATTTTTCAAATATAAGTGCTTTGTATCTTAATGAGACTACAAGGGCTAAAGGGTCCTCTGAAGTCGGAGATAGTCAAAAAGCGTCAGTTCCCGGACCGACGATGCTCCGCTTGCCAGTTTGCAGCCGTTTTTGGAGGCGCGCGCGCAGACAGTCCGTGAGACGGCCGACGTCACCAACCCTCATTTAATTCGTTGACACATGCGTCTCCTTCGAACATTACTGCACTGCACGCCGCTGATGCCTAATTCGATTCGCAAAATCGTCTTCGTAGCCGGGCTAGTCCTTTCCGCAAGCGGATTCATTTCGCCTCCGATCGCCCTTGTCCTGGGACTGGCATACGGCTTGACCTTCGTACATCCGTTCGAGGCCGAGATGCGGAGCCTCACGAAATATCTTTTGCAGGCTTCGGTGGTCGGCCTCGGCTTCGGAATGAATTTGTACGAAGTGCTGCGTGCGGGGCGCTCCGGGTTTGTCTACACAGCTTTGAGCATCATCACGGCAATGGTGCTTGGTTTGGCGATCGGGCGGCTATGGAGGGTTCGCAAGAGGCCATCATTTCTGATGAGCGCCGGCACAGCGATTTGCGGCGGCAGCGCGATCGCGGCGGTGGGACCGATCGTCGGCGCGACGGAGGAAGAAATGGCAGTCTCACTCGCCACGATCTTTCTTCTCAATTCCATCGCTCTGCTGATTTTTCCTGGGATTGGGCGCGCATTTCAGATGACGCAAACGCAGTTCGGCCTCTGGTCAGCGCTTGCGATTCACGACACAAGTTCCGTGGTGGGAGCCACGGCAAAATACGGATCGATTGCGCTCGCCGTCGGCACCGTTGTGAAATTGGCGCGCGCGCTTTGGATTGTTCCGCTATCCATCGCGACGGCCGCGGTCAAGCGGAGCAAAGCGCGCATTCAGTGGCCGTGGTTCATACTTTTCTTCTGCCTCGCGGCCGTGCTGGCAACTTACCTGCCGCAGTTTAGTTCGGTGTTCGCATTCCTGAGCCGTCTTGGAAAAATCGGTTTGACCGTTACTCTCTTCGTGGTCGGAACGGGACTTTCCAAGGAAACTCTGCGCCAAGTGGGCGTGCGCCCGTTGATGCAAGGAATACTGCTGTGGGCCGTTGTCGCAGCCGCCGTGTTCGCGCTGGTCATGGGCGATTGGATCCATCTGTGAATCGGAATCACGCAAGCCGCCGGACTTTCGCGAATCGCCGGTGTGCTAAGATGTTCGCGTCAGTAGGCCCGTAGCTCAGTTGGCTAGAGCGCTACCTTGACACGGTAGAGGTCTGCGGTTCGAGCCCGCACGGGCCTACCATCATTCCAGTCGGTACAAGTATCCCCTTGGACAGTATGGCGGCTCCCGCCAAGACAAAGACTTCCAGTAGTAGGCGCCAATTCCCACATCGGGACTTTTTCTGCTGAATTGAAACATCGGAAACGGCCTTCACTCTGGGATGTTGTTTTGGACGCAGCAAACACAAGGTTGCTCCCTAAAATTCAAGGCTCATCGCCATCGTGGAACTACGTATACATTAAGGACTTATTACTTCTCGTCCGTATGCCTTCAGTTTCGCTCGTTCGCAACTTTCTGATTTTGAAACTTGGCCACGCTTTTGCAATTGAATGGATGCAAGTGCGTTAGGGCACACGGAAAGCGGTGGAACGTATCAAGAAGCGCATTCCTCCCGTTAACGAGCGACGACGTCCGTGCGGTGTTCCAGGAAAGCCTAGAAAACGCGGGTTTGAAGTGTGCCCCACGACGCACATGAAGCGTTGAGACTTATTTCTATTGAAAGAGTTAAACGTGTTGAAGCACGACGGGGGCATTGCGGATGATCCTGAATTTACGGTCGTCAGTGCTTTATCCCGAACGATCACTTGGTTGTGGTTACTCTTGGCGCAGTCAATGCGAGTCGCCACCGAGCGAATCGGCAGACAGAAGGAAGTGGCGCTTGAAGATGCACCACTGGCCGAGAGTTCTAAAACGGCAGAATTTCCATCCGCGAACTGCGCCGCATTTTTTGGGAGCGATCGCATTCGTGGTGCTGGCTGTGTCCGCCGCCACGGCCAGCGCGCAGGAACGGCGGGTTCCTTCGGAGAACGATGGAAAGCCCTCGTCTGAACTGGCGAAGGACAATCTGGACCGAGTGTCGGCTTCCGAACCGCAAATCGCCGGACTCCTGAGTGCAAACCCGGGACTGCTCGTGGAGTTGAAGAGGTGGATGGCTAAGGATGCGTCCGATAAAGGACAAATCGTCCAGGACGAAGACCTTGAAGATGCCGCGATTTTTCACCGGCTTCACCGGGACTCAAATTTCCGGGCCGCGGCTACACGCTTGTTGCAAAGGTACGGGTATCTGGTCCCGGCACTGAATCCGAGTTCCGAGGCGGGCCGCGAGGATGAGGATCTCCGAAAAGAGCGAATCCGGCAGCGAGCGGCGGCTGAGCTTGCGGCACCGGCCGAATCAATCAAAGAGAGGAGATCCTTTCACGCGAGATGCGATCCCACTACTGCTCCCGACGATCCCACCTGCGAGAAAGGGGCGAGTACGAGAATCGGGGAAGACGAAACAGACGTGAATCCGCCAGCTCTACCAAGGGACAGAGACAGCGACCGGCTTCTGATTAATCGCGGGGCGGATATAGGAGGGACAAACCGTTCGTTTTCGCGGGCCGGTGCGAACGATCCCAATCGAGGCGAGAGCACCTCGAGCGTAAGCCTGAACTCGAGCCAGTTTGAGAGTGGAACTGAGGAGGAATCAGGCAGCTCGCTGATGCACAGCAACCGCACGCTCTCTTTAACCGACTCTGACGCGCGCCAGCCGTATCGAGCGAGCTCAACGCCACCGTCCGAACGCATGGACGAGCGGGCGGAGCGGGAAGAAAAAAGAAAGCGTGGCACGTTTGAAATCGAGTCCGCAGAAATGGCAGGACCGCCTGGAACGCCGCGGCATTGGACTCCTTATTCCGAAATTCCCTCGGTCTACGACATGTTCGTGCACGCCGGCGCACCGGCCGGGACCGTGGAGCGATTTGGCGAAGAGGTATTTCGAAACCCGCCAAAAGCCTCCGGCAATATTCCGATCGATTTCCCGGCCTCGTCGGACTACGTGGTTGGGCCTGGAGACGGAATGGCGATCGATTTATGGGGCGGAGTCTCGCAGCGGCTGGAACGCACGGTGGATCATGAAGGACGCCTTTCCCTTCCGGAAGTTGGTCCGGTACTTGTAAACGGCCAGACGCTCGCGGAAGTTCAACAGACGGTGCAGCGTTTACTGCGCACCCAGTTCCGAGATGTAGCTGCGGATGTTTCACTGTCGCGGCTGCGAAGGGTGCGAGTGTACGTGGTGGGAGACGTGAAGCGCGCCGGCGCCTACGACATAAGTTCGCTTTCGACGCCGCTGAATGCGCTGCTGGCAGCGGGTGGGCCGACCGCGAATGGTTCGATGCGCATCGTGAAGCACTATCGGGGAAGCGAGATGGTGCAGGAAGTGGATTTGTACGACCTCCTGCTGCGCGGAATTCGCACCGACATTCAGCGCTTGGAGCCAGGAGATACATTGCTGGTCCCTCCGGTGGGATCGCAGATTCGAGTGGACGGCATGGTCCGCCGTCCCGCGATTTACGAGTTGCACCAAGAAAGCACGCTTGAGCAGGCGCTCGAGATGGCGGGAGGGATTCTGCCCACCGCGGCTCTAAGCCATATCGAAGTGCAACGACTGGAGGCTCACGATAAGCGCACGATGCTGAGTCTAGAGATTCCGGGCGCGGCCGATTCAGCAGCAATTGAGGCCCAATTCTCGTCCTTCGCCATTCAAGATCGGGACGAAATTCACATCTTTCCAATCGCCCAGTTCAATAAAGACGCCATTTACCTGGAAGGCCACGTGCTGCGTGCGGGACGCTACGCCTACAAGCCGGGAATGAAAGTGACGGATTTGATTTCGTCTTACAGCGACGTGTTGCCTGAGCCGGCGCTGAAGTACGCCGAGATCATCCGTTTGAATCCGCCCGACTTCCATCCGAGCGTCGAAAGCTTCGATCTCAGCGCGGCGCTGTCGAATCCTGCGGCTGCGCCCGCCCTTCAGGCTCTCGATACCGTGCGGATTTTCAACCGGTTTGAAGTTGAGAATCCGCCCACGATCTCGGTGGCCGGCGCCGTGCGGAAACCGGGAACGTTCGAACCCCCGGGCCAGATTCGTTTTCGAGACGCCATCGAGCTGTCGGGCGGATTGAATTGGGACGCTTCGATGGACTCAGCGCAAATCACCCGGGTGATGCCAGATGGTTCGCTAAAAATTCTGAGCGTGCGAGTGAAGGAAGCATTGGAAGGCGGCGCCGCTGACAACATACTTCTCGAGCCGCGGGACCGCGTTTTGATCCAACAAAATCTAAACCACGTCGATCCTCCCTCCGTATTTGTCGGCGGAGAAGTGGTCCATCCGGGGCGGTACTTGCTCGCTGGAAATCTGCACGTGTCGGATTTGGTGCAGATCGCGGGAGGCTTGAGCCGCGGCGCCGACACGGAGAGCGCGGACCTCACTGAGTATCAAGCATCGAGCACCGGCCCGCTGGTGGCGACGCATGCGGACGTCTCGCTTGCCGCGGCCGTGGCCGGAGATCCTGAACATGACCCGCGATTGCGGGACGGCGACGTCCTTACAATTCGGCAGGTACGCGGATGGAGCGATCTGAGAGCGGTCGTGCACATCGACGGCGAGGCGCAACATCCCGGGACGTACGGAATCCATCCTGGGGAGCGACTCAGTTCGGTTCTCGAGCGAGCGGGCGGCTTTGAGCCGGATGCTTATGCGTATGGCGCCGTACTCGAAAGAATTCAAGTGCGCGAACTGGAAGAAAAGCAACGCGACGCGATGCTTCTGCGCCTGAAACAGGCACAGGATGGCTTGGAACTTTCGCCGGATGGCGATCCCAAGCAGAAATTGGCAAAAGGACTGGCCTTGCAGCAATGGCAGTCCAGCATCGACCAGTTAACTGCGAACCCACCGGTGGGCCGCGTATCCATCCGGATCTCGCCGGAGATTGAGCGCTGGAAGAATACGTCCGCGGATATCGAGGTCCGCGCCGGAGATACGCTGGTAATCCCTAAGAGACCCGGCTACGTGATGGTATCCGGCCAAGCGTTTAATCCCACGGCGATTGCTTACCGTCCAGGCAGGAGCGCGAACTGGTACCTCAACCGGGCCGGAGGACCGACGCCGATGGCCAATAAGAAGGGAATCTTCGTCATTCGAGCGAACGGAACCGTAATCGGAGGCAAGAGCGGATTGTGGAGCGGGGATTCGCTGAGTGCCGCAATGCAGCCAGGAGACATCGTTGTCGTACCGGAAAAGGCTCTGGCGGGCAACGTACCGTGGCAAAACATTTTATTGCTCGCGCAGGTGATCTCGTCGATCGCCTTAACGGCGTACATCGCAGCCAAACCCTAGCGCGAACCGGCGATATGAGCCAAATGCGGACGACACTTGCTGTTGGATGCTGGTTACTGATGACCCTCGCGGGTCCGTACAAGGAGTGCTATGCCGAGCCCAAAGCACGACATGCGTGTCCCCGGTTGCAAAAAAAAGACGACCAGTCAACTTCCAACTCCAAGTTCCCGGTCAATTCCGACGCTCCCGGAAATTCCGGCGACTCGCCAGCGCAAGCGCCCGACTACGATAACTCGCTGCGCCCGCAATTGCTGGCTCGTTTTCTTGGGGACCAGGAGGCCATTTGGACGAGTCCTGCGCGGTTGCATCTGACGGATGCCGACTGGTTCGTGCCGTTGGGCTTGGCTACGGCCGGGACGCTTGCAACCGACACAGAGTTCTCAAAGCACCTCTCCAATTCTCCAAGCCGGACAAAACGCAGCAGCGATTTCTCTAACTACGGACTTGGAGCGATGGGAGGCCTGGCAGGGGGACTCTACCTTTGGGGCCAAAGGAGCCACGACGAACACAAGAGCGAGACCGGATTCCTGGCCGGTGAAGCGGCGGTCAATAGCCTGGCGGTGGTCTACGCTTTGAAGTATTCGTTTCAACGAGAGCGGCCTCTGCAGAACGACTTTCGAGGTTCGTTCTGGAAGGGCGGCGACAGTTTTCCATCTGAACATGCTGCGGCGGCGTGGTCGATTGCCAGCGTGATCGCGCATGAATATCCCAGTCCACTGACGCAAGTACTGGCTTACGGCATGGCGTCGGCCGTAAGCGTTTCTCGCCTGACGGCGAAGCAACATTTCCCTTCGGATGTTTTGATTGGCAGCGCCATCGGCTGGCTGTCGGGAGAAGTGACCTATCGCCGGCATCACGACCCGGAGCTGGCCGGTTCAATGTGGAACACGTTCGCGGAATCCCTCGACTACCTAACGGAAAACCGGCCGCGGCAAAGAATGGGAACGACTTTCGTTCCACTCGATAGCTGGGTGTATGCCGCGTTCGATCGGCTAGCCGGGCTGGGCTACATCCATTCTGCGGTGGCAGGGCTGCGGCCTTGGACTCGGATGGAGTGCGCGCGCCTGATTGAAGAAGCAAGTGAAGGATTGCTGGCCGACGAGTCCGCCAATCGCGCGGCAAGTGCGCTCGTGGAACGGTTACGAAGGGAATTTTCATTCGAGGTGGGGCTTCTCGACGACGGGCGCAACACGACGGCAAATCTCGAATCGGTTTACGTTCGTGCCGTGTCGATTAGCGGGCCCGCGCTGACCGATGGGTTTCACTTTGGTCAAACGGTATCTTACGATTTCGGCCGGCCATTTGAGCGCGGCATGAATGGGCAGGTTGGCGGGGCGTTTCGCGCGACGATGGGCCCGATCGCAATCTACATACGAACGGAGTATCAACACGCACCGGAGGCTCCCGCGCCTTCCGACGCCGTCCGCAGCATCATCGCCCTTCGCGACTTGGTGCCAGAACCGCCGGCCACTCCCGTAGGGGCGATCAACCGGCCTCGATTGCTCGACGCATATGTAGCCGTGAATTTGAACAACTGGCAGATTTTAATTGGCAAGCAAAGCCTTTCCTGGGGGCCAGGCCCGGGTGGATCGCTGTTGTGGAGCGACAACGCTGAGCCGCTCGATATGGTTCGCCTCGTGAATTCCGAGCCTACTCGATTGCCCGGCTTCTTGAAGTACCTAGGCCCCGTGCGCGTCGACCAGTTCATAGGCCGTTTGGGCGGCGATACCTTCGTTCGCCGTCCTTTCATTTACGGCAACAAAATAAACTTCAAGCCATTGCCGAACCTTGAGTTCGGGTATGGGCGCACGGTAACAATTGGAGGGGTTGGAGGCGACCCGCTTACTCCGGGCAATTTCTTTTACAGCTTTTTCGGTCTCCATTCGAATAGCACCGCGGGTGGTTCAGTACCGGGAGACACTCACGCAAACTTCGATTGGACCTTTAATGTTCCCAAAGTTCGAAACTATATTGTTTTTTATGGAGATTGGTACACCGATGACGACGCCATCGGCATCACGTCGTCCACAAGGAGCGCCTATCGTCCTGGAATTTGCATCACTCATTTCCCAGGCGTATCCAAACTCGATTTACATATGGAAGCCGCGAATACGGAGTCTCCGGTAGTTTTCCCTAATGGAGCGGGCAACACGGGAGACCTGAATTACTGGAACTTTGTCTATCGAGACGGCTACACCAACAACGGAAATCTGATCGGCAATGTTGTGGGACGGATGGGTCAAGCCTACCAAGGTTGGCTCGGCTATTGGCTATCTCCCCGGAACACATGGCAGCTCATTTACAAGAACAGTTCCGTTGCCAATAGGTTCATTCCGGGAGGAGGGGCCTGGCAGGATTACAGCGTGAGAAACGAAACGTATTGGAAGTCCGGATTTTACCTAAAGACTCAGCTTCAGTACGAACATATTTCGCATTACCCGATATTGTTCAGTGGCGTGCAGCGGAATTTCACAGCCGTTGTGGAAATGGGCTTTTCTCCTGGAAGAGGGCTGGGCGCGCCGAGATGACGCAGACTTCGATTCAACACCAACGAGAGGCCGCGGTTGAGCTGCCGACGGACAACTCTGAGTTCACGGGAGAGCCTGGTGACGAATTCCCTGTCGAGGGCAAAAGGTTGACAGAATGGCTCGACATGCTGTGGGACGAACGCGGCTTGCTTTTCCGAGTCACAGCTATCGGATTCGTCGCTGCGATTTTGACCGCATTTCTGATTCCCAAGCGCTACACGACAACCACACGGCTCATGCCGCCGGATACACAGTCCGCGTCCAGCATGATGATGCTGGCGGGATTAGCGCAGAGAGCAGGCAACGGGCTGGGAGCCGTGGCCGGTGACCTGCTCGGAATGAAAAGCTCGGGAGCGCTTTTCGTTGGGGTGCTGCAAAGCGAGACGGTCCAAAACCGTTTGATACAGCAGTTTGATTTGAGAAAGGTATACGGGACACGGTACCAGCAAGAGGCGCGCAAAAAACTTGGAGAGAACACTTCCATTCAGGAAGAGCGCAAGAGCGGAATTATTACCATCGGCGTCACGGACAGGAGTCCCGCGCGGGCGGCGGACCTCGCAAATGCCTACGTCAAGGAACTGAACTCGACGGTTTCACAGCTCTCGACTTCTTCCGCACATCGGGAGCGGGTTTTCCTCGAAGAGCGCCTTCGAACCGTGAAGCAGGACTTGGACGATGCGGATATGCAACTCGCTCAATTTTCCAGCAAAAACAATACGCTCGACATACAGCAGCAAGGAAAAGCAATGCTGGAGGCGGCCGGAACTCTGGCCGGCCAGATGATCGCCGCCGAGTCGGAACTCGAGGGACTCCGGCAAATCTATTCCGAAAACAACGCGCGTATCCGGGCGCTGAATGCGCGTGTAGGGGAACTGCGAAAGGAACTGAGCAAACTCTCCGGAAAAAATGGAGAACCCGGAAACGGCACCGCGGCGGATTCGTCCGGCGGCATGCCCTACCCCTCACTTCGCAAACTGCCTTTGCTCGGCGCGCAGTATGCGGATTACTACCGCCGCGCGAAGATCCAGGAAACGATCTACGAGTTGCTGACCGAGCAGTACGAGCTCGCCAAAGTGGAAGAAGCCAAGGAAACACCCAGCATCAAGGTCCTCGACCCGGCGGAAATTCCCGAAAAAAAAAGCTATCCACCGCGCTCGTTGATCGTCGCCAGCGGCACGCTTGCTGCGGCCGCCGTATGCGCCATTTGGATTTTTGGTTCGAAACGCTGGCAAGTGACCGATGCTCGGGATCCGCGCAAGGCGTTTGTACAGAAAGTTTTCGCGGCAGTGAAATTAGGGATTCCCGAGCGAGTGTGGAGACAAGAGTGAAGATGAAGGTTATATCGAATCAACTGTGAGTGACATGAACGTTAGTCGCAATGCGAAAGAAGTATTTCGCCACCTCCTTCTAAGGAGCGGCCTGAATCGAGCATACCTTGCGTTCCGCGCTGCTAAAGGACAAAACGTCCAGCATCTTCGTGCGCGGACGCTCAGGGACCGCTTCTCGACGATCTATCGGAACCGCGTGTGGCTGACGGGCCGGCCGGCCGGCTCTCTTTCGGGACTCGGATCGGAGCTCGAAAACACAAAGGCGATTCGGCTGCGCTTGCCGGAATTGCTTGCTCGCCTCAATACGAAAACTATGCTCGACGTCGGGTGCGGAGATTTCAACTGGATGAGCCAACTCGAACTCGGCTGCCGCTACATAGGTGTGGACGTCGTTTCGTGCGTCATTGAACAGAATATTCGGAACTACGCTGCGGCGAACCGGACGTTTTTTGCTCTCGACGCGACGACCGATCCCCTTCCGCCTGCGGACACGATTCTATGCCGTGAAGTGTTCTTCCATTTGTCGTTCGCTGACATTTGGGCGTTGATTCGAAACATGCGCCTGAGTGGCGTCTCCACGATGTTTGCAACCAACGATGCTGTTACGGACTTTAACGCAGACATTCTGTCCGGCGATTTTCGGCTACTAAACCTAACCAAGCCTCCATTTTGTTTCCCGCGTTCCGAACTCTCTATTCCCGATGACGAGGTGTCGCCGGGACGCGTGCTCGCAGCTTGGCGCCTGTCGGACGTGCCGCAACGTGGTTCGCCGGAAATGCGCAAGGGAAACGCCGCTCCGCAATTCTATTGGCGGACGCATTTTCGGACGGGAAAATAACTGTGTCTTCCTTTGAAAATCTCGAGACCCTCAACCGGGATTCTGTCGCGGCCGTAGCCCGGGTTCCAGCGCGATTCTCGAACCGGAGGGCTTATGCGCAGACGATGGCGGCGATGGTCGCGGTACGCTGCTTCGGCGCACTCTCCGGAGTCCTCGCGGCGCGGCTTCTCGGGCCGGCCGGGCGCGGGGAGTTGGCGGTTATCGTCTTCATGCCGATGATGCTGATTTCATGGGGAGAGTTTGAATTCTCCCGGAGTGTAGTGGTTGAAAGCAGCAAGAGTGGCGAACTATCTCCGGTATTAGTTTCCACGGCGTTTTGGGTAGCTGTTCTCCTGGGGACCGTGGAAATGGTGTTACTGGCGGTGGCGCTTCGCTTCTTCCTACCTGCCGACAAACTCCACCTGCTGGGTTCGGCGAGATGGTTCGCGCTCTATCTGCCGGCAACGTACGTAATGGTTTCCCTGATGGGCATTGACCAGGGTCGAGGCCGGTTTGGAAGCTTCAGCGCGTTCCAGATCATGCCCGGAATGGTCTATTTGCTGGCCATTGTGTGCGTGATTTGGCCAGCGCATAGTAACGCGCCGCAGGCGTTTGCTGTTGCAACTTTGACGGGAGTCATATCAGCAGCTGTTTTGCGCGCCGGACTGGACTGGCCGCGGATTTGGGGAGTGCGCCCAACCTGGGCAATGACTTCCCGTCTACTCCGGCGGGGGTTTACCTTCTACATCCCAGCACTGGCGGGGCTGGCGCTTCTCCGCGCGGACATGCTTTTAGTCGTGCGCCTCGCTCCAGCGGCCGCGATCGGCGCCTACGCTGTGGCACAAGCGATCGCGATGGGCCAAGTCGGCATAGTCAATCCGTTCGTCCAAGTAGGCTTCGCCGCGGTTGCAGGCGAAGCCGAGCACGACCGCGCGCTCGAAACGCTGGCGCGCCATTTCCGCTTGGCTCAGGTGGCCGTTGCGGGCATGGCGATCTTGGCCGCTGCAATGGCGTCGTGGGCCATACGAGTTTTGATTGGCCCTGAATTTCTTGCCGCTACGACCGCGACGTATTTTCTGATTGGCGCGAGCGGATTTTGGGGGATGGGGCAAACACTCGAGCAAGGTCTTCGCGCCGCATCACATCCGGGTCTAGGCATTTTCTCGAATCTACTGGGGTTGACTGCGCTGCTCAGCGCGGGGGTGCCGGCATATCTGTATTTTGGGATCACCGGGCTCGCCGCCGCCGCGTTTCTAGGACAGTGCGTCAATCTTCTCGCGCTCATGGGAACTTGCGTTTTCTATTTGCAGATGCGCCCCGGATTGTTCTGGGCTTTCGATGCCGCAACATTTCACGATATGAAAGCGGCAATGACTGCGCTGAGAAAGCGCTTTAGATGGGTAAGCGTGTAGCGAATGCGAACCGTCGCAAGTCCATGTGCTTCGCCCAAACAGTTCTCCGGGTGGATTCGTGTCTTCCCGATTGTGTTCTTTTTGGTCTATCTCACCGGGACTGTGCTGTTCTTTGTGGCCGGCCCGTTCGAATATCCCGTCGACAATCCATGGACTCTCTACCTTTTCCTTGCGCTGGCTCATTTGGCTCTGTTAGCAGGATATTGGCGCGCCGCCTCGGGCCAGCCCAGGAACTATCTCGGCAGATGGAAAGCACCTCAACTGCTGCTCTGGAGCGCCACGGCCAGCTTGGTGTTACTCATACCCACGAGCCGGGCCCGAACAGGCAACGCGATACCCGATGTAGCTGACGGAGTCGTTAACACGGGCGATGCATACGCCCGGACAGTATCTCTGTCAGAGCAGCCCTCTGGATTACCGATCGTTGAATACGTGCGAATTGTTTCGGGGCCATTGATCGGATTCATCCTTCCTCTTACGGTCTTTTATTGGAGAGAACTTACGGACACGACGCGAATACTCGCGGTTGCAGGAATTCTCGGCACCGTCGCTTTGTTCGTTGCGATGGGCACCAACAAAGCGGTTGCCGATACGGTTTTATTGGTTCCCTGGATGGCTTTCGCGGGATACAAGGCGGGCAAGCTGCGGCTGAAGCCCGGTCGGATTGTCGCTCTCGGCCTGTGCAGCGTATTGGCCTTCGTTTTGTTTTTCACATTCTTCGGGTTGGCAATGGAGGGACGTACCGGTTCGCCTGCGGTGACGGGGTATTTTCCGGCCACTGGCGCAACGGCGGATACCGACAATTTCCTGGTTAGCGGACTCAGCGCGGGGTCGGCGGCCGTGATCATGGGACTCGATATCTATCTCACTCCGGGCTACTACGCACTCAGCCTTTCGCTCCGCGAGCCGTTCGTTCCCATGTATGGCGTGGGGAACTCGATGTTCCTTTATCGGCAGGCGGCTCGACTGACGGGCGACGAAAACATTACGAAAAAGCCCTATCCGGCGCGAATCGAGAAATATGGATGGGACGCTTACGGACTGTGGTCCTCGATCTATCCCTGGATTGCGTCGGATGTTTCCTTCCCCGGAACCATTTTTGTCGTGTATTTGATCGGGAGGCTTTTCGCGTTGTCGTGGCTCGACACGCTAGGCGGAGCCAACCCGTTTGCCGTGGTGATGTTCTCGCAGTTTCTGATCATGCTGTTTTATTTCCCCGCGAATAACCAGCTTCTGCAATCCGGCGAAGGGTTCACAGCCTTTTGGGTCACGCTGTTTCTGTGGCTGCGAACACGGCGGGCGGCGAGACCTAGCGCGCCCCGCGATCGACGCTGACATCGATTGAGTGAGGGAATAGGGAGTGAGCAAATTGCCGATCGAACTGCCAAACAAAGATCGAGGCGGTATTGCCCTCGCGTTTGTTGGAGCCATCGTCCCCGATGAGCCGCGATTTCACACCTCCGCTTTTTCGCGGGCCGGCCAGATGTACCAACAGGAACTGCTCGTCGGTTTACGGCGTGCCGGCTTGCCCGCTTCGGCAATCATTTCGGTTATGCCGATTGCGTCACGCCGCCACGGACACATGGGGCAGAGATGGTTCGGCGGCGGCGAAGCAACGTTGGGGGAGGGGATGTCGATCAAGTTTGTTCCATTTATCAATGTCACGCCGCTCAAGCAGATCAGCATTGGAATCGGGACCGCTATCGAGCTGTTGCGCTGGGGATGGCGGAATCGTCTGGCGCGCTTTCGTGTCGTCTACTGCTACAACCTCTCCGTTCCGCCCGGAATATTTATCCTTTTGAGCGCTCGGTTGATTCGCGCAAGAACGGTCGTATCGCTTTGTGACATCGACGTGCCGGGAGAGACAGTCCCGGAGACGCTGTTCTGGAAACTGGACTACTGGATGCAGCGGCGGTTGATCCCCCATTTCGACGGTCATGTTGTTGTGTCTGACGTGATCGCGCGCGATTTCCTGGACGGTAAGCCGCACCTGCGCTTAGAGGGAGGGATTCGCCAAGAGGACCTGGACCGGACGGACGGGCACGAGCTCTCCGCGAATACGCAGGATGGAGAGCAACCTTTTGTGATCGCAGCGGCCGGATACTTGAACGAGACGAATGGCCTGCCGGTCCTCCTGGAAGCTTTTTCTTTGCTGCGCGGTGAACGATTCCGGCTGCGAATCGCTGGAGCAGGCCCGCTTGAAACGCAGGTCCGGGCAGCTGCGTCCAGGGATTCACGGATTGAATTCCTCGGCCTGCTTTCGTTTGAGGGCGTGCTCAAGATTTATAACTCTTCCAGCGTTCTGATTAATATGAGGATAACGAACTCGCGGAACACGAAATACTTTTTCCCGTCGAAGATAATGGAGTACCTCGCTTCGGGAGTGCCCGTTATTTCCACTTGCACCGGTCATGTGGAGGAAGAGTTCGGGGCCTTCACCTACCTTCTCCGAGAAGAGACTCCGAAAGCCTTGTGTCAACTCATCGAGCAGGTGGCAGCACTCGATCCGGAAGAACGACGAAAGACCGGTCAGAGGGCGCGCGCATATATGGCGGCATACAAAACATGGGCGGCACAAACACAAAAACTGGCGGAATTCATTCGCGGCACGGTATTGCAACTAAGGGCGTCCTTCTGAATGCCGCCGAAAATATTCATCGTCGCCGATTGGTACCTGCCTGGCTATAGGGCAGGCGGCCTTGTGACAGCGGTGGCGAATGTGGTCGAGTTCATCGGGGACGCGTTTGATCTCTTCGTATTCACACGTGACTCTGACTTGACCGATTCCCGCCCGTATGCCGGTGTCCGCCGTAACGAATGGACGGAAATCGGCAAAGCTCGCGTCCTCTACACCAGAGACTTGTCATTTAGCCATCTGCGGAGGCGCATACTCGAGGTACAGCCGGACATCATTTACTTGAACAGTTTCTTTTCGAAACTGACGGTCAAGACGCTCTGCCTTCGGCGGCTCGACATGCTGCCGGCTTGCGCGGTTGTTCTCGCCCCGCGCGGCGAGTTTTCCCCGGGCGCACTGAGCATCAAGCGGAGGCGGAAATCGATTTTCAGAACTGCCGCATTGCGCGCCGGACTGTACGACGGTCTGATATGGCAGGCTTCCTCCCAACTCGAGCAAGATCACATCGCTGCTGAGCTCATGGCCGCCCAGCTGGGGGATCAGCGTGTTTATGTTGCTTGGGATTTACCAAGTCCCGATTGGCTGCAAGCAACGAAAGGATTACCTAAGCCACTGAAGTCGGCCGGAGCTCGGTTTTTGCTAATTTCCCGCATTTCTCGTATGAAAAACATTCTGTTTGCCATTGAACTGCTCGGGAATCTTGTCGGGCACGTGGAATTCGACGTCTACGGCCCCATCGATGATCGCCGATATTGGGAAGAGTGCCAAAAGCGGACCAAGTCGCTGCCGGATACCGTGATCGTGCGGTATCGCGATGCGATTCCTCGCGAACTCGTTCCGAGCGTCGCCGCCAACCATGACTTCTTTTTAATGCCGACGCGGGGAGAGAACTTTGGTTACGTCATCCTGGAGGCGATGGCAGCAGGTTGTCCCGTAATCTTGAGTGATCTGACGCCCTGGCGGGATGTGACGGATCGAGGAGTTGGATGGAGTTTGCCGCTCGAGGATCGCGAATTGTGGCGCAGCGTCCTGCAGGAGTGCATCGATATGGAGCAGAAGACTTATACAAAATATTCCTTGCGGGCACGGGAGTTTGTGGAAGCCTGGGCTACATCGAACAATCACGTCGAAAGAACGTTTCAATTGTTCAACCGCGCGCTCGAAGGCCACGCGAGTTCAAGTGCGTCACGCTCACTGGGAGCGTCCTCGGGAGCGCGCTGATAGCCGGGCAAGAATACGCCTCGAACGCAGAAACGCAGCCGCATCATCGTGGGGCATGTTCCCGAAATGGAAATTTTAATCCTTGGTGGTTCTGGGATGCTTGGACACAAGTTGTTCCAGTACTTGCGGAAGCGATGTCCGGGAACCTACTGTACGATTCGCGGCCGCGTCGATGACGGCCCTCTTCGCAACGTGGATCTGTTTCACACTGGTTGCGTGGTGGAAGATATTGACGCTGGCGCGTTCGCGGCTCTCGAGCAGCTGGTCTTCGAGAATAAGCCCAAGGTTGTCGTTAACTGCATTGGAATTGTGAAGCAGAGAAATGAGGCAATAAGAGCTACGCCGAGCATATCTCTCAATGCGCTGTTTCCCCATCAACTCGCCGAGTTGTGCGATCGCTGGGGGGTACGCCTGATCCACTTTAGTACCGACTGTGTTTTCAGCGGCCTGCGAGGCCCCTACGGAGAAGAGAATTTTCCCGACGCCGATGATCTCTATGGCCGCACTAAGTTCTTGGGAGAAGTGGCAACCGGAAGGGTGATCACTCTGCGCACCTCGATCATTGGCAGGGAGCTAGCGCATCGGGAGTCGCTGCTCGAGTGGTTTCTCAAGCAAAACCACAAGCATATTTCCGGATACACGCGCGCGATGTTTTCAGGAGTAACCACGAACTACATGGCGAAGGTAGTGGAGAGCTTAATCAAGGATCATTCCAACCTCGCGGGCTTGTACCAGGTCACCAGCGCCGCGATCTCGAAGTACGACCTTCTTTGCCTGCTGCGCGACACGTACCGACTTGACGTTGAAATCACGCCGGACCCAGGTTTTTTCTGCGACCGGAGATTGAAAGGAGAAAAGTTCACGAAGGCGACGGGCAGCATTTCCCCT
>Ga0073928_10001177_pt1 | contig 52185 bp, 52 predicted proteins | sample PaiPotPPA55metaG_FD_76969 | JGI IMG/M metagenome (GOLD analysis project Ga0073928, IMG submission 76969) | Iron sulfur acid spring bacterial and archeal communities from Banff, Canada, to study Microbial Dark Matter (Phase II) - Paint Pots PPA... ... | reverse complement strand
GCCGGATTGACCAGCGCTTTGACGATGATCGTCGCCGAGCCGGGACGTGCATCACCGAAGTGCCTGGCGCGTGCCGCGCCGGCGGCGACCGCATCCTCCGAGCGAACGAGATAAGTGGTGATCTTCACCAGATCCTCGACGCCCATGCCGGCATCAGTGAGGATCGCGATGATGTTCCGCCAGCAAGCCTCGGCCTGCGCCTCGATCGTCTCGGGCACCGTTCCATCCGGCAGCACGCCGACTTCTCCCGAGATGTAGAGAAGCCGCGAGCCTTCGGGCACCTCGACGGCATGGCTGTAAGGGCCGAACGGCGCGGCCACCGAAGTGGGAGTGTGGCGGATATTCATGGCAGCAAAACCCTTCAGTTGCGCGGGATACCCGGCGGAATAGCCTCGTCTACGCCGAGTGGCATGACGACATAATGCGGGCTAATCGACCCTGCCCTCCCTGCGGGGTTCAATACAATAGTTGACGAGGCATTCGGGATTGTCGGCGGTTGCTACGCTGCGCCGCTGAACCGCTCCGCCGCCGGAACAATAGCGGACATCGGCAACAACGAAGTCGCCAAAGGCCGGCTGACTGATAAAGACGAAGCCTCGCGCCACAATCATCGATTGTAGCGCGCTGCATGTATAGGAGCGGGAATCTACCCCGGCAGCATAGGCCGGGGCGGATAGCGCGAGCGCTGCGCCAGCTGCAAGTATAAGTGTTCTGCGCACTTCGTTCTCCTGTTTTCGGAGGGTAGCGCGGGCTGGTGCGGCGGTCAAAATTAGGAGATACCCCCTCGCTCATGCGCGCGGCCTGACCGAGGGGCAGGCTCTTTGCCGCCTCGACGACTGGAGGCCGCCGCTCCCATGCTGGATTCACAGGGAGAGGCGGCGCGGATGGCGGTTTGGCAGGCGGCGCCGATCAGGCAGAGTGTCCTGCGACGGCCTCGACTTGGAATTGCTGCGCCCGATGACCACGAACCTTACCTCAGGCCAGACCCGGCTGATCCTGATCGGGGCCGCGCTGCTGCTCAGCCTCGGCATGGGGCTGCGCCAGAGCCTCGGCCTGTTCCTGACGCCGGTGACGCAGGGTCTCGCGGTCACCGCAACCGAGTTCACCCTGTCCATCGCGATCCAGAACATCGTCTGGGGAGTGTCGCAGGCGCCGATCGGGGCGATCGCCGACCGCTTCGGGCTGCGCGTCACGATGCTGGCGGGCGCCGCGATCTACGTCGTCGGGCTCGCCGTGATGGCCGCCGCCGGGGGTGCGCTCGCGCTCTATATCTCAGGGGCGTTGATCGGCGTGGCGCTGTCATGCACCGCCTCGTCGCTGGCGATGACCGGCGTCGCCCGGGCGGTGCCGGAAGAGCGCCGCAGCACGATGCTCGGCGTGGTCGCGGCCTTCGGGTCGCTCGGCACGCTTTTGGTGCCGCTCGCCACCCAGGGGTTTCTCGCCTATTACGCCTGGCAGATCGGCGCGCTGTTCTTTGTGGGGCTCGCCGCCGCGATGCTGCCGGCCGCGTTCTGGGCGGGCCGCGCCGACCAGATCGTGCGGCGCAGCACGGCCCGCACGACGATGCGCGAGGTGATCGGGCAGGCGGTCCGCCATCGCCAGTTTCTCGTCTTGTCGGGAGCCTTTTTCGTCTGCGGCCTCAACCTCGTCTTCCTGACGACGCACCTGCCGACCTATCTGGCGATCTGCGGTCAGGACCCGATGTTGAGCGCCGAAGCGCTGGCGGTGATCGGCGGCACCAACTGCATCGGCTCACTGCTGGCGGGCTGGCTCGGCGGCCGCTACCCCAAGCACATCCTCCTCGGGCTCGTCTACATTCTGCGGGCGGGCGTGTTCACCGCCTATTTCGTGATGCCGCCAACCCCGGCGTCGACGCTCCTCTTCGCGGCGGCGATGGGGATGCTGTGGCTCAGCGTCGCGCCGCTGGTCACCGGTCTCGTCGCGGAGATGTTCGGCACCCGCTATATGGCGACCCTGCTCGGGATCTCGTTCGTCATGCATCAGGTCGGGTCTTCGCTCGGCGCCTGGGGCGGCGGGCTGATCTTCGACACGCTGGGTTCCTATGACCGCGCCTGGCAGATCGGCGTCTTGATCGGCTTCGCCGCCGGGATCGTCCAGATCCTGGCGGGCGGCCCAGCCCGCCGCCAGGACCCGACGACCGCGCCGCGATTGGCCGCGGCCTAGCACCCGTTACGACGAGCGCCCGGTCAGCGGACGCCGCCCCCGAACGCTGCATCCGCGCTTCTAGCGGTGAAAATCTGACGCTTGTTACCCCGGCCGAAGAGGGCACTCGACCCCAACGGCCGATTGCCGCAGGACGCGCCGTCCTCTAGAACCTGCCGGCATGGAACGGCCCCACTATCGCGAGGCTCTGCGCCGAGTAGGGATAATGAGGGCACTTGCGGAATTCGACCCGCATTTGGCCGGAACACTGCCACTTGGTGTCGATCTGCCGACGAGCGATTTGGACATCCTCTGCCACGCGGATGAGCCTGAAGCTTTTGCTGCTGCCCTGTGGGACGCGTTCAGCGACGAGACAGAGTTCTCGCTCCGACAATGGATTATCGCTGATCGACCGGTGATCGCCTCGTTTATCGCTCACGGCTGGCCATTCCAGGTGTTTGGGCAGAAGAAGCCGGTAAATGAACAGAACGGCTGGCGCCACTTCATCGCCGAACGTCGGCTGCTAAGGCTCGGCGGGCCGACGTTCCGGGCTGCGATCATGCGCGAGCGCTCTCGCGGCGTGAAGACCGAGCCGGCCTTTGCGACAGTGCTGAGGCTGAAAGGCGATTCGTACCTCGCCATCCTCGATTTAGAACGTTGCGACAATGGCCGGCTGAATGATCTCCTCGTGCAAGCAGGTTTCGGAAGCCATTTGCCTTCCACCGGCAACTCCCAACCCTGACGAATCGCGACGCACGGTACCAAGTTTCTGATTTGGACCACTAGTAGCGATGCCAGGAGTGATGCTCGCGCCATTCGTGGTGGCGCCAGGCCCATTCGCGCCACTCGTGTGCACGCCACTCGTGTTGGCGCCAGTTGTGATAGCCCCACCAGTCCTGCGCCTGCGCCGGGGTCGCGGCCAGGCCCAGGGCGATCACGCCGGCCATGCTCAGCAGCATTGCAACTCGACGCATCTGATCCTCCATTCAAGCGACGGGTTTTGCGTCGCCTAAATAACGGTACGCAACCGTATCGTATTGCATCCCCGCTTCGTCGCCGCAATTGCCGCTGCCGCTCAGACCCCTCTGAGCCGCGCCGGGTCGAGCGGCGACAGCCGGGCCGGGTCGAACGGGGACAAGTCGACCGCGCGCGCCGTCCCCTCGGTGATCAGCTCGGCCATCGCCTCGCCGGTCGCCGGCGCGTTCAAAATGCCCCAGACGCTGTGACCGGTAGCGATGTAAGCCCCAGCGACGCCCGGCGCGCGGCCGATCAAGGGCAATCCATCGTGGGTGACCGGGCGATAGCAGGCCTGCCGGGCCAGAATCTTTGCCCGAAGCTCGGGGGAGATGTCGCCGCACATTTCCTCCAGGCGCTCGAGCGCGCCCTCATCCGGCGCGACCTCGGCGGGGTCGACCGGCAGCGGCGTTTCACTCGAGATGGCGCAGACATAGGTCGTGCCGTCGGGGCGGGGAAACAGCTCGGGAGTGAGCACGGCGCCGCTCGCCTCGCGGTACTCGAGAAAGGCCGCCGCGGCGGGCACTGCGGTGCCGGTGTCGAACACGAGGCTATGGCCCTTCAGCCCGTACACGGCCGGCAGCGGCAGCCAGGCGGCCGCCAGGATCGACCAGGGGCCCATCGCGATGACGACCGCGTCGCCTGCGATCGTGTCGCCCTCGACCTCGACGCCTGTGACCCGCCCGGCATTTACCGCCAAACCGGTAACCCGGCCGAGACGCAGCTCGGCGCCCTGCGCCTCGGCGGCCCGCATCATCGCCGTCGTAAACGCCGCGGGATGGACCTGGGCTGTCGTCTGGGGCGAGCCCAAGGCCTGGCTGATAATCACCCGGTCGGACAGCCACCCGATATCGCCGCCGGCCTCGCGTTGGCTCGCCCGGTTGCGAGGGCCGGCAACCCCGCCATAGGTGGTCAGACGGCGGTAGCCCCAATCGCCGCCGCTCCGCTCTGCCAGCTCGGCGTGCAAGATAAAGCTGCGCCGCGCCAGGGATTGCAGCGGGGTTCCGTCGCACCAGTCGAGCGCGAGGAAGCCGCCCGCTTTGCCGGACCCCGCGCACGCCAGCCCCGTGCGCTCGATGACGGTCGTCCTGACCCCGCGGCAGCCGAGGAAATACGCGGTCGCGGCGCCGATCACGCCGCCGCCGCAGATCACGACATGCACCGCCTCGCCCCGTCTACGGCTTCGCGGACACCTGCGCGCGCATGCGCTCCTCCGCCTCCCTGAGTTCCGGGGTGAACTCGGCGCCGAAATCCTCGGCCTCGTAAACCTGACGGATCTCGATGTCGATCTCCCCATCGCCGTCGAGAGAGGGCCAGCGCTTGACCCATTCGATCGCTTCCGCTTTCGACTTGGCCTGGATCAGGCAGAAGCCGGCAATCAACCCGGCCGGGGTGAGAGGCCCCTCGCTCACCGTCGGGTTCCCCGCGGAAAACTTGACGCGCGCGCCCTTGGAGCTGGGGTGCAGCCCTTCGCCCGCGAGCAGCACGCCGGCCTTCACCATCTCTTCCATATAATTTCCCATCGCGGTCAGGAGCTTCGCGTCGGGGAGAATGCCCGCCTCGGTTTTCTTGTCGGCTTTGCGCAAGAGCATGAAACGCATCGTCGTCTCCTTGAGTAGGGAGGGGGCGGTCAACTATGGTCCCATTCTCTCTAAGCGGGAAACCGATGAAAACAACCTCTCTGATCGTGAATGCAGCTTCGGTTAGCGTCGCCGCTGATCCGGATACCCCGCTGCTCGATGTCCTGCGCAACCATCTCGGCCTCGTCGGCACCAAATTCGGCTGCGGCGCGGAGCAATGCGGCTCGTGCATGGTGCTGATCGACGGCAAGCCGGAGAAATCCTGCGGCACGGCCCTCTCGACCGTCGCCGGCAAGGCGGTCGTGACGATCGAGGGGCTAGGCACCGCGGAACATCCGCACCCGCTGCAGCAGGCCTTCATCGACGAGCAGGCCGGACAGTGCGGCTATTGCCTGGCCGGCATCCTGATCTCAGCGAAGGCCTTGCTCGACAAAAACCCGTCGCCCTCGCGCCGCGAGATCGCCCTGGCGCTCGACGACAATATCTGCCGCTGCGGCAGCCACCCGCGCATCCTGCGCGCGATCGAACGCGCCGCCTTGCGCCTGCGCGAGGGAGATGCCCGATGAGTCCCGCGCAGGTATTGCCGCCGCTGCTTGCCGCCAATCCGCGGCTCGACCAGTGGGTCGGCTTCCCGGAGCCCGGCCGGGTCAGGGTGTCGACCGGCCGGGTCGAGATCGGCCAGGGCGTCCTCACCGCGATGCTGCAGATCGCCGCCGAGGAGCTCGACGTGTCCCCCGGGCATATCCTGCTGCAGACCGGCGACACCGATCTGACCCCGAACGAGGGCTACACCGCCGGCAGCCAATCGATGCAATTCGGCGGCGTCGCCCTCAGCCTCGCCTGCGCCGAGGTGCGCGGCCTCTTTCTCGACCACGCGGCCGCGGCGTTCGGCTACGCGCGAGCCGACCTGGCGATGCGCGACGGCGCCATACTGCACCGCGGCGCGGCGACCGGCCATGATTACTGGTCGCTGGCCCCTTCCGTCGATCTCGCCCGCCATGCCAGCGGCCGGGCGCCGATCAAGCCGGCGGGCGAGCACCGGGTCATCGGCCAGAGCGCACCGCGCGTCGATCTCGCCGCCAAGGTGTTCGGCGCGCCAGTCTTTGTCCACGACATGGCGCTGGACGGCATGGTGCATGCCCGTATCGTGCGCCAGCCGCGCCGCGGCGCCTCGATCAAGACGATCGACGAGGCGGCCATCCGCCGTGCCGCCAAAGCGCCGGTCGATCTCCTGCGCGACGGCAATTTCCTGGCGATCCTCGGCGCCGACGAAACCACCGTCGAGGGGGTCGCCGCGGTGGCGCCCGGCCATGTCGCCTGGGACGGCGTCGACCCGATCAACCCCTTCCAGGAAGAGGCGCGCTGGCTGTTGCAGCAGCCCTCGCTCGACCGCACCGTCGGCGCCCCGCCCGCCGACCCGGCGCCCGCCGCGACACGGCGCTCGGCAAGCTTCTCGCGGATGCACATCGCGCATGCCTCGGTCGCGCCGTCCTGCGCGATGGCGCTCTACAAGGACGGGCATCTCCAGGTATGGACGCACACCCAGGGGGTCTATCCGCTGAAGGCCGCGCTCGCCCGCATGCTGAAGCTCGACCCCGCTTCGATCTCGGTCAGGCACGTCCAGGGGCCGGGCTGCTACGGCCATAACGGCGCCGACGACGCGGCGGCCGACGCGGCGGTCCTCGCCGTCCGCAAGCCGGGGATTCCGGTTCGGGTGCGCTGGCGGCGCGAGGAGGAATTCGGCTTCGAGCCGGTCAGCCCGGCGATGGTCACCACAGTGCATGCGACCTTAGACAGTGCGGGGCGCCCCTCGACTGGACCACCGAGATCTGGAGCGGCCGGCATGGCAGCCGCCCCGGCGGCGGCAACCTCCTGGCCGCCGAGGCCCTGCCCGATCCGCCGCCGGCGCCGCCTCCGACCGAGTCGTCGGACCCGCCCGGCGCCGGCACCCGCAACGGCGAGCCGCTCTACGCCTTCCCGGCAAAGCGGATCGTGCATCACCTGATCCCGGAGACCCCGGTGCGGACCTCCTCGCTGCGCGGGCTCGGGGCCACCCTCAACGTGTTCGCCATCGAATCGTTCATCGACGAGCTGGCCCTGGAGGCCGGTGTGGACCCGGTCGCGTACCGCCTGTCGCTGCTCGCCGACCCGCGCGCCCGGGCGGTTATCGAGAAGGTCGCGGAGATGAGCGCGTGGCGGCCGGGCCTACCCGGCGGCGCCGGGCATGGCCGCGGCATCGCCTTCGCGCGCTACAAGAACATTGCCGCCTATGCCGCTGTTGTCGCAGAAGTCGAGGTTGCAGAGGAGGTCCGCGTCACGCGCGTGTGGTGCGCCGCCGATGCCGGGCTCGTCATCAACCCGGACGGCGCCAAGAACCAGCTCGAAGGCGGCATCGTCCAGGCGGTCAGCTGGGCCGTGAAGGAAGGGGTGCGGCTCGATCAGGCGGGCATCAGCTCGCGCGACTGGGAAACCTACCCGGTCATCAAGTTCAGCGAGGTGCCCGAAATCGCCTGCGAGCTGGTCGGCGCGGTGTCCGACAACCCGCCGCTCGGCATCGGCGAAGCCTCCGGCGGTCCGACCGTCGCGGCAATTGGCAACGCCGTCGCCGACGCATTGGGCGCCCGCCTGCGCGATCTTCCGTTGACCCGCGAGCGCGTGATGGCGGCGCTCCTCAAGACGTGACCAATTCCCCTCACCCTGTCCCTCTCCCCGTATTACGGGGCAAGGAACGCGGTTGAACCGGCTCGTCGGGCTGTCGAGGGCATTCTGATGCGGTGACAAGGCTCTCCCTCTCCCCGCGAGCGCGGAGAGGGCCGGGGTGAGGGGGATTGAAGAATGTTCGATCCGATCCTCTCCGGCGGCGGCGCGGCTCACGCCAGCTACCGCCAAGCCGGTCGATTTCGGCGTCCCGACCGGCACGAGCGCCACGCAGCCCGGATGCGGCATCCCCACAGGTCCGATCACTCTGTCATTCGTCATCCTCGGGCTTGACCTGGGTATCTCGTTCGGTTTCTCGGAGATGGCCACGGCTCGTCTGCGCATTTTGCACCGGATGCTGCACCGACTGATCTGTTGCGAATGCGGATCGGGAAACCCGTGCAGAATTTCTGACTTCCGCACAATCGGAAAGGGATCTGACCTCCACCGTGCTTCTCGCAACGCGCGAGCCGCGGTGTATGATGGCGCTTGATAAGCCCTCGAAGCAGGTGGGCCACCCTGAGCCATGGCCGCGACCCGCCGTCTCACCGCGATCCTCGCCGTTGACGTGGCGGGCTATTCGCGCCTGATGGAAGCCGACGAGGAAGGTACCCACGAGCGCCTCAAGGCGCACTTCGAGCAGCTGATCAATCCGAAGATCGCGGCCCACCGCGGCCGTGTCGTCAAGACCACCGGCGACGGCATGCTGGCGGAGTTCGCCAGCGTCGTCGACGCGATGCGCTGCGCCGTCGAGATCCAGCGCGGGATGCTCGACCGCGACGCGGATGTGACCGATGAGCGGCGCATCAGGTTTCGCATCGGGATCAATCTTGGCGACGTCATCGCCGAGGGCGAGGACATCTTCGGCGACGGCGTCCATGTCGCGGCGCGGCTGGAGGCGCTCGCCGAGCCCGGCGGGATCTGCATTTCCAGCACGGTGCACGACCAGATCCGCGACCGGCTGCCCTACCGGCTCGATGATCTGGGCGAGCAGAGCGTCAAGAACATCGCACGGCCGGTTCGGGTCTATGCACTGCACCCCGCAGCAATCGCCGCTCTGCCATCAGCGAGCACGCCGCTCGCCGCATCGGCCGCGCAGACCACTGTCACGCCGCGCCTGTCGATCGTCGTGATGCCGTTCGCCAATCTCAGTGACGATCGGGAGCAGCAATATTTCGCGGACGGGATCACCGAGGATCTGACGACCGATTTGTCGCGGATCGAAGGCAGTTTCGTGATCTCGCGCAATACCGCGTTCACCTATCGGGGCAAGCCGGTCGACACCAGGCAGATCGGCCGCGAGCTTTCTGTGCGCTATGTGCTGGAAGGAACCGTTCGCCGGTCGGGAAACCAGGTCCGCGTCAATGCCCAGCTGATCGATGCCGAGACCGACGCGCATCTGTGGGCCGAGCGGTTCGACCGCGACACGAGCGACTTGTTCTCCTTGCAGGACGAGATCACCAGCCGGATCGCCATTACACTCAACCTCGAGCTGGTCAGGGCCGAGGCTGCCCGACCAACCAACAACCCCGATGCGCTGGACTACATTCACCGGGGACGCGCTGTAGGGTCGAAGCCGACATCGCGCGAGAACTCCGCGGAGGCGATTGGTCTATACGAGTGTGCATTGGCGCTCGACCCGCACTCCGCCGATGCGCTGAGCCATTTGGCGAGTGCGCTCGCCGGTCGCGTGCTCAATGGAACGGCCCATTCGGAAGGCGCCGACCTCGCGCGTGCGGATGGGCTCGCTGAGCAAGCTTTGGCGGCGTCACCGAGCAACCCGCTTGTGCGTTTTGCCAAAGGCCAGGTGTTGCGCGCGCAGCGCCGACGTGCGGAAGCCATCCCCGAATACGAGACAGTGCTCGCGGCCAATCGCAACTGGGTGAGCGCATTACACGGGCTCGCCCAGTGCAAGCTCTTCACCGGGGCGATAGAGGAAACGATCCCGCTCGTGGAACAAGCCATCCGCCTCAGCCCCCGCGATCCTGGGATCGGCCCTTGGTATCATGAGATAGGACGTGTGCATTTGCTGCAATCGCGCACCGACGAGGCGATCGTCTGGCTCGAAACGGCGCGCAGGGCCAATCCGGCAAATCCGACTATTCGCAGCACTCTCGCCTCCGCCTATGCCCTTAAAGGCGAGACCGAACGCGCCGCCGCCGAACTCGCCGAGGCGAGGAGACTGACCGGAGGCGATCGTTATACGAGCATCGCCCGACTGAAGGCCCTCGGAATTTTCGGGACGTCGAAGAAGGTCCTCACCTTGTCTGAAGCCACGTATTTCGCCGGCCTGCGCAAGGCCGGGATGCCCGAGGAATGAGCGCTCAGTTTGTCCGAAATCTTGATTTATGCACGGCCGAATGATCCGCGGGCGCGCAACCGGTCACGTCGTTTGGGTTGTGACCCTATAGGGACCGCCCCGCTAACGTGGCAGAGGCGTCGTGCGTCCTTCGAGACGCGCCTGTTCGGGCGCTCCTCAGGATGAGTAAGGTTTTGATGGCATTAAGAGAGAACCTCATCCTGGGGAGGCTGCCCCCGGGTCCGGCCTTCGTCCGGCCTTCGTCCGGCCCGAGGACAGGCTCCGCGGCCGTCTCGAAGGACGCATCACGAATCTCCAGTTGCAACTGCGACACCGCGTTGCCAAGGGAAAAACACGGGCGCAAGCTCGCCTCTCGGCCGAACGAGGGGAGGGCGCGCGATGTTCGATCTGATCGTCTCCGGCGGCACCGCGGTGATGCCGGCCGCGACCGAGGCCGCCGATATCGGAATCGCCGGCGGCAGGATCGCCGCGATCGGGGCGCCCGGCAGCCTCGCCGCGATCGGCGCGGCGCGGGTCGTCGATGCCGCGGGGCTGATCGTCATTCCCGGCGGCATCGATCCGCACATCCATGCCGGGATGCCGATCGTCGGCGGCCCGAGCAACGCCGATGTGTTCAGCGCCGGCCCCGATCAGGTCAGCCGCGCCGCGCTCCATGGCGGCACGACGACGTTGCTCGATTTTGCGCTGTGCTTGCCGGAGGAGCCGCTTCAGCAATCGATCCAGCACCGCCACAGCGAGTTTCACGGCAGCTGCTATTGCGACTACGGCTTCCACCTGATGCTGCGCGGCACGCAAACCCCGGCATTGCTGGGTGCGCTGACCGAGGCTGTCCAGGGCGGGCACCCGACGGTCAAGATCTTCACCACCGACATCAGGCCGCTCAACCAGGGCCGGATGGTCAAGTTCGGCGACATCTGGGAGGTCTTGAAAATCCTGGCGAAGGCCGGCGGACTCGCGGCGATCCATGCCGAAGACAACGACATCGTCATGCACATGTACGAAAAGCTGATCCGCGAGGAGCGTACGGGGTTTGAGAACCTGGCCGAGGTGCACAACACTTTGAGCGAGGATCTGTCGTTCAACCGGGTGATCCGCTTGGCCGAGAATATCGAGGGCGCGGCCCTCTACATGGTGCATGTCTCGGCCGCGACCGGGGTCGCCGCGATCGGGGCCTCGCGCTCACGCGGCTTTCCGATCTACGGCGAGACCCTCCACCAGTACATGCTCTACAACGCCGAGGATTACAAAAGGCCCGGCGGGCAGATGTACCACACCTATCCCTCGCTCAAATTCGCCGAGGACCAGAAGGCGCTGTGGGCGGCGACCCGGCACGGCGCGATCCAGGCGATCGCCACCGACGAGGTGTGTTGCCCGCTGAAGGTCAAATTGCAGGGCAGCCGCATCGACGACACGACCGGCGGCAATTCCGGGGTCGAGCCGCGCGTTGCGCTGATGTACACCCACATGGTCGCGAAGCGCGGCTACAGCCTCGCGGATTTTGTCGGGCTCGTCTCGTCCAACGCGGCCAAGATCATGGGGCTCTACCCGCGGAAGGGCGCGCTGGCGGTCGGCTCGGACGCCGATATCGTGCTGCTCGACCCGAAGAAGGCGCGGGTGATCCGCAAGGAAGATTTGCACGAGACCGACTACACGCCGTGGGAGGGCCACGAGGTGGCGGCCTGGCCCTCGGTGACGATCCTGCGCGGCAAGGTCGCGGTCGATGGCGATAAATTCCTCGCCGCGCCGACCGATGGCCAATTCCTGCCGCGCAAGATCCCCGACGCGGTCCGCGCGCGGCCGGCGGTGTAGCGGCTCGGCTCAGGCGAACGCCGCGAATGCCTGGCGCAGCGCGGTGCGCTGGTCGCCGTCGGCCGATAGGGGAACCAGCACCGGGGTGCGGATGCCGGCTTCCCGCCATGCCGCGACGCCGTCGCGGATTTTCGCGGGTGGCCCGAACAGCGTCGAATCGGCAATCCAGCGGTCGGTCAGATAGCGCGGGATGTCGTCATTGCGCCCGGCGGCGATGGCGCTCTCGATCGCGCTCATCTCCTCGGCGTAGCCGGTTTCCTTCCAGTAGTTGCGGTAATAGGGCAGGAACGCGTAGTGGGTCATGGTTCGGCGCAGCACTGCTTTCGCCTCGGCGATGTCGTCGCTGATGCAGGTGCGGATCCGGTTGCCGATAAAGAAACCGGGGTCGTTGCGCCGGGCGGGCGGCAGCACCGCGAGCGAGGCGGCCATATGCGACAGGCTGCCGCCGGAGAATATCATGCCGTCGGCGATCTCACCGGCCAGCGCAATCATCCGACGGCGCAGCGTTGCCAGGATGACCGGCGGCAGCTCGCCGATGGTGTCGTAGGACCGGTATCGCGCGACGAAGGCGCGGATGTCGCCGAGCGGTTTGCCCGGCACGACGCCCATGCGAACATGGCTCGGGCCGTGCGCGACGCCGATGCCGAACTGGAAGCGGCCGCCGGAAACCTCGTGGATATAGGCGGCGGCCTGCGCGAATTCCTCGACGGTCTGCGCATAGATCGGAGCGATCGCGGTGGCGAAGCAAATGCGCTCGGTGGCAAACGCCAGCGCGGTGCACTGCGCCATGTTGGCATAGGAGCTCGACACCGAGATCCCGGCAAAGCCGCGGCGCTCGATCTCGCGGGCGATCTCGAGGGTGGCGCGCCGCTGGCCGGGTTCGGCGATCAGGTTGAGTGCGGGCAGGTCGGACAAAGGAACCCCCATTTTCAAAGCGCGGTCAGACCGAGACTTGGCGTCCGATCTCCACAACCGAATCGAGTGGCAGTTTGAAATAGTCGGTGAGGTGGGCGGCATTGCGCTGCATCAGCGCGAACAGCGCCTCCACCCAGCGCGGCAGCGCACTTTGGTCATCGCCGGCGGTGATGGTCTCGTGTCCGACGTAATAGGTGACGTCCGAGAGGTCGATGCCGCATCCCCGTTCGTGCGCGTGGCGCAGCACCGCCGGAACGTCGGGGCGCTCCATAAAGCCGAAATGCGCGGTAGCGCGCCAGAAGCCGGGAGCCAGCTGTTCGAAAGTCAGCCGGCGCTCGCTGTTGGCCCACGGCACCGAATCGACGAGGATGGTCAGGACGAACAGGCGCTCGTGCAGCGCGCGGTTGTGCTTGACGTGCCAGACCATGACCGGCGGCGCGCCCTGTCGGGTCCGCGTCAGAAAAACCGCGGTACCGGGAACGCGCGCGATGTGTGTTTCTGCGATCTCCGCCATGAAGGCGTCGACCGGCATCGTTGCATCCTGCAGGCGCCGGGCGACTGCGGCGGCGCCGATGTGCCATATCAGCATCACCCCATAGACCAGGGATGCAAGGATGAGCGGGACGTATCCGCCCTCGAGGACCTTGGCCAAGTTGGCCGCGAGGAAGCTGCCATCCACTACCATGAAGGCGCCGGCGACGACCGCTGCCGCAGCCAGGTTCCAATGCCAGATCTCGCGCATCGCGATGAACAAGAGCCCCGAGGTCATCAGCATCGTCGCCGACACCGCGATGCCATAAGCGGCTGCGAGATTGTCGGATTTGCCGAAGCCGATGGTGAGCCCCAACGTCGCCAGCATCAGCAGCCAGTTGACCGTCCCGATATAGATCTGGCCGTAGCCTTCGGCCGAGGTCTGCTTGATCTGGACCGGGGGGAGCCAACCCAGTTGGATCGCCTGCCGCGTCATCGAAAAGGCCCCGGTGATGATCGACTGGCTGGCGATGATCGTCGCCACCGTGGCGAGCATCACCAGCGGCAGCAGCAGAGCGGACGGGCACAGCTGGTAGAAGATGTTGTCGGCCGCGTCCGCGCCGCCGAGGAGCAAGGCCGCCTGCCCGGCATAATTCAGAACGAGGCTCGGGAACACGACCGCCGACCAAGCCAGGCGGATCGGTCCGGCGCCGAAATGGCCCATATCGGCGTAGAGCGCTTCGGCGCCGGTGACGCACAGGAACACCGCGCCGAGCACCAGGAACCCGGCGAGGCCCCCGGAGAACAGATAGCCAAACCCGTAGCGTGGATCGATCGCCGCCAGCACCGACGGGTGCTGGGCAATGCCCCAGAGACCAAGCACCGCGATGGTGACGAACCACAGCGCCATGATCGGGCCGAACGCCCGGCCTATCCAGGCCGTGCCGCGGGGCTGGATCGCGAACAGGGCGATCAGGATCACCACCGAAACGGGAAGGACGTAGGGCGCAAACGCGGGCGCGGCGATGTCCAACCCTTCCACCGCCGACAACACCGAGATCGCCGGCGTGATCGCCCCGTCGCCATATATCAGCGCCGCACCGAACAGGCCGACCGCGGCGATGAACGGCCGGTGCTGCGTCTTCGCCCCGAGGAGCGACAGCAACGCCAGGATGCCGCCCTCGCCGTTATTGTCCATGCTCATCGCGACGCACACATATTTGATCGTCGTGACGACGATCAGTGTCCAGATTACCAGCGACACCATGCCGAGCGTGACCGCCTGAACCGGCGGGCCGGGCGTCAGGGCGAGGACCGTCTTGAGCGTGTAGAGCGGGCTCGTGCCGATATCGCCAAACACCACCCCCAATGCCGAGAGCCCAAGCACCGGCATGCTCCCGGCGATCGCTGGTCGGTCCATCGCCTCGCCTTCTTGTGCCACAGCGCCACCCTTCCCCAGCATCAGCCGCCACCGGATTCGGCAAAGTCGGCTTCTTTTTTACGCACACTACCGACCTGCGGCCTACTGCATGTGCTGCGAAGTGACAATGCCCGCGCGCATTTCCGCCGACGATGTGATAGCGTCGCCGCCGATTCGGCGATGCGACAACAAGATAAGCTTGCCTAAAGAGGGGAGGAACCGTCATGGAAAAGACACCAACCGCGAACCGTCGCGGCTTTCTCAGCAGCCTCGGCGTAGCGGTCGGCGGCGCCGGATTGGCGGCCGCCGGTATTGCCGGTGGCTCGCGTATCTTGAAGGCAGCCGAGGAGCCGGCGAAAGGCAAGATCCCCGACACGCCCTTCAAGGTCGGCCATATGACATTTCTCACCAGCGCCGCTGCGGTGCTAGGCGAGCCTTCCCTGAAGGGTCACACGATGGCGGCCGAGGAGATCAACGCCCAGGGCGGGTTGCTCGGAAAGCGCCAGATCGAGACCATCACCGCCGATGAGGCCGCCGGGACCGACGCCAACGTCAAAGAGCTGCGGCGGATGAAGCTCGAAGGCAAGATCGACCTGTTCACCGGCATCATCTCCAGCGCTAACACCCCGGCGCTCGGCCCGGTGGCCGAGGAGCTCGCCCTTCTGACAATCTTTACCGACGGCTGCACCGACTTCCTGTTCGACAAGGCCGTTCCGAACCCGAAATACTGCTTCCGCATCACCAACATCCAGTCGGCGGACGGGATCACCGCCGCGGTCGGCGTCGCGCAAACCTGGCCCAATGTGCGCAAAATCGCCCACATCCATCCGGATTACAGCTACGGGCGCAACGCCTCGGAGCACTTTACTCTTGCGCTCGAACGCCTGATCCCGGCTACCGAGATCGTCTCGGAAAACTGGCCAAAGCTCGGCACCACCGACTTCACCGCCCATATCACCAAGATCATCTCGTCGCAGCCGGACCTCTTGATCTCGTCGGTATGGGGCGGCGATTACGTCGCCTTTTACAAGCAGGCGCTGCGCTACGGCCTGTTCGAGAAGATGAAGGTCGCCAGCACGATCGCCTTTGGCGTCGCGCCCCACGCCATTGGCAAGGATCACCCGGAGGGTGTGCTGGCCGGCGTGCACTCCAATTACCATTTCACCTATCCGGCCGGCGACCGCTGGCCGCAGAACAAGAGTTTCGTCGAGCGGTATTTGAAGCGCTGGAAGGAATACCCGAATTTCCAATCGGAAGGCGCGTATACCGCGCTTAACCTGCTGAAGAACGCTATCGAGCGGGCCAACAAGCTGACCGGCGGGTGGCCCGAGGACGCAGCGATCATCAGCCAGCTCGAAGGCCTCGGCATGGATACCCCGTCGGGTTATCTCTACATGCGGCCCGACCACCAGGCCTATAAGGACGCGGTCACCGGTTTCAGCAAGAACCTGCCGCAATACGAGTTTGCGGCGTGGGATCCGGACCGCATCATCACCATTCCGATCCGCAACATCACCGCGCCGATGGGCTGGCCAAAACCCGGCACGAGCCATAACGAATCGACCGCGGCCGCGAATTGGATCAAGACGACCTGGCCGAAGGTGACCGCATAAGTCCCGGTCGCTTCTGCTGAACCATCGAACGGCTTGAGCGTCGGTCTCGGTTACCGCCCTAACCCTCCCTCTCCCCGAATCTGGGAGAGGGTTGCGCAGGGTCGCCGAGGCGTTGCCGAGGCCTACCCGGAGCTGGGTGAGGGGGTGGGCCGGATGGGACGGCGTCTGCGCCATCATCACGCCAGAATGTTCAGAGGGGGGACAGGTGGCGATCCTGACCGTCCAGATCCTCAATTCGTTGCTCTATGCCTCGGTTCTGTTCCTGATCGCCGCGGGGCTGAGCCTCATTTTCGGGGTGATGCGGATCGTCAACCTCGCGCATGGCAGCTTCTACGGGGTCGGCGCCTATGTCGCGGCCTGGCTGGTCGGGACCGGCATCGCGGTCGGCGTGCCGCTTGGGTGGCTGTTCCTGGCATTGCCCTGCGGGGCGGTGGCGGTGGCGCTGCTCGGGATCGTGATCGAACCGCTGCTGCTTCGCCCGTTCTATTCGCGCGCCGAAGAATACCAGCTCTTGGTGACCTTCGGTCTCTTGCAGATCATCGAGGATCTGGTGCGCCTCATCTGGGGCGGAAACCCGCTTTCGGCCGACACGCTGATGGATGCACTGCCGATCATCCATATCGGCGGCCTCTTTTATCCGGCCTATAATCTCGTGGTCATCGCGGTCGGTGTGGCCGCGGCGGTGGTGCTGTGGGCGGCGATCTATCACACCAGGTTCGGCGTGATGCTCCGCGCCACCTCCCAGGACCGCCGGATGGCCTCGGCGCTCGGGCTCAACGTCGGGCTGATCTATGTCGTCGCTTTCGGCATCGGCTGTTTCTTGGCCGGGCTCGGCGGGGCGATTGTGGTCCCGACCCAGGCGGCGGTGCTTGGGATGGGCGTCGACGCGCTGGTCATCGCGTTTGTTGTTGTCGTCATCGGCGGGCTCGGCAGCCTCAAGGGCGCGCTCGTCGGCGCACTTGTCGTCAGCTTTGTGCGTACCGCCGGCATCCAGTTCTTCCCGGAGCTGGAGCTGGCGGTGCTTTATCTGATCGCCGCCGGGGTCCTCCTGGTGCGGCCCACCGGGCTGTTCGGAACCGCGTGATGGCGGTCCAGATCGAAACGCTGCGGGGTCGCTCCGGGCTCGCGGCCGCGGCGGGCGCGGCGCTGATCCTGCTGATCCTTGTTCCGGGCTACTTCGAGACCTACCAGGTCCAGCTGTTGACCTTCGGTCTGATCGCGGCGCTGGCGGCGCTGGGGTTCAATCTGCTGCTCGGCTACACCGGCTTGCTGTCGTTCGGCCATTCCGCCTATTTCGGCGTCGGGGCCTACGCTCTAGCCTTTGTGGTGCAGTATCTCGGTCCGCATTCGATGGAATTCTATCTGCTGTTCGGGATCCCGGTCGTAGCCATCACCTCGGCGCTATTTGGCTATATCTGCGTTCGCCACACGCGGATCTTTTTTGGTATCCTGACCCTGGCGATCTCCCAGGTGATCTACAGCCTGGCGCTAAAGCTTTACTGGGTCACCGGCGGCAGTGACGGGCTCAGGGTGCCGCGCCCCGCCCTGTTATTCGGGGCGCTCAGCTTCTCGGGCCCCTCGGGTTTCCAGCAGTTCATCACGTCGTATTATTACTATGTCCTGGCGATATTCGTCGTTTGTGTCCTCCTGATGTGGGTGATCGTGCATTCGCCGTTCGGCAAGGCGCTGCAAGGCATTCGCGACAACGAGGTGCGGGCGCGGTTTCTCGGAATGCGAATCCGCCGGTTCCGCTGGATCGCGTTTCTCGTCTCGGGCACTTTCACCGGGGTTGCGGGCATCCTCTGGGTGCCGCTTGAGGGTCTGGCGACCCCGGACGTGTTGTATTGGACATTCTCAGGCGAGATCGTGTTCACCGCGCTCTTGGGCGGGTTTCGCAACTTCACCGGGCCGATCGTCGGCGGCATCGTCTTCACCTATTTGAAGTCCTACGCGGTGGCGACGACCGTGTACTGGCAGCTGCTGCTCGGAATTGTGCTGGTCACGCTCGTACTGGTATTGCCGACCGGCATCGTCGGCGCGATATCGCTCGCGGGACGGCGGCTGCGGCAGCGGAGAGCCTCGCCGTGATCCTTCTCAAGACCGTCGATCTGTGCAAGAAGTTCGGCGAGACGCGGGCCTGCGACGGCCTCAATTTTGTCGTGCACAAGGGCGAATTTCTGTCGTTGGTCGGTTCGAACGGAGCCGGCAAAACAACCCTCGTCAATCTGATCAGCGCGCATCTGCAACCGGACAGCGGCCAGATCATCTTCGCGGATCGCGATATCACCTTCGCGACGGTGACCGAGCGGATCAAGGCGGGGATTGCCCGCAGTTTTCAGATCGTCAGCCTGTTCGACGCGCTGAGCGTGTTCGACAATGTCGCGCTCTCGGTGTTCTCGCGGGAAGGCAAGGCAGTACGGATGGCGAGCCTCGCCGACCGCGATGCGGATGTCCGCCGTGAGAGCCTCGAGGTGCTCGGTCAGTTCGGGCTGGCGAGCAAGGAAGCGGTGATGGCCGGCGACCTCGCGCAGGGCGAGCGCAAGCTCCTGGATGTGGCGGTCGCTTATGCGCTGCGTCCCCGGCTCCTCTTCCTCGACGAGCCGACCAGCGGGGTCAGCACGCACGAAAAGGCGCAGATCATGGATACCGTGTCGTCGGTGGTACGCGGCGGGCAGGTCACCGCTGTCGTCATCGAACACGACATGGATGTCGTCTTCCGCTACTCCGACCGCATCGTCATGATGCATGAGGGCGGCTTTCTCGCCGACGGGACGCCCGATGAGATCCGCGCCAACCCGGACGTCGCCAGCATCCTGCTCGGCGCGCCGCTTTCCGCCTGACCCCCGGGCAAAATCGGTGCTGCTCGAAGTGGACGACATCAATACCTACCGGGGCCCCGCTCATGTTCTGCGCGGCGTCTCGATCACCGTCGATACCGACGAGGTGGTGGCCCTGGTCGGACGCAACGGGGCCGGACGCACTACGATCATCGAGAGCATCACGGGGCTTCTCCCGGTTCGCTCCGGCCATATCCGGTTCCGCGACGAAGAGATCACGCTCCTGCCGCCGCATCGGCGCGCCCAACGCGGCATCGGCTATGCCCCGGAGAATTCCGGCATATTCCCGGAGCTGACGGTCGGGGAGAATTTGATGATCAGCCGTTGGCTCTCGGCCAAGACCGGGCGCCGGGACGCCAATGGCGGCAGCGAGGAGGGATCGTTCCGGGTGTTTCCCGAAATCCGCCCGCTGCTCGCCCGCCAGGGGCTCAATTTGAGCGGCGGGCAAAAGAAGATGGTGGCGATTGCCCGGGCGATGGCCCTCTCTCCTTATCTCATGATCCTCGACGAGGCGTTCGAGGGCTTGGCACCGGCCGTCGTGAAGCGGTTTCGCGAGGCGGTGATGACGATCAAGGCGATGGGCATCGCGCTGTTGCTTGCCGAATCCAATCTGGTCAGCGCGGCGGCGATCGCCGACCGGCTTTATGTCATCGATCGCGGCGAGATCCTTTTCAGCGGCACACCGCAACAGGCGCTGGCCGACGAGGAGGTCATGCGCGCGCTGCGCGGATGATGGTCACGCCGCGAAAAGCGCTGCTCGTCGTCGTGGCGCTTCTGGCGACCTTCGGCCTGGCGCGGGGCGGGCACGAGGTACCCATCTACCCGTCCTACTATCCGCATGAGATCAGCATCGAGACGATGCCGCCGGCGCGCGCGGCGGAATTGCTCGAGGATGCCAAGCTGCACGCCTATCTCGGTCGCGAGCAATTGTTCCCGGGCGCGGTGCCGCAATCGGTCCGCGCCATCGAGTCGCTCGGCAATTTCATCATCGTCCGGGTCAATCCCGGGGATTTGGCGCAGGATGAGCGGTCCGCCTGCGACATCGTTGAGGCGGTTGTTCGCGACATGGCCGGGAGGGAGGGGTTCATTTTCCACCCCTACCCGGTCACCCCGTTCGATGGCGACTACCTCTACCATGTCGATCGCGCCGAGGCCGAAAAGACGCGCCTCTTGGCCGAAGCCGCATCGCCAGCGCGCCAACTGAGGGTCAAGGCCGTCGGCGCAGCGGCGGATCTGGTTCGCCCGGAGTGGCGCGCGCAGGCGACGGACTGGGATGCCGCTGTCGAGGAGATCGGCGTTGCCGCATTGGTGGGCGGTACGAAGAGTTCGCTCAACGGCTGGCTCGGGCCGCCCTGGCTCAAGACCGGCTGGTTCCACGCCGAGCGCCTCTTGGCCGATGCTCCCGGTGATGCTGCGATGCGGCAGCGCACCGACGGCATCGTGCACCGCCTGGAGACCGGCGATTATGGCTCACCGGTCGAGCGGGTGAACCTCGAACGCGAGCTTGTCGCCGCGCTTAATGCCGGGTGCCGCAAGCGGATCGCGGGCTACACCATCGAGCGCCAATATTTCAGCGCGGAATTTACCGATGGGATCGAGAACATCGGCTTCGACTCGATCGATGGGCTTAATTCGCCGGTCTTCATCCGCACCGTAAAGCTCAAGGATTTTCCGTGGAACGGCTGGCTCAATCTGGGCATCGATGTGCGGCCCACGGCGGCGTGGAACCCGATCGCCGGTTTCACCGACCGCTTTGGACAATTGCTGTGGTCGGCGATCGGCGATCCCGCGCTGCTTCCGGCACCGTACGATTCCGGCTGGATGCTCAATCGCATCTCGGACGTGCAATCGAGTGCCGGCCGCTGAGGGGGGAGGGCAGGGGTAAACACCATGTTGCGTCTGGTTGTGGCAAGATCGACGTTGGCGCTGTTGTTGATCCTCACCGGCAGCGCCGTCGCCGCTGCGGCGGAGCTGACCTTCGACATCCGGATCGAGCATGGCAGCGTCGCCGATACGATGCGTCTGATGCGCGTCCAGCAAGGCGACGGCGTGATGCTGCGGTGGACCAGCGACCGGGCCTTGGTCGTGCATCTGCACGGCTATGACATCGAAAAACACATCGCCGCCGGCGGCGTGACCGAAATGAAGTTCACGGCCTATGCGACCGGCCGGTTTCCGATCGAAATTCATGGGCAGGGGGCAGGTGCCGGCGATGCGGCGCGTGACGGCGCGCCGTTGGCCATCATCGAGGTCTATCCGCGGTAGAACGGAAACAAATGTTCCTCATTCTGAGGAGCGCCCCAAAGGGCCGCGTCTCGAAGGACGCACGGCGCTGGCGCCAGCACCGCAAGAAGGGCGTCGCGTTCGGTGTCACTCTCGCCGGTTCGTGCGGCGGCGCCCTGCCGGCCGCGGCGCATGGCTTCGGCCAGCGCTACGACCTGCCGTTGCCGCTGTCGTTCTATCTGTTTGGGACAGCCGCCGCAGTCATCCTGTCTTTCATCGTGGTCGCGCTGTTCGCCCGGCATACCCCTGGGGACCAAGGCTATCCGCGCATCGATCTCGGGGGCTATCGGCTCTGCCGATGGCTTACCCATCCGGTTCTCCGGGGCTTCTTCAAGCTGATCGCAGCCGGCCTCTTCATCCTCGCCGTTCTCGCCGGGTTCATCGGCGATCAGGATCCCTATTTCAACATCGCGCCGACCTTGGTGTGGATCATCTGGTGGGTCGGGTTGGCGATGGTCTCGGCCTTCCTCGGTGATCTCTGGCGATTAATCAACCCGTGGCGCAGCCTGTTCGATATGGCCGACCGGGTGTATCGCAGGCTGACCGGTCGCCCCGGCCTCGCCTGGGGCCTGCCCTATCCCGCTGCCCTCGGCGTGTGGCCGGCGGTCGGGCTGCTGTTCGCCATTTCCTGGACCGAACTGGTGTTTCCGAGCCCCGCTGTGCCCGCCAACATCGCGTGGCTGGCGGTTTTATATTCGCTCATCACCTGGGGCGGCATGGCCCTCTTCGGCAGCGCGACCTGGGTCAGCCGCGGCGAGGTTTTCGCGATATTCTTCGGCCTCTTTGCCCGCTTCGCACCGACTGAGCCGAGCGAACGTGGCCTGGCGTTGCGGCCCTTCGGGGCGGGGCTCTTGGACAGCGCGCCGGCTTCGGCATCGATGGTCGCGTTCGTCCTGCTGGTGCTGGCGGGTGTCCTCTACGACGGTCTGTTGACCACCCCGGAATGGGCCGAGGCCGAGCGGTTTGTAATCGCCGTGGTGCCCGGTCTCGGGAGATCCGGCTCGATCATCGTCAAGACCGTTGGCCTCGTTGTGTTCTGGGCGGTGTTCCTCGCCGCCTTTCTCGCGGTCAGCGCGGCGATGAGCCGGGTGGCGGGTCATGGCTCGCCACGCGACATGGCGCACGGCTTTGTCCTGACCCTGGTGCCGATCGCGATTGCGTATCATCTGGCCCATTACCTTGCCTATCTGCTGACCCAAGGGCAGTACATCGTCCTGCTGATCTCCGATCCATTCGGCTTTGGCTGGAACCTGTTGGGGACCGCCGGATACCGCATCGATATCGCCATCGTAGGGGCGCGCTTTGCCTGGTACGCGGCGGCGATCTCGATCGTTGTCGGCCACATCGCCGCCGTCTATCTCGCCGATGTCCGGGCGCACCAGCTCCTCGGGACCCGCGCAGCCGCGTTGCGCGCTCAGGTGCCGCTGACCGCGCTGATGGTGGTCTACACGTTTGTCAGCCTGTCCATTCTGTCCGAGCCGATCGTCGAGCGCCGGGCGCCGGCTCAGCCCGCAGCGGCGGGTCCGCCGCGTGCACCATCGGGCGTGGTGGACGTTCCGGCGGACGCGCTCATACCCGAGCCCGCGACCGGTCGGTTGCTGCCGGTCGGCCCCGGCCGCTCTGCCCGCGTGAAATTGAGCTACCGGGTGCTCGGCTCGACCTTTCACGACGGTACGAGGACGACCGGGGCCGATATCTTGTACGCCTATATGTTCGCCTACCGCTGGTCCTCTCGCGGCGCTGCGCCCGGGCAGTACGACCCGGCGGTCGCGGCGGCGACGGCGCCGTTGCGGCAGCGCCTCCGAGCCGTCCAGATCACCGGGGTCGACACGGCCTCGAAAACGTTGCGCGTCGCCGACGTCGACTTCATCCGGGAATTGTTCCTCGTCGATGTCTACGCCGACATGCCGCCCGGCGATCCCGAGCAGGATGCGGTCTTTGCCCCGCCGTGGAGCACCGTGCCGTGGCACCTGATGGTGTTGATGGAAGAAGCGGTCAGCCGCGGCTGGGCGGCGTTCTCGGAAGCCGAGGCGGCGCGCGGCAGCGTCGAATGGCTCGATTTGGTGCGCTCCGACGCGCTGAAGACGCGGCTCGCGGGGCTGCTCGACCAATTTGAAAAAGACGCCTTTCGCCCGGCGATCCTGCGACAGCTTGTCAGCGACGACGAGGCACGCAAACGCTGGGCCGCGTTGGCGGCGTTCTACCGCGGCCACGGCCATTTCCTGGTGACCAACGGTCCCTACCAACTCAAGAGCTGGTCGGCGGAGGGCGCAACCCTCGATGTCTTCCGCGATTTGAGCTACCCGCTGGGCGTCGGGTCGTTCGATGTCTACGCGATACCGCGCCGCGGCTACGTCACCAAGGTCGAGCGTCGGGATGGCGGGTTGTGGCTCTCGGCCGATATCGAGATCGTCATGAAATTCATGCGCGATTATCAGATCGTGCGGCAACCGCTGCGGCAGGTCGACGCGACGGTTCGCGCCCGGGCTGCCCCCGAATGCCGCTACCTTGTTCTGGATTCCGATAGCCATATCGCGCTCGCCGGCACCGCGCCGCTGCAGGACGATCTGACGTTCGCGGTCGATCTCGACGACCGGCTGCCGCCCGGCCATTACACGGTCATCGCCGAAATCGTCGTCAACGGCAACGCGATGAACCCGGAGATCGAGCACATCCCGGTGCTGATCGACGCCAAGCGGTAGACGCTGAGCGCTTTATCAGGCGTGCCACGCGGCGACGCAGGCAGCGGCGTGAAGCCCAATGGCAGCGCATCCGCCCCCGACCGGGCTGTACCGCCAAACGTCAGCCAACCCCACTCGTTTGAGATCGCAAATTACTCGTAAAAGAGGTTCTGGTAGCCATATATCAATCTGACAATGTACCGCGTGGTCGAGGCGATGATGTCGCACCGGCCGGACCGAGCTCCGCTCGGCATCGAGGCGGCGCTGGCGGACATCGACACGGGCAAGGGCCGGGTCTGCGGCCCCTCCGCGGCGGAGGCCTTGCGTCGCATAGTTCCGGGAGAAGAGGTTCAGTTTCGAATGATGAGGAACCCATGCTAGCAAAACACGCCGAGGCCGAGATCGTGCGCAACATGAACCCGCCGGTGCTCCCGTGGAGCACGACGGTTTTCCAGGCGGCGAGACAAATGGACAGCCAGAACGTCAGCGCAGTTCTGGTGACCGAAGGCAATGAGACGCTGGTCGGCATCTTCACCGCACGCGATGCCGTCACCCGCATTCTGGCCAAGGGAAGGGACCCGGTCCTAACGACATTGGGCGAAGTGATGACCTACAATCCGGTCATCATGACCCCAGGCCACACCGCGATGGACGCGCTGCGACTGATGCAGGCTGCCCACTGTCGTCACCTGGCAATCGTGAGCGAGGGGAAGGTCGTAGGGATGGTTTCGCGCGGCGATTTTCGTGGCGTCGATCAGGAACGGCTCGACGAGTAAAGCAGGACCGCGTCGGGAATCCCCCTGGGCCGCCGCCGGCGGCGGCCCCGGCAATTGGCGGCGCGATCCGATAGCGGCAACGCGACGAACCTGCAGATCGAGCGCATCCCGGTTGAGATTGGCGTAAGATGGTACACTTTAGAGGCATCCTCGATTCAGGAACCGAGGGATGGGCTCTCTTTCATTTCGCCGTGCCGCATTCGACGATCTGGCGGCGCTCGTCGCGTTGCTCGCCGACGACCCGATCGGAAGCGGGCGCGAGAGCGCCGGGACGCCGCTGGACCCATGCTATGCCGAGGCGTTCGCCGCCATCGACCGCGACCCCAACCAACTCCTCGTGGTTGCCGATCGCCAAGGGCGAGCGATCGGCCTTCTGCAAGTGAGCTTTATCCCAGGGCTCGCCAGGGGCGGTATGTGGCGCGGGCAGATCGAAGGCGTGCGTGTCGCCGCAAGCGAACGCCGCAGCGGCATCGGCCAAGCGATGCTCGAATGGGCGATCGAGGAATGCCGCAAACGCGGCTGCGGGATGGTTCAGCTGACCTCCGACAAGCGGCGCTCCGCCGCGCACGCTTTCTATGAGGCCCTCGGCTTCCAGGCGACCCATGAGGGCTATAAGCTCTTGCTCTGACCGGAGAAGGCGGGAGGCGGCGGATGAAAAGGCTCGGGATTGCGTTCTCCGGCGGAGCCAACCCCGCCGAGATCGTGGAATGCGTGAAGCTCGCCGAGTCGCTCGGATACGAGTCGGCGTGGGTCGCCGAGGGGCACGGCGGCGACCAGTTCGCGGTGTTGGCCGCCTGCGCCACCCAGACCTCGCGCATCCTGCTGGGGACCAGCATCACCAGCGTTTATGTGCGCACGGTGCCGACCATCGCGATGGCCGCCGCCACGCTCGATTACCTCTCAGCCGGTCGTTTTATCCTCGGTGTCGGGTCGAGCCACAAGGTGCAGGTCGAAGGCGAGCACGGCGTGCCGTATGGCAAGCCGCTGACGCGGGTCCGGGAAAGCGTCGCGGTCATCCGCCAATTGCTGCGCGACGGCCGGGTGCAATATGCCGGGGAAAGCGTCCGCATCGACGGCTTCGATCTGTGGTTCACGCCGAGGAGCCCGGAGATCCCGATCTATGTGTCAGCGGTGTTCCCGAAGATGATCGCGCTGTGCGGCGAGATCGCCGACGGCGTGATCCTCACCCGCAGCACCCTCGCAACCGCGGCGCTCGTCAGGGCGCAGCTGGCCGAAGCAGCAAAGGGCGCCGGCCGCGACCCGGCTCGGATCACCGTCACCACGCTGTTGCCGACCGCCGTCGGAGAGACCCGCCGCGAGGCGCTCGATTTGCTGCGTCCGGGGCTGGCGTTTTATGCGGGCTTCTTCCCCCGCTACAATCGCATGATGGCCGAGCACGGCTTTGCCGACGCGGCGGCCGCTATCGCGGAGGCATGGTCGCGCGGCGACCGCGAGGCGGCCGAGCGGGCGGTCAGCGACCAATTGATCGATGCCACCAGCATCGCCGGTACGGCCGAGGAATGCCGCGAGCGGATCGAGGCTTACCGGCAATCGGGCATCGATCTACCGATCCTCAGCCCCTATGCCCGCGGCCCCGGCGCCAAGGCCCGCTTCGCGGCGGCGATCAAAGCCTGCGCGCCCGCCCAATAGATTCCGCCGCTGGGCGGTTAAAGTGCGACCGCAGTGCCCTTTCTATAGCATATTATCGAAATATTGTCAATAAAATAATTGCGCTGATCGGGACCAGAGCGCCCGCTTTCGTCATAGCGGGGCTTCGGATTCCCGGGTTGGCCCGCAACGGCCGAGTGACGAACGGGTGTGATTCAGTGTGCCTCCACCACTAGCCCCGCTTCGGAAAGAAGGGGTTCTCCGGCCGCGGCAGGCCGAGATTTTCGCGCAACGTCTTGCCCTCGTATTCCCGGCGGAAGAGGCCGCGGCGCTGCAATTCCGGCACGACCCGGTCGACAAAATCGTCGAGACCTCCCGGCACATATGGGAACATGATGTTAAACCCGTCGCAGGCATTGCCGAAGAAGAACTCTTCCATCTGGTCGACGATAGTCTTCGGCGTCCCGACCATCGCCAGCCCGCCATAGCTGCCGGAGATCTGCGCCAGTTGGCGGACCGTCAGATTATCGCGCCGCGCCCGCGCGATGACGCGCTCGCGGCCGCTTTTCGAGGCGTTCGTTTCCGGAATTTCGGGCAGCGGGCCGTCGAGATCGAATTTTGAGGCATCGGTCCCGAGCGCGATCGATAAGGAGGCGAGGCCGCTGTCGGGGTGCACCAGGCTGTCGAGCAACGCCCGCTTTTTCGTCGCCTCTTCGTCGGTGTCGCCGACGACGACCAGGCAGCCGGGCAGGATCTTGATGTGGTCGGGATCACGGCCGAGGCGCGCCGCACGCGCCTTGATGTCGGCGTAATTCGCCTGGGCGTCGGCGAGCGGCCCGCCGGCCGCAAATACCATCTCGGCGGTCTCGGCGGCGAGCTGGCGGCCGGCGTCCGAGGCTCCGGCCTGGACGATGACGGGCCAGCCCTGCGGGCAGCGCGCGATGTTCAAGGGGCCGCGCACCGATAGAAACTCGCCCTGGTGGTCCAGCACGTGCATCCGCTCGGGGTCGAAAAAGATCCCCTCCTCGACATTGCGGACAAACGCATCGTCGGCCCAGCTGTCCCACAACCCGGTGACGACATCGAAGAACTCCCGCGCCCTGCGGTAGCGCTCGCCGTGCTCCATATGCTCGGTCAGACCGAAATTTAAGGCGGTATCGGGGTTGGAGGTGGTGACCAGATTCCAGGCCGCGCGCCCGCCGCTGATGTGGTCGAGCGAGGCAAAACGGCGGGCGATCGTATAAGCCGGCTCGAAGGTGGTGGACGCCGTCGCGATCAGCCCGAGATGCTCGGTAGCCATCGCCAGCACCGGCAGCAAGGTCAGCGGATCGAACGAGGTCACCGTCGCGCTGCGCTTCAACGCCGCCATCGGCATATTGAGGACACCGAGGTGGTCGGCCATGAACCACGCGTCGAACCGGCCCTCTTCGAGCTTCTGCGCAAAGCGGATCAGGTGCTTCAGGTTGAAGTTGGCGTCGGGCCAGGCGCCGGGATAGCGCCACCAGGCGGTGTGAATCCCCACCGGGCGCATAAAGGCGCCCAAGCGCATTTGCCGCGATCCCGTCATTCCCGCTGCTCCCCGGCCACCGTAGCCATCATATTAGCGGCCATCGCCGTGCGTGCTAGAGTCCGCAGCGGCGATCGGGAGGGCGAGAGGAATGAGTGCACAGAAGCGTCAGATGCATCTCGGCGTCTTTGTCCTCGGCGCCGGCAACCATTCGGCCGGCTGGCGCTACGAAGGCGCCGCGACCAGCAACAACGATCTCGCTGTCATGCAGGAGATCGCGCGCATCGCCGAGCGCGGCAAGTTCGACCTGTTGTTCATCTCCGACGGGCTCGACATGGAGCCGGGCGACCTGCCGTCGTTCCTCTGCCGCCTGGAGCCGACAACGCTGATCTCGGTGTTGAGCGCCTGCACCAGCCATATCGGGCTCGGCGCCACGGTCTCGACCAGCTTCACCGAGCCCTACAACGTCGCCCGCATCTTTGCCTCGATCGACCATATCAGCCAGGGGCGCGCCGCCTGGAACGTGGTGACCAGCTCGCGGGCGAAGGCGGCGCTCAATTTCAGCCTCGAACGCCAGATGGACCACGAATTGCGCTACGAGCGCGCCCAGGAGTTTGTCGATGTCGTGCGCGGGTTGTGGGATTGCTGGGAGGACGGCGCGATCGTCGCCGACAAGGCGACCGGGCAATACCTCGACGCCGCCAAGGTGCGGCCGCTTGACCATAAGGGGAGGTTTTTTCAGGTCAAGGGGCCGATCAACACCCCTCGCTGCCCGCAGGGCCATCCGGTCATCATCCAGGCCGGCGGCTCGCCCTCCGGTCTGGAACTTGCGGCCCGCACCGCCGATGTCGTCTTCTCGGTTGTGCAGGAATTGGACCGCGCCCAGAAGGCCTACGCCGATCTGAAGGGTCGCCTCGCCAAATACGGCCGCCAACCAGGCGAGCTCGCGGTTTTGCCCGGGGTGATGCCGATCATCGGGCATACCGATTCCGAGGCGAAGGACAAGCTGGCGCTGCTGCAGAGCTGGCTGACCCCGACGAATGCCTTGACCCTGGTGACCGGCCGCATCGGCTACGATGTCTCCGGCTATCCGCTCGATGGGCCGGTGCCGCCGCCGCCGGCGAGCGAGGGCGGGCAAACCTTTCACCGGGTGCTCTACGAGATGGCGCGGCGCCAGAACATGACATTGCGCGACCTCTACAATTTGACGGCGGCGGCGCGCGGCCACTGGGTCATCTGCGGCACCCCGATAGGGATCGCCGACATCCTCGAAGAGTGGTTTGTCGAGGGCGCGGCCGACGGGTTCAATATCCTGCCGCCCTATTTTCCCGGCGCCTTTGCCGATTTCGTCGATCTCGTGGTCCCGGAATTACAGCGTCGCGGGCTCTACCGCCGCGAGTATGAAGGGACGACCTTGCGCGACCATTTCCGGCTGCCGCGAATACCCGCTTCAACGGTGCACCGCGAAGCGGTTGGCGCGGGATGACAATGCGGATCTTTCTTGATGGCGGTGAAAGGGCGGATGAATGGCCGAGGCTCCGACACTCTTGATGCTGGTCGGCGCGGCGACGCCGCCCGGCCGGCTCGCCGCCGCGATCGCGGCGGCGGCAGAGGCCGCCCGCACCGGCGGTGATGTCGCGGTCGACATCCTCAATCTCGCCGAGGTGCCGATCGAGACTTGCGACGGCCGCGCGCTGGAGGCCTATGGCGCGGCGACGCGCCAGGCGGTTGCGCGGATCACCGCGGCAGGGGCGGTGCTGATCGGCGCGCCGGTTTATCGGGCGAGCTTCCCGGGGGTGTTGAAAAACCTGCTCGACATCACCCCCGTCGAGGCGTTGCAAAATAAGCCGGTGGGGATCATCGCGATGGGCGGCTCGCCGCATCACTATCTTGCCGTCGACGGCCAGTTGCGGCAGGTGCTGGCCTGGTTCGGCGCCCTCGTCGCACCGACCAGCGTCTATCTCACCGGCGGCGATTTCCGCGACGGCCAGCTCGCCTCGGAGCCCGCCAGCCAGGATCTAGCCGCCCTCTGCAGCACGCTGACAACGCTGGCGCGCCGGCTCGACCCAGCCTCGCTCGGTCCGCTGCCGCTGGCCGCAAAGTTTACCTGACCCCTGGGGTGTCCGTTCCTCGTCACTCCTACACGTTGGCAACTGTTTCCCAGCCATCTTCCTGCGTCGGATCGTTCCGCGACGTTCCCGGTGTTGCTTCCGCTGCTCCCCCGGCCCCTCCGCCGAGCCATGCGGCCCGGGCGTCGATGACCGTCGCCGAGCTGTGCGATCTCTACCGCTCACCTCGGCGGTTCCTGTCAAGGAGAGTTTGCGCAGTCAGTGCAAGGAGTGGTGGCAGCGATCGGATCGGCCAGAACGATACCCAGCAGCAAGCCGACCAGCACTGCGACATCACCACCCGACTCAACTTGCGTGTGACCGGTCGACGACCCGGCGGGTTGTGGGTTTGCCGCGTCGGTCGATCCACCGCTGGCATAGGCGCCCGGAGCTATTGCGGCCGCAGCCGCCAGGATCATTGCCGAGAAAATCAAACGTTTCATTGCAGCCTCCTTGCGCCGATTGTCACCAGCTGCGACACCGCGGACACCGAAGAGATCGTGACGCAGGCATCTTTATTCGTGGACGCATTGTGTGCGTTGGCCCGCCGGTATGGCGTGTGTCATTTCTTGCGATAAATCACCCACTCGCCGTTGTCATCGGTCAACAAGCCGGGCTTTGGGGTGAGCTGCGATTCTGGCTCCGGAATGGTGGCCATCGGCTGTCCAATCCCGCAGGCCGTCAGGGCGATTGAACTGCCCGCAGCGGCGAGCATCAAGATGATCTTATGGCGTTTGGTCATGCGCGGCTCCTCATCAGGCACAAGTCAAAAGCGCACGCGGGCGCCGGTCCACGCCGCGAGGATCGGATGGAACGAGCCGCCCAAGGTACGATTGAGGGTTTGGTACGCCGCGCTGGCGAACAGTTCGGTCGAGGCCGCATCGATATTCTGGACCAGCGCGACGGCATAGCTCCTGGCCGTGTCGCCGGCGAAGGTAACCTCGTCCTGATTGGCGAAATCGACGCTGACGGCCGTGCGGCCAAACGGGAAGAAATCATGCTGATAGCCGAGCTTTGTATAGAACAGGTTTGGCGAAAGCTTCTTACCCAGCGGGTCGAGATAGCGCGGATCGCGCACCCCGCCTGACATTGTCAAGCTGACGCCGCTATCATGCAGCACCGAGAAGGAGCCGTCGAAATGCCGGCTTCCATTCGGCGTCACATCGGCGAGGTTCGGCCCGCTCGGGTTGGCGTTGACGCCGCCGAGGCTGGCCCCGCCGATAAACCCGGCCGGCACGCCGGCATAACCCAAATTGGCGGTGGACGTATGATTGCGATGGGTCGCATCGGCGCCGGCGACCGCGGCAATGACGCGGAATTCTCCGAAGGTCCGCCCCAACCGTAGCGCGGCGTCAAAGGAACCCCCGTCGACATAGGAGGCGGAAAACTGCAAATCTTCCCACACCGGCGTGTCGTAGCGGATGCGGTCGTCGCGCCCCAGGCCGCCGAAATCGTTGAAGACGCTGCCGACGGCCGGCCCGAAGGCCCCCGCTGGTGAAAGGACGAGCTTGCCCCCGGCGCGACCCGGTACCAATGCCGCGTGGCGCTGGCGGAATGCGAAGCCGCCATCCTGCTCGGCGACGCCGACGTAATGCCCAAGGAATGTGCCGGACAGATCGAACTCGTTGGTCAGGTACGACGCGGTGCTGCCAAAACCCAACCGCACATCGCCCCAATTGAGAGCGGCGACAAAGATCTCGGCCTGGCGAACCGTGGGAAAGACGTTGCCGGCCGCCTGCGGCAAATTCTGCGTGATGGTCTGCTGGTTCGACAGGTTCGGGCGCAGCTCCATCTCTAGATTGCTGCCCAATGTCGTGTCCGGCGCGACCCGCCCCTCGCCGACGAGCCGGAAACGGGTCGAGGAGATGATGTTGTCGACATTGCGGATGGCGTTGCTCTTGCCGTCGTTGCCATAGAGCAAGGCGCGGTCGATCTGACCGGACAGGCTGAGCTTGATCGTGTCGCGCGCCGAGGAGATCGGCGCCGCGGGCTCGGGCTGCGGGGCGCCCGGCGTACCGACGCCCGACGCCGTGTTGGGCGGCCCGACCGACCGGCCGGGGAGATTGCCCGGCTGCTGGGTGACCGCGACATTCCGCGCATCCGGGGCCGGCACACCCCGAGGCGGCGCGGCCAGCCTCTGCCCGACCTGCTTGCGCAAATCGTCGATCTGCCGCTTCAGCCCGTCGATCTGCGCCTGATCCTGGTCGAGGCGGGACCGCAGCTGCTGCAACAGCGTGCCGACATCTTCGGCCGCCTGTACCGGAAGCGCCCATAACAGGCTGGCCATGGCACCGCCGCTAACTGCCAGTCGCAGCGATTTACCGCAGTTTTGTGGAATTCTCGTCGTGGCGATATGGCGCGTGAGCGGTGTCGTCGCCGCATTGTTCGAATTGGTCACAGCCGGCCCCCAAAATCTAATTGGTTTTGGTGCCGGATCGGTGCCGATGCGGGTTTATTCGTTGTGTAAAAAATTTTTTTTGGAACGAAATAAAATCTGTGTCGGGGTCATCTTCAATCGGTTTGGCTTGTGCGTTCTGTCACATCCTGGACGCGCCGGACCCATTCGCGATCCCGCGCCGAGAATAAACAGGTCACCATCGGAGTCTTGTGAGTGGGCCGGCGCGGGTGACGGCCGGCCCTTGCACTGATCCGAGAGGTGTTGGTCATGAAAATCCTACAGCTTGCCGCGGCTGCGATGACGTTAGCAGTGGCCGTGAACCAAGCGTCGGCTCTCGCGGCAGAGCCGAGCGCCAATTACCCGATTTCCCGCACCGCCGAGAAGCGGGCGTCCAGCCCATCGGTGGCACCGCATTACGAATGGCAATCCGGCTACGGCAGTAAAGGGCAGTGGGAAGGGCACTGGGTATTGGTGCGCTAACCGACAGTCGATCGCTCGAGAACTGGCCCGCCCCGACGCCTGCTTGCATCGGGGCGGGCCGCGCGGGGCCAACAAGGAGGGAGCTATGCGCATCACCAGACACCGGCTGGCGTGGGCCGACACGACCGAAGCAATCCTGCCGATTGCCGGGCCCCTGGCGGCATTGGCGATCCTGCTGATGATCCTGGTTGCGTAATCGGGATTTGACGCGGCGGGTCAACCGGCGCTGTCGGCGATTTGGCTTCTCACGCGCGCGACCCGGTGCGGCGCCTCATTCTCTGCGGCAGCATGGCATCGAGCGCGTCGTCGCGGCGCCAGAAATGGCGAAAGAGCGCCGCCGCGACATGAAGTGCAATCAGACCGAGGAGAAGAAACCCAACGGTCCTGTGGACCTCCATGAGCTGCCTCTCGAGCGGGCGGTCCCGCCCGATTAGTGCCGGCAGCTGGCCGAGGAAGAAGAGATTGATCCGCTCGCCATACGCGTTCGTCAGGAGGATCCCGACGATCGGCTGTATCAGCAGCAGGGCATAGAGCGCGTATTCACTGCCGTGTGCCGCCAATCGCATCGCTTGCGGCATGTCCGCAGGCCAGGCCGGCAAGCGCGAGAACTGGCGCCAAACGAGCCGACCGAGCGTCACGACCCAAACACTCGCGCCGAACGAGCGATGCAGATGGGTCAGGACAACCGCCTGCCCCTTGGAAGGCGCCAAATCGATCGAGAAGGCGAGCACAAAGACCGCGGCGACCAGGAACAGGGTCAGCCAGTGGAGAAACCTGATAACCGGGTCGAAATCGCCCCGCTCGGAATTTTTATCGGTTCGCAGCATCGGATGCCTCGCTGTCATGCCCTTGCGGGGCCGGCAGGAGGGAAGAATTGAATCGGAGCGCGTTTATTCCCGCGGCCTGCGAGGCTGTGCCGAATTCTCGCTGAAGCGGCCCTCCGTGCGGGCAAGCGGCTATGCCTTGGTCCGTCAAAATCGCCCGACCCGCGATCGAAGCATTCCAGCGCGCGAACGATCCGAACGTCCCTTTTCCACCCGACCCGGCAGTTCACCCCCGCCGGCCTGAAGGCGACATAGCGGCCATTCATGGTGCTCAGAGCGGGCCAACGCGCGCGTCATCTGCGAGAACGTGTTAACCTCGACGGTCACAGAAAAGCGCAACTTCGGGGAGGGCTCGCCGTGCAACGACTGCTTGCAATCATTGTCAGCGCGATGCTGCTGCTGTGGACCGGCGCGGCCTCCGCCGATGTTGTAAAAGTCGGATTGATCGCCTCCTACACCGGCGCGTTTGCGACCTGGGGGAGCCAGTTCCAGCAGGGGGTCGAGGCCTACCAGGCCAGTCATGGCAAGACCGTCAAGGGACCGGACGGCAAAGAGCACGAAATCCAATTCGTCTACCGCGACGCGGCAAGCCAGGGCCCCGACAAGGCCAAACAGCTCGCCGAGGAACTGATCTTGCGCGACCGCGTCAAGTTCATCGCCGGCCTCGAATTGTCGCCGTACGCGATGGCGCTGGCCGATATCTCGAAAGAGGCCAAGGTGCCGGTCGTGATCATGAACGCGGCGACCTCCTCGATCACCCGCATGTCGCCCTATTTTGTGCGCGTCAGCATGACCGTGCCGCAGGACGTTTCGCCGATGGGCCCGTGGGCGGTTGCCCACGGCATCAAGCGCGCTTACGTCATCGTCAGCGATTATGCTCCGGGCTACGATGCCGAAGCCTATTTCACCAAAACCTTTAAGGCCGCCGGCGGCGAGATCGTCGGCAGCGCGCGCACGCCGCAGCAGGAGACTAATTTCTCGGCCTACATGGAACGCGTGCTGCAGGCCAAGCCGGATGCGCTCTACATGTTCCAGCCGGCGGGTTCTCCGTCGGTCGCCTTCGTCAAGGCCTATGTCGAGCGCGGCCTGAAGGCGGCGGGCATCAAACTGCTCGGCGGGGGCGAGACGCAGGAGCTGTTCCTGCCCAACTTTACCGACGACATCGTGGGCACGCTCACCAGCTTCCACTACACCGAAAGCAATCAGAATCCGGCCAACCTGGAACTGCGGGCGCAGCTCCAGAAGATGTTCGGCGACAAGGCGGTTCCCGACATCGCCACGGTCGCGGCGTGGGATGGAACGATGCTGATCCAGAAAGCAGTCGCGGCACTCGGACCCGATGCCGACGGCCTCAGATACATCGACTTTATCACGGCGCAAAAGTTCGATAGCCCGCGCGGGCCGGTCCAATTCGACCCGACCGAGCGCGACATCGTTCAAAACGTCTATATTCGCGAAGTTGAGAAACGCGACGGCAAGCTCGTCAACGTCGATATTGGCGAAGTCACGCAGGTAAAGGATCCTTGGAAGATCGATAACCCGCCGAAGTCCAACTAGCCTGCGCTGATCTCGCGCGGGCCGTACCGGCAGCGCCCGCGCGCAAGCTTTTCCCAGTCTCCAGCACGAGCCGACCAATGCTGTCCTTTGCTCTGACCATTCTGTTGGACGGGATTTCCTACGGGATGATCCTGTTTCTGATTTCGGTTGGGCTGACGGTGACGATGGGCCTGATGCGCATCGTCAACCTCGCGCACGGCTCGTTCGCGATGATTGGAGGTTATGTGGCAGGTTATCTGACGCAAAACGGCGGAAATTTTTACCTGGCGCTGCTGGCCGCTGCCGTCGTCGCGGCGATGCTCGGAGGAGTCGCCGAGATGACGATCTATCGCCCGCTCTATCGCAAAGGCGAACTCGCGCAGGTGCTGCTGACCGTCGGTATCGTGTTTGTGACGACCGGGGCGATCACCGGTATCTTCGGCGCCTTCCCGTATCCCGTCGTGTTCCCAGGCTACCTGACCCGCCCCATCGACATCGGCTTCCGCGATTATCCCGCCTACCGGTTGTTTCTGATCGCGGTCGGCGGCGTCATCGCGGCCGCGCTTTGGTTCGTCATCGACAACTCGATCTACGGCGCCAGGCTGCGCGCCGCCGTCGACAACCCCCGCATGGCGCGCGCCGTTGGCATGAATGTGAGCCTCTTGTTCACCGGCACATTCGTGGTCGGCTGCGCGCTCGCCGGGTTGGGCGGCGCGATCGGCGCCGGCATCCTGTCGCTCGAGCCCGCCTATGCGCTGAAATACATCGTTCTGTTCCTCGTGGTCGTCATCGTCGGCGGGGAGGGCAGCTTCGAAGGCTCGTTTGTCGCGGCGATGGCGCTCGGCATCATCGATACGATCGGCAAATACTTTGTCGCCCAGTCGGCGCCCTATCTGCTCTACGCGGCGGTCTTTGCGCTCTTGTTGTGGCGGCCGAACGGCCTGCTGCCGGCCAAATCGGCGAAATGACCCGGGTCGACCGCGGCCTTGCAGCGATCGGGCATGCGCTGCCCTGGGCGGTCGCCATCGTTTACTTCTATGCCGCCGCATCTTATCTGAGCTTCGGCACCCAGGTGGTGATCTGGATCCTGTTTGCCATGTCGCTCGACCTGGCGCTCGGCTACGCCGGCATCCTGACCTTGGGTCACGCGGGATTTTTCGGCCTCGGCGCGTATGCCGCCGGTTTGTTCGCAATCCACCTGTCTCCCGACCCGATCCTCGGACATCTCGCGGCGATCGGCGTCGCGGGATTGTTCGGCGCGGTCAGCGGCGCGGTGATCCTCCACACCAGCGGCGTCACGCTCTTGATGCTGACGCTGGCGATCGTGTCGGTGATTTCCGAATACGCCAACCAGGCACGCGCGCTGACCGGCGGCGATGACGGGCTGCAAGGCATCAGGCCCGGTCCGATCTTCGGGATTTTCGAGTTCAACATCTTCGGTAAGACCGCCTATGTCTACGCGGTGATCGTGCTGTTCGGCTGGTTCCTGCTGGCGTGGCGGATCGTTCATTCGCCGTTCGGTCGCTCGCTCGACGGTATTCGGCAAAACCCGAGACGCATGCGCGCGATCGGCACGCCGGTGTGGTGGCGCCTGCTCGCCATCTACACGATCTCGGCCGCGATGGCCGGATCAGCGGGTGCGCTGTCGGCGCACGCGACCCGCTTTGTCGGCCTGTCCGTCCTGAGCCTCTTGACCTCGGGCATCGTCACCGTCGTGCTGATTCTCGGTGGCACACGGCGCATCTACGGCGCATTCCTCGGCGCGACGATCTATTTCGTCGTGCAAGACTACAGCGCAAAGATCAGCCCGTTTTTGTGGGAATTTGTCGTCGGCTTCATGTTGATCGCGACGGTGCTGTTGTTCGAGCGCGGTCTGTTGGATCTTGGGCCGGCTGCATTGCGGCTGCTCGATCGCTGGCGCGCCGCGCGGGAACAGAAATGACCGCGGCGCCTGCCCTGTCGGTGAGCGGCCTCAGCAAGAATTTCGGCGCGCTGGCCGTCGCCCAGGCGATCGATCTCGACCTCGCTCCCGGCGCCCGGGTGGCGTTGATCGGGCCCAATGGCGCCGGCAAGACGACCTTCGTCAACCTGTTGACCGGCTTTCTCGAGCCCGATGTCGGGACGATCTCGCTGGCAGGCGAAAGTCTCGCCGGCATGCGCCCGGAACAGAGGGTCAAGCGCGGGCTGGTGCGGACACATCAGATCAGCACGCTCCTTCTCGACAACACCGCACGCGACAACGTTGCGATCGCGATCGCCGAGCGGAGCGGGTTCGCCTGGCGGCTACTGCGTTTCGGCAAAGAGTGGCGCGCGTGCCGCGACGAGGCGCAGCGGAGGCTCGAGGAGATGGGGATCGCCAGGGTCGCCGACAGAAGCGTCGCGCAACTCCCCTACGGCGAGCAGCGGCTCCTCGAAATCGCCATCGCGCTGTCTCTGCGGCCCCGGGTATTGCTGCTCGACGAGCCGGCCGCCGGTGTCCCGTCGCACGAAACCAAACTGATCCATCAGGCGCTTGACCGCCTGCCGGCGGAGATCGCGATCCTGATCATCGAGCACGATATGGATGTCGTGTTCCGCTTCGCGCACGAGATCGTCGTGCTGGTTCAGGGCCGCATTCTGACGCGCGGTGCGCCGGCGGCGGTTTCGGCCGACCCGCGCGTGCGCGCCGTCTATCTCGGCAAGACCGCGGGATGAACCTCGGCATTGAGGTGACAGATCTGGTCTCTGGGTGGGGACCGACCGCGGTGCTGGACGGCATCTCGCTCGCGGTTCCGGCGGGCGGCACGCTCGCCGTGCTGGGTCGAAACGGCGCCGGCAAGACGACGCTGCTCGCCACGATCATCGGCCTGGCACATCATCATCGCGGCACGATCAGGCTTGGCGGCAAGCCGATCGACGCTCTGGCGACGCACCGCCGGGCGCGTCTCGGGCTCGGCTATGTGCCGCAGGAGCGCGAGATTTTCCCGTCGCTGACGGTCGAGGAAAACCTGGCGGTCGCCGCCTTGCCCGGCGGTTGGGCGCGGGCGCGGATTTTTGCGCTGTTTCCGGCGCTGGCCGAGCGCCGCCGCACCACCGGCAACCGGCTCTCCGGCGGCGAGCAGCAGATGTTGGCGATCGCCCGGGCATTGGTGGGTGGGCCGCGGCTGCTGCTGCTCGATGAGCCGCTCGAAGGTCTAGCGCCGATCGTGGTCGAAGCGCTGCTTGTGGCGCTGGCGTCGATTCGCGACGACACCGGCGTTACGATGATCCTGGCCGAGCAGAAGGCCGGCCTCGCTCTGTCCTTCGCCGAGGACGCCGTGGTGTTGGAGCGTGGGCGCGTCGCCTTCCGCGGCAAGAGCGCCGACTTCCAGGCGGACGAGGCGCTGCAGCATCGCCTGCTCGCGGTGGGAAGGTAATCATCGCGACCATTGCCTCGGCAGGTGCTGACCGCTCTCTGCATCGATCGCACGGGCTCGCAGGGGACGGCACGCCAATGCCGCCGTTCGCCAACTTTAACGCGTTAACCTCGGTGGGATGAATCCCACTAATTTGCCCACTTTTACGGTTGGCATGTTTGTGGTTGACCCGCGACACGCCGCGTTGCTCACTCTCTGGCGGAGCAGAGTGAGTTTGTTCCGATGAGCAAAACGCTGCTGCGCGACATCGCCGAATATTGTCGCGGCGCGCGAATGGCAGAGTCGACTTTCGGACGCCTTGCCGTCAACGACGGCAAGCTGGTCAGCCGGCTGCGCCTAGGCGGCCGGGTTACGACCGACACGGTCGAACGGGTGCGCGCCTTTATCGAGCGCGAACCGCGTCCCGCGATAGACGGCAATCCGACTCGCGCACCGGCGCCATTCTCCGCGGTGGCCGGGACCTCGCACAATTTCCGCTTCTACGACAACCGCCAGAAATACCTGCTGTTCGTCACCACTTGCGGCGAGAAGGGGGTGATCGCGCAGCGTGTCGGGATGGAACTGGCGAACCTCCACCCGCGACCGCCGGCGCTGCGGGTGTTCGACGCCGGCACCGGCGACGGCACGGTGCTCGCCCGCACGATGCGGGCCATGCACAGCCGCTTTCCGACAATGCCGTTCTATATCGTCGGCAAGGAAATCAGCCTCGAGGACGTGCGGCTGGCGCTCGAGAAGATGCCCGACCGGCTGTTCGAGCACCCGGCGACGGTTCTGGTGATGACCAACATGTATTACACCGAGGCTCCGTCACTGAAGCCCAACTCGGTGACCGCGGCGACCAGCCTCGTCTGGCACGAGCTCGCGCTGACCGGCAACACCGCGCACGATTTCGAGGCGCAGATTACCGATCTGCAGGCCTTCCTTGCCGAGCACTGGCGCGCCCGGGCGAGCCGCGCTACCGGCAATCCGGTCTACGAAAAACCGGTCGTGCTGGTGATCTATCGCAACGACCATAAATTCCTGCTGGACCAGGTGCGCCCGCGCCGCGGCCTTACGGTCGCCGAATATGACCTGGTGATAGCCTCACAACCCTACCGCGCTCGGGCACCGATCGAGTTCAAGGCGAAGCAGGTAATCGCCCCGCTAGCCCGCAGCCTCGCACCCGGCGGCCGGCTGATCGCGATCCATTCCCATGGGCACGATCCCGGGCTGGAGGTCATTCAGAAGATCTGGCCCGGCGAGGATCCTTTTACCACAGACCGCCATGCTCTGTTGCGGGCGACCAAGGCCGAACTCGGCAGTGTCGGACGCCACCTCAATTTCGGGGCCTATGCCGACGCCCGCTCGTTGTTCCGTTACGACATGCACACATTGCCCAACGAAATCAGCGACACGATCGGCACCTCGACCCTGTTCGCCGCATGGAACGCCGCGGTCTATGTCGCGCAGATGGAGGATCACCGCCTGTCGGAGGCGATCAGCAGCGGCGCCTATCTGGAGGCGACAAAGGAGGTCCTGCGCCAGCGTGGCGGCCTGTGGTTCTGGGATGAATCCTACGTGATTTCGCGCAAACGGGATTCGGGGTGAGTGGCGCCATGAGCAGACGAATGCCCGGCAAGCTCGACCTTCCGGCCCATCGCCACCGGGTGGCGGACCTGATCGTCGCCAGCTCGATCGAGCTCTCGCCGCGTGACGAACTCGCCGGCGAGCCTCTGCGCGATCTCTTCTCGCCCGCGACGACGGTCTTCGTCGCGCATCCGCCGAGCGCGACCTATCGCGACATTGTCGCCGCCTGCGCGCGGCTGCGCCGCGCCGGTTTCAGCGCGATACCTCATATCGCTGCGCGGCGCCTGGCAAGCTTGGTCGAGGCGAGCGACTTTCTCGAGCGCGCCGCCGGCGAGGCCGATGTCGTCGACGCGCTGCTGATCGGCGGCGATCCGAATTGGTCAGCGGGGCCGTTTCGCGACAGCGCCAGCCTTTTGGAGAGCGGCGTCATCGAATGCCATGGGCTCGACCGGATCAGGTTCGCCGCCTATCCCGAGGGTCATCCGCTCATCACCGCGCGGGCGCTCGATGCGGCGCTCGACGCCAAGCTGGTGCTGGCGCGGCAGCATGGGCTCGACACGTCTCTGGTCACCCAGTTCGGCTTCGACGCGGCGCCGATCCAGCGCTGGATCTTCGCGCTTCGTGCACGTGGGATCAGCTGTCCGGTGCGGGTCGGCGTGGCCGGGCCAGCGAGCGTCGCGACCCTCGCCCGGTTTGCCGTTCGCTGCGGCATCGGCGCCTCGATGCGGGCATTGGCGCGCGGCCATACCGCCTTCGCACGGGTCCTGACCGAGGCGGGTCCTGACGCGCTGATCGACGCGCTTGTTGCCGGCGAAGCAAAGGACACCGCTGTCGACGGCCTGCACATTTTCACCTTCGGTGGGGTCCGCCGCACCGCCGCCTGGTTACAAGGCGCTGCCAGTGCAGAGACCATCTAATACCGAACTGAGTTGGGGGTGACTGGGGAAGGGGGTTGCGGCAAGGGGCTGGAGTTTGATTCATAGGAGAGCAGATTTTGTGGTTGCAGCAGATTTTGTGGTTGCAGCAGATTTTGTGGTTGCAGAGGGGGAGACCACAGTGGCTGCTGTGGCGATCCGGGATGATGTCGCTCCAGACGAATTGCGCCGGCAGGCGCGGCGCGAGCGTGAGGGTCGGGTCAGCGCCCGGCTGATCGCCCTGGCCAATGCGTTGGAGGGGATGGATCGGGCGAGTGCGGCGCGCCTGGCGGGGATGGACCGGCAGAGGTTGCGCGACTGGGTTCACCGCTACAACGCATAAGGGATTAGCGGGCTGTCCAACCGGCCGCTGCCGGGGCGCGTCCCAAAACTGACGGAAGGGCAGATGGCCTCGCTTAAAGCGATCGTTCTGCGCGGCCCAGATCCGGCGGTCGACGGGGTCGAGCGCTGGCGGGTCGTCGACTGTGCCGGATGGTGGAGGACGCAAGGGCGTCGTCTACGGCGAGACGGGGATGCTGCGCTTGTTGTGGTCGCTCGATCTGTCGCATCGCAAGACCCGGCCGGTTCACCCGCAGGCCAATGCCAAGGCGCAGGAGGTCTTCAAAAAGGGGGCTTTGCGGCGCACCTGAACGAAATTGCCAAAGCTCACCCCGAGGCAACGCACTTCGAGATCTGGCGCCAGGACGAGGCGCGGGTCGGCCAGAAGGGCCGCACCGGCTATCTCTGGTGGCAGCGCGGCCATACCCCGCGCGGCCGGCGCGATCTCGGCCGCCGCTCCGCCTGGATCATCGGCGCGGTGTGCGCCCGGCGCGATACCGGCCTCGCGCTGGTGATGACCGCGCTCGACACCGAAGCGATGTCCCTCTTCCTCGCCGAACTGTCCCAGGCCGTCGTGTCCGGTGCGCATGCCATCGTCCTGATGGACAAGGCCGGCTGGCACATCGCCGGCGACCTGGTGGTGCCGGCCAATCTCAGCCTGGTGTTCCTGCCGCCCTATTCGCCCGAGCTGAACCCGATCGAGCGCCTCTGGCTCTACCTCCGGGACCCACCGCGTCTTCGCCGATACCGCGCAAATCATCGACGCCAGCTGCGATGCCTGGAATGACCTGCTCGCCCAAACCGGACGCATCCGATCCCCGTGCTCCTGTCCTTGGCTCGAAAAGGCCAGTCCTTAATCAGGCCGGTATTAGAAAGCACCACGGGAGGACCAGCAAAATAGTGGCTACCCAGCCCAACGGGTCTGCCTATCGAAATGGCATGGAGGCCAGAAAGGCCGGCTCTCGGCCCATTACCGGCCGCTCAGCTCACGCGATGGCAACGGGTATTCACGCCCCATTCCAGCCGTTGCCTAATGCTAACGCGAGGTCTCGTGCGGGTGACAAACCGCTGTTCTCGGTCCGAGCGGGGCGGCGATCTCGCCGGAGCATTTGCGAGATACAGAGGGGGCTAAGAACAGCTCGCACAGCGACACGCTTCGCCTCGCCAAGCCTTCTGGCCTTCGCGGACACAGATCGCGGAAATCAAAAGCGCGATTGCCGGATCGAGCCACCACAGCCCAAGGAACGTGTTCAGCCCGACAAGCACCCCTCCGGCGAGGATGGCGCACAGGACGTTTTGCGTCCCTTCACCGTAGGTCGCGCGCGACCCGAGCTTTTCGCCGATGCGCTGTTTCGCGACCCCGAGCGACGGGCAGATTACCAGCGTGCCGGCGGTCAGGCCGATACCGAGCCAGCTCGTCTCAGCGGCTGCGCCCTCGATCAATGGCTCGACGGCTTCGGCAGCCACATACGGCGCAACCAGGTAAAAGCTGATCCGGTGAACCGCCAAATGACGATGACGCTCGCGAGACCCTCGATCGCGCTGTCGAGGCAAAAGGCGACGAGTGCGATCGACCCGGCCAGCACGCCCGCCACCACGCCGATCACCCCTTCGATCCCAAGCCATACGAGCGTCAGGGATGACCGAAGCCTCGCTATGCGCGCGAGACGAAGCCATGACGAGTTGCCGGCCGTGACATCGATGTTCGCGACCATTGTCACTACCCGTGGTGATGATGCTGCGCCGGGGCCTGAGGGTCATCATAACCCCGGAGCTGCTGATAGCGGGCGATCTGATCCGCGTTGAGCAGGGCGCGGGTTTCGAGATGCGCGGAGAGGTGCACCGACCGCAGACGACCCTGCAGTTCGGCAATCGCCGCCGTCGCGGCGGCGAGCCGATCAGGCGTGATTTCTCCTTTGGCAAAAAGCTCGTCGAGGGTCTGTTCCTGCGCGATCAGCTCGACGCCGAGCGGCTTCGCGGCGGCGCCCATGCGCGCGAAAATCGCAGCCACGTCGCGTTGCTGGCTTTCGGTTAGCCCGAGCTGCTTGGCGAGCGCCAGCACATGCACCGGGCCGGGGTAGCCGTTCAGCTCGGCGGCTTTCGCCATGCCCATACCCTCGCCTTTGCGCAGAGCGGCGATGTCATCGTCCGAGAGCGCTTTGATCGTGCGAGCCTGTTGCCCGGCATAGGGCATTTCGGCCGCGCGCACCGGGACCGCGAGCAGAGAGGCGGCAAGCACCAGCAGGAGAGTCCGAGGCTTCATGGTTTCGGCCTTTCAGGGATCAAGCGCCGCACGATCGCCGCGCGAATAAATTCGGAAACCCAGCCCAATATCAAACCGAGGGCCGGGTTGACGGTCACGGTTACGAGAGCCGTCGCGCCGATCACCCACAAGCACGACGGCCTGCCGTCGAACAGGCGGCGCGAGATCGCCAAGTCAGTACCAGCGAAGATCAGCAGCGACCCGACCGCGCCGATCGGGATGAGCGCGAACAGCGCGGCCGCGTGATCGGCGAACCCGACCGCGAGCACCAGCAGGACGACCCCGAAAATGATTGGCGCGAGACCGGTGCGCGCACCGAAGCGGAATTGAGCCGCCAGTCCCCCGGCCCCGTGGCACATCGGCATTGCACCGAAGGGACACAGCAGCACGTTTGCTAGGCCCGACGACAGCGCCAATCGGCGCTCACTGGCGATCGACCCGGTTGACGGAAACAGCTCACGTGACAGGCTCGCGGTCACGATCACGGCGTTCGTCAAGGTAAGCGAGAGCTGCGGCACCACGGCGACCTGAAAGCTCCGCCAAACCTCCGCCCAGCTCGGAATGACAAGGTGCGGGACGCCCGGCGTGATGGCGACCTCCGGGGCACTTCCTGCATTGCCGACCGCCCATCCCGCTATCATGGCGGCGGCGAGCGCGATCGGCGTGGTCGGGCAGCGCGGAATGCGCGTCAGGGCGAACAGGAGCGCGAGCGATCCGAAGCCGATCCACGGCGTTTCGAGGATCAGCTTAAGCCCGAGCACGCCCATCAGCAGACCAAGCCCGAGCTGAAGCCCGGCGCTCACGGATTGCGGGATCGCTCGCGCGAGGCGGCCGATCCAGCCCGTGATACCCAACACGAGCAGAACGACGCCGATCATCATTCCGGCCGCGGCGACCTCGCCCGGCCGAAGGCCGCCCGTCAGGATCACCGCTGAAACCGCCTTCATCGGTTGCACCGGCAGCGGAAGGCCATAGAAAAGGCCCGTGGTGATCAGGAAGGCCGCAAAGCCAAAGAGCACACCTACCGGAGCAAGGCCGGCGACGGTCATCGCTCCGATCACGTGCGGTATAAACGTCCCGAGATCGCCACACGCGCCGCTTACCTCTTGGAGGATTGAGCGGTTCTTGCGAGGGGCTATCTCGGGCACAGGGCACGCCTCACAGTTTCAGCTCGCCTAATTGACCACACTAGAAGCTTTGCCCGATATGGTTATCCATAACGACCGGCTCCCGGTGCATAAATCAGGATTTGCGCCCAGCGATATCATCGGTGGAGGACAGCCACTTAGCACGTGCGGAAGTCCGGTGCGGATGCCCCCTTCCCTAACGACTCGGCCGTCCGCTGGGCATTGTCAACCTTTTCCGCTGAAGAAGAGGTATTTGACCAGTGCCGCCGCGGCGAGCACCAGAACGATCACGACCAGCAGACCCACGAGGCCCATGCCCATCATCATGCCCGCACCCATGTGATCCATCATGACTGTCTCCCTCACTCGGCCGGGCGTGGTGTCGACTGACTAATAACAGCGTTCGCTACCGGCGCCCGACGCAGTTGCCATCGCTTTACCAGCGCGTAAATCGCCGGGATTACCAGCAGCGTCAGCACAGTCGAGGACACCATCCCGCCGACCATCGGCACCGCGATGCGGCGCATTACCTCCGAGCCGGTGCCGCTGCTCCAGAGTATCGGCAACAGCCCGGCCATGATCGCGGTCACGGTCATCATCAGGGGCCGTACCCGCTCGGCAGTACCGGCAACGATCGCCAGGTCGAGATCCGCGCGCGACAGCGCCGCGCCTTCAGCGACGCGGAGCTCCGCTCGCACAGCGAGCGCCTGGTCGAGATAGATCAGCATGACGACGCCGGTTTCCGCGGCAACGCCAGCCAAAGCGATAAAGCCGACCGCAACTGCGATGCTTACGTTATAGCCGAGCCACCACATCAGCCAGACGCCGCCGACCAGGGCGAACGGCACGGAGAGCATGACAATCAGCGTTTCGGCGATCCGTCCGAAATTCAGATACAGGAGGACTAGGATGACGAGGAGCGTCGCCGGCACAACGACACGCAGCCGTGCCGCGGCGCGTTCGAGATATTCGTATTGGCCGCTCCATTGGATGCGGTAGCCCGGTGGCAGCGTCACCTGCGCGCGGACGGCACGGTCCGCCTCGGCGACGAACCCACCCAGGTCGCGACCACGCATATCGACGTAGAGATAATTGACGAGTTCGGCATTCTCGGTGCGGATCGATGGCGGTCCCAACGTCACCCGGACTGCCGCGAGCTGCCCCAAAGGCACCATTGCGCCGCCGGCCGATACCAGCACGTCAGTGGCAATCGCCTGCGGATTGTCGCGCAGGGAGCGTGGATAACGAACGATAACCCCATAGCGCTCACGCCCCTCGACGGTCGTGGTGACCACCTCGCCACCGAGCGCGGTCGCTATGACTTCCTCGATGTCGCCGATTGACAGGCCGTACCGCGCAATCGCATCGCGGTCGGGCTCGATTTCGAGATAATGCCCGCCGCCGAGCCGCTCGGCATAGGCGCTGGTTGCGCCGGGGATCGTGCGGATAACCGCTTCCACCTCCCTGCCGATGCGCTCGATCCCAGCAATCTCAGGGCCGAAGATCTTAACGCCTACCGGCGTGCGGATGCCGGTCGAGAGCATGTCGATGCGCGCCTTGATCGGCATCGTCCAGATGTTGATGACGCCCGGCAAGCGCAGCGCCTGGTCCATCTCGGCGACGAGCTTCTCGGTCGTCATTTCCGGCCGCCATTCGTCCTGCGACTTGAGGTTGATCACGGTCTCAAACATCTCCGTCGGCGCCGGGTCGGTCGCGGTGCGAGCGCGGCCGGCCTTGCCGAACACCGAGGCGACCTCGGGGAATGACTTGATGATGCGATCTTCCGCCTGGAGCATTTCCCCGACTTTTGTGATCGACAGGCCGGGATTGGTCACGGGCATATAGAGCAGCGTGCCCTCGTTAAGGTCGGGCATGAACTCGCTGCCGAGCCGCGAAACCGGCCAAGCCGAGGCGATGAGTACGAACAGCGCGAGGACGACGGTTAGTAGCGGTGCCCGGAGCACCGCGCGAATTACCGGCCGGTAGAGCGCGATTAGAATACGGTTGAGCGGGTTTCTCGCCTCCGGGAGGATGCGGCCCCGGATAAAGGCGAGCATCAGCACCGGCACCAATGTGACCGAAAGCAATGCGCCCCCCGCCATGGCGAAGGTCTTGGTAAAAGCGAGTGGTTTGAAGAGGCGACCTTCCTGATCTTCGAGCGCGAAGACCGGCAGGAACGAAACAGTGATGACAAGCAGGCTGAAGAACAGCGCCGGACCGACCTGCCGTGCTGCGGCGATGATGGCCGCGCCGCGCGGTTCCCCCTCCGGCAGCCGCTCGATATGCTTGTGCGCATTCTCGACCATGACGATCGCGGCATCGACCATGGCGCCGAGCGCGATCGCAATGCCGCCGAGGCTCATGATGTTCGAGCCGATGCCGAGCGGGCGCATCAGGGCAAAGGCGATCAGGATGCCGATCGGCAGAGTGACGATCGCGACCAGCGCACTGCGCGCGTGCAATAGAAACACGACGCAGACGAGGGCGATGATGGCGCTCTCTTCGATCAGCGTTTGCCGCAGATTGGCGATGGCCCGCAGGATCAATTCGGAGCGGTCGTAGACCGCCTTAATCGAGATCCCCTCCGGGAGGCTCGGCAACAACTCCGCGATGCGCGCCTTCACATTGCGGATCGTGGACAGCGCATCGGCCCCGTCACGCTTGACGACGATCCCGCCGACCGCTTCTCCGAGTCCATCAAGCTCGCCAATGCCTCGCCGTTCGTCAGGGCCAAGCTCGACCCGCGCGACATCGCGCACCAGCACCGGCGTCCCCTTGCCGGGCTCCGCCTTGAGCACGATCCGAGCCAAATCGTCGACACCGCGCAGATAACCGCGCCCACGCACCATGTATTCGGTCTCGCTCATTTCGATCGATCGGCCACCGACATCGCGGTTGCTGGCCCGCACCGCCTCGGTGACGCGGGACAGCGGAATGCCGTAGGCCTGCAACTTTCGCGGATCGACGATGACCTGGTATTGGCGCTCAAAGCCGCCAATTGCGGCGACTTCCGAGACGCCCTCCGCGGCCGTGAGCCGGAAACGCACCAGCCAGTCTTGCAGGCTCCGCAATTCCGCGAGGGTCCGACCGGTGCCTTCGAGTACGTATTGGTAAACCCAGCCGACGCCGCTCGCATCCGGGCCAAGCGAGGGCGCCACCCCGACAGGCAGCCGTTTCGACGCGAAGTTGAGATATTCGAGGACACGGCTTCGTGCCCAATACAGATCGGTGCCGTCCTCAAAAACGATATAGACGAACGACACGCCGAAATTCGAGAAGCCGCGCACGACCTTCGCCCGTGGCACAGCGAGCAGCGCAGTCGTCAGCGGATAGGTGACCTGATCCTCGACAACCTGCGGCGCCTGACCGGGAAATTCGGTGTAGACGATGACCTGGGTGTCGGAGAGATCGGGGATCGCATCGAGCGGCGTGTGCACAAGCGCCCAAATCCCCACGCCGATCGCAAACACCGTCGCCAGCACCACAATCAGTGCGTTCCTGACTGAGGCGTCGATCAGGCGCACGATCATTTGGCGCCCCCCTGGCTGCCGGCGGTAAAGCCTTCGAGCGCGGCACGCAGGTTGCTTTCCGCATCGATCAGAAAATTCGCACCGACGACAACCCGCTCCCCTTCCTGCAAGCCTTCGAGGATCTGGACATAGCCGTCGCCGCGAGCGCCGATCTTGACGGCGCGGGGCGCAAACCGGCCTTCGCCGCGTTCGATAAGGACGACCTGGCGCGCGCCGCTGTCGAGCACCGCGGAGTCCGGTACGACCAGCGTCGCTGCGTCCCCTGCCGGAGCATCGATTTCGACGCTCGCATACATATCGCCGCGGAGGGCGAGATCGCGGTTCGGAACGACGATCCGCACCCGCGCCGTTCGAGTGTCGCGCGCGACGGTCGGATAGATAAAATCGACCACGCCGTCGAATGTTCGGCCAGGAAAGGAAACAGCCGTCGCGCGCGACTTCTCACCGGGCCGGATAAATCCAAGATCGCCCTCCGCGACCTCGGCGATCAGCCATACGGTCGATAGGTCAGCAATTTTGTAGAGCGGGTCACCGGCAGCGATCCGGGTTCCGGCTACAACTGGCTTCTCAATCACTACCCCGTCGGCCGGTGCATGGACCCCGATTGTGCGGCTGACCCTCCCGGTACGTCGTAGTCTCGCGATTTCATCGTCTGGAATGTCAAAGGCGCGCAAGCGACGCAGCGCAGCCGTCGCCAGCGCTCCCGCATCGCCATGCGAGCCGCCAGTCGGCATGCGTATCGCGAGCAGGAACTCCTCCTCGGCCGCGACCAGTTCCGGCGAATAGATCCAGGCGAGCAGTTGCCCTTTCCGCACCGGATCGCCGGTCGCGCCGACATCGAGCTTTTCAACCCAGCCCGCGGCCTTGGTGGTGATCATCGCCAGCCGGCGCTCGTCGAAAGCGACCGTTGCAGTCGCACGCACGGCGCGCGCCGACACCGCCCGTCGCTCGACCGGTGCGGTGCGAACTCCGAGAAGCTGTAGTTTGCCGGGAGCGACGGTAACGACGCCCGGCTCGGCTTCGCTTTCGTAGACGGGGATGTAATCCATCCCCATCGAGTCCTTTTTTGGCACCGGCGAGGTGTCCGGCAGACCCATCGGGTTGCGGTAATACAGAGTGCGCCCCTTGCCGGTGCTGCTTGCCGCTGGGCTGTTTGGGGCCGAGGGCACAGTCGGCGCCGCCGCATCTTCGTAGACCGGAACGTAATCGCGTCCGTCCGTAGTCTTCTTCGGGGTCGGCGAGTAGTCGGGCTTGCCGTCAGGGTCTTGATAATAAAGCGGAGCCCCAGCGGGCGCGGTTGCTGCCGGCGGGTTGGCTTGAGCGAGCGCGCCTTCCGCAGCAGAGACGGCCAAGGCGGCAAATGCCATTCCCGCCAAAACGCTTGCGCCGCGCTTCACAGCTCGGTCCCAAGCAATCGCTCGATTGCCGCGAGCGCCGTTTGCGCCTCGCTATCGACGCGCAGAAGATCGAGCCGGGCTTGATGCATGCGGTGTTCGGCTTCAAGCACCGCGGCGAGCGTGCCCTGATTGCGGCTGTAGCCGGCGAGAGCCGATTTATATGCCGTCTCGAGTTGTGGGATCAGCCGCTTTCGGGTCAGCTCCCCAACCCGTTTTGCCGCGGCAAGTGTCGCCAAGGACTGACCGAGATCGCCGCTTATCTCGGCTTCGATTTGGGCCAAACGTTGCTGTGCTGCGCCGAGCTTTGCCACCGCTTCGCGTTCGCCCGCCTCTTTGGCACCCCATTGCAGCGGGATCTTGACCGAAAGCGATGCGGTGTACCCCGCCGGGCCATTGTCGCGCTGAATGGCACCGGCCCCGAGCGTCACGTTCGGGTACCAGGCTTTCTCCGCAAGCTGGCGCTCGCTCTCGGCGCTCCGTATTTCGGCCGCGCCGGCGAAGAGCCGCGGGTTTGCCGCCCGCGCGCGTTCGAGCAGGACTTCGACTGGGGGCTCTACGGCAGGGACTGGCGGTAACCGCTTAGGCTCTGCGAATGGTGCTGCGGCCGGCCGGGCAAGCAGACCGTTCAGGCGCGCTGCCGCTGATCGCCGATCGCCTTCGAACCGTGCCTCTTCGGTTTCGGCACGAGTGATTTCCGTCTCGGCAATAATGGCCTCGGTCTGTGCCCCAAGGCCTTGCCCGTAGCGTTCCGTCGCCAGCTTCGCCATCGAGCGAGCGATGTGGATGACGTCATGGTTCACCGCGAGAGCCTGCGACGCCGTGTAGTACCGAGCGAAGGCAACCTTGATCTTCTCGTCAAGCTCGACCTCGGCGGCACGCTCCCGCCCTCGCGCCGCGTCCACAGCAGCTAGGGAGGCCGATCGTCGCAAATCGAGCTTGCCCCATAGGGGAAACTCTTGCTCGATCGAGAGGTAAGTTTTGTTGATGCGTGGCCCGCCGGTGCGGTCGACCTCATCCGACATGGCCCGAAAAGTCGGATCATCGAGCCGCCCGGCCGCATCGGCGCGAGCGGCAGCGGCCTCGGTATCGAGTGCCATGGCGCGTAGTTCCGGGCTCAGGCGCCGGCCAAGAGCAAGGACGCTCTCGACCGTTGCGCCCGGTGCGCCCGCTTCCTGCGCCGATGCTGGGCTACTTGCAGCTAGCGCAGCGACGATCGCGAGGGCGAGGCCGCTGCCATATGAGGTTCGAGCCATCTCACTTCAGCAGTTCAACGGTCACGGAGCCGCGAACTGTCTCGGCTTCGCCTTGCACCTTGGCGGCAAGGGTAAGCATCCACTTCCCCGCCATTCCGGGTTCTATCTCGAACAGGTAGATGCCTGGTTCTTTCGGCGAAACGGCTTGCACAGGTGCAGACATGTCCGCCATGCCGCCCGGACGCATATCGGCCTTTGTCTGAATGATGATTGCTCCCGGCACCAGTTTCTCGTCCGGAACGTGAACGAGCCGCACGGAGACAATCGACTTGCCCCCCGCTAAGACTTGCGGCTTGCCAACCGCCTCGAAGCGATAGTCGGCTGCGGCCGACCAGCCGCCTGTGGTAGCGGCAATGGTTGTAACGGCGAGTGCCGCCGCGCTCGCGGCGAGACGAATAAGGGACATCGTGTACTTCCTCCTACCTGACAGCGGAAGCCGAGAGGTAATGATCGATTATTGGCCTGCGGCGCGATCGGCACCCGAAAGAACGGCTCGATCGCGCATGTCGAGAGAGCGCGCCTATCGGCGCGCTGCTTCGATCACACGCCTATGGGAGGAAGAAGTTCGGGCTTTACTGAGCCGCTGGCCCGCGGCGCGGACGGGAGTAAATACGTGACCCTGCTATAGGCAAACGGCAGGGTTGTTTCGCCGGATCGGGTTGGCAGGCTCGGTGTCCCGAGGCATCCCATTTGCTTAATGCAGTCCACATCCGTGCCTCGGGTCGGCATCGGCTTTTGTTTTTCAGGGTGGTGCGGGGCCATGTGTGGACACCCCAAGTCCCCGTTAGCGCTGCTCGACAACGCCAGGGCTGCAGCGGACGGGGCTGCCTGAACCGTCATTCCGGCAGCGAACGCGATGATCGTGACCAGCACGATGATCCGGTGGAGCCCCGCGAGCATGCGTAAAAACTACGCCGGGCAATTTGGAATCTCAAGCCGGCGTGCATGGCTCCAGGTGCTGAATTAACCGCTGGCGATCGAACCGCCGAGTTTCTGCCAACGACCGCTTTCGGCGGATTTTGTTGAAAAAGTGGGCTTGAAGGTTGGAGGTGTCTGTGATTCCGTTTGCCTGGGGCGGGATTTGGGGCGACGTCGATGATGGGGCAGCAAGGCGAGAATCGGGCGAAGCTGTTTTACGAGTTTTGCCTTGAGGATCGGGTTCCAGTCGATCACGTGCTGCGCAAGACCGACCGGTTTCTCGACCTCCGCGCGCTGCGACAGGAGTTGGCGCGGTTCTACTGGTCCTCCCCCGGTTTGGTGGACACCCATGCTAGGCTTTCGAGCCAGGAGGACGGTGTCTGATGAGCGTAACGCGTCGGATATTTCCGGAAGCCTTCAAACGGGAGGCGGTTGAGCGGGTG
>Ga0073928_10001173_pt1 | contig 52252 bp, 46 predicted proteins | sample PaiPotPPA55metaG_FD_76969 | JGI IMG/M metagenome (GOLD analysis project Ga0073928, IMG submission 76969) | Iron sulfur acid spring bacterial and archeal communities from Banff, Canada, to study Microbial Dark Matter (Phase II) - Paint Pots PPA... ... | reverse complement strand
GTCGAAGCGTCTTACGGTAGTTCGATCTCGGAGAGATTCTTCTCGATCTTCCGCTTCACGCGTTGCAGAGCGTTGTCGATCGACTTCACATGGCGGCCGAGGTCGCGTGCCATCTCCTGGTAACTCTTGCCTTCCAGGTAGGAAAGCAGCACTTGCGATTCGAGCTCCGAGAGGTTTTCTTGAATGCGCTCTTTGATGTCTTGCGAGACTTCCTGGTTGATGACGAGCTCCTCGGGGTCCGAGGTCTTCTGCGACGCCATCACGTCGAGCAACGTGCGCTCGCTATCTTCATCGTAGATCGGCTTGTTCAGCGAAACGTACTGGTTGAGCGGAATGTGCTTCTGGCGCGTCGCGGTCTTGATCGCCGTGATGATCTGCCGCGTGATGCACAGCTCGGCGAAAGCGCGGAAGCTGGAAAGCTTGTCCGCTTTGAAGTCGCGCACCGCCTTGTAGAGACCGATCATCCCTTCTTGGATGATGTCTTCGCGGTCCGCGCCGATCAGGAAGTAGCTCTTGGCCTTGATGCGAACGAAATTTTTGTACTTGTTGAGCAGGAACTCCATTGCGAGGTTATCGCCGCCCTTGGCGGTTGCAACGAGGTCCTCGTCTGCTCGCTCGTGATACTCGAGTCCATCCGACACAGGATGGGTCATTGCCATTTAACGTGCCCTCTTGGGGAGAATGTGCCGAAAATCGCAGGCCGGGGCCCGTCGGCTCGGCACACCGTGCCTAGTATAGGAGGACGCACCTTGCGCGTCAAGGCGAAAAATCGTACCTTTCGCAGTTTTTCCACAGCCTGCTCGGGTTGTTAACCAAGCAACCTATAGCTCGCCTCGAGCGGCTCGCTGCCGCACCGCTTCGTAAAGCAAAATCGCCGCCGCGACGGAGGCATTGAGCGAAGCGATCTGACCAAGCATTGGAACGTGCACTAAGTAATCGCACTCCCGGCGCACGAGCGCAGAGAGGCCCTCGCCTTCTGCGCCGATGACCAGCGCAAGATCGCCTTGCCAATCGACTTGCGTATACGGCTGGGTTTGCGGCTCGCGGCCCTCCGGCCCGGGAGCATCAGCGCCAAAAATCCAGGCTCCGGCGCTCTTGAGCTTACGCAGCGTTTGCGAAATGTTCGTGACGCGCGCTACCGGAAGGTGTGCCGAGGCGCCGGCGGCTGCTTTGCGCACGGTCGGGTTGATGCCGGCCGCGCGGCGGTCGGGGATGATCACCCCATGCGCGCCGGCTGCTTCGGCCGTGCGAATGATCGCTCCCACATTGTGCGGATCGGTGATGTGATCCAGCACGACGACCAACAACGGACCGTTGCGGTCGGCGTGCAGAACTTCATCCAGCGTTGCATATGAGAACGGCGGGCTGAACGCGACGACGCTTTGGTGCGCCTTGTAGGGAAACCGTGCAAAGTAGTCACGCTCTTCGAAACGCACCGGAACCTTGAGCGCTCGGGCCTGTTCGATCAAGCGGCGAACGACGGGTTCCCGGCTACGATCCGAACCAACGTGAAGATGCACGAGCGGTTCGCCCGCGGTTAGCGCCTCAGCGACCGCGTGAAAGCCATAGATGACGTCGTCGAGATTCGCGCCGTTTGGTTTGCGCGGCCCGCCTACTCGGCGACGGCCCACGTCGTGCCATCCTTTGAATCTTTGAGCGCAACCCCGCAGTGCGCCAACGCATCGCGCAAGCGATCGGATTCCGCCCACTTTTGCTCGGCACGGGCTTTGGTGCGCAGATCGATCACGATCTCGATCGCTTCATCGGCTGAAGCCGCAGCGCCCAGCGGCACCGCTCCATCTAGCGCTCGGCTCAAGCATTCCACAAAGCCGGCCGGCACCGCCACGGCGCGTTTCCTCAGCCATAGCTGACCGGGCGCCAAGCCGAGGATCTCCAGCCAATACGTCAACGACTTGAGCGCCGCGGCCGCCGCCGCTGCGTGCCCCTCAAGGATTGGAGCCGCCGCCGCGAAGCTGAAGATCTCGCGAACCGCCGCAGCCGTATTCATATCATTATCGAGCGCTTCTTCGATCGCAGCCCCGAAGGTGGTAAAGTCTGCGTGCTGCATCTGCGCGCTCGCAGAAGGCGCCCACTGCGCGCTCTCTTCGCCGGAGCGCGCCGCGGCATCGAGCAAGCGGTAGTTTTCGCGAAGCTTTTGCAGGCCGGCGTCGGCTGCGGCAATAGAGTCTTCCGTGAAGTTCATCACTTTACTGTAGCCCGTTTGCAGAAAGAGCAATCGAATCGCTTGCGGGTCGTGCCGTTTCAGGAGTTCGTACAGCGGCTCGAAGTTGCCCAGCGACTTCGACATCTTGCGGCTCTCAAAGAGCAGTAGGCCGCCGTGGACCCAAAAATTCGCCATCGGGCGGCGCGCCAGCAGCGGCTCGCTCTGCGCGATCTCGTTTTCGTGATGCGGGAAGATCAGATCTGTGCCGCCGCCGTGCAGATCGAACTGATCGCCAAGCAGCGCGCGCGCCATCGCCGAGCACTCGATATGCCAACCCGGGCGGCCGGCGCCCCAGGGCGACTCCCACGAGGGTTCGCCCGGCTTTGCAAACTTCCAAAGCGCAAAATCGAGCGGATCCTCCTTGAATTCATCGACCTCGATGCGCGCGCCGGCTTCTAATTCCGCGATGTTCCGGTTCGAGAGCTTTCCATACTCGGCAAACTTTGCGACCCGATAATAGACGCCGTCCTTGGTCGCGTACGCGAAATCGCGCTCGATCAGCTCAGCAATCATCCGCACGATTTGCGGAACGTAAGCCGTCGCGTATGGCTCGCGGCCCGGATCAATCGCCAGCACACCGAGTTTGCTCAGCGAGGCTTTGAACGACCGATAGTGATTAGCAACGATCGTTCGCCAGTCTTCACCCGTTTGGAGCGCTTGCGCGATGCTGCGATCGTCTATGTCCGTGACGTTTTGCACATAAACGACGTCGTAGCCGAGATGGATCAAGTACCGCCGCAGCACGTCGAAGAACAGGTACGTGCGCGCGTGGCCGATGTGTGCTTCGGCGCTCGGCGTAAGGCCGCAAACGTACACGGTCACGACCGGCGGCGCGAGCGGTTCAAAGCGCTCGACCGTACGCGTACGCGTGTTATACAGCTTTAGGGACATTCACTCCAGAGCGCTCGGGGGAGCGGCGCTCTAACTCCGCCACGCGCTCCGTCAATTCGGCGATCAGTTGAGCGTTGGGATCGGGCATGTCTACCTGCGGCCGCGAAGAAACGGCGCGCACCGGCTGACCGTCTTGCAACACGACGCGTGCCGGGATGCCAACGACCGTCGCGTTCGGCGGCACGTCCTTGACGACGACGGAACCCGCGCCGACTCTGGAATTCTCGCCGATCGTGATCGCGCCCAGCACGACGGCGTTCACGCCGACTGTCACCCGATCGTGCAGCGTCGGGTGCCGCTTGCCATGCTGCAGGCTCGTTCCGCCAAGCGTGACGCCCTGATAGAGCGTCACGCCCTCGCCCAACTCTGCAGTCTCACCGATCACGACGCCCATGCCGTGATCGATGAACAACCCCGCGCCGATACGCGCCGCCGGATGAATCTCGATCCCGGTCAAAAAGCGGTTGACGTGCGAAAGGAAACGCGGCACGAGCGGCAAGCCGGTTCGCTGCAGCGCGTGAATCAGCCGATGTGCGGTGATCGCATGGAAACCCGGATAGGAAAAAACGACGTCCAGCCACCCGCGCGCGGCAGGGTCGCGAGCGAGCGGCGCCCGTAGATCGGCCAAAAGTGTCCGCAGTGGGTTTGCCATCTTTCTTTTCGTAACCGGTGGGGCACCGGCTCGGTTGCTTTAAGGCCCCGGCTTCTTCCCGCGAATCGGCTCGAACGGACGCCCATCGGGACCATACTTGATCGGTTCCAACCCACGGCCGTGCAGCAGCCGCGAGGAGATCGCGCCGATGCGGATCAGGATGCGGTCGTGCCCCAAGAGCGGAAAAAGCAATTCCAGCGGTGGGCCCTGTTGCTCCCCGGTAAGCGCCATGCGGACCGCGCAGCGCGCGTCATCCTCCTCCAATCCAAACTCTCTGGCAATCTCGCGCAAGTCGTGCTCGAGCGGCAAGTTGCGCAGTTCGGGCTGATCGTCAACATATTGACTGACCGCATCCAAGAAGAATACGACCTCGCGCGAGCGCAGCTTCTCGAGCTCCAGCGCCGGCACGATCGTCGCTTCGGCTCGCAGCGAGCGAATCCGCGGTAGCGCATCTTCGACTTTTTCTAGTTGCGGGCCGTAGGCTTCGATGAAACAATCGATCCAGCGCATGGCGGCCGCAGGCGGCGGCGTTTCCAGCAGGCCGGCACTCTGCATCGCGCGCGCCAGCGCAGCGCGCATCTGTTCAGTCGACCGATTCATCTAACGCGACGACGGCGTAGGCGGCTACGCCGCTGCCGTCGCCCGTGAAGCCCAGGCCGTCGCTGGTCTTGGCTTTCACGCTTACCGCCGCCGCTGCAACTTCCAAAGCGTCGGCGATGCGTTCGCGCATGTCGGCAATGTGGGCGGCGAGCTTGGGGCGCTCCAAGACAATCGTGCTATCAACATTGACGATCCGAAAACCGGCGACTCGCACCTTCTGCGCGCAGGCCCGCAAAAGTTCGAGCGAATGCGCGTCCTTCCACCGCTCATCTGTATCGGGAAAATAGAGGCCGAGGTCGCCGAGTGCAGTCGCGCCCAACAGTGCGTCGGCGATCGCGTGCGTGAGTGCATCGCCGTCGGAGTGGCCAAGGGCGCCCCGCTCAAACGGAATCTGGGTGCCTCCCAAGATCAGCTTGCGCCCTTCGACCAGCCGATGCACGTCAAAACCGTGACCGATTCGCACGATTTCAGCTAACCGGACGGCGCGTCGGCGAGCGGTTCGCTCGAAACCCGCGGCGCGAAATGCGAAAAGTGCGTCGTGAACGTTGTTTCGTGGTCGGCAAGCGCTTCAAAGCGCCGGGCAAACGCAGCCAGGTTCTCGGAGCCCAGATATGCCCGCACCGCAACGCCGGAGGGCAAATCGCGATCGATCCCGTCGACTTTACCGCTTTGCGCCTCGATTTCGGCGCACACACCCTCCACTAAAGGCTCCGGCACGAACGCTTCCAGCAAGAGGATCTCCTCCAAATCCGACGAGATCGGAGCGCGCTCGCGCAACAGGTACGCAGCCCGAGCCAGATCTTCGGGGTGCGTTACTTTGAAATTGTCGGGGGAAGCGGCCACCATCGTGACTTCCAAACCGATTCGTTCCAACAGCGTAGCGTCGTCGGCTGCGGCAAGGTGGTTGCGCAGCGCCTCGACGTGCGCGCGGTCCAGATCGTGCCGGGTTGCAAGCTGCGGCGTTTGCGCCGCCCACAACTCCTCCCGATCCAACGTTCGCACGACCTGGTGCTTGCTTTCCTGTACGACTTTGATCGTGTCAACGACCGGCGTCCCCAAGAGCGCAGCGCGTCCATCGTGCACGACGTTCATCGCGTTACGAACGTCGCTCGCCAAAACGAGCGGCCTGGCCCCATCGTGAATGAGCACGCCATCGCAGCGCGCAGAGAGCACGTCGAGACCCGCCCGCGCGCTCGCTTGCCGCGTCTCACCGCCGCGAACGACGATGCACGGCTTCCCACCGCTCAGCGAACTGGAGAGCGCGCTTAAGGTTTCGATGTTCTCCGGCTCCGAAACGATCACGAGGTCGGTGACCTCAGGCATTCCCGCCAGCGTGCGGATCGACCATGCGACCAGCGGCGCGCCCGCAATCTCTTCGAGCTGTTTGGGCCGTCCGAAGCGCAGCCCCTGACCCGCGGCAACAATGATGGCTCCCCAATGCGTGGGCATATGAATTCCTTACTTGACGCGGGCGAAGATCATCCGCCCGGCGACAGTCTGCAACACGCTGGTCACGACGACATCCACGCCTTCGCCAAGCAGCCGCCGCCCGTTTTCAAGCACGATCATCGTGCCGTCGTCCAGATACCCGACGCCCTGGTGTGGTTCCTTACCCTCGCGAATGACCTGCACGTGAAGCTCCTCGCCGGGCAAAACAACGGGTTTGACCGCGTTGGCCAGCTCGTTGATGTTGAGCACGACAACGCCTTCGACTTGCGCGACCTTGTTGAGATTGTAATCATTGGTGAGAAGCTTTCCCTGCAGCTCTTGCGCTAAACGAACGAGCTTCGCATCGACCGCCGCGCCAACGATGTCCGGATAGTCCCGTTCGCTGATTTGCACGGAAGTGAATTCTTGCAAGCTGCCAAGCACTTCCAAACCGCGGCGGCCACGAACGCGTTTCATCGAATCGAGCGAGTCGGCGATCAATTGCAGCTCGCGCAGCACGAAGCGCGGCAGAATCAGCGGCCCCTCTAAAAAACCGCTCTCTACAATTTCGGTAATCCGTCCGTCCACGATCACAGACGTGTCGATGATCTTCGGAGGGCTGCCGGCGGATCCAAGCGTCGCGTGTTCGGGCAAGGGGACCAGACGCTGCTTCGCACCGACGCGCGCGCCCAAGTACGCCGTGAAAACGCTGATGATGATGTAGAGCAGGATCGCGATGTAACTTCCGGCCCGCCCCGCAACGGTAATGAATTCGAACAGGATGTTCTTGATCAGGAACGCGACAACCAGCCCCACGATCAGGCCGACTGCTCCGCCGGCAAGCTCCGCGGGCGCGAGCCGGTCGATCGCTCCTTCGACCGCGTTGAGCTCATCTTCAAAGAACGATTGCGCGTACGGGGCGAGCGCCACACCGATGATGGCTCCGACGGCCGGCGAGAGAATCGTCAGCGCTATCTGCACGGACTCGCTGGCAAAGTGCAGCGAAAACAGATGCAGATACGCTTCGCGGCCCAGCAAAAACCCCGTAACGCCGAAGACTGCCGCGAACACCAAGCGCAGCAGGGTTCCAGAGAAATTAGCCGTTCTTACGCGAATGTGACAAACGCTCCACAGACGTCGTTAGCCAAGAAGAGCCCGCGTTTCGTGAGCCGAGCCGCGGACCCGTCAACATCCAATAGCCCCCAAGACCGCAAGTCTTCGACAACTGGCGCGTAAAACTGCAAGAAGTCAACCCCATACCGCTGCCGGAAATCGTCGAAACGAACGCCCCGATTCATCCGCAACGCCAGCATCACCGCCTCACCGCGGCGCGCAGCACCCACGAGCCGTTCCCTTTGCGAAGCGATCGATTCGCCTGCCTCCACCGCCTCAACGTACTCACTCAACGAACGCGTATGAACCCAGCGAACACCGCCCCGATACGACGCCGCACCGACGCCGAACCCGCGGTATTGCCCATTCTGCCAGTAGTTCAAGTTGTGCGCGCACTCGTGGCCCGGCTTCGCAAAGTTGCTGACTTCGTACTGCTGGTAGCCCGCGCCGGCTAGGGTCTCAATCGCGATGTCGTAGAACTCCGCTTCGCGCACGTCGTCGAAAAACGCACTCGGATCGCGCGCTCGCCAGGCCGCAAAGGGCGTGCCCTCTTCGATCGTCAGGCCATAGACCGAGACATGATCGGGCTCGCAGGCCAGCGCTTCTCTGAGCGTGCGCGACCAGCTCCGCGCAGTTTGTTGCGGGACCGCGAAGATCAGATCGATAGACACCGAGCGCATCCCCGCCGCCCGCGCCGCCGCTACCACGTGCGCCACGTCTTCGGGAGCGTGCCGCCGGCCCAGCGTCGCGATCTCCGTCGGAACCATCGATTGCACGCCGATCGAAACGCGGTCGATGCCGGCGTCGACATAGCTCGAGAGATCATCGGGGCCGACCAAATCCGGATTGATTTCGATGCTGATCTCTTCAAAAGGCCCGAAGCGTGCTTGCAGTTCATCCGCGAGCTTTGCGATCTGCGCGGCTGGATAGGTGTTGGGCGTGCCACCACCCAGATAGACGGTCTGGGCCCGCCAAGGCGGCTCGCGCTCGATTTCCCGCCGCAGGGCGCGCAGATATCGCTGCGCTTGGCTGCGCCGCAGCGGCCATTTCGCAAAGTCACAATACGGACAGATGTACGGGCAAAATGGCAGGTGCACGTAGATCCCGCTCACGCCGCCCGGTCCTCCATATAAAAGACGCCGACGGCGCCTGGGCCGGCATGCGCTGCGATCACCGGCCCGGCCTCAACGATTTCCAACGACCGCGGCGCGCCTGGTAAGCGACCCTCCAGCGTGGCCGCCACACGCTGCGCGAGCGCGGGCGCTTTTGTATGCATCACCATCAACCGCGCATACCGAGATTCGCTGACCGAGCGCAGCGCAGCCTCGATCATTGCGTCTTGCGCACGGGTGAACGTGCGAACCTGGGCCTCGATTTCGACGGCACCCTGCACCAAACGCAAGACGGGAACGATCCTGAGCAAGGTTCCAAGAGCGGCCTTCGCCTTGCCGATGCGCCCGGTGCGTTCGAGATGCGAAAGGTCCGGTGCGACCGCGTACAAGCGTTGCGTCCGCAAATTCGAGCGCAAGGCTTCAACGATCTCCGAGCCGCTGGCGCCGTCCGCTTTGAGGCGCACCGCCTGTTCCACTTGCATCCTTAGGCCGCCCGCCACGGTCTGCGAGTCCACCAAATGAATCTGCGCCCCAGGCACGAGCGCCACAGCCGACCCCGCCGCGTTGATCGTGCCGGAAAGGGTTTGCGAAATAAGCACGCAGACGACTTCATCGCCCCATGAAGTTCGCTTCGCGAAGACTTCTTCAAACATCGCCACCGTCGGCTGTGAGGTAGTCGGCAACATGGGTCCGGCCCCGAGCCGCTCGTAAAACTCGGCGCGGGAAAGGTCTACATAGTCCCGATAGCTGCGTTCGCCGAAGATGACGAAGAGCGGAACGACGTCGATCCCGAGCTCCAGCGCGCGCGGGGGATCGATGTCCGACGTGCTATCGGTGACGATTGCAACCGGCACCTATGCTTGCCGCGCGAGATGAGGTGCAACCAGGGCCTCAATCTTACCGATCACGTCGGCCTGCACTTCATCAGCAGCCGCTCGAATTGCGCTCGCAAGCGCCGTCCGGTTAGCGCGGCCGTGCGTGACGATGCAATTCCCGCGTAACCCAAGCAGCGGTGCGCCGCCGTACGTTTCGTAATTGTATCGCGCTCGTAGCCGACGCAGCGGCGGCAAGATCAAGAAGGCGCCGAAGCGCGTGATAAGGCTGCCTTCGAGCAGGGTGTTGCGGAGCACGCGGCCCAGGCCGGAGGTAATTCCCTCCGCCACTTTGAGCACGACATTGCCCACGAACCCATCGGTGACGATCACATCGGCGGCATTCATCAAGACATCTTTGCCCTCGATGTTTCCGACGAAATGCACGGGCGCCTGATCGAGGCGCTTGGCGGCCTCGATGACCTGTTGGTTGCCCTTGCTGCGCTCTTCGCCGACCGAGAGGAGGGCGACGCGCGGTTTCTCGATGCGCAGAACGGCGACGGCATACGCCGAGCCCATCATGCCGAACTGCTCGAGCCATTCGGGACGGCAATCGACGTTCGCGCCCGCATCGAGCATGACGCTCGGACCGGTCAGCGCCGGCAGCACCGTCGCAATGGCGGGGCGAGCGATGCCGTCGATCGTGCGCAGGCGGATCAGGGCAATCGCCAAAAACGCGCCGCTGTTGCCGGCCGAAACAACGGCATCTGCCTCGCCGTCGCGCACCAAGTTGATCGCAATGCCCAAAGAAGTGCGGTCGGCCGAGCGTAGCGCCGCAGACGGATTCTGGTCCATCGGCACGGCCTCGGCGGCATGAACGACTCTCAATTTGGCGCGATGCGGGCCTCGCAGCAGCGGCCCGATGCGCTCCTGGTCGCCGGTAAGCACGATGTCGGCGTAATCTTCAGCTGCGGCCAGTAGGGCGCCGGCGACAATTTCACGCGGCGCAAAGTCGCCGCCCATCGCATCGACCGCAATCGTCGGCCGGCGATGGTTTGCGTCTACACTACTCATCGTACGAGATCACGTATTCTTCGCGGCCTTGCCCGCCAAAGTAATACTCGACGTCGGCCGGCGCAAAAGCGGTCGATAGCTCGGCGCTTAGGCGTTGCGCATCCCGTTCTTTTTGGGAGCCGCCGTAGTAGAGCGTGATCAAACCGCCGGCATGCGCGCCCATGGCAGCGAGCGCTGCTTGCGCCGCTTGCACGAGCGATCCACCGCTAAAGAGCCGTCCGCCATATAACCCGGCCGGCGCACCGGCGGCGACCCTCGTGCCGTTAAAACTTGCATCTCTCCCCGCAAAGAACACGGCTGCGCTTCGGGTTCGCGCCGCCGCTCGCAGGAGGTCTTGCGCCGGCGGCGGCGTCTCTTGACCGCGCAGCTCGAGTAAAGCCGCAATGCCGGCGACGATATCCTTGGTCGGGACCACCTCGACTTGTCGGGGGCTCAATGTGGCCACTTCGCGAGCGACCGGCACGACGTTCGCATCGTTCGTGAAGAGCACGACACGATCGGACAAACAACGGTTAACGGCCAGCAGCAACTCGCGCACGCTCGGACTGCTTTGCGAAGCGACGACCACTTCGGCCCCAAGTTCTTGGACGATCGTTTGGAAGCCTGATCCCGGAACGATGGCCACAGTCGAGTACGCTTGGCTCGGCCGGTCGACGACGAGGACCTGGTGCTGCTGCTCCATGTTGTCGACTTTGACGCGCGTCAGAGTCCCCACGCCGGCCGCGATGCTCTGCACTTTTTCCGGCTTGTCCGTGTGGATGTGCACTTTGAGCGTCGGGCGCGCTCCTGCGACGATCAAAGAATCGCCGCGACTTTGAAGCGCGTCGCGCAGACCCTCGAGCTCACAGCGCGCATTCTCGACGATGAACTCCGTGCAAAATCGATTCTCACCAACGATCTGTCGCGAGGTAAAGACGCGACGCGCGCTCGGGTGGCGCGGGAAGGCGGTTGCGCGAGTCTTGGCCTCGGGCAAAAAGCGCATGATGCCTTCTAAAAAATAGACAAAGCCCGCCCCGCCGGCGTCGACGACGCCCGCCTCCTTGAGCGCCGGCAGCTGTTCGGGAGTGCGGTCGAGCGCTTTGGCGGCCGCTTGCAGCGCGCCGCCCGCAACGCGGTAGAAATCCCGCTCGCGCGGCGCCAGGCGATAGGCGGCCTCGGCCGCCGCGTCCGCGACGGACAAAATCGTGCCTTCGACCGGCCGCAGCAAGGCGGCGCGGGCCGCTAAAACGGCCTCGCGCATCGCGCTTGCCAAGCTCAACGTGTCGATCTCAGCTCGGTGGCGCACGTGGTGCGCGAATCCGCGCAACATCTGGGAGATGATGACGCCCGAACTCCCGCGCGCGCCCATCAAGCTGCCTTCAGCGACCGCAGCCGAGACTTTGGCTAGACTGCGACTGCGCAGCCTGCCGGCCTGCAGAGCAGCGGCCCGGGCGGTAAGGAACATGTTGGTCCCCGTGTCGCCGTCCGGCACCGGAAAGACGTTGAGGTCGTTGAGGACGGTGCGGTACTTCTTAAGGAAGTACGTCCCCGCGACAACGAACCTGGCATACCCTCGGCCGTCCAGCACGGTGACGTCCATCGGGTTGGCCTTTGGGGACTCGGACGGGAATCCTTGTCAGGCCTGCGGGGGCGTGTTACTATGCCGAAGTTGCCCGGCAACCGCCGGCACGAACCGATTTTTGGAAGGATCCATTACCGATGGCAAAGCGCTGCGACGTATGCGGCAAGGGCCCGATGGCCGGCAACAATGTCAGTCACGCCATGAACAAGACGCGCCGCCGTTGGCTGCCCAACCTTCAGAGCGTCCGCATCACCGAAGGCGGAACGCATAAGACCGCCCGGGTGTGCGCGTCGTGCTTGCGATCCAAAAGGGTCACGCGCACGGCTTAGATCACCGCGCGAGGTGATCCCAGCCGCTGGGCTCGAGCGGTACCTCGCCGCCGGTGTCTTTTAATGCGACGCCCTTTCCGGCGCGAAACGTGCCGATGCGCAGGAGCGGCCACCCGAAGCGCTGCGCAAACCTCGCGCTCAGGTAGCTGAACACGCGCGGTTCAACCGCCGCTAAAAGCTCGAAGTCTTCTCCGGCCGCGGCCGCATAGCGGCGCGGATCTTCGCCGAGCGATCGTGCGCGGGCGTTGGCGCTCGGCGCGACTGGAACCTCATCCAAAATGGCGCCGCAGTGCGAAGCCGCGGCCATGCGCGCAAGATCCGTGGAAAGGCCGTCCGAGATGTCCATGAGCGCGTGCACGTTGCGCGAGCGTCCAAGCCAGATGCCCTCGGCAATGCGCGGCACCGGCGTGTGAGCGGGATCGTGGCCCTCTAAGGCGGCCCTGCTTGCGCCCAGCTCGCCGGTTACCGCAACGACATCGTCAACGCGCGCGCCGGATCGCCGTTTCAAGTTCCCTGGGCGCACTTCACCGACCACGGTAATCGAAAGGAATAAATCGCGCGAGCGCACGATGTCGCCGCCGGCGATTGCGATTTTCGCGCGCCGCGCCAACCGGTCGACTCCGCGATAGATTTCAACGAGGTCCAGCGGATCGGCGCCCGCGGGAACTCCGAGCGCGATCGTGGCCAGCACGGGTCTTGCACCCATCGCCGCGATATCGCTCAAATTCGCGGCCAGCGCGCGATAGCCGATCTGATCGAACGCCGCACCCTGCGTGGTAAAGTGGATTCCCTCGACCAAGGCGTCGGTAGAAATTACGCTCAGGTGGGAGCGCGAAGGACGCCAGGCAGCCGCATCGTCTCCAATTCCGAGCACGACTTTCTTTGAGTCCGGCCCGCAAAGCACGGCCGAAAACGCCGCAATCAATTCGTCTTCGGTCACTTTACCCTGAGCCTTCAAGGGGACGAAGGGCCGACCAGACTCCGAAGATGTTGCAGCGCTTGCCGGGGCTGCCCGCCGTCGAAAATGCTCGATCCCATGACGATGACGCGCGCCCCGGCGGCGATCACCTCTTGGATGTTTTCCTCTCCGACGCCGCCGTCGACTTCCAGCTCGCAGGCCGCATTGTCGGCATCGATCAGGGCACGCGCCTCGCGCAGCTTTTCAAACGTCTGGAGGATGAAACGCTGCCCGGAAAAGCCGGGGTTCACACTCATGATCAACACGAGATCCGCATCCACGACGATGTCTTTCAACAACGCGACGGGTGTCTGCGGACAAATGGCGATGCCGGCTTTGGCGCCCAGCGATCGGATATGCGTGAGCAAGCGTTGCGCATGCGGAGTCGCTTCGTAATGAAACGTGATGATGTCCGCGCCGGCCGCCCGGAAGTCGTCAACGTAGCGTTCCGGCTCTACGATCATCAAATGACAGTCAAACGGAATCGCCGCGCAGCGGCGCAAGTCTCGGATGATCTTCGGTCCCCAGGTGAGGTTGGGAACGAAGCGGCCGTCCATAACGTCCAGATGAAGATAGTCCGCTCCCGCGCGTTGCACGTCATCGATCTGCTGCGCGATCTTGCAGAAATCGGCCGAGAGCAGCGAAGGTGCAAACTTTATCACGGCAGCGGTAACGCCTGCGGTTGAGGTGATGCGTTCGTGCGCCGCTCGTATGCGTTCGGCGGTTCCGCGCCTAGGCGCGACTCGGCAATCAACGCATCGTTGACGAAAAAATCCACCAGCGACGTTCCGAGTGCGTCTATGTTGAAATCGAGTTTCTGGCCAGGTTGTGCAAATGCATCGTACAGGTTCCATTTGCCGGTCGCGTCGGTGACCGTCACGCGCACGCGTAAGGGCTTATCGGAAGTCTGGTCGGCGGGCACCGCCGCCAGCAGGTGCACCTGCCGCAGGATATAGCCGGACTCATGCGGTCCGGCGCTGACCTCGAGCGACACCGGCTCATAAGCATCGATTTTGGTACCCCCGGGCGGCACTTGGCGCACGATCGTTCCGTGTGGCGGCCCACCGGGACCAAGCGGAATCCACACGAGCTGACCAAGGTGAATCTTGCTAAGGGTTGCATCGGCCCGAGCTTGGTCGACGTTTTCACCAACCAAGTTTGGAACCCGCAGCTGGGTTGCGCCTCCTTTTGAGACCGTCAACGTTACCGCCGTTCCTTCGGGGACATTCGTGAGCGGCGCAGGATCTTGATCCACGACGTGATTCGGCGGCACTTCGTCGCTCGGCACGAACTTCGTGGCTGCAAGCACAAGGTGCAAGCGCGAAAGGTCCAAACCGGCTTCGCGCAGCGTCTGGTAGCGCATGTCCGGCATCGAATTGATCTGCACGCCGGTGCTGACGATAAACGAGATCTGCCTGCCCCCGCGCACGCGCGCCCCCGGCGCCGGCTGCTGACTCATGACAACGTCGCGCGGATAGCGATCGCTGATCTGCCGCGCGACGACTTGCGTGCGCAGCCCGGCAAAGTATGCTTCGGAGGTGGCGTCCCGCACCGATTGACCGATGAACGTCGGAACCATCAGCGTGGCCGAGGGTGGTACGAAGAAATCGTGAATCGAACGCCCGAACCAAACGATCGTTCCGACAAAGAGCGCGACGACGAGCGTGAATATCCAATCGCGCGGCACATACGAACGCCGCGTTCGCGCCTTCCGTGGATAGCGATCGTTGGCCTGAGTAATCACGAGTTGGCGGCCACTTTCAGAGCGGCCTCCGTGAATTCGGCATTCGAGAAGACGCGCTGCACGTCTTCATGGTCCTCCAGCGCATCTAAGAGCGCCAGCGCGGCGCGTGACTCGTCCTCCGCCGGTATGACCTTAGATTTTGCCCGCATTCCGAGATACGCTTGCGTGATTCGCAAACCGCGCTCGCGCAGCGCGTCGCGCACCAGCGTGAGTGCGCCCGGGTCGGTATAGACGGTCGCCGGATCGTCATAATCGACGTCCACGACGCCCTCAATCAAACAGGCCTCGGTCAGCGCGTCTTCGGATCGTCCCTGCGGATCCACCTCGACGATGCCCGCCGGCTCGAAGACCCAGGCCACGCCCCCCGTTTCGCCGAGCGCGCCGCCGTGACGGCTGAAAAGAAAACGCAGTTCGGCGGCTGTCCGGTTGCGATTGTCGGTCGCGGCGTCAATGACGACCGCCACGCCCGCGGGCCCGTAACCCTCGTAGCGAATCTCCTCGATGTCTTTGGCTCCGTCTGCACCCGCTGCGCGGCCGATCGCACGCTTGATGTTCTCTTGCGGCATGTTGTTCTCACGCGCTTTTTCGACGGCCATCTTCAAACGATAATTCGCTTCCGGATCGGGCGACCCGGATTTGGTCGCAAGGATGATCTCCTTGCTCAATTTGGTAAAGAGCGCACCGCGCTGCGCATCAACTTTGCCCTTGCGCAACCGGATGTTATGCCACTTGGAATGACCCGACAGAACTCCAACCCTCCTCTTATTACGTTATCATATCACCCAACGCGGAAGCCACATGCGGGCATTCCAATGATCCCACGGCAGCGGAACACCTGCCAAAACCGGATAGAAGAACGCAAACACGAGTGCGACCGCGGCCACGTAACCTCCTACGGCTAAACGCGTTGCAAGGCGCGACTCGCCGTGCGCGCTGCCCCACAACCAGAGCCGTTGCAGCGCAATCGCATTACACAAGCAAATGATCGCGATGTCCACGAAAAAGTGGTACATGAATGAGATCCGCGGCGAGCGTATCCAAGGCAGCCACTGCAGCAGATAGGCAACGACCAGCAGCAGATAGCCCTTGTTGCGCTCGCGGTAGGCAAGAAAGCCGACGAAGGGCACGGCGACCAGCCCAAACCATAGGATGAATGGATTAGGGAGCGATATGATTTCCGCCACGCAGCACGCGCTCGGCGTGTTGGCCGCTTTGCCCGTGCGATAATCCTTCCAGTAATACACGATCGGTTTGAGATCCAGCGGCCAGGTCCACCAGCGCGATGCATACGGATGCGTGGCCTTCAAGGTGGCGTGGTACTCGTACATCTGTTTTTGCATGTCGATCACATCGCTTAGCGTGTAGGCGCGCGGCGGTGTTTGCGGCGTGTCCGAGAGCCCGACAAACTGCGGTGTGTAAGCGGCAAAATAGAAGGTTCCGCCGATGAAGATCAGCGTGCAGAGCACGACATCGAGCGGAAACCCGAACGGATTGCCCCATTTAGCCGGACCACGCGGCGTTGCCCAATAAGCCTTCGTGAAGGCGGCGATCCGCGGCTGCGCCCAAACGAAGGCGATGATGCCCAAGGTCGCCGGATAGGCCATGACGCCGTACCATTTGCTGGTCACGAGGGCGGTGATCGAAAGCGCGAAGAGGCCGAGCCACACGCGCGCACTCCCGAAGTGGGCCGGCTTCCGATCGATCGTGTTCACGCTCGGGGAAAATCGCGCCGTGGCAACCGGCGTCGCATACTCGAGCGATCCGTCCTTGCGATAGGTCGCTAACAGCTCGCCGTCGTGCAGGACGAGCGCTCCGCGTTGGGCCGCTGAAAGATCGCCGGAAGCCGGCAACTTTTGAGCGGAATCGATCACGCCGCCGTCCGGCGCGTGCACCGACAGACTCCGTTCGCTCACCCAGACTGCGGCGCCCTCAGGATAAGAGAGAAAACGCGGCGCGCTGCGGGCCAAATACGGCAAGATCAGAATGCGAAACAAAAGGTAGAGCGCCGCAAAAGCGTAGATCGCGGCCACGACCTTGGCCGCGCCGGACTCACCCCGAAACCTCAATCCCACGCCCAGGACCGCGCCGGCTAGACAGAGCAGCGTGCCGATCACGCGGACCCGCAGCTGCACCGCATCGACGGCCGCAGCGCTGCGAATTTGCGAGGCGATCCAGTACCGGTAGAACGTATACAGCGCCGCGAGTGCAAAGAAGGCCACGAAGCTCTCCGGCGTCGCGATGCGGGATTGCACGAAATGCATGCCGTCGAAGAGGAGCAGCCCGGCGGCGATCCCCGCAAAGAGCGCCGATTGGGTAATGCGCTTGGCAAAGACGTACAAGAGCGCGACGCTCAGCGCGCCGAAAACGACGTCCAAGAAGCGCCAACCGGCGGCGTTGTCGCCGTGACCCAGGCCGCCGAAGAGCATGACCGAAAAAGTTATTAACAGCTTTGTCAGCGGCGGATGCGTGTTCTCGTAGATGTACTGGTGCCGCAGATATTCTTCGGCCGCGCGTGCGAAGTAGATCTCGTCGAAGATCTTCTCCGGCGGAACGGCGTAGCGAATGAACGACAAGACGAACGACGCGATGCCCAGAGTGGCGGCGATCAAGTAATCCAGCGGCCAGCGCAAGCCCGCCAACCCTTCGCGCGGATCGAACCAGCTGCGGGCGGGCTCTCTTTGGAGGCCTTCGTGCGCTGCCGACGCCGGGCGCGCGGCCGTGCCGGGTTCCGCCAGCGTTGACTCCTCAGTGTTGCCTAAGAACACGTATCCCAACATGAAGAACACGGCCACGTTCGCCAGCGACATCGGTCGCGTGAGCAGCGGCATCAGGTTGGTGGGATCGCCGGGCAAGTGCTGATTCATCACATTGAGATACTGGAGCGCGTAGAGCAGATTGGAAAACAGCGTCACCGTCAGCACTGCAGCCGCGAGGATGTAGCGCCACCCGCAGAAGATCAGCGGAACGACCAAGAGCAAGCCGTTGAAGAGGTAGCGCTCGTGCATGCGCGTTGAAAGCATGAAGAAGGCCAGCGCCAGCAGTGCGGCCGCTTCAAGAAAAGCGCGTGGCGTCGGAGACTGCGCGTAGCGCAACAAGATCAAGACGGCCGCAGCGGCCAGCAACAATATTCCCCACAGGAATTGCGGCAGAAACAAGACTCTCAGCGTATCCGACTGCCAGAATGCATAGTTGATCGTCCACAAATTAAATGCGTTGACAGAATTTACGGCATACACGCTCGTGCCGTAGACGTAGCGTTCGAAGAGCCAAGCGAGCACGGCCAGCGGGTTAGCCGCCGGATGAAACGGGAGCGCCAACAACCACGCTAAGAGAACTGCAGCCAGCGCTCCAAAGGCCAAGCCGCGCAGACGCGCGGGACGCTGCGCGGCACAGACGCAGGCGAAAACAAGGAACAGCGGCGCCAGGATTGCCGCCTGGGGTTTGATCAGAATCGAATACGCAAGGGCGAGCCAGGCCAGCACGCTTAGGAGCGTGCGCCGCCCATCAGTAGCGGCATCGCCCGCTCTCAAGAGCAAGTAGAGCGCGACGAGCGCGAGCCCGCCGGCAACCGAATCGACTTGGCCCCACGCGGCGGAGATATAGATCGTCGCGGGGTTGAAAACGTACAGAGCCGCAGCGCCCAGCGCCCAGCGGTAGTCGGCAAACCGCCGCACGATCGCGTAGATCAGCCCGGCATCGACCAGATCCATCGCGATGGCTGGTAACTTGATCAAGAAGCGCAGCCAAGCGTACGAGGGATCGGAACTCTGCAGCGGCGCGTAGATGTGTCCGATCACCCACAGGACGTAAAAATAGCCGGGCGGATAGTCCGCAAATCCCGCCTTGGCGTAAAACTGCCAGAGCGGATGGTGTGCCAGCGTGAGGGTCCAACTCTCGAACGACTGCACATCGTTTTGAAAACCACCGTTCCCAATGAAAAGCAGACGCACCAAGAATCCGAGCGCGAGCAAGCCATACAGCGCCGCGCGCGCGGAGCTCATGAGGAGAGGGTTTCGGATGCGGGGGCCAGCGGCAGCGACTCGAGCAGGAAATCACGAACAGGGCCCGCGCGAGCCCGCCGTGCGCCGGACAACTGCTCGGCTGCCTCGCGTTGCGCCGCTTCACGCGCGCCCAGTCGATCGAGCGCCAAAATGACGCTCGCGACTGCGTCGGGATCCAGATCTCGCTCCGCGCGGTAAGCGCGCGCGATCGGCTCGCATTGGGGTTGACCGGTTTGCATGGCCCACACGACCGGAAAGCTCTTCTTGCGTCGCGCGATGTCCGCGCCGGCTGTCTTGCCGGTCGCGTCTTCGTCGCCCCAAATGCCCAACACATCGTCGAAGATCTGGAACGCGATCCCGAAGGAGCGCCCCAAGTCGCCATAGCGCTCGACGTCCGCTTGTGCGGCGCGAGCGCAGTAGGCGCCTAATTCCGCAGCTGCCCCAAAAAGCGCAGCCGTCTTTCCCGAGATCATGCGCAGGTAGCGCCGCGTATCGATCGCCGACTCAGCTTCGAAGGCAATATCCAGGCTCTGTCCCTCGCACATCGCAAAATTTGCCCGGTGAAGCGCGTTCATCATCGCAATCACGCGGGGCGAAGAATGGTAGCGCGCGGTCTGCAGCAGAGAAAGGTAGCTGAGCGCGCAGAGCGCATCGCCGGCGTTAATCGCTTGCGCGATGCCGTACTTTGCCCACAGCGTTTGCCGACCGTGACGGTAGCGGTCGCTGTCCTCGATATCGTCGTGAACGAGCGAGTAATTGTGCAAGACCTCGATTGCAACCGCTGCGTCCAGCGCATCCTCTACCGCGCCGCCCAATTCTTGAACGACTGCAAAGAGCAGCCGCGGCCGCAGCCGTTTCCCGCGCCGCACGGCGTTCGATTCCAAGAGTCCTAAGTGGTAGGTCAACATCTCGCAGAGCAGTGCGCTCTCCGAACGCTCGCGGATCAACCGTTCGAGCTGCGCTTCAAACGGGTCAGGCAGGTTGACGGCTCAGGGCCTCCATCCGCGCAGCGACTTCGTCGACGAGCCAGCCGGGAGTCGATGCGCCCGACATCAGGCCTGCCACTTGAATGCCGTCAAACCAATCCGCCCGTAATTCCTCTGCGCCTTCGATGTGATACGCTCGCGCACCGTTGCTCTCGGCAAGTTCGGCGAGATGCTTGGTGTTCGCGGAGGTCTTGCCGCCGACGACCACCATCACTTCGACGTCTTTGGCGAGCGCGATCGCCTCGGATTGACGATTGTGCGTATCGGTGCAAATCGTGTTGACGGCGCGCACTTCGTAATACTTTGCGCTCAGCGCTTTGACGATGTCGGTAAAGCGCAAGCCGGAAAACGTCGATTGTACGACGACGCCTACCCGACTGGCGCGCGGCAGGCGCTCGACATCTTCAACCGTTTGGATCGACCATGCGCCCGGGACGTGGCTGAGCGTGCCCTTAACTTCCGGATGGTGGGGATCGCCGATCACGACGATCTTGTAACCATCGGCCTTGAGCCGTTCGGCTTGCACGTGGATCTTCGTGACCATCGGGCACGTCGCATCGAGGATCCGAAGATTCTTTTCCTTGGCTTTCTCGAAGACGTCCACGGGCAGTCCGTGCGCACGCACGAAGAGCGTCCCCGAGTCGACATCCTCAACCGAAGCGGCGTTCTTCAACCCGCGAGTCGCCAGGGACTCCACCATCTGCGGGTTGTGGACGACGTGTCCAAGGGTCGTGACGTCGCCGCCGTCGGCGATCGCTTCTTCCGCCTTCTTGACGGTGATCGCGACGCCGAAACAAAACCCCTGAACCTTCGCCTTCTTGATTTGCATGGTTATCGGGCTCCTAAGGCTCGAATCGCATTCATCACTTCGGCCGTGAAGTTCGCCAAATCTTCGCGGCTCGCTTTTCGGCCGGCCGGTAAGTGCAAAGGCTGGCCGAATGCGACTTTTATCTGATGAAAGCGCACCGTTCGATCCGAGCCGTGGATGTAGGCGGGCACGACAGGCGCTTTGGCAAGCGATGCCAGCAGCGCGACCCCCTCGTGAGCGACGCCCTCGCCGCTAAAAACCCGCGTACCTTGCGGGAACATGCCGATAGCATTTCCCTCGCGCAAGATTTCAACCGACTTCTTTATCGCTGCGGTCGCGCTCTTGCGGCGGTCGACGGGGTACGCCTTGAGCCGCGCGATCAACGGTCCCAGCAGCGGGATCGAAAAGAGTTCGGACTTTGCCATGTAGGCGATCGAGCGCGGAAATGCCACCCCAAGCGCGACCGGATCCATGTACGAAACATGGTTCGCGGCAACGATCAACGGGCCGCTTGGCGGTACGTGCTCCGCGCCCTCGACTCGAAGGCGCCACAGCCGCAAGAGCGGCGGCAAGAAAACCCTTTGTGCGAAGTGATAGAGGGTCACGAACCGGCTCGCGCGATCGCGACGATGCGATCGGCTACTTCTTCCGCCGTCAAGCCGGTCGAGTCGATCAGCGTCGCGTCGGGCGCAGCACGCAGGGGCGACGTCGCACGCGTTTCGTCCAAGCGGTCGCGCTCGACGATCTCTTCGAGCAGGCGGTGCGCGCTGACGTCAACTCCGGCAGCTTGCATTTCGGCGCCGCGCCGCTTGACTCGGGCCGAGAGCGAGGCAGTGAGAAAGATCTTGTGCTGCGCTTCCGGCAGAACGACCGTGCCGATGTCGCGGCCGGCCATCACGACGGGGCCCTCCGCCGCGATCGCGCGCTGCTCGCGCACCATCCGCTCGCGCACCAGCGGGTGCGCGGCCACCGTCGAAACGACGGCGGTTACGGCGCTGGATGCCAATTCGGCGCCCAGCTCCATGGCGCCGGCGTAGATCCGGTACGCGCCTTCGGGGCCCTCGAGCTTCACGCGAATCGGGTGAGAATCCGCAAGGCGCGCGAGCGCACGCTCGTTGTCGAGGTCGGTTTCGGAATTCAGCGCTAAGTACGCCAGAGCGCGATACATCGAGCCTGTGTCTAGGTAGAGGAAATGCAGCCGGCAAGCGACCAGACGTCCCGCTGTTGTTTTGCCCGCGGCTGCAGGGCCATCGATCGCGACATGCTCGAATCGCTTCACGTCCGCGCACGTTCACGAAAGCATGCGCCCGCCCTCCGCCGAACCTGCGCAGCGTGGCTAAGACACGCACGGTCTTTTACTGCGCGGCGTGCGGTATCGAATCGCCGCGCTGGATCGGCCGGTGCCCGTCTTGCCAAGCCTGGAATTCTTTTTCCGAAGCGCCGAAGAGCCGCCCCAAGCGGAGCGCGCGCAGCGAACTGGGCCCGATTCGGTTGGCCGATGTGGACAGCGCGCAGATTGCTCGCCGCAGTACGGGCATGCGCGAATTCGATGGGGTGCTGGGTGGAGGGATCGTGCCGGGCAGCCTAACGCTGATCGGCGGACCCCCGGGCGCCGGGAAGTCGACACTGCTCCTTCAGATCGCCGCCAACTTGGTCCGCAACGGCACGACGGTCGTGTACCTCTGCGGCGAGGAATCGGCCGCGCAAATCAAACTTCGGGCGCTGCGCCTGCGCTCCGACGAGAGCCTGCTCGTTTTTCCCGAGACAAACTTGCGCGCGGTGCTGGACAACCTCGAAGCGCTTCGGCCGCAAGCTCTGATCGTCGATTCGATCCAGACTGTATGGCTGCCCGAATCAGAAAGCTACGCCGGCAGCGTCACGCAGGTGCGGGACTGCGCCCAAGCGCTGATCGAGTTTGCCAAGCGCACAGACTGCGCGACCTTCATCGTGGGCCACGTGACCAAGGATGGCTCGATCGCCGGCCCCCGGCTCTTGGAGCACCTCGTAGACACGGTCTTGTACTTCGAGGGCGAAACGAGCGGCGAATTTCGGATCGTGCGCGCCTACAAGAACCGCTTCGGCGGCGTGGACGAAATTTGCGTCTTCTCGATGGATGGGGACGGATTGCACGAGATCGCAAATCCGTCCGAACTCTTTTTGTCCCAACGCAAACAGCGGCCGAGCGGTTCATGTGTCGTGGCGGGCATTCTCGGCTCGCGGCCGGTTTTGATCGAGGTTCAAGCGCTCGTAGGCGAAACGGCGTACGGAACCCCGCGCCGATTGGCCGCCAACCTCGATCCGGCGCGCTTGGCCATGGTATTAGCGATCTTGGAGCGGCGTGCCGGCCTGCACCTAGGTCAACACGACGTGTACGCTTCGGTAGCAGGCGGCCTGCGGATGAGCGAGCCGGCTGCCGATCTCGGCATCGCCTTAGCGATTGCGTCTGCGTTTCGCAATCGATCCCTACCCAACGATGCGGTCGCATTTGGCGAACTCGGCCTTTCCGGCGAGATTCGGGCCGTGCAGGCCGCGGCCCGGCGTCAATCGGAAGCGCAGCGGCTTGGATTTCGAACGATCTACTCGCCTCAATCACACGCCGACATCACGCAGGCGATCCAAGCGGCGCTTGCATAGCATGGCGCTCTTTGAAAGCGTCCCCAACATCTCGGAGGGACGGCGCCCGGAAGTTATCGACGCCTGCGCCGGCGCGGTCCAACGCGCCGGCGCGCGTGTCTTACATCGCACCAGCGACCCCGTGCATAACCGCAGCGTTCTCACGATCGTCGGCGACGATCGCCAGATGAAAGACGCGGCGGTCGCCCTTGCCGGCACGGCAAGCGCATTGATCGATCTGCGCAGCCATCGAGGCGTCCATCCCCGCATCGGCGCCCTCGACGTTCTTCCTTTTGTTCCGCTAAAACAGGCGGCGATGGCCGACGCGGTATCGCTAGCGCGCGAATGCGGCAAGCTGATTTGGGAGCGTTATGGCATTCCATGCTTCTTATACGGCGAAGCCGCGAGCACGCCGCTGCGGCGCAACCTGGCTGCCGTGCGCAGCGGTCAGTTCGAGGGATTGGAGCGGCGTTTCGAGCGTCCGGAATGGCGGCCCGATTTTGGCGATCCGCGCGCGCACGATACCGCCGGCGCGATTGCAATCGGCGCTCGCGGGCCCTTGATCGCCTGGAACGTGGAACTGGCAACCGGCGATCGCAGTATCGCCAATCGCATCGCCCGCACGATCCGCGCGCGAGATGGAGGGCTGCGCACGCTCAAAGCGCTCGGTTTGCGCCTGAGCGACAGCGCAGTCCAGGTGTCGCTCAACGTGACGGATCATCGCGCCACGCCTCTCTACCGGATCGTTGAATTGATTCGAGCGTTCGCTACCGAAGACGGCGTTTCGATCATGCGTTCCGAGCTTGTCGGATGCTTACCGGCAGGCGCGATCCACGAAGCCGCCGCGTATTATTTGGGACTAGAACCAGAAAGGATGCAAGAACATCATGACTCAAGACGCGATGCCAGCAGCTAATCAATTCGAGGAACATCCGCTCGTTGACGACGTCAACGCGCTGCATCAACAGCAATTGAACCCGGTCGAGCGGACCTGCAAGCGCATCGCGAACGCGACCGGCGCGCCGGTGGCGCTGATCTTGGCGATCATCCTTCAGTTCGTTTGGATTGCGGTCGGCATGATCACCAAATGGGATCCTTACCCGTTTGCGTTCCTGCTGACGATTTCAAACGTCTTGCAGCTGATCTTGATCTTCGTCCTTGCCGTCGGGCAGCGCCAATCTTCTCAACACGACGAGCTGCGCGCCGAAGCGGATCACGATTCGATTTCCCGGCTGCTCTACCACGATCAAGCCCAAGAGGCGCTCTTGCTTCGCATCAGCGAACACTTGGGGATCGACGCTACCGACCTCAAGGGAACGATGCACCTCCTGGCCACCCAAGGATAACCGTTTGAGATTTTTGCTTTTCGCTTTTGCCTTCACCGTCGCGACGCTCATCCCGCCGGGCCTGGCCGCCGCGCAAACCGTTACCGCGCAGCCGCACGTCGCCAGCAAGACGCTCGCCAACGGCTTGCGCATCCTGGTCGTCGAGGACCACGCCGCAGCGGTCGTGGAAACGGCCGTCTGGTATCGCTTCGGATCGCTGTACGAGCTCCCGGGCAGAACGGGTCTAGCGCACGCGCTCGAGCACATGATGTTTCGCGGCAGCGCGCACATCTCGTCGGGCGGGCTCGATGACATCGTCGCGCGGCTCGGCGCCCAAATGAACGCTGAAACCACCTACGATTTTACCCACTTCTTTTTCGTCATGCCGGCCGATAAACTGGACGTTGCCCTAACGATCGAGGCGGACCGCATGCAGCGTGCGCTAATCGAGCAATCGCAATGGCGCATCGAACGGGGTCCGGTACTGGCGGAGATCGACGGAGATTCAAGCTCGCCTTTTTTTAGCTTGCTCTCCGCCGTACGCCAGGCCGCTTACCCCAATTCGCCCGCGGGCCTCACTCCGCTCGGACGCCGCTCGGACGTTGCGCGCGCAACCGCAGCCGATATCGCGCAATATTACCGAGCCTGGTACGCCCCGAACAACGCGACGCTCGTCGTGACGGGCGATGTCAATGCGAGCCGCGTTTTTGAAATCGCGCAACGGCTCTTTGGACGCATCCCGGCCAAGCGACTCCCCAACCACCCATCCGAGCACCCGGCCGCGGCCAAAGGCAAGATCGTTGAATCGCCTTTCCCCTTCCCCTACGACGTCGTGGACATCGCCTACGCGATCCCCGGGGATTCCGAGCCCGGTGAGCCGGCCGTCAGCACGCTGGCTACGCTGATCAACAACGAGCGCGGCCCATTCTATCGCGCGCTCGTCGAGAGCAGCGTCGCGCTAGCCGTGACCGCGAACGCCGACACGCAATTGCGCGGCGGGTTGATGCACGTCTTCATCGTTCTCAACCCCGGCCGCAAAGCTGCCGAAGCCCAGGCGATCTTCCAAAACACAATGGACCAGGCGCTGCACGGCGGCTTCGATCCGGATTTGATTGCGGCCGCGAAACGCGCCACGATCGCGGAGCGCGTGCTCGACACCGATTCAATCGGCGGCCTGGCGGATCTGGTCGGCTACACGTATGGGATCGTGGGCGAACGCGTAAGCGATGAGGACAATCGGCTGGCGGCGCTCACGCCGCAAAGCATCCTCGACGTTGCGCGTACGTACCTGAGCACGCCGAGCGTCATCGGCCACTTGAGCCCGAACGCGCAGCCGCCGGCCGGCTCTTCGCAAAAGACTACGGCCAGCGCCACGGACAATTTTAGCTCGCGTGTCCCCAACGGACCGATCACGATGCCGAAACTGACCGCCCAGGAGATTCGCGTACCGACGAGCGCGCGCAGCAAGCTCGCGCCGCTGCGCTTCAAACTTGATAACGGATTGACCGTCCTTTTGGAGTCCCGTCCGGACCGCCCGACGCTCACGATTCGCGGCGTGATCGATTCCTCTGCGGCTTTCGAGCCGATGGGGAAGGCGGGAATCGCACGGCTCGCATCCGACGTGGCAAACTTCGGCAGCGAACACGACGATTTTGCAACGCAGCGGCGCGCGATCGACGATCTCGGCGCTGAGGTTTCGTTCGGCCAGACGTTTTCCGCACGCGGACTTGCCAAGGATCTCGACGCTATGCTGCGCATTGTCGCCGATGACGAGAAGCACCCGGCTTTTCCCGACCGCTATTTTGTTCAAGAGCGCGACCAGATGGCGAACAGCATCAATCAGGAACAGAATATTTCGGGTGAGGCGATCGACCGGACATACGCGCAGCTGTTGCTCGCGCCGAACGATCCAGGTCTGCGCTTCCCGACCTCGGGCAGTATCGGGCAGCTGACACGGGCCGAAGTGGCTGATTACACGCAGCGCCATTGGCGCCCCGACCTAACCGCGATCTCGATCGTCGGAAATGTCACGCTCCCGCAAGCGCGTAACGCCGTGGCTGCAGCCTTCGGTGATTGGCGCAGCGCCGGACCAACTCCAGGTACGCGCGAGCCGCCCTTTCCGCCGCCACACCCGGCCCACGCATACATCGGCACGGACGCCACCGACGTCTTCATCAAACTCGGCCAGGCGGTGATGGCGCGGACTAGTCCGGATTACGACGCGTTTACGCTCCTCAACCAGATCCTCGCGGGTCCGGGCGCCTTTGAATCCCGCCTCATGAACGAGATGCGGCAGAAACGCGGTTTGGTCTACAACGTGTCGAGCAACGTTAGCGCCGACCGCGACCGGGGCGACTTTTCGATCGTGCTCTCTGCCGCGCCGCAGAATGTCGTGTCCGCCGTCCGCTTCGTGCGCTCGCAGCTCGTGCGCCTCCAAGAGCAACCCATCAGCTCAACGGAGCTGGCGCAAGCCAAAACCCGCTTGGTTTCGGCAGCTCTCCTGGAGGAAGAATCGCCTGGCAATCAAGTGCACGAGCTGCTGGATTTGCAGCGTTTTGGCCTGCCGCTGAACTATTACGCGACGCTGAACGATCGCTATTCGCGCATCACGGCCGCCGACGTGCTACGCGTGGCTCGCAAGTATCTGCGGCCGAACGCGCTGATTGAAATCTATGCCGGCCCCTCCGGTCCGTGGTCGGAGCACGCGGTCTTGCACGGATAGGCGATCGATGCCAGCCATTGAAACGATCGACCCCGCGACCGGCAAGCGCTTGGAAACCTTTGAGTACATGTCGGATGGCGAAGTCCGGTCCAGGCTCGAGCGCGCGATGATCTGCCAGCACGAGTGGCGCGAACGAAGCTTCGCCGATCGCGCCGCGTTGCTTAAGGCGGCCGCGCGCACGCTACGATCACGTCAGGATCAACTCGCACAAACAGTCACGCGTGAGATGGGCAAACCAATTGTACAAGCGCTCCCCGAAATCGAAAAGTGCGCTTGGTGTTGCGATTTTTATGCCGAGAACTCCGAGCGTTTCTTGAGCGACGAGCCGATCCGCACGAACGCCGCCGCCAGTTTTGTCGCGTTCCGTCCGCTGGGAGTGATCTTGGCGGTCATGCCGTGGAATTTTCCGTTTTGGCAGGTCTTTCGCGCCGCCGCTCCGGCGCTGATGGCCGGCAATGCGATCGTCCTCAAGCACGCTTCGAACGTTACGCGCTGCGCCTTGCAAATCGAAGATGTTTTTGAGGCCAGCGGCGCGCCCAAAGGCCTTTTCACGACGTTGGTACTCCCCAGCGACCGCGTTGCCGCGCTCCTGGCGGATCGACGTATCGCCGCGGCAACCCTCACCGGCAGCGAAGCCGCCGGCATATCCGTCGCGTCGGCAGCTGCGCGTCAGCTAAAGAAAACCGTGCTCGAATTGGGCGGCTCCGACCCCTTCATCGTGCTGGCGGACGCCGACCTCGAGGCGGCCGTCAACACGGCCGTAAAGTCCCGCTTTCAAAACGCCGGACAGAGCTGCATCGCAGCCAAGCGGTTCATCGTGCAAAGCGAAGTTTACGACGAATTCTTGGCGCGGTTCGCCCATGCAGCAGCCGCGCGGAAGATCGGCGACCCGATGGATCGCGCGACGCAAATGGGGCCGCTCGCCCGCAGCGATCTGCGCGATTCGCTGCATCGCCAAGTGGAAGAATCCACCAAGCGCGGCGCACGCATCGTCACGGGAGGACGTCCGGTGAGCCGGCCCGGCTTCTTCTACGAGGCGACGGTGCTGGCCGACGTGGGCGCCGACGCCCCCGCGTTCAGCGAGGAAACATTCGGACCGGCCGCCGCGGTAACGCAAGCCGAAGATGCCCAGACTGCTGTCGAGCTGGCAAATCGCTCGTCATTCGGACTGGGCGCAACGATCTGGAGCGCGGATGTCGAGCGAGCCGCCGCGCTGGCCGCGCGCGTCGAGTCCGGCAGCGTCTTCATCAACGGGATGATGGCCAGCGACCCGCGGCTGCCCTTCGGCGGCATCAAGCGCAGCGGCTACGGCCGCGAGCTCAGCCACTACGGCATTCGCGAATTCGTCAATGTGCAGACGGTGTGGGTTGGGCCTGCCCAGGAATCTCCGCCTCCGGTGGATTAATTTGTATTAGCCAATTGACACAAACGCCGTTTTGTGTTAATGTCCTGATACAATGCATAACACAGAGTTTACCCGTTTCTTCTTAGCCGCAGTCTACGCACTCGCGGGCGTCTTTTTTTTGTGGAAACGACCGAGCATCACTACCCTGTACGGCTGCAGCGTTTTCGACAAGGTTTGCGTCGATGAGGCGGTTCGTGCACGCCTAAAGAACGCGCTGCGGCACCGAATCGATTTGGATCAATCGCAGCCCATCTATAACTGGCTCTTTGTTCTATCCTACTTTGTTTTAGCGGCGCTCCTCTTCGCGGGGGCGGTTCCGACGACGCTCGGTATCGCGATCTTCGCGGCGGTCAACGGTTTCTTGCTTGCCGTGGCCTATCTCCGGCTACTGCGAAAGCCGGCACCGCGCGCGGCGTTGCTCACGCCCCGCTCCGTTTTGGGCGGGGTACCGTGGTGGATGTTTGCCATTGGCCTCGTGGCCGCGCTCTCCCCTTGGACGTATTTTTCAGGGGAACCAGCTGTAGCCGTTGTCATCTTTGCCGCATCGTGGTCTTTGCTGTTCGCCGCGGTCGGAATGGCGCAAGCGCCCTCGATGATCACCGGAGGCGATGTGGCAGTCGAACGTTTTGTCGACGATCGAGTCCGGACGTATCACGCCCTCACGCTGCTATCGTATTCCGCTATTCCGCCTTGGATTTTCGCCAACTTCGACGTCACGCAGGGTTCTTTCGTCCGGCTCATCGTTTGGATCATCACGCTGCTCGCCTGGACCGCCCCCTTGGCGTGGGTGATCAGAATCTTCAGCCAGCCTCCTGATTCGCGCAGCTATCCCGAACTCCAACGTAGCGCGTTTTAGAAATGGGCACGACGATTGCCGTTGACCCCAATATCCCGCTGCCGCCCTATCAACAAATAACCGAACAGCTCAAAGCTCTCGTCGAGCGCGGCGAGCTGACGCCGGGCAGTGTCCTCCCGACCGTGCGGCAACTCGCCGGCGACCTCAACGTCGCGCCAAACACCGTTGCACGCGCCTATACCGATTTGCAAGAATCCGGCTGGCTCGTCAGCGATGGCCGCCGCGGCACCAGGGTCGCCGATCGCGTACCGACGGCGGACAAGCGCGTGCGCTCCGCGGCGCTGCGCAAAACCGCCGAAGGTTTTATCGACGGGCTTCTCGGCCGGGGTTACTCGACATCCGAGATTCGCGGTGCACTGGTGGACGCAATGCGGTCTTAGTTTTACTTGCGCAGCAACTTGAAGGCGTGCGTGCGAGAGCTGTTCTTGACCGCATAGTCAACCCAAAGTATGCACAGCGGTTCGAGCAGACGCGCGTTTTCGATCCCGCCCGTATCAACGGTTTCCCAGCCAAAAGACACCAAAATATCGGCCACGGTCTTCTTGGCAACATCGTCGTTGCCGGCAATGAACATCGTCGGCGGGCCGCCGGGAAAATTGGGTTTGAAGAAATTCTCGTTGCCGGTGCCGTTGAACGCCTTGACAACGCGCGCATCGCGCAACCAGCGCTGAACCTGCTCTCCCCCTGAATCGGTATGACCGACCGCCAGCGTCGGCATGCCGCCTTCGTGAAAGAGCAGCGGGTTGGTGACGTCGATGATGACCTTGCCGGAAAGATTCTGTATGCCGGCCAAATCCAAGGCGCTCTTCGTGCCGGTCCAGAGCGTGGCTACGACGACGAGCTCACCGAAACGGGCGGCGTCTTCGAACGTTCCAACGGCGGCGCGTGGCCCTACCTGCGTTTTCCACGCGTCGAGCTTGCCGCCGGAGGGTTCGCGCGTACCGATCATCACCTCATGCCCCACGGCCGCAAAGCCGCGCCCGAGCGCCTGCCCGACCTCGCCGCTGCCTACGATGCCGATCTTCATGCGCCCTTAGAAACCCGCATTTTCAGGGTAGTTGCGGTCCTAGATCGTCGGTGCCGGCGTCGCGGCTGCAGCACAAAATTCCGCAATTCGACTGACTCCCTCGCGCACTTGGTCGATCGGCGCGACCCAACTCAGGCGCAACCAACCCTCAAAACAATCGCCAAAGGCGATACCGGGGATTGCGATCACGTCGAAGCGATCCGCGAGCTCGTGCGCAGCTTGTAGCGATTTCAATCCTTGCGGCAGCGCGACGCAGACGTAAAAGGCGCCCTCCGGCGCAACGTAACGCAACCCGCTGGCGCCCAGAAGCCCAAGTATCGCGCTGCTCTGCTCCCGATACCACGCCGCATGCTCTTGCAAAGCTCCCGGGGTCTCGAAGATCGCCAACGCAACGCGCTGCGCAAACGTGCTGGCGCAACTTGTCACCCAAGCGTGTGTCTTGACAAGCGCGTCGGCAATCGGACGCGGCGCCAGCGTCCAACCGAGCCGCAGCCCAGTGAGCGCGTTGCTCTTCGAGAGCGAATTCGTCACGATCGTGTGCGCATAGGTCGCGCCAAAGTGCCCGGCGCCCTCGACGTAGGTCTGTTCACGATAGATCTCGTCGTGCAAAACGTATACCGGCTGGCCGGCGCGACGAAGGAGCGCATCGCCGATCTCATCAACGACGGCGCGCGTGATGACCCTCGCGGTGGGGTTACAGGGAGAGCAGACGACGATCAGTCGTGTCCGGTCGCTGACGGCGGCCAGAATCCGCTGCGCATCGAAAGCGAAATCGTCAACCTCGCTCATCGCAACCGTCCGAGCCGTCACCCCTTCCAAGCGCGACATCTTCAGGTAGGCGGGAAAGGCCGGCTCGACGAGCAGCAATTCATCGCGTGCAGGATCGAGCAGGGTCTTGATCGTCACGTAGACGCCTTCTTGGGATCCCGTCATGACGCAAACGCTTTCTGCGCTGTCCAAACCGGGGTATCCGTAGTGCGCGCCGATCGCCGCACGCAACTCCAGATCGCCTGCGTTCAGCGTGTACTTCAAACCCTGCCGCTCCGTGGCTCGCAGAGCGGCGAGTAGATACTTCATAGACGGAGGCAGCGATGGTTCGCCCAGCCCCAGGTCGATTGAGGTGGCCGTACGTTTGGCGGCGATTTCACGAATCAACGATCCGCTGATTGCTTGGACGCTCGGGTTCACACCGCGACCTCGTACTCGCGCAGTGCGGCATTCAAAGACGTCTTGCGATCGGTCGACTGCGTTCGGGTTCCGATCACAAGCGCACACGGAGTCGAGAATTCGCCCGCAGCAAATCTCTTCGGCAGCATGCCCGGGATGACAACCGCGCGCGGGAACACGCGGCCTTTGGTTATCGTCGCCTCCGCGCCGCGGACGTCCACGATCGGAGTGCTCGCCGTCAGAACGACGCCGGCGCCCAGCACGGCCTCCGACTCCACTCGTACGCCTTCTACCACTATGCAGCGGGAACCGACGAAAGCGCCGTCTTCGACGATCACCGGCTGCGCCTGGGCCGGCTCAAGTACCCCGCCGATTCCGACGCCGCCCGAAAGGTGCACGTGGCTGCCGATCTGAGCGCACGAGCCGACAGTCGCCCAGGTATCGATCATCGAGTTCTGGCCGACGTACGCGCCGATGTTGACATAACCCGGCATCAAAATCGTGCCGCGACCCAAAAACGACCCGTACCGGGCGACGCCGGGGGGAACGCAGCGTACGCCCAGCACATCGTAATTGTTCTTGAGCGGAAGTTTGTCGTAGAAGGCAAGCCCGCCGGGCGCACCGCCCAACCACGCGTTTTCCCGCCGCCGAAAGTAGAGCAAGATCGCCTCCTTGATCCAGGCGTGCGTCACCCATTCTCCGGCGAGCGGTTCGCACACGCGCAAGGCGCCGCGATCGAGCGCCTCGATGACGTCGTCGATAACCTGCGCTTGCTCCGAGCGCGGATCGACCCGCTTTGCCAGTAGCGCCTCGATTCGCTCCTTGAGCTCGGCGACTTCCATCCGCGTCGGTTACGGCGATCGGCGAGGGCAATCCCGCGCGGACAATTGCCTCTGACTCCCATGGGTAAGAGAATGGACGCAACACGCGAATCCTAAGTGCCCCTTCCTACGTTCGAAGAGCGCCTTGCCGCATCGAGGAGACGACGTTGCCCAATAGCCCAGACGAAGACGAACGCATTAACGCGATACGCTTTTTGAGCGTTGACGCGGTCCAAAAAGCGAATTCGGGCCATCCCGGTCTGCCGCTCGGGGCTGCGGCCTTCGCCTACACGCTGTGGACGCGGCACCTGCGCTTTAACCCGCAGGACCCGGCCTGGTTCAACCGCGACCGCTTCATTCTGAGCGCCGGACATGGCTCGATGCTCCTATATGCGCTTTTGTACCTGACCGGGTACGATCTGACGCTGGACGACATCAAAGCGTTTCGCCAGCTTGGAAGCAAGACGCCTGGACATCCCGAGTACGGACACACACCCGGCGTCGAGGTGACGACCGGCCCTCTGGGTCAGGGTTTCGGCAACGCCGTCGGAATGGCGGTCGCGGAAGCTCATCTGGCGGCCGTTTACAATCGCGAGATCCGCATCGTCGATCACTTCACGTATTGCATCGCCAGCGACGGAGACCTGATGGAAGGGCTCTCGCACGAAGCGGCATCCTTTGCCGGCCACCACCGGCTCGGCAAGCTGATCGTGCTCTACGACGACAACAAAGTCTCGCTGGCCGGGCCGACCGACATCACGTTCACCGACGAGCACCTGCAGCGCTTTCAATCATACCGCTGGCATACGGAACTCGTCGACATCCACCACGGCAACGACGTGGAAGCGGTGGACCGCGCGATCACGGCCGCTAGAGCGATCGACGATCGCCCCTCGTTCATTGCAGTCCGCACGCACATCGGCTACGGCTCTCCCAAACAAGACACGTATAAAGCACACGGCGAGCCGCTTGGACCCGACGCCGTCAAGGCGACCAAAGAGAAATTAGGGTGGCCGCTCGAGCCCGACTTCTATGTTCCCGATGACGTCTTGCGCTTCTACCGCGAGCTCGGCTCCCAAGGCGCACAGTGGCAAGCCGAATGGCAAAAGACGTACGACGCATGGAAAGATGCCGACGCCGATCTTGCCAAGCAATTCGAACGCACGCTGGCGGGCCGGCTGCCGGCGGAGCTGCCGTGGCCGTCATTTACCTCCGCTGACTCGAGCGTGGCGACGCGCGACTCGGGCGGCACGGTCATGAACGCGATCGCGGGAGCGCTGCCGGAATTGATCGGCGGCTCGGCCGATCTGGATCCCTCGACGAAAACGTACTTGAAAGGTTTCGGCGACTTCGAGCCCGGGTCGTTTGCCGGGCGCAACATCCACTACGGCGTGCGCGAGCACGCGATGGCGGCGATCAATAACGGCATCGCAATGCATGGAAGCTTGCTGCCGTTCGGGGCGACGTTCTTCAACTTCACCGACTACATGAAACCCTCGATGCGCTTAGCCGCGATCACGAAAGCGCGCGCGCTCTACGTGCTCACGCACGACAGCGTATTCTTGGGCGAAGACGGCCCGACGCACCAGCCGATCGAGCAACTCGCAACCTTCCGCGCGCTTCCGAATATGACGCTGATCCGGCCTGCCGACGCATTGGAAACGCTCGCAGCCTGGAAGCTGATGATCCAGCCGAAGACCGGGCCTTGGATGCTCGTGCTCACGCGCCAAAAGGTACCTTTCTTGGGAGATCGGACCGCCGACGTCGCGCGCGGCGCCTATGTGCTGGTCGATTGCGAAGGAACTCCGGATTTGATCCTGATCGCGACCGGGTCCGAAGTACACCTCGCGGTCGAGGCCGCTAAACTGATTGAAAACCAAGGCACCCGCACGCGCGTTGTTTCGATGCCGTCGTGGGAGCTTTTCGCGGAGCAGCCGGAGTCGTATCGCGATTCGATTCTGCCGCTCGAGGTCAAAGCTCGCATGTCGATTGAAGCCGGCGCAACGCTCGGGTGGGAACGCTGGGTCGGCGACCGCGGCTTGGCGTTCGGCATCGATCATTTTGGCACGTCTGCGCCCGCGGCGGCGATCGCGCAAGCTTATGGTTTCACGCCCGAAAATATCGCCAGGATCGCATCGGAAAGGTTCGCGACCGCTCACCGCTAGGGGGACAACCAATGGAAAAGCACCTGCAGGCTTTACTTGACGCCGGACAGAGCGTGTGGCTCGACAACCTGCGCCGCGGCATGTTCGCCTCGGGCGAATTGCAGCGCATGATCGATCAGGGCCTGCGCGGGATGACGTCCAACCCGACGATCTTCGAGAAGGCGATCGGAAGCGGCAACGACTATGACGAGCAGCTTCGTTCGCTGATCGGTCGCGAACACGATGCCGAAACGCTCTTCTGGGAACTTGCGATCAAGGACATTCAGGCGGCCACCGACCTCTTCCGGCCGCTTTACGACCAGTGCGGCGGCAACGACGGATTCGTCAGTTTAGAAGTCTCACCGCTGCTGGCGCACGACACGCAAGGCACGATTGCTGCTGCCAAGACCCTGTGGAAGCGCGTCGATCGCCCGAACTTAATGGTCAAGATCCCAGGAACGGCCGAGGGCGTTCCCGCGATTGAAGAATGCATCGCCGCGGGGCTCAACATCAACGTCACCCTGGTTTTTGCAATCGAGATGTACGAAAAAACCGCGCTTGCCTATATTCGCGGTCTGCAGCGACGCCTCGAGGCCCGACAGCCGATCGATCGCATCCGATCCGTCAACAGTTTTTTTGTTAGCCGCATCGATACGGCCATCGACAAGATGCTCGACGAGCGGATCGCCAAGGGAGAGAAACTCCAATCTCTGCACGGCAAGGCGGGCGTCGCGAACCTCAAACTCGCCTACCAGAGCTACCTGTCGCTCTTTAAAGGTCCGGCGTTCGAGGAGCTGGCCGCCGCAGGCGCGGCCACGCAACGACCGCTATGGGCCAGCACGTCGACGAAAAACCCCAAGTACTCCGATCTCATGTACGTCGAAAACGTCGTCGCGCGCGATACGATCAACACGATGCCGCCCAACACGTACGACGCGCTCTTGGATCACGGCAAGATCAAGCCCGACACGATTCTGGAGGATCTCGACGGGGCCCGAGCAGTGATGCAGGCGCTGCGCGATGCAAACATCTCGCTCTTCGAGACGACGAGCAAGCTCGTGCGCGACGGCGTCGCGGCGTTTGCCGATTCGTTTGCCGCGCTGCTGGGCGCAATCGTGTACAAGCAAAAACAGCTTTCCGGCGGGGTCGAGCGGATCGCGCTCGCTTTGGGCGAGGCACAACCCGATTATGACGCCAGGCTGGACTCGCTCGCCGGAGGCGATTTCTTGAAACGGATGTGGGCCAAGGATGCGGCCCTGTGGTCCAGCGATCCCGAGGCGGTCCTTATCATTAAGAGTGCGCTCGGCTGGCTCGACATCCCGCAGCACATTCTGGAAAACGTGCCCAACGTTCAAACATTCGCGCTCGAAGCTGCGCAAAGATTCAGCCACGTCGTCGTGCTGGGCATGGGCGGCAGCTCGCTCGCGCCGGACATCTTGCGCGCGACCTTCGGAAAGGTCGAAGGCTATCCGCGGCTGCACGTGCTCGATTCAACCGACCCGCAGCAGATCGCGGACTTGGAAAAGGACCTCGAGCTGATGGAGACGCTCTTCATCGTCGCGAGCAAAAGCGGCACGACGACGGAGCCCGACGCGTTCTACCGCTACTTCCACGAAAAGATCAGCAAGGGCGGCGGGTCAGCCAAAGCCGGCGGCCATTTCATGGCCATCACCGATCCGGGAACCAAACTCGAGGCGGAAGCCCGTGCCAACAAGTTCTGCGACGTCTTCGAGAACGATCCCAACATCGGGGGGCGCTATTCGGCGCTTTCCTACTTTGGGATGGTGCCGGCGGCACTGGCCGGCTACGACATCAACCTCCTGTTGGATCGCGGTCTGGGCGCAATGCACGCCAACGATAAGTCCGTTGCCGTTAAAGACGCGCCCGGCGTGCGTTTTGGCGCCGCCCTCGGAACGCTTGCGAAATTGGGCCGCGACAAACTCACGATCGTTACGCACCCGCAGGTTCAAGCTTTCGGCGCGTGGGCGGAGCAGCTGATCGCAGAGTCCACCGGCAAACTCGGCAAAGGCATCGTGCCGATCGAAGGCGAGCCGCTGGGATCGCCGTCGTCATACGGGGACGATCGCGTCTTCGTCTATGTCGGCGCAACTTTGCCGGACGCGGATGTTGCCACGGAAGCGGCGCTTAAGACGCTGCATGAGGCAGGCCATCCGGTCATTCGGCTCGCGATGAACGATCGTTACGATCTCGGCGAACAATTCTACCTTTGGGAAATCGCTACCGCCGTCGCGGGTTCGGTCATCGGCATTGACGCCTTCGACCAGCCGAACGTGCAGGAATCGAAAGACAATACGAAAGCGTTGCTGCAAGAGAAGGAGCAAAAGGGCAGCTTTACGGAGCCCACGCCGAACGTTTCAAACGAGTCGCTCGACCTCACGTTCCTTTCCGGCAGCCGGAGCGCCGGCTCGGCCGAGGTCAACTCCGCACTCGCGGACGTGTTCTCGCAAATCAGGCCACACGACTACGTCGCGTTCACGGCCTACATCGCACGCAACGAAACGCACACCGACCTCCTACGCGAAATCCGCGTCAAGGTTCGCGACGCGCATCGCGTCGCGACAACCGTTGGTTTTGGGCCCCGCTTTCTCCACTCGACCGGCCAGCTGCACAAAGGCGGTCCAAATACGGGCGTTTTCTTGCAGATCACGGCGGACCCGCCTTTCGATTTGCAGATTCCCGGCATGACGAGCTTCCGCACGCTGGAGGCCGCCCAGGCACTGGGCGATTTTCAGTCGCTGGATAAGCGCGACCGGCGCGGCATGCGGATCCACCTGCGCGGCGATATCGAAGCCGGGCTGCGCGCGCTTTCGAATCATATCAATGACGCGCTGATGGCGGCGCTGTAGTGCGCTTGAGATTGGAACACGCATGAAACTTGCAATGGTGGGCCTGGGAAAGATGGGGGCCAACATGACCACGCGGCTCCTGCGCGGAGGTCATGAAGTCGTCGCCTACGATCGCAGTGCCGATGCGGTGAAGGCGGCGGCGGCCGGAGGAGCAGTGGCAGCCGATTCCCTTGAAGATGCGGTCTCGAAGCTCTCGCCGCCGCGCATCGTATGGTTGATGGTTCCCGCGGGCGCGCCGACCGATCAGACGATCGACGCTTTGCTGGGGTCGCTTAAACCGGGAGACATCATCATCGACGGCGGGAATACGAAATGGACCGATGGTCTGCTAGCCGAGCAACGCGCTAGCGCGAAAGGCGTGGCGCTGGTAGACGCGGGGACGAGCGGCGGCGTCTGGGGTCTTGAAAACGGCTACTGTCTGATGGTCGGCGGTCAAGCACAAGCGGTCAAAACGTGCGAGCCGATCTTCCTCACGCTCGCGCCGCCGAACGGCTACGCGCATGTCGGACCGCCGGGCGCCGGACATTTCTCTAAGATGGTGCACAACGGGATCGAATATGGCCTGCTCGCGGCCTACGGCGAGGGCTTTGAAATCTTGGAGCGCTCGCAATTTACGTTCGACTTAGGACAGCTCGCGGAACTCTGGACGCACGCCAGCGTCGTGCGTTCCTGGCTGCTCGAGCTTGCCGTGCGCGCCTTTAAGGAAGATCCGGGACTCAAGAACATCCGCGGCTACGTGGACGACACAGGCGAGGGCCGCTGGACGGTGCAAGCCGCCATCGACGAGAGCGTGCCCGCGCCCGTGATCACCCTCGCGTTGCTCTCACGCTTCGTGTCGCGTCAAGATGAGTCGTTTAGCGCCAAGGTCGTCGCCGCATTGCGCAACCAGTTCGGTGGGCATGCGGTCAAGCCGGAAGAGGCGCATGCCTGAGACGGCGACGGCCCAAAAAGCTCCCGCAGCAGGCGACGGACACGTCGTCAACCCGCTTCGCGAAGGACTCGAGAGCGATCGGATCACCGATCCCTGCACGATCGTCTTCTTCGGCGCGAGCGGCGATTTGTTCAAGCGCATGCTGTTGCCGGCCCTCTACAACTTGCGTCTGGGCGACATCCTGCCTAGCGGTTTTGCGATCGTCGGATATTCGCGCACAAAATTCTCGGACCAGCAGTTCCGCGATTACTGCAAACTGAGCGTCGATCAATTTTCGCGGTCCGGCGCGGCCAAAGAACCGATGTGGAGCGACTTTTCCGAGCGCATTTCCTACATTACCGGCGAATTTACCGACACGTCCGATTACCGCCAGCTCCAGCAAAAGTTCGCGGAGAACGAAAAGAAGTTCGGTACGAAAGGCAACGTGCTCTTTTACCTCGCGACGCCGCCGCAAGTCTTTCCGACGATTGTCGCGCAGATCAAATCGGCCGGCCTCGATCCGCCCTCGAACACCAAAGGTTGGACCCGCATCATCATCGAGAAACCGTTCGGCACGGATTTAGCTTCGGCGCGCAGCCTCCAAGCGGAAGTCGAAAAAGTCTTCGACGAGAGCCAGGTTTACCGGATCGACCACTATCTGGGCAAAGAACCCGTGCAGGACATCATGGCCCTGCGCTTTGCGAACATGATCTTCGAGCCGATTTGGAATCGCCGTTACATCGACGGCGTGCAGATCACCGCGGCCGAGACGCTCGGCGTCGAGTTGCGGGGCGCTTACTACGACCACGCCGGAACGCTGCGCGACATGATCCAAAACCACGTGATCAACCTGCTGGCGCTCGTTGCGATGGAGCCGCCGGTCAGTGGCGACGCCGATGCAATCCGAAACGAAAAGTTCAAAGTGCTCTCAGCCATCGAACCGATTGCGTCCGACGAAGTCTTCCAGCGCACCGCCCGCGGCCAATACGGTCCCGGAGTTATTGACGGCAAGCCGGTCGCCGCCTACCGCAGCGAAAAGGACGTCGCACCCGATTCAAACACCGAAACGTACGCCGCGGTCGAGCTCTACATCGACAATTGGCGGTGGGCCGGCGTGCCCTTTTATCTGCGCAGCGGAAAACGGCTGGCTCGCAAGATCTCCGAGATCGCGGTTCGCTTTTCCGCAATTCCACATCGCCTCTTTGGCGAACGCAGCGACGAGATCGAAGCGAACGTGCTCGTCATGAAAATCGAGCCCGACGAAGGCGTAACGCTGCGGTTCAACGCCAAGGTCCCCGGGCCGAAGAACCACATTCGCGGCGTCAACATGGACTTCAACTACGGTACCGGGTTCGGAATCGAATCCTCGCCTGCGTACGAGCGGCTGATCGGCGATGCGATCCGCGGGGATGCGACGCTGTTTACGCGCTGGGATGCGGTCCAACGGGCGTGGCAAATCGTCACGCCGATTCTGGAAACCTGGCAGGCCACGACGGATTCGTCGTTTCCGAACTACGCGGCAGGCGGGCAAGGGCCGCCGAGTGCCGATCGTTTGCTCGCCGCGGACGGCCACGCATGGAGGCGCATTTGAGCGGCGCTGCGACGATCGACCTGGCAGCGATTCAGGAACAGCTCAAAGCCGCGCGTTCGAGAGAGGGCGCTGCGACGGCCACGACGATGAACTTCGTCGTGTACATCGACGACCGCTCGCTGCACGACCGTGCGCTCGAGCGGGCCGAGCACTTCGCGCAGAAATATCCGGCTCGAGTCGTGGTCCTCGATGCGACGCGGGCGAAATCCGCCGACGTCGCGAGTTCCGCGCGGCACGTGACCGAAAGCGCAACGATCAACGCCGAACGCATCGAACTCGGCATCGCCGGTCTTTCGCCCAAAGAAGTCTCCTCGAGCATCAATTCATTGCGCGTGGGCGACATTCCGGACGTACTATGGTGGACGAGCCGTTCGCTCGCCAAAGCGGCGCTGTTTGACGAAATGCTTCCGCTGATGGACGTTCTGATCGTCGATTCCTCGGGTCTCGATTTGGCCGAGACCGCCATCTGTGAGCTGTCGGCATTTGCGCAGCGCGGGCACCCGATTCTGCTGCGCGACTTGGCCTACATGCGGCTTTCACCGTGGCAGGACATGGTTGCACAATTCTTTGATGACCCGAACTTCGTGAACGAGTTGACGCGAATCGAACGCATCGAGATTTCCTCGGGCTCGGCCGCCGAGGCATGCTACCTGATAGGGTGGCTTGCCAGTCGCCTGCAGTGGACGCCATGCAGCCGTTTCGAATTGTGCGATTCTACGGGTCGGCACATCCGCGTGCTGGACGAGCGCCGCGGTGAAATGCGGCGGGTGCTTCGCGTCGCGCTCTCAACGCACGAGCAGACCTTTGCGGCCGAGCTGACCGATTCCGCGGACACCGTTTGCCTAACCGTGACCGGCACAAAGAGCGTCGCCAAACGCTGCACGCCGCTGCACCACATCGACAACATGTCGCTCTTGGAGAAGGCCTTCTTATTCAGCTCGAGAGACGAGGTCTTTGAGGCGTCGCTGCGCGTCCTCTGCGATCTGTTCAAATTCGATCGATGAAAGGCGACCTTCGGATCTTCGAGGAGCCCGCCGAGCTGGCCGAGGCGCTGGCCGACTTATTTGTCGACTCTGCGCGAACGGCGATCGCGCGAGCCGGGAGGTTTCGCGTCGCGTTGGCGGGCGGCAGCACGCCCAGGGCCGCGTATGCGCTGCTCGCCGCACAGCCGCGGCGAAGCGCCGTCCTTTGGGGAAACGTTTTCGTCTATTTCGGCGACGAACGCTGCGTGCCGCCAGACGACGAGCAATCGAACTACCGCATGGCCAACGAAGCGTTTTTGGCCGCGGTGAGCATCCCGCCGGACAACGTCCATCGCATGCACGGTGAGGACGAACCTCAAACCGCGGCGGCGGCATACGCGAAGGTGTTGATCGCCGACATGGGGGAACTGCCGCGCTTCGACCTGCTCTTGCTGGGCCTAGGCTCCGACGGTCACACCGCGTCGCTCTTCCCGGGCAGCTCGCCCGCCACGGATGAGCGGCTGCTCGTCAACGCGCCGTTCGTTCCGAAGTTGCACGCGTATCGTCTAACCTTGACGCCACGCGTGATCAACAACGCGCGCCACGTAGCAATCGCGACCGAAGGTGCAGAAAAAGCCGCGGCGTTAGCAGCGGCTTTGAACGGGCCTTACGATCCCAACACGTATCCCGTGCAAATCATCAAGCCGAAAGATGGGCGCCTGACATGGTTAGTCGATCGCGCCGCCGCCTCGCAACTCGCGTCCTCCGATCTTCCCTTGTCACGCTGAGCTTAGCGCGGACTGGCTTGCGTCCCCATCGTCGTCACGTCAACGTTGTTGTCTTTGAGGATCGACCCCGTCACGCGCTGCAGTTCGACGACGGCCTTGTTGAGGTCGGTTTGCGCCTGCAGTTCGCGCCCTCGATTGTTTGCCAAGTCCAGCTGGCGCTGCAAGACGAAGTACGTCGTTGACACGCCGGCCCGGAAGCGGCGGTTCTCACTCGCCAAGACCGCTTGCGACGCCTGGCGTGCGGCGCGCGCGGCGATCAGACGATAACGCGCCGAGCGATACGCTTGCAGCGCATTGCGCGATTCAGCGGTGATGCGCTGGATCAGGGCTGCCTCGTTGATCTGCGTTGCGCGCACTTGGTCTTGCGCGATCGCGTAGTTTGCTTTAGCCGTTCGATTTGTTAAAGGCAAACTGAACTGCACCGCTGCTTGATAGGCTGGGAAGCGCGCGTTGGCGAGATTGGCGAGCGATTGGTTCAGACCGCCGACCAAATACCCCGGCGGCGTTTGGCTCTGCGGAATGATGAACGGAATCTGTTTGCCGGGCGGCAATTGCTGGTTCACGAAAGCGACCAACTCGTTGATCGTGATCGTCTGCTGAATCTGGCTCTGGAAAAACGGGATGTTTTGCGCCGGGATCGATTGGCCGGCAAAACCATTGCTCGTATAGCCAAGCTGCAGGTCGACTTGCGGTTTGAGCTGATCGCGTGCATAGGCCAGGTTGACGTCGGCCGAGCCCCGCGCAGCACGCAATTGATCGATCTCCGGCCGGTTGGCTAGGGCCCGCTCGACGACGCTGGCCAGCGTCGGCTCCGGCGGCAGCTGCAAGATCGGCGAGGCGGGGACGAGGTTCGCCATCCAGATCTGATCCGCCGGATTAGCGACGATCTGCTGCTTGAGCTGATTTTGCAACCGTGCGACGTTCTGCAACGCCGAGAACACGTTGTCTTGGAACACGTTGACCTGCGTGTTCGATTGGAGGATGTCGATCGGTGCGCTGACCCCTTGACGCGCCAGCCGCGCGTTGCTCTGCGCCTGTGCGCGAGCCTGCCGCAACCCCTGCTCTTGGATCGCGACGTCCCGCCACGCCGCGACGAGGTCCCAATACGTATCTTCGACGTTCGCGATGACGGTTGAGGCGGTCAGCAGCGCCTGTGCCGTCGAGCTTTGCGCGTTGATCGCCGCCAGCTGCAGCGTGCGCTTCGGTTCGTTTTCAAATGCGCCGCGAGCCAGCGGCTGGGTGAGATTGAACGACAACGCCGTCGGGTAGGTCGGGTTGAAGCTGTTGATCGTCGTGTTGTCGTCGACGCGCTTGCCCGAAACGTTGACCGAATATTGCTGTCCACCCGGCGTTATCCCGGAGAGGCCGCCACCCACGCCGGTCTGTTCTTGGACGATCGGTCCGAAATTTGGACCTGCGAAAAACGCGTTTTGCGGCGCCTGCGTCGAGCGAGTGTACGTCGGCTCCACCATGAAGCGCACATCGAACGCACCCTGCGCGGCGACGATCTGATAGCCGGCGATGCGCCGGTTGGCTTGCGCTACGGCGAGATCGGTGTTCCGACTCAGCGCCATCGCGATCGCATCGCCGAGCGTAACGCCGACAAACGGCTGCTGCGTGACGCCGATCAGTTCGGGGTTCGGAACTCCGATCGGCGGCGCGGCGTAGCCCGGCGCAACGTCGGGGACCGTCGGCAGAAATGCCGGCTGCGGAGGCGGCGGCAGGCGTAACCCCGGCTGCGGAGACGGCTCCATTTGGGGCGAAGCGCTCGTTTGCGGGAGCGCTTGCGCCGAGGGTTGCGGCGTCGGCCGTGCGGGCGGCTGCTGCGCGCGAACCGGCGAGAACGAAAAGAGCAGCCCGAGCACCGCTACCGAAGCGCTCACCGCGCGAGCGCGATCGACGCTCATCACTTGACCTTTACCGATGTCTCGACCGACATGCCCGGCCGCAGCGGCATGGTGGGCCGTGGATCGTCGATCGAAATCTTCACCGGTATACGCTGCGTGACTTTGATGAAGTTGCCGCTCGCGTTCTGCGAGGGAACCAGCGCGTAGGTATTTTGCGATGCAGGATTGATCGCGATCACGTGCCCGTGGAACGCGACCCCTTTGTACGCGTCGATCGAAATGTCTGCGGGCTGGCCGGCACGCATGCCACCGATTTGCGTCTCTTTGTAATTGGCCGTGATGTAAATATTCTGGGCCGGAATGACCGTGAGGAGTGTCGTCCCCGGCTCAACGGTTTGACCGACGTCGATATTCTTTTCGCCGACCGAACCATCGACCGACGCGACGATGCGCGTGTCGTTCAGTTGATCGCGTGCGAACTGGAGCTGGGCTTGCAGGCTCACGACGTTCGCATACGCAGCATTGGCTTGAGCTTGCGAGGCCGTAACGCGGCTGGGCGCCGACGCTTCTCGATACTTGCCTTGAGCCGTTTGCAACGATCCATGCGCGCCGCCGATGCCCGCGGCGGCGCCGGCTGCTTGCGCTTGCGCAGCGCCCAAGCGGTCTCGCGCGGCGGATAAGCCTGCGACTGCCTGATCGTATTGCGCGCTCGCGCCCGCGGCCTCGGCCCTGGCCGCATCCAACTGCTGGCGTGGCAGGTCGCCGGTTGCAACGAGCGATTGCGTGCGCGCGAGGTCTGCACGCGCCTTGGCGAACGTTTCTTGGGCGGCGGGGACCGCCGCATCGGCCTGGACGACTCCGGCGCGAGCCTCCTCCACCGCACCTTGCGCGGATGACGCGCTCGACTGCGCACTCGTGATGCCGGATTGTGCTTGCGTGATGCCACCAAGCCCCTGAAGCGACTGAGCGGCGACCGTTTGTTGCGTTAACGCGACGTTGGCTTGCGCCGCCGCGGCCTGCGCACGCTGGGCGGTAACGGCAGCCTGGGCCTGTTCAAATCGAGAACGTTCGTCGCGATCGTCTAATTGGATTAAAAGCTGACCCTTGCGTACCCGTTGATCCGTATCTACGGCGATGCGGCCGACGCGTTCGGCAATTTTACTGGTGACCGATATGCTCGAGGCATCGACTTTCGCATCGTCGGTTGAGGCGTGCGTGCGCGCGTAAAGAAAGTACTTGACGCCCCAGATCAAGAGCGCGATCACCACGATTGCGCCGGCCAGCATGCCGATGCGGCGCAGCGCGGGGTTGATTTCCCGCGGCGGTTTCTGCGGAGGCTGCGGCGCGGTTCGCGAGCTGCCGTCGGCCGTCGCGCGCGTCTGCTCCTGCTCCCCAGATGCTGACTCCATCATGCGCCCCGCGCGCCATTTAAGAAGAGATCGACGAACGTCGTTACCGCCTGATCGTCCCGCTCAAAAAGCGACGTACGCCAGAATTGCCGTCCCATGATATACGCGAAGAACATGCCCATGAAAAAACGCGCCAGCACCTCGGGGTTGCCCTGCAGTGCGCCGCTCGCCACTGCGCGAGCGAGAAAACGGATCAGGTAATCGCGGGCCATATTCGGCACGCGCCACGGAACGCGCGCGGCCTCTGGATCAACCGCCTCCTCCAACAGCGCGACGCGCATCAGGTCGATGTTCTGCTGCATACCCTCGACCGTCGAGCGCGCAATCGTTAACAAATCGGTTTTCAGATCGCCGCTCAAACTCGCGTACAGCGCGTGCAGCCGCGCCTCTCTGCCTTGGCAGAAAAACTCTTTCATCGCATCGAGCAGCGCCCGTTTGTTGCCAAAATGGCGAAAGAGCGTAGCCTCGTTGACGCCGGCCAGGTCGGCAATCTCGCGCGTCGTCGTTCCGTGCGGGCCCTTGAGCGCGAAGATCTGCCGGGCCGCAGTTAAAATGCGTTCGTGAGTGCTTTCAACCGAAGAGCGAGTGAGCGCTGGGACCTGCATACGCCCACGATGCTAACACGCGGTTTCGGACTACTGCAAGTGCTTGCTTGCAGTTCGACAAGCTCACTGCAAGCGCTTCGATGGCCCCCTCGGGGCAAAGGCGAACTCGGGGCGGGGCCGACGGCGAGGCGCCCGGCAGCCGCGGCCTGAATTCGAGGGCTGCCAGATGGTGACGCTTGAGGCCGCGCGCGCGGCAGCCCGTGGTGCTGGGTTGACACCCTGCTCGATCGTGCTCAAACGGCTGGATAGGGCGCAAGACGTCGACGTCCACCTGGACGACGACGTCTATCTCTACCCCGCCAGCATGATCAAGACTCCCCTGGCGGTCGCCACGTTCGACTTGGTTGAGCGCGGCGAACTCAAGCTCGAGGACACCGTCGAAACGACGCATGCCAACCTGACCCAGAACGATCGGCCGTCACCGCTGCAGCCGGGCTACCGCGCATCATTGCATGAGCTGATCGAGCTGATGCTTACGCGATCCGATAACGTCGCAACCAACATGCTCTTCGACATCTGCGGCCGCGAGCGGGCGACGACGATCGTTCAAAGCGCCTACGGGCTGCGCAGCACCGCATTCTACCGGAAAGTTTCGGGCAGCGAGCCGCTGATCGACGATCCGCACTGGGACGGAACTCACCGCAACATGCACAACGCGGGCGATGCAGCCAAGCTGTTCGAACTGATCGCTCAAGACGGCGTGCCCTATGCCGACCTCCTGCGTGCAACGCTGCTGCAGCAGCAGTTCAACGACAAACTCAATCGGGGGCTGCGGCCCGGCGATCGTTTCGCCCACAAGACCGGCGACACCGACGAGGTAACGCACGACGGCGGCTTGCTCGATATTGCGCAGGGGCCCTCGTACGTCATCGTCGTCTACACGGGCCTGCCTTCAAACGCTGCGAACAACGCGCGCTTCGGTCCATTCATGCGCGCGATTCGCGCGTTGATGTAGCTACGAGAACCGCCGGCTCTTAGTAGCTGCTGTTACTGCTCGAGCTGTGGCGATGATGCCGATGCCCAGGTGCCGGTGATGCGCTGGACTCATCGGTTGGAGAGCCGTTACTTGCGCTCGCATGCTTGTGACGTTCACCCGCAGCGTGGTATCCCTGCGCCGTCGCATCGGACGCGCACATATACTTTCCGTTCTTTGTGCGCCCGTAGTACGGATCGTCCGAGAGGTGGTAGCTCTTGGTGTTTAGATTGACCCAGACCGGTTTTGTCGCGCCGCAGTTTACATCGGCCGGTACCGCTGCGGCCGCTCCCATTGGAAGCGCCGCTTGCTCGCGCTGCGCTTCGGTCGTCGGCGCTCCGATCGGCGCTGCGTTTGACGTCGTGGTTGACGTCGTCGCTTTGTGTCCGCCGCAGCCGGCGAAGAACGCCACGACTGCCAAGGCTAGAACCGGTACTCCAAATCTTTTCATTCGGTAGATCCTCCCTAGAGGTCGAGGGTCTGCGCTAACTGGGTCATTGCCGCCTCCGCTTTCGTCCCGAGGACCGATTTTTGCCCGTCGTAGACGCACTTCCCCTCTACGTAGGTCTGTCTCACCCAGGCATTCTCGCCGCGATAAACGAGCGCGTTCAGGGGCGGCGACCACGGATCGATCTGCGATGCATCCAGCACGACATAGTCGGCCGCTTTGGATTCACTGAGCGCTCCTGCGGCGACCTCAAGCGCCGCAGCCCCTTGGCTCGTTCCAAAATCAAAGGCAGTCCTCGCATCGAACGCGGAACCATCGCGCGCGCTCACCTTCTGCAAGAGCGCCGTGGCCCGCATCTCCTCGATCAAGGAGGGCTTGATGTCCGCATCGGTGCCCAGCGCTATTGGAACTCCTAACTTGGTCAGCCCACGCACGTCGCAGATCCCGTCCCCAAGATACTGATTGGTCATCGGATTGTGAACCACGCGTGCGCCTCGCTGCGCCAGGAGCTGCTTCTCGTCCTCGTTGAGATAGATCGCGTGCACCGCGATCAAACGCTCGTTCAGAACCCCCCATCGATCGAGCAACGCAACCGGCGTCGCTCCGTGCGCGGCTCGGGTCTGTTCGCCTTCATATGCCGCCTCTGCGACGTGGATGTGCATCATCAGATCATGGGTCTGGGCGAACTCCATCGCCGCGCGTACCATTTCCGGCGATGCGGCGTGCAACGAATGCGGCGCGACGCAGATGTTCGCGTCCGGGTGGCGAGCGATGAGCTCGAGCGTGCGCGTTTTTGCGGTAGCAACCGTTTCGCGGAAGGCGGCGGGAACAGACTGCGCATCCATCCAGGCTCGCGCTAGAACGAGCCGGATCCCACTTTCCTTCGCTGCGCGAATGGCCGCCTCGGCGTGGTCGTTTCCGCTCCCGTTGAGATAGAAAAACTCGACGACGGTCGTAATGCCAGCACGCAACATTTCGGTGAACGCCCCGATGAACGTCCAGTAGATGTCGTCGGGTGTCAGCCGCGGCACGACCTCGTAGAGCGCGTCGCTGCGCCACCGCTCGAACGGCAAATCGTCGGCCCAACCGCGCAGCAGTATTTGATACGCATGACTGTGGGCGTTGATGAAGCCCGGCGATACGATCACGTCGCCGCCGAACTCGCGCACCTCATGGCTGGGATACTCGGCCCGCAGCGCTTTTACGGAGCCGGTTCGCGCGATCGTGCCGTTCTCGACGAGGAAAGCGAAATCTCGCTGCTCCCCACCGCTGAGCAAAACGCGCGCGCAGCAGACGAGTTCCGTCATGAAATCGCTACCCCATCGCGAAAAACCGCCCGCGCGAGGTTGCCGCCGAATTGCCAGCCGAACTCCTCGGGCGATTCAATCTCGAGCGCTACGAAATCGGCGGCAGGCCCAGCTCTAAGAACGCCCGCGTCGACGCGTAATGAACGAGCCCCCGCGCACGTGACGCCATACAACGCTTCCGCCGCCGAGAGCCCCAGCAACTTGCGTCCAAAATATGCAACCGTCTGCAAGTTGAAGCACGGCGACGTACCGGGGTTGTAATCGCTCGCCAACGCGACGACGGCGCCCCCCTCCAGCAACGCACGCGCCGGTACGCGCTGCGGAAGATCGAGGTACGCGATCGTCGCTGGGCAAGCGACGGTGACGATCTTGGCTTGAGCAATTGCAGCTACGTCTTGCGGCCGAATGCAGTTTGCGTGATCGACCGCATCGACGCCCAGCTTAACGGCCATTTCGGCTGCGCCCCCAAACGCGATCTCGTCGCAGTGGACGCGAAGCCGCAAGCCGTGGGCCCGCGCTGCTTTCAAATATCGCTTGGTCTGCCCGCTCGAGAAGAACCCGGGCTCGCAAAACGCATCGGCGTACACGGCTCCGTGCGCCTTTGCAACGGGCAGCAGATGCGCTACCAAGTAGTCGATGAACTTTTCTTCGCTGGCGTACTCGGGCGGCAGCGCGTGCGCACCTAAGAAGGTCGCAACGAGACGCGGCAGGTGGGGCTCGTCGCGATGCGCTTCGATCAGGTCCAGCAACGCAATCTCACCCTGTTTGTGCAGCGCATAGCCGGTCTTGATTTCGAGCGTGGTCGTGCCGTGTCGAGCCATCGTCTGCAACCGGGCGCGAACCAAGCGCCAAAACTCTTCCCGGCTCTGCGGCGCTTCGAGCGCCTTGCGGGTACGTTCTACCGTATAGAGCATTCCAAGCGGCGGCATTTGCCCGTGCTGGCGGGCGACGAAATCCGGCTCGCGATTGCCGGCAAACAGCGGATGCGAATGCGCATCGACGAAACCGGGCATGACGACGCAATCTGAAAAATCAACGACTTCGAGATCCGACATATCTGCGGCGATCCGCTCAACCGCGGGCGCCGCTCCCGCGCTGACGATGCGGCCATGCTGCACTGCCAGGGCGCCTGGGGACCAGGTCGCCAGGTCATCAAAGGTGATCCCATTTTGCGGTCGCGCAGTATCGCACGCAACGAGCGTGCCCGCTCGCACGAGAAGCGAGCCGCTCAAAGTCGCCAGTCGATGCTCTTTTGATCCGCAGTTTCGATCGCCAGTTCGTACCCCGCATCCGCGTGGCGAACCACGCCCATGCCGCAATCCGTCGTAAGCACGGCTTGCAAACGTTCGCGCGCATCCGCTGAACCGTCAGCCACCACGACCATGCCGGCGTGCAAACTGTAACCGATGCCGACGCCCCCGCCGTGGTGCACGGAGACCCAATGCGCGCCGGCGGCAGTATTTAAGAGCGCATTGAGGATCGGCCAATCGGCGATGGCATCGCTGCCGTCCTTCATCGCTTCGGTTTCTCGATAGGGCGATGCAACGCTGCCCGTGTCCAGGTGATCGCGACCGATGACGACCGGCGCCTGCACCTCGCCACTGGCCACGAGTTCGTTGAAACGCAGCCCCGCTTTCGCGCGATCGCCGTAGCCGAGCCAACAGATCCGTGCCGGCAGGCCCTGAAACGCGACGCGCTCGCGCGCGAGGTCGAGCCAGCGCCTCAGGTGCACGTCGGCCGGGAAGAGCGCCAGCAATTCTTCATCGAGTCGAACGATGTCGCGAGGGTCCCCCGAGAGCGCCGCAAACCGGAACGGGCCGCTCCCGCGGCAGAACAGTGGCCGAATGAACGCCGGTACGAAGCCTGGAAAATCGAACGCCCGCGAAACGCCCGCGCGCTGGGCCATCGCCCGGATATTGTTGCCATAATCGAAGACGACGGCACCGGCATCGAGATAGGCGAGCATCGCTTGCACGTGCGTGGCCACTGTTTCGAACGCTCGGCGCTCGTACTCGGGTGCGTCGTGCGTGCGCATTTCGAGCGCGTCGGCGAGCGAGAGGCCCATTGGAACGTATCCATTGAGCATATCGTGCGCGGAGGTTTGATCGGTCACCACATCCGGTCGCAGCCCCTCCGCGTAGAGCGCCGGAAACTCCTCACCGGCGTTGCCCTCGTACCCAACGGAGAGCGCGCGTCCTTGCGCGCGAGCGGCTTCCACCTCTCGTAACGCTTCAGCTCGCGAGGCGACGACCTTGTCGAGGTAGCGTAACTGCGCGCGCCGTTCGAGCCGGGAGCGATCGACGTCGATCACGAGTGCGACGCCGCCATTCATCGTGATCGCGAGCGGCTGCGCGCCGCCCATGCCGCCGATCCCCGCCGTCAGGCAGATGCGCCCGGCCAGGCTTCCGCCGAAATGCTGACGGGCCAACTCGGCAAACGTCTCGTAGGTCCCTTGCACGATGCCTTGCGTACCGATGTAGATCCACGAGCCCGCCGTCATTTGGCCGTACATCGTCAGTCCTTGCGCTTCAAGCTCGCGGAAGATCTTCCAGTCCGCCCACTTTGGGACGAGGTTCGAATTTGCGATCAGGACCCGCGGAGCACGCGCATGCGTCCGCCAGACTGCCACCGGTTTGCCGCTCTGGACGATCAAGGTTTCGTCGTTCTTCAAACGTTTGAGCGTCCGTACGATCGCATCGAATGCTGCCCAAGAACGCGCTGCGCGTCCATTTCCGCCATACACGACGAGGTCATCGGGCCGCTCAGCTACGTCCGGATCGAGGTTGTTCATCAGCATGCGCAGTGCGGCTTCTTGCGGCCAGCCAAGCGTGTTGAGCTGCTTACCGCGCGGCGCACGAACGACGCGCGGCCCAGAGACGGTCGCGCCCAAGCCGGTTACCCCTGGCACAAGGTCTCTCCAATCGCGGCTTCGGCCGCGCGCACTAGCGCGCCTGAAGCAATGAGTTCGCGTGCGTGCTCTATATCCGGATATGGGGCGCGGTCTTCGCTCCACGGCTCGATGCGCGCGCGTGCGGCATCGTACGCGGCTTGCGTGCCTTTGCCCGACCGCAGCGGCCGCCGGAAGTCGGTTGCTACCAGCGCGCCCAGAAGTTCGCAGGCTAATGCACCTTCAACGTTGTCGAGCACGCGGTCGAGGTTGCAAACTGCCGTCATGCCCATGCTCACGTGATCTTCTTGACCCGCAGAAGTCGGAATCGAATCGACGCTGTTCGGCCAAGCCAGACCCTTGTTTTCACTGACGAGTGCTGCCGACGTGTATTGCACGAGCATCAACCCGGACTGCAACCCGGAGCGGCCCGTCAGAAAGAGCGGCAGCCCCCGCTCTTCCCCGTTGAGCAAGAGGTAAAGACGGCGCTCGCTGATACCGCCCAATTGCGAAACAGCTGTCTTCAAGAAGTCCGCCACGAGCGCGACGGGTTGTCCGTGAAAGTTCCCGCCGCTCAAAAACTCGCCATCTTCCGGAAAAACGAGTGGATTGTCGGTCACCGAGATCGCTTCGGTTTCAACGACTCGGCGCGCGTACGCGACCGCATCGCGCACGGCTCCGTGCACGACGGGAATGCAACGATAGGAATATGGGTCTTGCACGCGACCGCACTCGCGATGCGACTGCATGATCTCCGAATCACGCACGAGCGCGCGCAAGTTGTCCGCGACGCGCGCCTGGCCAACGTGGGGACGCAACGCGTTGATGCGCTGGTCGAAGACCCGATCGGTCGCGTGAAACGCCTCGAGCGACGCGGCGCCGATCACATCGGCGGCCGCGCACAAGCGCTCGGCTCGCAAGACGCAGAGCGCGGCTATGCCCGTCATGACCTCCGTGCCGTTGACGAGTGAGAGCCCCTCCTTGGCGCCCAACTCCAGCGGTGTGAGCGCCGCGTGCCGCAGGGCGCGCGCTGCCGGCATGCGCTCGCCCCGATAGAACGCCTCACCCTCTCCCAGCAGCGTCAACGTCATGTGCGCTAGCGGAGCAAGGTCGCCGCTGGCGCCAACGGATCCCTGGCTCGGAACGACGGGCGTGATCCCCCGGTTCAGGATTGCAATCAGCAGATCGAGCGTGGCGCTGCGAATGCCGGAGTGCCCGGCGGCGAGCGAACTGACCCGCAGCACACCTGCTGCGCGGACGAACGGCTCACAAAGCGGCGGTCCGG
>Ga0073928_10001169_pt1 | contig 52302 bp, 57 predicted proteins | sample PaiPotPPA55metaG_FD_76969 | JGI IMG/M metagenome (GOLD analysis project Ga0073928, IMG submission 76969) | Iron sulfur acid spring bacterial and archeal communities from Banff, Canada, to study Microbial Dark Matter (Phase II) - Paint Pots PPA... ... | reverse complement strand
GCCTTCGAGCCTGTATTAACAGGAATCGAGTACGCACCGGTTGCGGTCGTCTCGCTGGGCTACCGCCGTGAGGACGTTTCGCATTCGCTACAAGGATTTGGGTTCTTGGTCCCACGATCCAGCGGCTTGAAGGTGCTAGGCACGGTTTGGAACTCCTCCCTATTCCCAGGCCGAGCACCGGCAGGTCACGTTTTGCTCACCAGTTTTGTTGGAGGCGCGACAAACCCCGGCGCCGGGGGGGTCTCGGCCCAAGAATTGTCCGACCTGGTTCATCGGGAGATTGCGCCATTGCTGCAAATTCGCGCGACGCCGATGTTTTCGCACGTGCAGATTTACCGGCGAGCCCTCCCGCAATACAACATCGGTCATACGGACCGATTGAGAGCGCTCGAACGATTACGCGCCGACCTACCGGGGCTGTTTTTCGTAGGAACCTACTTGCGCGGACCGGCGATCGGCAATTGCGTGGAGCTGGCAATGGCAACTGCTGAGGTGATTGGAAACCAGCTCAAATCCACATAGATCGCTTTATAACAGCACATTCAGCATTCGATTGCCGAATGACATCTGCCCGCATAATTTTGACGTATAGTTCAGCAGGAGACGAAGAAGCGTAACGTGTTTCTGGCGGTCTTCTCACCAAAAGGCAGCGACGAAGTGTCGCCAGACGCGACGCTGATGCAGCAGCTTCTTCGCAGGGACGTGGGCGCTTTCGAAGAACTATACGAGCGGCACTCGCGCATCGTCTATTCTCTGGTGCTGCGCATACTGCGGCAGGGGTCGACTGCCGAAGAAGTCGTGCAGGACGTTTTCCTGCAACTCTGGCGGAACTCCGCCCAGTATGACCTGAGCCGTCCATTTGTTCCCTGGCTGCTCACCCTGGCGCGCAACCGCGCGCTCGACCAATTACGTTTGAAGAGCGAGCGCCAGCGTCGGCGCGAAGAGCAAACGGAAGAATTCCCGCAAGTAGCGTCCGCCGCTCCGGAATACGAGAGGGAGCTGGATGAGAAGCGCCGTGCAGAGCGTGTGCGCGCGCTGATCGGTTCGCTGCCCACCGCGCAGAAGAAAGCCATCGAGCTCGCCTATTTCGAAGGGCTAAGCCACTCCGAGATCGCCGCTTCGTTGAAGGAGCCATTAGGCACTGTGAAAAGTTGGATTCGCAATGGTTTGCTGCGTTTAAAGGAAGGTTTGCAGGCATCGTGAACAGTAACGACCAATTCCGGGAGCTAATCGAAGCCTACGCGATTGGCTCGCTCGATGCGCCGGAGCGCGCTCAGGTCGAGGCGCATCTTGCAAGCGGCTGCGACGACTGCGGCAAAGCATTGCAAGAAGCGCGCTGGCTCGTTAGTCAACTCGCCTACCTCGCGCCAAATGCTGAGCCTTCGGACATGCTGAAAGAACGCCTGCTGCAAACGGTGCGCGCGGAAGCGGCGGAGAGCGGAACGCAGCGGCAGGTAGTTCGCGGCACAAAAGTCCCGGCATGGCTGTGGGCCGGGGTCGCGGCTCTCTTGCTCTTTTCAGCGTACTCCGCCAGGAACGAAAAGCAGTTACGCAACGCGGTCGCAAATCTCCAACAGCAAGCCGAAGCGCAGCAATCGGAGCGGCAGAAACTGGAGCAAGACCTTCACGCGGCCAAACTGCAGGCACACGAAGCCATGATCTGGAGCGATCCCAAATCCGTTAAAATTATGCTCCCGTCGAAGGACCCGAAGATGCCACAACTCGAGGCCATGTGGCATCCCGAACTCGGCATCTGCGTGCGAGGATGGAAAGTCCCCAGCCCCGGCGATAAGCGCGTCCTGCAGTTGTGGCTCATTCCGAAAAAGGGCGGCGGCAAGCCCATGCCCTCCGTAACTTTTTGGCCCGACGCAAACGGAACCTTCTCGGCCATGGTAGAGAATCCGCCGGACGCAATGTCCGACACGCAGGCACTCGCGATTACAGAAGAGCCAATCGGCGGAAGCCAGCAGCCGACCGGCGAGCCGATGTGGGTCGGCGGCGTCAGCTAATCCCTGCGCCTTTATGTCCCGTACCGCAAGGCCAGCCGGGTTTTGCGGCGCTCCGCGGCTTCTTCGTACCGGCGCTTTTCTTCCGGCGATTCCAAAATCAGCGGCCGAACCGGCTTTGGCTGATGCGTCTTTTCGTCGATTGCGACAAAGGTCACGTAAGCACTTGTCGTGTGCTTGCGTTCACCGGTCAGCACATTTTCCGAATAGACTTCGACGCCAACCTCCATCGAAGTATGAAACACGCGATTCACCTGCGATTTCAGCATCACGATTTCGCCCAAACTCACCGAGTTTCGGAAGTCGATGTAGTCAACCGACGCCGTGACCACATAGCTGTTCGAATGCCGATGCGCCGCCATCGCCGCCGCAATATCGACCAAGTGCATCACGTGCCCGCCAAGCAGCTTCCCCAGCGGATTCGTCTGCGCGGGCAAAACGACTTCCGCCATCTCCGAACGCGACGCGCTCACCGGTTTTCCGGCGGTTCGATCCTCAGAACTCTTTCGCGATTTCCTGGCTTTCATAGCCGTCCTATTTGCCCCATTGGGATGTGCCTGGCGCAAAGGTATAATACGAGACGCAACATGAGCGAACAAAAGAAAAGCCGCAGGCAGATGCTCGAAGAGTTCGTAGCCAGAAAACCAGACGACGCCTTTTCCCGCTATGGCCTAGCCATGGAATGCATGAACAGCGGGGATCCGCGCGCCGCCGATGAGCACTTTCGCGCATTGATGCAAAGCGATGCCGAGTACGTGCCGGCGTATCTGATGTACGCGCAACTCCTCGTTCGCGAAGCGCGCGGCGACGAAGCGCGTCAGATTCTATCTTCCGGCATCGCAGCCGCAGAGAAAAAGGGCGACCAGCACGCCCGCTCAGAAATGGAAGGTTTGCTTTCCGAGATCGCTTAAGACGCTGAATACGTGCGTAAAATCTAAGAAGTCTCCAACTTTACGCATCGAGGCGCAAGCGACTCCACAGCAAGGTCTGGTATTATCAGCTATGGGATTCATGGGGCCTGACCGTATTCCGCTTTTCCCTTTGAACGTCGTTCTTCTTCCCGGCGCGACTCTCCCTCTGCACATTTTCGAGCCGCGCTACCGCCAAATGGTGCGCCGCTGCGTCGAAGAAAAATGTGAATTCGGAGTGCTCCTCGCTCTCCCCAGAGGAATTGTCCGCGTAGGTTGCTCCGCCGAAGTCACCGAAGTGCTCAAGCGTTACAATGACGGCCGGATGGACATCCTCACCGTCGGACGCTCGCCATTTCGCATCGTCGATTTAGTGAACGGCGACGGCTATGCGAAGGACCAGCTCTTGGAAGGCGATGTGGACTTCCTCGACGATCGTGATCATCGCACAGATGCGCGCACCAAAAATGACCTCATGCAGCTCTACGAGGTTTGCCACACGCTCGTGTTCGACGACTATCCCAGAAATATCGAATGCGAAGCCTGCGAATACCTCTCCTTCGTCGTCGCAAGCACTCTGCCGATCGATCTCATGTGGAGGCAGCAAATCCTGGAGCTGCGCTCGGAAGCTGACCGGCAGGAACGCCTCGTAGGCTACCTTCGGGAGTGGGCGCCGCATCTACAGAAGCAAGAGAAGTCGCGCGCGCGAGCGAGCGGAAGCGGAATCAATTAGTTCCAATGCGCGGTGCGGTTGTCCCGCGCGGAATGGGGCCCTAATGTCAGCGAGCACAACAGCATCCGGGAGGACTGCGCAGAACAAGCCGCGCACCATCGCCGAACTGCGCAGCATTCCCGACTATGACGCTCGCACCGCTTCTCTTTCCGTGAAGAACGAGATGCGGCGCAACCTGCTGCGCTCCATTGAAAGAGACGAAACTCTTTTTCCCGGCGTTCACGGTTACGAAGACACGGTCGTGCCCCAGATCGTCAACGCGCTCCTGTCGCGGCACAATTTCATTCTTTTGGGCTTGCGCGGACAGGCCAAGAGCCGCATTCTGCGCGGCCTCGTGCAATTGCTCGATGCGGAAGTCCCAGTCGTGGCCGGTTGCGAGATCAACGATGACCCGCTCCGCCCAATTTGCCGCGCCTGCCGCGAGAAAATTGCCGAGCAGGGCGATAACACCCCGATTGCCTGGATGCCCCGCGATCAGCGCTTCGTCGAAAAGCTAGCCACTCCAGACGTCACCATCGCCGACATTATCGGCGACGTCGATCCCATTCGCGCCGCCCGCGGAGGCCGCGACCTCTCCGATGAACTGACCATTCACTACGGCTTGTTGCCCCGCGCAAATCGCGGCATCTTCGCCATAAATGAACTCCCCGACCTCGCCGGAAAAATTCAAGTCGGCCTCTTCAACATCATGCAGGAAGGTGACATTCAGATTAAGGGCTACCCGCTGCGCCTGCCCCTCGACGTCTTGCTCGTGTTCACCGCGAATCCGGAAGACTACACTGCCCGCGGCAAAATCATTACACCTTTGAAAGACCGCATCGGCGCTGAAATTCGCACGCACTATCCATCCACTCTTGAAGAGGGCATGACCATCACGCAACAGGAAGCCTGGGTCGGCCGCGATTCCGGACGCAAGATTGATGTGCCCGCCTACCTCCGCGAAGTTGTCGAGGAAATAGCATTTCAAGCCCGCGAGGACAAGCGCGTGGACCGCCGCTCCGGCGTAAGCCAACGCCTTCCGATCACCACACTGGAAAGCGTGGTCAGCAACGCTGAGCAACGCGCAACCCGCGTCGGCGAAAAGAATTCTTCCGCTCGCGTGGCGGATATTTACGCCGCTCTCCCGGCTATCACCGGCAAGCTCGAGCTCGAATACGAGGGCGAACTAAAAGGCGCGGACACAATCGCCCGCGAACTGATTCGCACCGCGGTCGGCCGCGTATTCAGCAAACACTTCCCGGAAGTGAATTTCCAGCCGGTCATTCAATGGTTCGAACTGGGCGGCGAATTGAAGTTGCCCGAACTCGCCACCACTGCCGAGCGTTGCCAGCAGCTCTCGAAAATCCAAGGCCTGATGGAGCACATCGGCCGCCTCGGCGTCACAGACCGCAAGGACGCGGGAGCCGTCGCCGGCGCCGCGGAAATGATTCTCGAAGGCTTGTGGGCGCACCGCCGCATCGGCCGCAGCGAAGAGCGCGGCTACTTTGCGGAAAAACCCCGCCAGCCGGAACCGCGAGAAACGCCAAGTCGCTCGCCACGGCGACAATACAACTGATCCTGTAAGCTGGAAAACGTATGAAATTCATCAAGTACGGAAAGTACGTAGGCGAGCCGGCCGACGCCGTCGATCTCGAGGAGCTCGTCAAACGCCTCGGCGATTTCTTCCTGCAGAGCGGATTCGAGTCCCAATTCTACGGTCTGAACGAAATGGACCCCGAGAAGTCCATGGAAGCGCTGCGCCAAGCCATTCTCCGCGCGCTGCAAGAGGGCGACTTGCTCCCCGAAGGGGCAATGAGCGAAGAAATGCGCGAGATGCTGCAGAGCGCCGACGCCATGAACAACGAGTCCATTCGCGACCTCATCGACAAAATCACCGAGCGCATGGCCAATGAAGGTTTCATCAATCCGCAGCAACCTCCCCAGGTGACTCCGCCGCCGCAAACCAGCGCTCGCGGACAAGTGGGTCAACCGCAAGACCGAGTGGAAGCGCGTTTCGAAATCACCGATAAGACCATCGATTTTCTCGGCTTCAAAACTTTGCAGGACCTGCTCGGCTCGCTAGGACGCAGCAGCTTCGGCCGCCACGACACACGCGATCTCGCCACCGGCGTGGAAGCCAGCGGCGTCTCGCGCCAGTACGAATTTGGCGACACGCTGAATCTCGACGTAAGCGAAACGCTCTTTAACGCCGTCCGCCGCGATGGCTGCAAAGTCCCCATCGAAATCACCTATCCAGACCTGATGGTTCACCAGTGCGAATATCACAGCTCCTGCGCCACGGTAGTTCTGCTCGATTGCAGCCACAGCATGATTCTCTACGGCGAAGACCGCTTCACACCCGCCAAGCGCGTAGCCATGGCGCTCTCGCACCTGATTCGCACGCAATATCCCGGCGACACGCTAAATCTCGTACTCTTCCACGACAGCGCCGAAGAGGTTCCCCTCGGTGAACTAGCCCGCGTCCAAGTCGGCCCCTACTACACCAACACCCGCGAAGGCCTGCGCATGGCGCAACGCATTTTGCTCCGTCAGAAAAAAGACATGCGCCAAATCGTAATGATCACGGATGGCAAACCCTCAGCGCTCACCCTCGAAGACGGCCGCATTTACAAAAACGCATTCGGCCTCGACCCCTTCGTAGTCGGCCAGACCCTCGAAGAAGTAAACAAGTGCAAGCGCGCCGGAATCCTGATCAACACCTTCATGCTCGCCAGCGACTACAGCCTCGTCCACTTCGTCCAGAAAATCACCGAAATGTGCCGCGGCAAAGCCTATTTCACGACGCCCTACACTCTAGGGCAGTACCTCCTAATGGATTACATGTCCCGCAAAACACGACAGATTCATTAGCCCTTTGGAGTGCGGCGGTCTTGTTCACCCTGAGCCTCGAAGGGCCGCCGTTTTAGCAGCGTACAAACCAACTCCAACTCACCCGACCATCACAATCGGCACAATATAAAGCCTGTGTTCGCGACAAGCTGTTCCACTCCCACACCCTCCTCATCGCTGCGCTATACTCTTAACGTAACCACCGTGCCCCATATTTTCCTATTTCTGACCCTGCTCACCTACGCCCTTAGCCTGGGCTCCTACAGCCGCTATCTCTACACCGGCAGCAAACTCGCCGGCCGCTTCGGCACGATATTTCTCGGTCTCGGTCTGGTCGCACACTATTTCGCCTTACTCGAGCGCTCCCGCGGTCTCAACACCGTCCCCTATCACGACCTCTACGGCTCCATGTCCCTCTTCGGCTGGCTCCTCGCCCTGACCTATCTCGGCCTCGAGTTCTATCATCGCCAGCGTTCCGTAGGCGCGTTCGTCGTCCCGTTCATCATCGTTTTTTTTCTCGCCGCCCACCTGGCCACGGTTGACCGCCTCCCTCCCGCGCCCGCCCGCGGTACCGTCTTCGCCCTTCACGTGACGCTCAGCATCCTCGCCTACGCCGCCTTCGCTTTGTCTTTCGTCCTCAGCCTCATCTTTCTCGCCGAAAATCGCCTCCTCCGCAATCGTAAACTCGGCAATGTCGTCTGGCGCCTTCCCCCGCTCGACCTACTCGAGCGCATGAGCCGCTCCAGCGTCCTCATCGGTCTAATCTCCATCGCCGTTGGAACGGCCCTCGGCTTCATCTGGGTCGACCGCCTGACTGGCCAATATTGGTATTACGATCCCAAGTACGTGGTGACCATCCTTGTGCTCTTGCTCTACGCCGCCTATCTCCAACTCGCCCGCACAACCACGTGGCGTGGCGCCAGAGCCTCCCGGCTCTGCATCTTTAATTTTGTGGTAGTAATTCTGAGTTTTACGGTGGTGAACCTCTATCTCTCGCACACCCACCGTTATTTTTAGTTCTGTCGAGCCGTTGTAGGGGACGTGTTTTAGCGCGTCCCTGCATTTTGGGGACCCGAGCTTTAGAATCATAGCCAGGCGCCACAAATGGAAATCGTCCTAGTCGGCCTAAATCACCGCACCGCGCCACTCGAGCTACGCGAGCGCGTCACGTTCACCGCCGACCAGGCTCGGCGCGCCGCCGCGGAACTTCGCTCCCGCGGCCTCCTCGAAGAATCTCTCGTTCTCTCCACCTGCAATCGCAGCGAACTCTACGGCGTCCCCCCCGAAGCCTCCCACGAATGCGCCACCGGCCTCTCTTCCTTCCTCAGCGAATTCCATTCCGTTCGCCTAGACGTTCTCAACGTCGCCCTCTACCAACATTACGATCGCGCCGCCGTCCGTCATCTTTTCCGCGTCTCGGCCGGACTCGACTCGCTCCTTCTCGGCGAAGCCGAAATCCTCGGCCAAGTCCGCGAAGCCTATCGCTTCGCCCACGAATACGGCGCCACCGGCCCCGTTCTCAACCGCCTCTTCCAGGGCGCCCTCGAAACCGGAAAGCGCGTACGATCCGAAACCGAGCTAGGCACTCGCCCCATGTCCGTCGCCGCCGCCGGCGTCAAGCTCGCCGAGCGCATCTTCGGCAAACTGGCCGACCGCAGCGCGCTGGTCCTCGGCGCCGGTACCATCAGTGAGCAAGTCGTCTCGACGCTCCGCGATCGCGGCATCGCCCATCTATATGTAATGAATCGCTCCCGCGATCGCGCGCAAACGCTCGCCACCCAATTCGGCGCGCGCCTGATCGAATGGGGCAATTGGGATTCCGCATTCGCTGTTCCGGACGTCGTCGTCTCTTCCATCTCTTCCGAGGAACCGGTCCTGACGCGAGCGATTCTCGAAGCCGCCATGGCCACTCGTTCGAATCGCGCTCTCTTCGTAATGGACCTCGGCGTCCCGCGCAATGTCGATCCCGCCGCTGCCGACCTCTACAATCTTTACGTCTACAACATCGAGAACCTCACTGAAATCGTCGAGCAAAATCGCGCCGCCCGCGAAAGTGAAATTCCCCGCGCGGAAGCCATCGTCGAAGAGCACATCGGCAAATTTCTCTCATGGCAAGCCAGCGTCGAGCTCGTCGGTTTGGTCGACGCTCTGCGCTCCCGCATCCGCGAAGAGCGCGCCGCCTTCATCCGCGCACGCATCGATGGCATGAGCCATCTCGCCCCCGGCGACCGCGAGCACGTGGAAAACTTAATGGACGAACTCCTGGAAAAGCTTTTGGTCGAACCCGCAACGCGCCTGCGCGGCGAAAAGGAATTGCGTCGTAAGATTCAAAACGTGGAAGCTCTCCGCGACCTTTTTCTCCCCAACAAGGACAAATCGTGAGGCACCTCCGCATCGGCACCCGCGGCAGCCTCCTCGCCAAGTGGCAAGCCGAATTCGTGCGCAAGCGCCTGTTCGCCGCTGCCGGCGTCGAGGCCGAAATCGTCATCATCAAGACCTCCGGCGACAAATTCGCCAACGCACCGCTAACCCAAATCGGCGGCAAGGGCATCTTCGTCAAGGAACTAGAAGACGCGCTCATGGACGAAACGATCGACATCGCGGTTCACAGCGTAAAAGACATTCCCACCGAAATCCCCCCGCACCTCTCGTTTCCCGCCGTCTTCCGCCGCGAAGACGTTCGCGACTGCCTTGTCTCCGCAAGTGGCGCCACGCTCGCCAATCTGCGCCAGGGCGCGCGCATCGGAACGGGCAGCTTGCGCCGTCAATCGCAGCTTCGCCACATTCGCCCCGACCTCGATGTGCGCGATCTTCGCGGCAATGTAGACACCCGCCTGCGCAAAGCGCAAAGCGGCGAATACGACGCCATCCTCCTCGCCAAAGCCGGTCTCGACCGCCTCGGTTGGACCGATCGCATCACCGAAACCTTTTCGCCCGACGTCTTTCTCCCCGCCGTAGGGCAAGGCGCCATTGCCGCCGAATGCCGTGTCTCCGACACCGAAGCCGCCGAAGTCCTCGCCACTCTCGACGACGCCGAATCGCGCAGCGCCATAATCGCCGAGCGCGCCCTGCTCTCAGCGTTGCAAGGCGGCTGCCAGGTTCCTCTCGGCGCGTGGGCACGCACCGAACGCGGCGAATTTATCCTCGAAGCCTGCGTCTGTTCCGTCGACGGCTCGCAATACGTTCGCCAGCGCGCCACCGCAACGCCCGACCAAGCCGCCGCCCTCGGCGAACACGTCGCTCGCCTCCTCCTCGAGTCCGGCGCGCAATCCATCCTCGAAGCAGTGAGAAGCCAAAGTGGCTGAAGCCTCGCCATCGCCGCTAGCAGGCAGAAGCATTCTGATCACGCGTGCATCGGACCAAACAGAGTCGCTAGTCCGTGAGTTGGAAGCACGCGGCGCGAAGCCCGTGCTCCAACCGATGATCTCTTTCCATCCGCCAAGTGATTTCGCCCCTCTGGATAAAGCCCTTCGCGATCTGCGCTCCTTCGACTGGCTTCTGCTCACCAGCGCAAATGCCGTTCGTGCATTGTTGGAACGTTCACGGTCCCTTGCCGTGGACGTTATGAATTCCTTCGCTGCCGTTCGCATCGCAGCCGTGGGGCCGGTCACCGCCGAAGTAGCTCGCTCCGCGGGCCTGCATGTCAGTCACATTGCCGCAAAGCATCAGGGCATGGCCCTCGCAGAGGAATTTGCCCCAGAATTGGCTCGCAAGCGCATCCTGCTCCCGCGCTGCAATCTCGCCAGTTCCGATCTTCCCGACGCTCTCCGCCGTCTCGGCGCGCAAGTCACCGAAGTAATCGCCTATCGCACATTCGCCGCAGAGCCCGAAGGCGAAGGGCAAAACCAATTTTCCTCCGGGAACCTGGAAGCCATTTTGTTCTTCAGCCCTTCCGCCGTCCGCAATTTTCTCAATTGGGACGAAGGCAAAGGCGGCCAAGTGCTCCGCTCCATTTCCGACTTGTCCCGCAAAACGGCAGTAGTCGCCGTAGGCCCAGTAACCGCAACCGCCCTCCGCGAAGCCGGCCTCCGCAACATAGTGCAAGCCTCAAACACCACCGTCCCCGCCGTAATAGAAGCCCTCGAATCCTTTTTCGCGACCGCACCACAAGCGTAAGATACGAAACCTGTAGTGAGGTGCCCTCTTGCTCAGGCTAGCGATTCCTCTCCTCCACGTATCAAGCTCAAATCAAGCAGACGACTTCTATTGCAACCGCCTCGGCTTCAAGCGCGAGTTCGCCCACCGCGCGGAGAACGCAAAGCCAGATCCCTGCTACATGGGTATCTCGCGCGATGGCGTTTGGCTACACATCTCCTCATTTTCCGGCGACGGAGTTTCCGGCGGCGTAGTCAACCTGATCGTAGACAACGTAGACGCTCTTCACGCCGAATTCGTGGCCAAGAACGTCCGCATTGACCTCGCGCCGATCGACCAAACCTGGGGCAGTAGAGAAATGTACGTAAAGGACGCCGATGGCAACACCATCCGTTTCATCCAATAAATGACCTGCCGCGCCACCTGCGCTAAACTAATCCAATCCCAATGTCTTTTCCCGCACATCGCCCTCGCCGCCTGCGTCGCACCGAAGCTCTCCGCGGACTCGTCCGCGAAACGAATCTCTCCACCTCCGGCCTGATCTATCCCATGTTCGTCTGCCCCGGCAGCAAAGTCCGCCAGGAAGTCAGTTCCATGCCGGACATCTATCAGCAGTCCGCCGACCAAATCGTCGAAGAGTGCAGGGAAGTGGAGTCGCTCGGAATTCCCGGAATTATTTTGTTCGGCTTGCCGGAGTCGAAAGACCCGCGCGGCGCAAGCTCCGTCTCCTCGCAAGGAGTAGTCCAGCGCGCCATCGAAGCCATCCGCAAAGCCAATCTCAAGCTCCTCGTAATCACGGACGTCTGTCTCTGCGAGTACACCGATCACGGCCATTGCGGAGTAATCGAGCACGACCATTTCACCAACGAAGCCACCGTCGCCAACGATGCCACCATCGCCATCCTCGCCGACCAAGCCCTGTCCCACGCACGCGCCGGCGCCGATATCGTCGCCCCCTCCGACATGATGGACGGCCGCGTAGCCGCCATCCGCGACAAACTCGACGAACACAAATTCGAGAACATCGCGATTCTTTCGTACGCCGCCAAATACTGCTCCGGCTTCTACGGCCCCTTCCGCGAAGCCGCGCAATCAGCCCCACAATTCGGCGATCGCCGCAGCTACCAGATGGATCCCGCCAACGCCCGCGAAGCCCTAAAAGAAGTCGCCCTGGATTTAGAAGAAGGCGCCGACATGGTAATGGTCAAGCCCGCCCTGCCATACCTGGACGTGATTCGCGCGGTTCGAGACAAATTCGATGTGCCAGTAGGCGCCTACAACGTAAGCGGCGAATACTCCATGGTAAAAGCCGCCACAGCCAAAGGCTGGCTCGACGAGCAGCGCGTAGTCCTAGAAATCCTAACCAGCATCCAGCGCTCCGGCGCCTCCATAATCCTCACCTACCACGCCAAACAAGCCGCCCGCTGGCTCCGTCACTGCTAGTTGGATAGCGTGAGAGGAAGTTTTCAAATGCTGATGAAGATTCAGGGGCTGCTCGCACAGGCGATTCGCGGTTTTTACGCTGGGTGGTCAAGTTCTGGCAAGTTGGTACGCCCTATTTGCACCGTGTTGCTCTCTTTACTTCTGGAAGGTTGTGCGAAGCCATCTGTTCATGACCCGGTCACGTTGACTTTTCTGGAAGAGTGGTCGAACAAGACGTTCAGCGAGGCGCGCCAGCAGGAGTTGCAGCAATTCACTCGGGAAACAGGAATCCGAGTCAGTCTGCTTCCGTCTCCGGAGTCAGCGCGGCAAAAGCTAGTTTTGTGGCGAGAGTTACTTGCGACAGGCGCCTCGGGTCCGGACGTATACGGTGTTGATGTGATCTGGCCGGGGATGCTGGCCGAATATTTCGTAGATTTAAAGCCCTATTTCACCGACGAAGCCTCCCTCCAATTTCCAGCCATAGCTGCCGGCTACACCGTGGACAACAAGCTGGTGGCCATGGCATATCGTCCCGACATCGGACTTCTGTACTATCGGACCGACCTTCTGCGACAGTATGGATATCGTGAGCCACCCAAGACATGGGATGAGCTGGAGAGTATGGCGGCTCGAATTCAGGCTGGCGAACGAGCCAAAGGTAAGAAACAGTTTTGGGGCTTTGTGTGGCAAGGGGCGGCTGACGAAGTGTTGACCTGCGACGCGCTGGAATGGCAGGCTTCAGACGGCGGCGGACGGATCATCGAGGAGGACCAGGCGATCAGCGTGAATAATCCGCAGGCGATCCGGGCGTGGCAAAGGGCGGCGCGCTGGGTTGGTTCCATCTCACCCCCAGGTGTAGTCGGATATAGAGAGTGGGATTCGCTAAACGTTTGGGGCGCAGGCGACGCGGCATTCATGCGCAATTGGCCATCGGCTTACGCCGACAGCCAGGCGGAAGGATCGCCAATCCGAGATAAGTTCGATATAGCTCTGCTGCCCGGTGGTAAGGCAGGCCGAGTGGGTACCTTGGGAGGATGGGGCTTGGCAATTTCCCGATTATCCCCTCATCCCCATGAAGCCTTAGAGCTGGTCCGGTATCTCACCCGTAGAGACGTGCAGGTGAAACGGTCTCGCGTGCTTTCGCAGCCACCCACTCTACCGGAACTGTACAATCTGTCTGAGGTACTTGAATCAAATCCCCGTTTTGACGTTTTGAGCCAGGCGTTCCGGACCGGCCTGGTTTTGCGCCCTTCCAACGTCACTGGCAAAAAATACCAGGAGGTGACCGACGCTTACATCGAGGCAGTGCACTCCGTGCTGACTGGAGAGAAGAATGCGCCGGAAGCTGCCGCAGCCCTGCAAGACGAGTTGGTTCATATAACCGGTTTCAAAACGGGACGGCCTCCGGCAGGCATCAACAGTGGAACCGCGAAGGGTAGTTCTGAATCTGTCCATTAGGCTCGCCTCAATCCGCTGGTTCAGGGTTTTTCGTGCGAACGGTGAGAGGCATGGGCGCGAGTTCGAGGCCAGCGATAGCTCGATAGGAACAACCGATGGGCCTTCACACCGCAACAGGATTGAACCGTTGGGTCAAGAGCGCTCAAGCGAAAACTCTTCATGCCGGTCGGCTCAACATCGGTCCCCGTCTGATACTCGGCTTCGTATTCATCACCCTTTCGATGTTAGCCGCCGATGCCGTTATCCTTTGGCAATTCCACTTGGTGCGCACGGAGGCGGAGCGCCTGAACGGTATCGACCGGAAACTGGTTGCTGTCCTACGCGTCCATACCAGTCTTTCGGCGTTTCACGATCGGCTGGAAGAACTCGCCGACTCCCAAGACGCGGGTCGACTCGTGACGGAAGGCGCACCCCTTCGCACCGCGGTCCTGGAGGACACCCGTCGCGCAATGAGCGCCCTCAGCCTCCTGCCTTTCGACCTGCAGCGAGATCCCACCATCCTGCCTACCCTCCATGCCGTTCAGAGCGCGCTGTCATGGCAACCTGAGGCCATCACCACACTCGCCACCTCCGGCGACTGGCGGGCTGTGCATCTGCGCCTGGCGAACCAAGTACGGCCACTGGAATCGCTGACCTCCGACCTCGTCGAAAAAGTCGACCACGAGGCCGGCGAACAGCAGGCCCAAACCGTGCGCAACATTAAGCGCGTGCAACGTCTGGTTTTTCTGGTTGTGCCGCTGACCGCCGTCTTCACCTTGCTGATTGCTGCTACCCTCGGCGTGGCCATTACCCGCAGCATCACGCAGCCGCTAGGGCGTTTGGTGGAGGGCTCAAAAGCGTTGGCCCGCGGCGAATTTCAACATGAAGTGTATGTTACCGGAAGAGACGAACTCGCTCACCTCGGGCGGGTGTTCAACGACACCGCCAGGCGCCTGCAACATCTCTACGCGACCCTACAGCAGAGCGAAGATCGCCTCCGCCTCGTCATTGACACGATTCCCGCGCATGTCTGGAGCACCCGGCCTGACGGCTCCGTTGATTTCGTAAATCGACGCTGGCTGGAAACTACGGGCCTGTCCATGGACGACGCACTGGGCTGGGATTGGGGCGCCGTAGTACATCCTGACGATCTCCCTAGGTACGTCGAAGATTGGCGCGCTGCCCTCGCCGCTGGAGAACCGGCCGAGAGCGAAGTGCGCCTGCGCCGGGCGGACGGGAATTATCACTGGTGGCTAACCCGCAACGTGCCCCTACGCGATGCCTTGGGAAATATTGTTAAGTGGTATGGAACCGCTATCGACATCGAGGAACGCAAGCGTGCCGAGGAAGCCCTGCGCGAGGCCCAGGCCAATCTGGCACGCGTCAGCCGGGTCACCACCATGGGAGAGCTCACAGCCTCTCTGGCGCACGAGATCAGGCAGCCCATTACCGCGGCGCTCACCAACGCCAATACCTGCTTGCGCTGGCTCGGACGCGACCAGCCCGACGTGCCAGAGGCACGCGAAGCAGCCGCGAGAATCATCAAAGACGTCACCCGTGCTACTGAAATCATCAGCCGCATCCGCTTGCTTTTCCAGAATGTTACTCCCCAACAGGAGTCGCTGGATGTGAATGAGGTCATTGAAGAGATGATTCCCTTGCTGCGCAGCGAGGCGAGCCGCTATTCGATTTCCATTGGCAGCGACCTCGCCAACGATCTTCCCAAAATCAGGGCCGATCATGTGCAATTGCAACAGGTCTTTATGAACCTCATGCTCAACGGTATCGAGGCCATGATCGACCGGCAACCCCCAGGTAAACTTAGCATCAAGTCCCAGAAAGCCGAGGACGGCCAAATACTGATCTCCGTCAGCGACACCGGCACAGGACTATCTCCGGAGCAAGCAGAGCAGATCTTCGATGTGTTCTTTACGACCAAGGCTAACGGCACCGGCATGGGATTGCCCATCAGCCGTTCCATCATCGAGTCACAAGGCGGCCGCTTGTGGGTTACCGAAAACTCCCCGCGCGGCGCAACCTTCTCGTTTACCCTACCCACAAAAGTCGACGCCAACGAATGATACGCCGCATCCAAACAAAGCCAAGCCGGTACCTCGAAGGAGCAACAATGCAAAAACGCAAACTAGGAAAGAACAACCTGGAGGTTTCAGCTCTCGGCTTGGGCTGCATGGGACTGAGTTTCGGCTTCGGGCCTCCCGTGGACAAGAAGGAAGGGATCTCGCTGATTCGAGCGGCCGTCGAACGCGGCGTCACCTTCTTCGACACCGCCGAAGTCTACGGCCCGTTCACCAACGAAGAACTCGTGGGTGAAGCCCTCGCTCCCTTCCGCGAGCAAGTGGTGATCGCCACCAAGTTCGGATTCAAAATTGATCCGAACACCGGCCAACAAGCCGGCCTGGACAGTCGGCCCCAGCACATCAAGGAAGTCGCCGAAGCCTCGCTAAAGCGCCTCAAGACGAACGTCATCGATTTGTTCTATCAGCACCGCGTTGACCCCAACGTGCCGATCGAAGACGTTGCCGGAGCGGTGAAAGAGCTGATTCAGCAAGGCAAGGTGAAGCACTTCGGACTTTCTGAGGCTGGAGTGCGGACCATCCGTCGAGCACACGCCGCCCACCCTGTCGCTGCGCTCCAAAGCGAATACTCGCTGTTCTGGAGAGAACCCGAACAGGAAATAATACCGACGCTCGAGGAACTCGGCATCGGCTTCGTTCCATTCAGCCCTCTCGGCAAGGGCTTCCTCACCGGAAAAATCAGCGAAGATACGCAGTTCGACAAAAACGATTTCCGCAACGTCGTCCCGCGCTTTACGCCAGAGAACCGCAAAGCCAATCAAGCCCTGGTCGATCTGCTTCGCAAAATCGCGGAACGCAAGAAGGCCACCCCCGCTCAGATAGCCCTCGCCTGGCTGCTAGCCCAGAAGCCCTGGATCGTTCCCATCCCCGGCACAACCAAGCTAGCCCGCCTCGAAGAAAACATCGGTGCAGTGAACATCCGCCTAACGCCCGACGACCTCCGTGAAATCGATACCGCCGCCTCAAACATTATAGTGCAAGGCGCCCGCTACCCCGAGCGCCTGCAGCAAATGATCGACCGCTAACCGCCACAGCCACGCCTCGCTCCCCATCACATGTAGCGGCCGCGGCGTCGTATCCGCGGGCGCCTTTGATTTCTGGCTTTTCTCTTCCTCTCTGCGCTTGTCATCCCGTCTCGCGCCTTTTGCGATGGTGTGAGGGATCTGCTTTTCGCCGTTACGTAGCGGCCATCTTCAGATGGGCGCTCCCGCCCTCGGGCGGGGACCGGCAGGGTGCCCCATCCTTGCGGGTTTGGTTCATGCAAGGGTGGGTCTTGGGTTTCTTGCACGCCCACCTCGGAACGATCGGCATCAAACTGGAGTCAAGCCATGAACAATACCGCCCCGGCAAATAAAGGAGCAAGTAAAGGAGATTGCGATGAGCACCAAGCCAGCAAGACCCGCACAGCAAAAACCAAATGACGCCCTAAAAGACCGCCTTTCCAAAGTAAACGAGATCACCATCACTGTGACCGGCAGAAAGTCAGGTCGCGCCATCTCCATCCCAGTCTGGTTCGTCCTGGAGGACAACAAGCTCTACCTCTTACCGGTGAGCGGTTCGGACACCCAGTGGTACAAGAATGTGCTCAAGAACCCGTCGATCCAAATCGATGCAGGCGGCGAAAAAGCCGAACTCAGAGTGGTCCCCGTCACAGACCCCAAACAGGTGCCCTCCATCGTAGAAAAATTCCGCGCCAAGTACGGCTCCAGCGACGTGAAAAAGTACTACTCGAAATTCGACGCAGCCGTCATCGCCGACCTCCAATAACCGCCCGCGCCCTATCTCGTGCACACAAAAGTTGTAGGGGCGTGCTTTAGCGCGTCCCGGTCCGAGCGAAGCGAGGAAGCACGTCCCGCATGGGACGGCGACGAACATAGCCCAGGACGAAGTCCTGGGTACGCAGCAAACAGGAATAGAGTCCCGGAGGGACGACTGAGCCTCGTAAGTTAACAATAACTCCCCCCTCCCCCGGGTTTTGCATAAGTGTTCATTCTGAAGGGACTTAAAGTCCTTTGTTTTGACACACTTTTGCAAGTGTTCATTCTAAAGGTAGATAGCGGAGCGGCGGGTGCTCTGGAAACTTTAGTCTGTCTAGCCAGCCCTTCGCGAGCTCTTGAGCCCATGGGAAATTCGGAGGTCGAGGAAAATACTAGGGGGCAACGCAGATGTTTTTGAAAACAAGCGAGTTGCGGAAAAAGCAATTCGTAAGTGTATGAAGACGCATGGGATGCAAATCGATTGGGTGGAGGGGGCAACTCATAAGTTCTTGAAAACAAACGGGAGCAAAAAACGGAGGGATTTCGCCGGGGACAACCGGTAAGAAGTGAAGCGCAATGCGGCAGGAAGACACGCAAATTTTGTGGGCGTGAGTGAAGGAAAGGAGTTAGCGGGACTGACGGGTATTTCATGGGATATTATACCATTTTGTTAGCTCCTGTCAAGAGATTTTTTTCGTCCCGTTTTGGGAAAGAAGATCGAACCCGCTCTTGAAAATCAAAAGGGTACGCCACCAGCCGTCGAAATCACCGACTAGTCGAAGCCTTCGGAAGAGCTGAGGCCTGATTAATCTCGATCTTCTCCCGACTAGGGGTTGCCTCTCAGAAGTTCCAGCTGTCTCACCAAGCATCGATTGTACGCAGCCGGACCGTTGTTGTACTTTTCGATTGAGCACGCCGCTTCGATGGACTGACGTTCGGGCCCACTTAGACTGGCCAGGTCAGGACGCTGCGGAGCGGCCCTGAGAAGGCTGAGCTGGCCTTGCAGGCACCGGTTATACGCAGCCGGGCCATTGTTGTACTTATCGACCGAACATGCTGCTTCGATGGACTGTTGTTCAGGCCCACTGAGACCGGAGAGATCGGGTCGCCGTGGAGCAGCACTGAGAAGGTTCAGGTGATTCTGGAGGCATCGGTTGTACGCCGCTGGGCCGTTGTTGTATTTGTCGATTGAACACGCCGCCTCGATGGACTGACGTTCGGGACCGGTTAAGTCAGCCAGGGCCCGAGTACGCGATGGAAGCGCTTCGGATCTAGCGGCGGACGTTGATCGCGTCGGTTCCTCATCGACGATGGGTTGGTGAGGTGCGACACCGGCAATACTTTCCGCAGGGACCATCGCAAAATTGGGAATGTATGTTGTACTTCCTTCGATTCGGTTGTACGAGAAAGTGGAAAGCGTAGCTGGGGAGCGGTACGCGCTTTGGTCTTTCGGGTTCCGTACCCAGCAAGAGCCGGTCCAGCTCACTCCTGGGCTCACCGCCCTCTGGAATTCGCAGCTGATGAGGTCTCCCGTTCTATTCTGATAGTTATCGGCTGTTTCGACGTATAGGGTTTCGCCCTTGGAGTGGGTCCGATAGAGTTGACCGTCTTTGAGATTCTTCCACGTTTTCGTGACGTAGTTTGCCGCAGTCTGGGGTTTCAGCTCCGCTTTCGTATCCTCGGCGGAGCTACTGTTTGATGCGCGTTCGCTGGTGCCTCTAATCGCCTCAAGAATCGGGTCGGTCTTGGATCGCGGACTAGTGGACGCTCGCTGGAGGGGTTTTGATGGAGTGTTGGCGCGGCTGGATGTTTGACCTCCGTCGATACAGGGTGATCCGTCAGATGTGCTGCAAGGGCTTATTGGGTGCGTAGGCGTCATAGCCCGTGTTGAAGCCAGGGGCGGCGATGCCGGTGGATTAGCAACGGAGGCCGTCGACTGCAGGCCCACATAAAAGAACACCAGCGCAAATATGAAAAGAAATATGCTTCCGCCAAGGTATGCCGAATCAGTCATTGGCCTACTGCCGTGCCTCCAGCAAAGAAGCCCGAACGCCATAGCTATGCAAGCCAGGCCAAGGCTCGCAGCCTGTTCGCTACCTGCTATTCCGATTAATAGCAGGACGCCGCCAAAGGCCAGTACCGCAAGACAGCTGGTTCCGAATTTGGTGTTTCTTGGTTGCCAAAAAGAATACCTCTTTGTTTGTTGTGACGGAGGCGCGGCTGGCGACGAAGACGGTTGAGGCGGCGGGGACGCCGCTGAGGGTGTTGGTTTTGGCGTGGTAGAGAACGTCTCCCCGCCGCGCATGTACGCGAGTTCGGAGTCGTATTTGTGGCGTTCGCTTGGATTGAGTAATACAGCCTTCGCCTCTGACAGATCCTTGAAAGCTTCGGCTGCGATCTTGCGGAGGTAGCTGTTTCCCGGCGGGACTTTGTCAGGGTGGACTTCTCTCGCTTTGCTCTTGAAGGCCGCTTCGATTTCTGAACTCGTGGCGTTCTCAGCGACGCCCAGAACTTCGTAGTAGGTCTGGGCCATGTTATTTACGGGAGGTTCCCAATAGCCTACTTGCGTCCGTGATGCCCTGCCGCAGATTCTTCGAAACCACCATGATTCCCAGATCAGGTCTCGACGCTAGCTGCGAAAGGAATTTGCTGTCAGCGTCGTCAGTTCCTATCGCGAGTATCTCTACTCCGGCAGCTTTAAGTTTTGCACCTAGGCCTAGGGTGGTCGCCGGATTATCAACAGCTCCGTCGGTGACTACGACGACAGTATCGCCCGTTCGCGGCTTGAGCGAGAGCGCTAGTTCAAGTCCCTCGTGCATCTCGGTTGAGCCAGTGACGGAATCCGCGAAGCAACCGCGGCGGACCTCGTCACCTTTTGTGGATGGACTGCAAGTGACGGAAGCTCCTGTTGCGAAGTTTATCGTCGCGATTCGATATCCCTTTTTCAGGGCGGACTGCGAGAAGTCCCAGGCGCCAGCTGAGGCGAACGCTGTTTTCTGGCCGGCCATGCTACCTGAGCGATCGATTACAAGTATCGCCGTAGCAGATGTGGTTGCCTCACGGCCGACCCGTTGACCGTTGACGGACAGGTGACCAGTTCTGTCGAGCCGGATAATGTTGCTCATGGGCTAGGATGCCTCTTGTAAGCAAATGTTTAGTTCTGCGGTAAGTATTACTGTAGCGAAATTGCCCATGGGTCGCCATGTGTTTATCGTTTGAAGGCCATAGAGATAAGATTGGAAAAAGAGGAACAAAGCCGGCCCGCTGCACTCCCGTGCGGTTTCGGCTGTGCGTTCGCCGTGCTATCGTGGGTCACTGATATGAGCTCAACACGACCAACACTCCACCGCGAGCGCCGCCGCTCGCGCGAAATCTTCGACCGCGCCGCCAAACTCCTTGTCGGCGGCGTCAACAGCCCGGTGCGCGCGTTCCGCTCCGTAGGCGGCGATCCGCTCATCATCGAGCGCGGAGAGGGCCAATTCCTGTACGACGCTGACGGCAACGAGCTCCTCGATTTCGTCTGCTCCTGGGGCGCGATCCTGCTGGGCCATGCGAATCCTGCCATCAGCGCCGCAATCGCCGACCAAGCCAAGCGCGGCACCAGCTTCGGCGTAACCACCGAACTCGAACTCGAACTCGCCACGCTGATTACCCGCGCCATTTCGTTCATCGAAAAAATCCGCTTCGTCTCCAGCGGCACCGAAGCCACCATGAGCGCGGTGCGGCTCGCCCGCGGCGTGACCAAGCGCGATTTCATCTTGAAATTTGAAGGCTGCTACCACGGACACGCCGACAGTTTTCTCTCGCAAGCCGGCTCCGGCCTCGCCACCCTCGGCATCGCGGAATGCCCCGGCGTTCCGCAAGCGCTCGCCGAATTGACGCTAAACGCCCCCTACAACAACCTCGATGTCGTGGAAAAAGTCTTCGCGCAGCACAAAAACAAAATCGCCGCCGTTATCGTCGAGCCCATTGCCGCCAACATGGGCCTCGTTCCGCCCGCTCCAAATTTCCTGTCCGGCTTGCGCGACATCACAAAAAAGAACGGCGCGCTGCTAATCATCGATGAAGTAATCACCGGATTTCGCCTGCACAACGGCGCCGCACAGCAACTTCTCAATGTCGAAGCCGACCTGACCACGCTGGGGAAAATAATCGGCGGCGGCCTTCCGTGCGCCGCGTACGGCGGCCGCGCCGAACTGATGAACAATGTGGCCCCGCTAGGGCCCGTCTATCAGGCGGGAACGCTGGCCGGAAATCCGCTAGCCATGAGCGCCGGCATAGCCGCGCTGAAGCAATTAACAGCGCCCGGCTTGTACGAGCGCATCAACAAAAACGCGGAGCGCCTCGTAGTCGGCCTCCGCAAAGCAATCGCCGAGACCCACGTCACCGCGCAAGTGAATTCGAGCCATTCCCTCGGCACAATCTTTTTCACCGGCCAGCCCGTCAGCGATTACACAGGAGCAAAACGCTCCGACACAAAGCGTTACGCCCGCTTCTTCCGCGAAATGCTAGACCGCGACATCTTCCTCGCCCCATCCCAATTCGAGGCCGCCTTCGTCTCCGCGGCCCACACAAAGGAAGACATAGATCGCACAATCGCCGCCGCGCTCGACACGTTAAAGGTTATCTCAGCCGAGCCTGCAGGCTCGGCCACTAATGCAGGAACAACCCAGTGAGCGCCATGATGACGCCAAGCAATCCCACAAATACTCCGCCGATCCAAAACGCCCGCCGTTTGGTCAGCAGCGTGATGGAACAAATCACGAGTCCCACTTCCAGCAGCGCTTCGCCGCCGTCAAAGCGATCCGCGCGCCGGCTAACCACGTCGCGCTCTTTCTCAAACTCTTTCGCCTTCTCGCTGATGTCTTCTTTGTCCGCTTCATACCGTTCCATTTCCTTCAAATATTTTTCGCGAACCGCCGCTGTCCGCTCCTTATCCGCTGGAGCCAATGCGCCAAGCAAATCCGCAATACCTTGCACCTCATGAAACCGAATATTCTTCGCCTGGTAGTAGGACCACTGATCAGTAGCCCGCGATTGCAGCAGCAACTCTTCCGTGTGAGCGCGATGCCCCAGCAAAGTCGCGCCAGCAACCAGCACGGCCAAAATCGAAATCGTCAGCGAAACCGGCAGCGTGTACCGATACTCTCGGTGTTCTTCATGGAGTTCCGGAAGTTCAAAGTCCTCACCCACCTTTTCAAAACCCTCACCCATCTCGTTGCATTCCCCTTTTCCGCACAGTGTGAACTGCAAAAGCTTTACTGTGACCCGCGAAAACTTTTACGCCGTCGCTGGCGGCTGCATCTTACGCAAACGCGCCAGTTCCTCCGACAGCGCGTCGAATTTCTTCAACAATTCCTGGTGCCGCACATCTTCCGTGTCCGGTTTCTTCGCAATGAACGTGAGCGTTCCACCGGGTTCCAAGATGCATTGCCGCACTTCCAAGAGCGTATCGAAGCCCTGTTTGCGCGCCGCAGCCGCGAGCTCTTCCTTCGTGATCAGTTCGCGTTTGAGTTTGTGTTCGTGGACTTTTCCGTCTTCGATCAAAACATCAGCGCTGCCTTCTACAAGCTGATCGATTTTGCGGTGATCGTATAGGAATCGGATCACGAGATAATTTACCGCGAGCAGAGAAGCCGCGCCGATGATTCCGCCGGTGACGCTGTTGTCGTTTCCGATGATGGCATTCTGTACGGTGTTGGAAAGCGTCAGGAGAACGATCAAGTCAAAGGGATTGAGCTGTGCGAGTTCGCGCTTGCCGGACAGGCGCAGGCCCACGATCAGAAAAATGTAGACAATAATCGGGCGGAGAATCTTCTCGGCAATTGGTACACCCGAGACAAACATGTTTGTCCATATCTCATGCATTACGCTCACACCTCCTGGCTAAGATTATCCCGTAATCTTTGGATGTCTGCGATGCCAGTCGGTGTGCAGTTGGTAGGTGCGCGCAGCTTGGATTACCGCAACATCGTCGCCGGCGCGAGCCATGAATTGCAGGCCCACAGGAAGATTCTTTTCGGTAAAGCCGCAGGGAACAGAAAGCGCGGGGAGCCCGCACAAATTACCGATGCCGCCTAGCGGATCTGCGTAAGAAAGACCCGTCTCGAGATTTAATTCCAGGGGCGTTGCGGTAACCGGCTGCGTTACGGCCACGAGCAAATCAAAAGAGTCGAACAATGCTTCCATTTTCTTCTGCAAGATTTCGCGGACGCGCTGCGCTTGCAAATAGTCGGCTCCGGAGTATTGCTCGTTAACGTAGCCGGCGATTTGCCCGAGTGGGTCGGCCAATTCGCTGACGCGCCCGGAGCGAATCAGCGACCGAAACGAGGAAGCGGATTCGACGGAGACGGTAATATTGCCAGCATCTTCAAAGGAACCTTCCGGCAGCGCTGCTTTTTTCACCGAAAAATATTTCTTTAGCAGTTTTTCCGCAGCGTCCGCGGCTTTGGTAACGCCAGATTCGGGTTTCTTCCACGCATTGGTTAGCCAGCCAATTTTCAGCGCGCGCGACTTTAATTCCAGAGACGCCGAATAAGTGAACGCCGCTTTGTCCAAGGGAAGCGTGCTGCGATCTCTAGGGTCGCGTCCCGCAATGGCGGCAAACACCTGGGCGCAGTCTTCCGCGGAGCGAGCCAGCGGCCCGATCTTGTCCATGCTCGGAGCAAGGGCCATCGCGCCGTAGCGGCTGACTCGGCCGTAAGTGGGGCGCAGTCCGCTGACGCCGCAAAATGCCGAGGGACAAAGAATCGAGCCCCAGGTTTCCGTGCCGATAGCGAAGGGCGCAAGCCCCGCGGCGACAATGGCTCCTGAACCGGAGGACGAGCCGCAGGTCCAACACTTTGTGTCCCAGGGGTTTTTTGCTTCGCCTTGCAGGGACGCGGAGGCAAAGCGATAGCCCATACCTCCGGCAAGTTCAATCATTGCTGCTTTGCCGAGCAACACGGCGCCAACGCGATTCAGGTGTTCGATCACCGTGGCGTCATAGTTGAAGACTTGGTTGGCATAGGGTTTCGCGCCCCAGGTGCATGGCACGCCTTTTACGGCGAGGAGATCTTTAGCGGCGTAGGGAATTCCGTGCAGCGGGCCGCGATAGTGTCCATTGCGAATTTCTTTTTCGGCGGCCGTGGCTTGGGCGAGCGCGATTTCGGGAGTCAGACGCGCGTAGGCGTTGTAGCGTGGTCCGAGTTTTTCGCTGCGGTCGAGGAAATATTGCGTCAGCTCCACGGGCGAAAGTTTTTTCGCTTCGATGCGCTTCGCCAGTTCTGTGACGGTGAGGAAAGCCAATTCTTCCGTGGGCATTGATTTCCTTAGGGTTTTTTCGCTGCGTCCGGCGTTTTTCCGACCCGTGTGTTTTCCAATGGATTCTTTTCGCGCTCGACCAGCGGCTTGAAGTACAGCGCGGGATTGTCGCCGTTCTCGAGCGCGTAGGCGCGCAAGCGATCTAGCGGCGGCTGCCCTAAAAAGCAAAGCCTGCGAATGTCTGCCTTTTGCGCGTCGGAGAAGCGGGTGCCGTATTGGGCGAAAATGGTTTGAATACGTGCCTCGGCCTCGGCGTGGCTTTCCGGAGAAAGCTTGGGCATGTCCGCTGGCTGCTGCTCAGGAGTAGTAATGTTGCTGGACGGATCGGAAAGGTGCCCGCGATGGTCCGCGGCCGCTACAGGTGCATGTTCATTCGGTTGTGGTGGCGTCGCAGTCAGTGCCGTTGCCGGGGCAACGGACGCCATAGCGGACGCGAGGGCTGCGCGTCGCGCGAATTCGCGGCGGGTGATTCCCCCTGTCTTGGCACCACTAGCTTTAGGCGTTTCGTCCATCAAGAGCTCCGTTTGTGGTCATGCGGTGAGGTGACGCGCCCAGCGCAGGCAAGCAGGAGGCTACTGAAAGCGGGGTGTAGCGTCAACAGCGCCGGAGGATGGGTGAAGGCAAAGAGGCAAGGGCGATTCCATTACTCACCCGCGTCCCGTGGTGCGGATGGCTATGAATACAAAGGGATTGCAAAAAGCACGCTTAGTAAGGTTTGCGCCATCAGTGGAACAGCGCAAAGAAAACGCGTCCGTTACGCCGCCTCCGCAGCTTTTGCTTTGGCTATGCCTTGGAATTCCAGGGGGAGGTGGGCATCTACTAGCGATGCGCCGCCGTCGACGTCGATCAATTGACCTGTGATCCAGGAGGCTTCTTCCGAGCAGATCAATGCGACTGCGTTGCCGATGTCCGCAGGTGTTCCCAATCGGCCCATCGGGGTCCAGCCACGCTCCTGCCATTCGCGCAGGCCTGTTTGGAAGGCTTCGGGGAGGCTATTGAAAACGCTGTCTTCGACCCAGCCAGGGCTGATGGTGTTGACGGTTATGCCTCGGCGGGCCAGCGCGACGGCGAAATAGCGCACCAGGACCTCCAAGGCTGCTTTCGCGGCACCCATCGCGACCCAGGGCTGCCAGCTCCCAAAGCGTCCGCCTGGCGCAAAGCTGATGGCGATGATTCTTCCGCCATTGGACATCATTGGAGCGGCCTCGCGCACTGCGACCAGGAATGCTTTGGCTTGCGAATCCATCGCGCTGTCCCATTTGTCGAAGGTGATGTCCAGTGGGGCTTGGTAGAAGGTAGAGGCTTCTGGGCGGGCATTGTTGATGAAAATGTCGAGCGAGCCGAACTCGGAACGGACTTGCTGGAAGAGGCGGAGCACTTCTTCGATCCGGCAAACGTCGGCCTGGACAAGAAATCCATTGGAGCCGAGCGCGCGGACTTTTTCCAGGGTCGTCTGCGCGGCCTCCTTGTTGCGGTAGTAATGAACGGCAACCTGCGCTCCGGCCGCTGCGAGCTTCAGGGCTATGCCTCGGCCAATGCCGCGAGAACCTCCGGTGATCAGGGCTTTCTTTCCTTGGAATGACATACATACCTCCTAATGCGACTACAGCGCAGGATGCTACCGCTGCAATTTGGGAGGGTCAAGGGCCTGCAATGGCGATCGCGCTCGCGAAAAGCCTCAGGTCCAAAATGCGGACCCATTCGCGGCTCAGGGTAAACCTGAGCTACAGGGTTTGCACAGTACGCTTGTGAATTAGTGAGCGGCTGATTTGATGGCAGCAGCGGCTGGGTCGGAGATTTGGAATTCCAATACTCCATGAGAACGCAGGTTCAAGCTTCCAGGGCTCAGCTGATGACGATTGGCGTCACTTGCAACAACACAATCGCCCACGCTTCGTCTGCCCAGGCCAGGACTATGCTCATGCGTAGGACTGATTTGCCGCGGTCAGCGGAGGCTGCGGCGAATTCCCAAAGAACCGAGGCTACGAAAGTGTGCGATGGGCCTGCGGTTGTATCTTCCAGGAGAAAGCTAGCATTTTTCTTTGCAAAGGGAGCGAGCAGCGTTTCCGCTCCTTTTTCGATCTCGGCGCGGCCGATCCAGCGCTTTCCAGAGGAATCGATGAATTGTCCTTTGTCGTGGAAGAAATCCGCGAATTGGCCGGAAGCTCCCTTTTTCAATGCGTCCAGGAAGGAAGTCAGGGTGGTTAAGGCTCCCGTTACGATCCGGGGACTGATAGTACCCGGAGCCGAGCCCTTTGCGATTTGTTCGCGAATCGCATTGGGTTTCGCGCCCCTGTTTATGAGCAGCTTGGCAGCAAGCGAGTCTTGGAGGCGCAGGATCCCAAGCAAAATGTGCTCCGTTCCAATGTGTCGATTGCCGAGTCTGTCTGCTTCTTCCCCGGCGAGAATTAGAATCTTTTTCGAGTCGGAGCTCAGAGGGACTTCGAGATTGGTGGAGAACGATTTACCTGGTTTTTTAATTTTCTCGACTTCTTCACGGATCTCGCCCTGCAACTGGATGTTGCCAACGAGTTGATGGATCAGCGGCGAGTCTTCCCGCAGAAGGCCGAAGAGGATGTGTTCAGTATTAATAGAGGGACTTCCATACTGACTGGCTTCATAGCGTGCGAAGAAAATGACGCGGCGGGCTTTTTCGGTATAACGCTCGAACATGATTCTGGAGTTTATGCCTGGGTTGGCAATGGAGCAACAGTGCTACCGCTATCAGCGTGGTGGGCAGCAGCGGAGCACGGATGCGGAGGAGTGATGAAAATGTCCACGGGTTCGAGCACAGAAGTGAGGTCCCTTCCGGGGTGGGTGGGCACGACATCTACGCCGTCCGTCGCTCTTGCCTCTTGGAAGCGGACATTTGAAAAAGATCGTCGTGCCCACTGTGATATTCCCGCCCGGATCGGCAAAAGTTCCGGGCCTTAGTTCGCCGTCGCTGTCCGTGGCCGGCGCAATCCTCATTTCACGGCAAGTGCTATCCAACACCCAATCGCCGCGAGAGTTGAGAGAAGCGACATAGAAAAGGGAACGAGTCCCCACATCCAAAGCGGTAGCTCAAAAAGTTTATCGGTAAATGGAAGCTCGAATACGAGAATGCAGGGGCGACCTCCGGTTGGCTTGGCCAAAGCAGTGTTTCCCAAAGACAAACAGAGTCAACGCTGAAATCGTTGTTAAGATTATGGCGAACCGGCGTAGACGATCATGCTGACAATTTTACCAGCCCTGAGCGTCCCTATGGCCTATCCGTTGCAGTTTTGGCAATCATCTATCCAGTGAAGCAGGGCATAAAGCATAAACCCGTCACCGAGCAAGCCAACCGCAAGTAATGTAATCACAATAGCCATCGTACCGTCCTAAACTTTAAGCAGGCACGACATCTCAAACGCCGTCTCGGTATTGGTAGCGGAAACGTTAGAGAGATTGTCGCGCCCACTTTGATAGATGCGCGGTGCGAGTCTGAAGAGTACGTTCAGTGCGGATTTTCTGAACTATCTTTGCATTTCTATACATGCAAAAAACTAATATAAACAAATCTACTAGGAAAATAATTCGCTCCGGCCTCGGTGAAGAAAGATTCGCGCCCGCCTGCTACGCTTTTTGTGAAGAAATCGGTACGAGCCTATCAGGGCTGTTGAGCATGTCGAGCGTCACACGTGCTGTTAATCGGGGCGACTGTAAGCTGGTAAAGAGGGTGCAGGGAAGAGGGTATTCATGTGCGTGGGCTAGTGAAAGCGACTAAGCTCGAATCCTGAGGCAATCCTTATGCGCATTCTCATCGTCTTTTTGCTTGTCACTGCCAGCTTGTCTATGGCGCCGAGGTCACAGCAAATGCACACTCGTTATGGAGAGCCGGACGTCGAGAGGTTTACCGCGGGAGACGACATTGGATTGACTGTGGAGTACGGTTCTGACGGCCTAGCTTGCCAAATAGTCTTAGAGCGGAAACAGCCGCTTCTTCACGGCCAACAAGAACCAAAGTATATGCGACCTGAAGTGGTCGATCAGATCATCGATGAGGTAGTTCCGTCCGAGAGTCGCGGGCGCAGTATTAACACCATATTGGAGTCGATGGGTTGCGCGGAAGGTCGCATAGAGGAGTACGAGAACGTTTGGATTGGCCGTCACAGGAACATGTGTTTGCCATTGAAGCCAGAACGAGAGAGCACGGCGGGTGTAGTATTCAAACGACATGAGTGCCCCATCAGCGCTTACGATCAATTTCACAATTGAGGTGCTCGGCCGTTCCGAAGTGACTACTTTGAGGCGATTTGCTTGGACTGGTTGCGGGGTGCGCTGGCTTGCAAGACGTGAACGAGATGGCGGCCCGTTCTGGGAATGGCGACTTTGTTGTCCAGCAGGATTGTTTTTGCTTTGATTTTGCGGTGGTAGATGCGCTCGTTGGCTTTGTTGTCTGGACGCAGGGTAGAACCTTCCAGGGAAATGCCGGCGAATAGTCCGCGGGAACGGGAATAGCTGAGGATCTCGGCGCGCATCCAGAGATCGGTGTCCGCGGAGGCGTCGCGGCCTTTGGGACCCGCAGCGGCGGATGCGTCTCCACCGAGCTTAATCTTGCTGCTGAGGATGGAAGAGACGCCTCTCTGGTTCATGACCAGAAGAATCAAATCGGTGGCTTCGCCGCCAATTTGCATTCCGAGGCTATCGCCTTCGAGGGCGTACATTGCGGGAGCACCCCAAGGTCCATTGAATTCCTTGCCCGTGCGGCAAACCATCGCGCCGCGGCCGTAGTCCTTGCCCATTCCGAAAGCCAGCTTCAATACGGAGGGGAATACGATGACGCACTCGGCCTTGGCCAAAACCTGCTGGGGCAGATTGTCCGGGATGTTTAATATTTCCTGCATGACCACGCCGCAGTTTTCGAGGCGCTTTTGTTCTTTGGTTGCGGCGTAAACCGTGGCCGCGGCAAGAAGAAGACACACTGCAACTGCAAAATATCGCTTCATCGCTGGCTCCATAGCACAACGCTTGTGCAGAAGTTGAGCTTGGTCCGAAATCTCTGACCGGACGAACTACCCGTGGACACGACGGAGAAAGAGGTATGCGTTGATTAGTCTGGCCAACACAACAATTTTTCTGCAGGTCAAGCTTAGACGCTGCCAGGGCCCGTGTCTGTTCCGTTGTGTACAGCTTTGCGGGTTTGTTTGCGCAGGGATTTCGTGATTTTGTGGCTACTGATCTGGAAGTTTGTCTTCGAGTTCGCTGGCCAGCTTATGGACGTCGGTGGTTTTGCTAAATCCCTGAACCTGCAGGGCTGCAGATTTCACGTCGACCCCAGCGTGTTGGCATAGCTTTTCCAGCATCTGGAGCATCATGGTGAGCTCCTGTTCGGCGAGCATACCCACCTGAAGATCGAGATGAGAGCGCCGCTCCGCCTGGCGAGCCATGCGATTCTGGCTGATCAGCACAAAGATGGTTAGGAAAACGCTTTCGGAGGAGACAAGAAGCGCGAGAATACCGAAGGGAAAAGGGTCGAAAGGTTTCACGTTGGGAATCAGGCCAAGATTCACCGTGCTCCAGACGGTGACCAAGATTACGTGGAACAGCAGGAATTTTATGCTGCCGATGAATTTTACGATGGCATCGCTCTGGCGCTCGGTAGGTGTCCGGCGGTTTAGAGCTTCTTCTTCCAATTTGGCAATGGCGGCGATATTGAATTGCGTAGGATTATGCGAACTTTGGTCAGACGGCGTTTGCTTCATGCATGGAACTCCATATGATCCAGTATCGACGTTCACGCAAGCGATTCACAAGCGACTGATGTGCGACTAGATCGGAGCCCGCTGCAGAAAGCGGGCGCTACAATTTACCTAGCGCGGAGTGACGGCGCTACTTTGTGTTGGAGCTTCAATGTCCGCCGGATAGACGATGATCTCGACGGTGCCCCAACTGGAATCAGGGTTTAGGTTTTTTCCTTTGCCGAGTCCGAGGGTCTTGAGTTGCGCATCATCAAAGGAGAAGTTGGCGACGAGGTACTCTCGCACCACCATGGCGCGCGCCTGGGTCAGGACCAAGTCCTTCTGCGTGTCTCCCGCCGAGGCCGTTGAAACGACGACAACAGCAACGCCGAACTCCGTGTCGGCCAAAAACTGTCCGGCAGCGCGCAATGATTTCTGGTTCCTTGGCTTGGCGGTATCTACGTTGTCGAAGAGCTGCTTGGATTCGAAAGTGAATGTTTTCAGAGGCGGCGCCTGGGGGAGCTCCATGATTTCGTTTTTCGCTAGCTCGGAAGAGTTTTCGTAGCCGCGCTTCTTAAAATACCCGCGCAAGAGGACGTTCTGCTTCATCGCTTCCATGTTCTCCTGGAAGGCGGCAACACCCGCTTGTGCGTGATTGACGGTGTCACGCAAGCCGGCGGTGGTCTGATCCATCTGGGTGTAAATCTTTTTATCGTTGACCAGGGCTCCTATGGTTCCCTGACCCTGATTGATCTTGCCGCTGATGGAACTAAGATTTGCCGTGGCCACGGTAACGTTTTCCAGGGCTTGCTGGCTGGTGTCCAGAATGCCGTCGGCCTTCTTGATGAGGTCGGTAATGACGAGCGGGGGTTGGCTGGCGATGGTGTCGTCGTCTTTAACATTGAGGGCCTGGGCGGATCCAAAGGAGATGGAGACATACTCATTCCCCAGGAGGCCCTCGGTCTCGATGGCGGCCACGGAGTCTTGCTTGATGATGTCGTGCGTGGAGCGCTGGAGATCCATCAGCACGGTAATTTTACCGGCCGGCTTGTTGGGCAGCTCGATACCGCGCACGGTGCCGCTGTGCACGCCACCTACGCGGACTTCCGCGCCTGCATCGAGGCCTACCACCGTAGCGAACTGCGCCTTCAATCGATAGGTGGAGGTGAAGAGGTACTGCTTGCTGCCGATGACGAAGATTCCCGCCGCCAGAATCGCGAGCGTTGCAATGATAAAGGCCCCGAGCCTCGCCGCCCTTGACATATTCGCTCCCTATGAATCTCGCTTTAAAAAGTCCGAGACAAATTCGTCCGTGCTTTTCGCCAGATCGTCGAAGCCGCCTTCGATCAGCACATTTCCGTCGTGCAACAGCGCTATGCGATCGGCGATGGTCTTTGCGCTATGCAAGTCATGCGTGACCACGATGGACGCCATGTCGTGTTCCTCTTGCAACTTGAGGATCAACTCATCGATCTCACCGGACGTGATGGGATCGAGGCCGGCGGTGGGTTCATCGAGCAAGAGGATGGCGGGCTCAAGAGCTAACGCGCGGGCAAGACCTACGCGCTTCTGCATGCCACCGGAAATATCGGCGGGCATTTTCTCGAGATCGGCTTCCATGTCCACCGCGGCGAGGAGTTCTTTGACGCGATCTCGCTGCTCGGAATCCGTCATTTTTGTGTGACGCTTCAGGGGGAAGGCAACGTTCTGCTCTACGGTGAGGGAGTCGTAGAGCGCCGCGTGCTGGAATAAAAAGCCCATCTTCTTTCTGATCTCATTCAGGGCATCGAGATCGAGACGGGTGATTTCCTGTCCGTGGATGCGAATTGAGCCGGAGTCCGGCGTTTGCAGGCCGATGATCAGCTTGAGAAGTACGCTCTTGCCGGTACCGCTGCGCCCGAGCACGGCCAAAGTTTCGCCACTGCCCACTTTCAGAGCAATGCCATTCAGGACGATCTGGCTGCCGAACGACTTGTGTAAGCCTCGCACTGTAATCGCGGGCGCGTCACTTGCGGCGAAACTTTCGATCGAAGCTTCTCGGGTCTGTTCGACTACGGGCAAGACTTCCTGTTCAGGCAGCATCATGAAAAGAACACCAGGATCACTTTCACCAAAATGACGTCGGCCAAAATAACGAAGAGGGAAGAAAGGACGACGGAACTGGTCGCCGAAAGCCCCACACCGGCGGTACCGCCCTGCGTTCGCATTCCCTGGAAGCACGCGATCATCCCAATGATTAGACCGAAGACGGAAGTCCTGAAAGTGGGCGCCAGAAAGTCGTTGAAGCTGGTGCCGGCCAAGCCTTGATGGATGAATTTGTGAAAGGAAATCGGCTCGACCAACGTATTCGCTATCCAACCAACCATCACGCCGCTGAAATCGGCGGCCAGGGTCAACAGCGGAAGCATGAGGATGCAAGCCACAATGCGGGTGAAGGCCAAAAATTTGTAAGGATTGACGCCGGAAGCCTCGATGGCATCGATCTGCTCGGTTACCTTCATCGCGCCGAGTTCCGCGCCGATGCCGGCGCCTACGCGGCCGCTGACCACCAGGCCGGTCACAACGGGGCCGGTTTCATGGATGATCGAGAACACGATGGCTGCGGGAAGCATGGACTTGGCCCCGAATTGAACCAAGCTGCTTCTGGTCTCTAAAGCGAGAACGGCGCCAATGGCGGCGCCCGCTAAGGCCACCAACGGAAACGAGCGGGAGCCGATTTCGTCGAGCTGACGAATCAGCTCGCGACCTTCAAAGGGGCGTCGCACCGCTGACCGCAGCACTTGCCACGCAAAAAAACCGAGATCCCCAAACCACTCTAGGAAGCGGTTGGTGAGACTCCAGACGGAAGTGATAGTAGAGCGCATGAGTGTCGTACGCGGCCGTGCGGTCTGGACGATCCGGCGACGAGAAATCTAATGCGCAATCCTGCCGGGAACTTCCATGTTGAGATCGAGGATGGCTGCAGCAACAGGCCTAAGGGACCAAGATCCTTAGGTTTAGAGATACCACGGCTAGAACTGAGTGTCTGTTCTAAATGGTACACAAACGGCCCTGGCGTCTTAGCGTTCAGGGAAGGCGGTTTTGGGCGTCATTCGCGCGATGGCGGTGGTGCGTGTGCTGTATGACACAGAAATTATCGGGCGCCGGGCGCACAGTAGTGGCTGCTGTTGCAAGGGGTGGAGAACATGACACGCGCTAGCCCGAAGTGTAATTCCGGCGGCCGAGTCTGGTTTCGACTGGACTGCGCCGGGCGTACGAGCGGAATTGCCGCTGTGGCACTATTTCTTTTTCTGTGTCCGACACTTGTCCGGCCGCAGGCTCCAGTTCCAGGCACGCAGAGCGGAACTGTGCCTGATGAGCAGACGCAGCAATCGGGAAGTACGGGAGACTCCACAACGCCGGTGGACGGGGCTACCCAGGCTAGCCCGCAGGCGGCGGTGGCTACTCCGGCGGCGGACATTGTCCCAATCGAGCGGAAGCCGGACGGTTCCGAAGGGCAGCAGACCAAGCGCATGTTTTGGATCATTCCCAATTTCGCGGCGGTCAGCGCCGACACAGAGCTTCCACCGCTAACCACTCGAGAAAAATATTCGCTGGCATTACAGGATAGCGTGGATTACTCGTCGTTCGTGTGGTCCGGAATGCTGGCCGGGCAAAGCATGGCTTTGCGTTCGTACCCGGAGTTCCACAACGGGATGGCTGGATATAGCCGCTATTATTGGCGGGCGTTCGCGGATCAAGCGTCTGGATCTTTCTTCACGGAAGCGTTTGTCCCGGCGCTGACGCACGAAGACCCAAGGTACTACACCATGGGCCATGGAGGTTTTTTTCGCCGCGTAGGGTACGCGTTATCGCGTATCGCCGTTACCAAGACTGATTCCGGAGGTAGGGGTTTTAACTATTCGGAGGTCGTGGGGAATGCGTTAGAGGCGGGCTTGTCGAACCTCTATTACCCACCGGAGGAGCGTAGCTTGCACAATACGGCGATCAACTATCTGTCACAGCTAGAAGCAGCCAGCATTAATAACATCGTCCGAGAGTTCTGGCCGGATATCCGCCGTAAGCTGCTGCGACAGAAGTAGTCGTGTGTGTGTCCGAGCGCTATGCCAGTCCTAAATTCAAATTTTGGAAAGGAAGCCAACAAGATGAATCCAAGTACCGAAAACAAGATTGCAGGGAAAATTCACGAAGTGAAAGGCTCGATTAAGGAGAAAGTCGGTCAGCTGACCAACGATCCCGACTTGGAAGGCGAAGGTATAGGAGAAAGCGTCGCCGGGAAGGTCCAGAAGAAAATCGGCCAGTTGGAGAAGGTCTTCGAAAAACCGTAAGCGGAAACTGCTTCGAACGAGCGAGCTCCAGAGCTAGCTCATTGAAATTACTTCGCATGGATCATTTTTCGGCGAAAGGAAGAAACATGAAGAAGCTCAGATTGTCAGTAACGATGCTCGCGGTGCTCGCTGTCGGGATGCTGGCGGGTTGCGCGAGGATCGCTGCATCGCCCGATGTTTCCGGCACGATTCGGAAATCGCTCGAGCAAGCGGGATTTAAAGATGTTTCGGTGAGTCAGGACCGCGAGAAGGGCATCGTTACACTCGGGGGAGAAGTGAGGAGCGAGTGGGACAAGTCGCAAGCGGAAGCGCTTGCAAAATCGCACGCGGGCGCGCAGGTGGTCGCGGATCAGATCGCCGTGATTCCCAAGGGCGCGGAGAAAGAAGCGAAGGCGGTGAATTCCGATTTGGATGAAGGCATCGAGAAGAATCTGGACGCCGAGCTGATCCTGAACAGGATGCATGGGAACGTTAGATTCGAAGTGAAGGGCGCGGTAGTCACACTGACGGGCGACGTAAACTCGCAGTACAAGCGCGAACATGCCGAGCAGGTGGCTACGAGAGTGCCGAACGTGAAACAGGTCGTGAATGATCTGCAGGTGAAGAATCAGAAAGCAAGCTCTTCGCACTAAGAGCTTCGGAGTCGGGCGCAGCGACACTGCGTCGGCTGACTAGGGAAGGAGATGCCATGTCATTTGGCCTTTACTCAATTGGGTTTGCGATTGTGATTGGCGGGCTGATTTATGCCGCGTTCCTGGTGCACATGCCTGCGCACTGGATTGGAGTGTGCGCGGCGGTGCTTTTAGGAATCGGGATTCTTACGGGTGTAAAGGCGACTCGTCAGAAAGATCCGGTGGGATGACGCTGCTGTCGAAGTTGACTCTAGCGGGAGAAATATCCGGTCTTGGAGCGGACGGTTAGACCGGGACGCTTGGGGCGAATGACTACTTTTCGGAAGGCGTTGTCCTTGGCCCTGTTCGCCGGGTAGTACCCAAGCTCGTAGGAAGTGCGCAGCTCTTCAGCGATTTGGCGAAAGTACGTGTGGGGCTCGGTTGTTTCAGCGTCAATGTGGGCGCCGCCGGTTTCTTTGGCGATGCGGTCCATTACGCGGATGCCGTATTGATTGCGTGCAGTTAGTTTGCCGTGGGCTTTTTCCGTGTAACGGATGGTGTAGACGAGGACGTTGGCGAGCTGGGCGGATTCGATGGCGGTCATCATGTCGTGCGAGCTGGAATTGTCTTCGCCATCGCTGAACATGAGAAGGGCGCGGCGACCGTTTTCCTGGGCGAGCTTCTCGGTAACTGGGTAGAAGATCGAATCGTAGAACGCGGTGCCGAGATCGCGTTCCTCGCGCGGGCCAAGCTCGGGAAACTTACCGGAGCTTTTCTCGTAACGTCTCCAGGCTTCCATGATGTCGGCGCCAGATGGCGAATAGTCGCTGACCAGGCGGATGTGATTGCCGAAACCGACGAGGAAGACGCGGTCTTTTGGGCCGAGCACGTCTTTCAAGAAGACTTCGAGGTCGTGCTGATGCTTTTTGGAAAAGTGCTCCTGGCTGCCGCTGGCGTCAACGATTAGGCCGAGAATAAGGGGGACGTCGACGCTGCGGGCGAAGTAGGCGATTTTTTGCGGGACGGTGTCTTCGACGAGGTCGAAGTCGTCCTTGGTGAGGTTGTCGACCAGGCCGCCGTTGGCGTCGCGGACGGAGAAGGAAACGCTGACGAGGTTTACGTCGACGCGGATGGATTCTTGGGCTCCGGCGAAAATACTGATGACGACGCTTATCGTTGCAGCGAGCAATACAGGGCCGCGCATCATGCACCTCGACAACAATCGTCTACCGCCACCATTCTCTAAAACGATCCGATCAGAGGTTTTGTTCCGTGAGGGAGAGCGTAAGTCGATGCTGCAAGGAATAACTCTTTCGTGTAGCGTTCCAGTTCAGCAGAATTGATAATCTTGCCATCGGCAGGCACTAATGGAAACGCTGGATCAATGGCTCTGGTCCTTGGTGAAGCGCTCCGCCCGCGGCCAGGGTTCTGTCCAAAATGGGGCGGAAATCCTTTTCCGCCTTTGTTGGCAGATGAAGACGATCATGTTGTTCATCCTTGCTGGATGCGGATTCCTACTTTGGGCCGTCATCACGCAAGGTGGACGGGTAGTAGAAGATCCTCGGTACGTTGTCGCAATTCCGTTTTTAGTTCTTCTGCCGCTCCCTGTAGCGATCATTCTGCTGTTGCCGGGTCGAATTGTTATCGACTCCACGGGCATTCGCCAGCGGCGATGGTGGCAACGTGAGAACTTTATTCCATGGAACGATGTTTCGTCGGTTATCCGCAACAGAGACGACGACTCGACGATTGTTTATGGCAAGTTCGAATCACCTATTACGTTTTCGCCATACTTAGTTGATCAACTGCTATTCGATCGTGAAGTGAAGGCCCGTACTCTCACGGACGAAATTCGCGATGACCTGTGAACGGAATTTTGTGTCATTGCTGCGAGAACAAGAACCGGGGCGGCGCAAAAAAAGGACGACTCCGCACGGACTAGCGGGCGGCGGATTTGGCGGCTGGTGCTGCTAGGTCGGAGATTAGGAATTCCATTACGGCGTGGGGATCTTCGGCGCCGCCTTTTAGGCGGCTGTCGGCGGCTTGCAGGGATTGTAGGCCTTGCAGGAGGCGGACTTTGGGAATTTTGCGAGCGCTCTGCAGGGCTAGTTCGGCTTGTTCGGGGCGCATGGCCAGGGCGCGGGCGGCTTGGTAGCCGTTGGAGATGCCTTTTAGTTCGCTGGCCTCGATTAGCTTGCGGTACATCCAGGTGATGGCGCCGAGCATTTGCAGGGGTTCTTCGCCTTCGCGGAGGAGGCAGTCGAGAAACTCGAGGGCGCGCTTGCCTTGGCGGGTGGCTAGCATGTCGGCTAGTTCCCAGACCGTGGTGGTTTTCTCGGAGATTACCAACGCGATGACATCCTGTCGGCGGATTAATTTTCTTTTCGCGACGTAGGTTGCTAGCTTGTCGATTTCGGTTTTGAGGCGCATCAGGTCGGCGGCGACGAACTCGGCTAAATCTTCGGCAGCGCCTTTTTCGAACTCCACACCTTGCTCTTTAGCCATGGCGCGCGCGAGCGGGACGGCGGCGGCTTGGCGGGCATCGAGGTCTTCGCCTAGGCCGACGTCGACTACGAGAGTTTTGTCGGTGAGGAGCTTGGCTAATTTCATGCGCTGATCGAGCGCGGTGGCTTCCAGGACTAGCACGGTGAATGGGGCGGGATTGTCGAGGTAGGCTTCGAGTTGTTCGACGGCGGCGTCGCGATTTTCCTCGCCGAGCTTTTCGATTTTTTCGACGTCGTGGAGCAAGACGACTTGGCGCGGGGCGAGCATGGGGAGAGTTTGCGCTTGCTCGAGAGCGTCTTGCGTTTCGTTGCGATCGGCGGAATAGCGGGAGACGGCCCAGGGGCGCGCGGCTTCGGGGACGAAGGTGTCGATGAGTTGGGTGCGGCTGGCGTCGCGCAGGAAGGGTTCGTCGCCGAGTAGGAGGAGGGCGGGGATGGGTTTGCCTTTGGTTAGGCGGGCGAGGAGTTCTTCGTGGGAGACGCGGGGCATGCGAAAGGAGAGTTTACTTGGTTTGGAATGCAAGGGAAAGAACGGTGGAGAAAGAGGATCGGTCAAGGTCAAAAGTTTTCGGTTACGGAGGCTACCAGGCGCTGGGCGAAGTCTTTGGCTAGGCGATCCAGGGCGGGATCTTGTTCCTCGAAGAAGCTTTTTACGTCGGTGGAGATTTCGTATTCATTGCGGAAGACGAATTTATCGGTGTGGTAGAGGACTTTCTGCGTGTCTGTTTGCGTCAAGGTGACTTCGCAGCGGACGGTGACGAGCATGGTGGTTGCGGCGCCGCTCCGGGTGTTGAAGAGAAGCGGGACGGCTTCGAGCGTCAGAACTTTACCGCGCAGGACGGCGTCGGCGCTGCTGGGCTCGGAGGTGATTTTGTATGGCGTCACGGCGAGAAATTCGTGCACGGTGGCGGAGGTGAGTTTTTGCTCAATGCGGTAGCTGGTGGTTGCGTTCTGCATGGCGGGCACGGCAATGACGTGAATACTTTTCGGCAGGGCGTCGCTGCGGCCGGCGACGTGATAGCCGCACCCGAATGACAAGGAAGTTGCGGCAAGTGTGAGTATCAGGCTTTTCCTCATGCGGCGAGTTTCTCCGCGAGCTTGATCGCGGTGGCCGCGGGCAAGCGAATATTATCGGCTGCGCCCCACAACCACCAAGTGCCGGGTTGTGCGGGATCGTCTTCAGGAAGAGCCAAGTGGACCGTGGGATCACCCGCGGCGACGACATTGCCTAGCGGCGACGACTCCACGATTTCGAGCGAAAAGCCGCTCTTGCGGAGGACTTCGACGAGAGCTTCGCGAGTTTGGCCGCGCTTTAGTTCGGAGTTAGCTACGAAGGTGTAGCCGTAAAAGACGGGAGCGTGCAGGACTTGAATTGACGGCACGATTTTGGCGGAGGCTGAGGATTGTGTCGACGCGGCGGACGCTTCGCGTCGAATGCGTTCGCGAATGGCTTGGAGATTCTCTCGGCTTGCGCCGCCGTAATGGTCTAGCAGGTTGAAGGCGACTTGCGTGTCAAAGATCGGCTGGCCGATGGATTGAAAGGAGAGGATCTGGGAGGTCTGAGCTTCGAGCTCTTCGATGCCTGCGCGACCGGCTTCGGAAACGGGGCGAAAGAAAACGATCGCCAAGCGGCACAGAGCCACGCGGCCGAGAGCGTCGAGAAGTTTGCCGGCGACGAGGCCGGGGGCGGAAGGAATCGCGTACAGAGTTTCGCCTGGCTGCGAGCCTGCAGCGAGGCCGTCGAGAGCGAACCAGACGCGCGCGCCGTCAACGCCGAGGGCGGCGCTGGAGAGATCGATTACGAAGGCGCCAGAATCGCGCGCGGCGGGAAGATTGCGTGCGGTGAATGCCGCGGATCCGGCGAAGAAGATGAGCTTGGCGCGGGAGAAGGTGCCTTCCTCGACGGGTTGGATTACGGCAGGCTCGCCACCTGCTTCGGTCAACGTGCCCACGGCGGTTTCTTCATCGACCAGGGAGAGGTCCCAACTGGCGAAGCGGCTTTCTTCGAGCAAGGACTTAAGTTCGGCGCCGAGGAGCGAAGATGCGCCGGCGATTACGATGCGTTGGGATTCCCGAGGAGTGGGCATGAATCACGCGGTACGCGAAGAGGCGACGCGGTGGCGGAGGACGCGAACAAGTTGCAAGACGACGCCCGCGACGACGTAACCGGACGCGAAGAGGGTTAAGACGACTTCGGAATATTTCCAGACTACGGCGACGAAGAGGCAGAGAAGAACGATGGCGAGAGAAGGTTGACGCCGGGTCCAGGGAACGTCTTTGAAGCTGTAGTAGCGAACAGTGCTGGTCATGAGAGCTCCGAGGACCGCGGGGATGAGGAGCCAGGCCATGGCCCAGCGCTCGTCGTGTATGGGAGTTTTTAAGCCGTGCACGAAGGCTGCGATCACGCCTGCGGCGGCGGGAGTTGGAAGGCCGGCGAAATATTTTGAGCCGCCCGGGGCCATGCCCTGCACGTTGAAGCGCGCAAGTCGCCACGCGCAACAGATTAAGAATGCGAGGCAGCAAATCCAGCCGAATTGGCTGATTTGCTCGACGGCGAGCGTGTCTTGCCCGGGAAGGCTGCGTACGCCCCAGGCGTAAGCCATGAGAGCAGGGGCTACGCCGAAGCTGACTACGTCGGCGAGGGAGTCGAACTGCACGCCGAATTCGGAAGTGGTGCCGGTCATGCGAGCGACGCGGCCGTCGAGGGAGTCGAAGAGGATGGCGAAGCCGATGGCTTTCGCGGCGCGGTCGAACTGGTCGAAACCGCCGGTAAGCGAGGCGACGCAGGCATAGTAGCCGCAGAGCAGATTGGCCACCGTGAACATACTGGGAAGCAGGAAAATGCCGCGGCGGAGTTTTGTGCTCCGCAGGCGGCGTTCCTTGAAGAGAATTTCTTGCTGCTCGAATTCAGCCATGCTATGTCCGCTTCTCAGCAGGCGATAGATTTTCTTCCGAGGAAACTTGTTTTTGCGTGTTGCGCGGTTGCGCCGATTTCGCGCGCGGCGGCCAGTACGCAACGATGCTGGAGCCACCTGCTACGTGATCACCGATTTTGATGAGCAGCTCCGAATCGCGCGGGAGCCAGAGGTCGGCGCGCGAGCCGAAGCGTACGAGGCCGATGCGTTCGCCGCGAGCTACGCGGTCGCCGGGCTTTTTCCAGCAGACTACGCGCCGGGCGATTAATCCGGCAATTTGCTTGAAGATGACTTCGCCGGCGTCGGTGGCGAGCGTGATTACGTTTTGCTCGTTGTCGGTGGAGGCGCACTCGCGCATGGCGGCGGAAAATTTTCCGGGGAAATAGTTCATTTTAGTGATGATGCCAGCGGCGGGGGAGCGATTGACGTGCACGTTCCAGATGGCGAGGAAGATGCTGATGCGCTTGCCGGGCCGGCCGGCGTTTTCTTCGTCGGTGACGACCACGACGCGGCCGTCAGCGGGGGAAACGATGGCACCGGCGTCAGCGGGGATGACGCGTTCGGGATCGCGAAAGAAGTAAAAGATGAAGGCGGTGAGGCAGAGAAGGATTACACCGGCAACCGTCCAGCGGAGGAACAGCGCGGCTGCGCCAAGCGCGAGAGGGGGCAGCCCGAAGTAGTAGCCTTCTTTGACCATGCTAGGTTGACGATACCACAGGGATGCCGCTCACGTGCCGCCGCCGATCATCTGGTGCTCTCTAAAGTTAAAAGGGAAGTTGGTCGACCTCAGGGCTGAACGATGGATAAACCAGGCACACGATTGAAGTGCCGGAGATTGGCTGTATGTACGCTGTAGCCGAGTTCGAGCGCTGTGACACCGATCAATAAATCGGCAAGAGGAATTCGCACTCCCCGGATCTGGTTTTCACCATAGAGCTGGCCTGTGCGAAGTGCTATGGATATGGTAATGGGATAGATGGGCATGGCGACAGCAGCTCTTGTATGAATTTCTGACGGTGTGATCTTCGGTCTGGAGTGTCGGCCCGAGCCGCGCCGTGTGCCAACTCAATCAGGGTCACAACGGAAATCCCGACGTCCACTTCACCCAAATGCTTCGACATCGAGGTTAAGACTTGCCGGGCGTTCTTGCCCTGGCGTTCTGCTGTAATCAACACGCTGGAATCGAGAATCAATCCCATGCAAGCGGGTTAAGTGGTTCACGATGGGAGTCGACTGCCAATTCGACATCCTTGGCGAAGTCTGGATCGATCGTTGCCGAAGAGTCCTCGGGGAGCAGAGCAACGCATTCAGAGATGGTACGTCGGACTGGTTCCACCGGATGAAGAATGGCAACAGGGCGTTTGTCTCGTTCGATCACAATTTCCGTGCCAGCTCGCACGCGCGCCAGGAGCGCTGCGAGATCAGTCGCCACCGCCTCCGATTCAGAGATGTGGAGGACGTGCTTTGCCATGAAGCAAGTATACACCTACGATTAACAACGTCCGGCGGTTCGCTGCTTCGCTTACACCCATAGTGATCGGCCTCGCTGCACGAAGCCTTCTGAGGCCTGCAGCGCTATTGGGAGTGAGCGCGGGCGCGATGGATACGGGACGCGATACGCTCCATCTCGTCTTTACAGTACAGCTTCATTTTCTTTAGCTTGATTTCTTCTAACAGGTCTTCTGAATTGAGGTAGGGAGTTGCGGAGAGTTTTTGCAGTTCTGCTTCGTACCTCGAGTGTTGCTCGGCCAGACGCTGATACTCGGCGTCTGTTTCCAGGAGTATGTCCCGAGGGTACCGTTGCGCTGTTGCCATTGGCCCTCCTTGCGCGAATTGTGGTGTGACTACTTCATGAACGCACGTTAACACAACGAGCGGCGGAATCAAGGGGGAAGGTCTGGTAATTTCGTTCTAGTCCGACTGGGCTGTGAGTTTTTTCTGCATGCACAAAGCGTGTTCGGTTGGGTCACGGTAGTCCGACTTACGTAGCCCGGCGGGTACGAAACCGTGTCGTTCGTAAAGAGCGCGGGCCGGCAGGTTGGATTCGCGGAGTTCCAGGAAGACGCGCATTACGGCGGAGCGGCGGAAATTATCGAGGGCGGCGAGCAGGAGTGCGGACGCGACACCTTTGCGGCGGAAATTTGGGTGGACGGCGATGTTGAGGATTTCGGCCTCGTCAGCGATTTGGCGGGCCGCCACGAAGCCGACGAGATGCGCGCTAGTTTCGCACACGAGGAGAACGCCACCAGGCGAGGCGGCTAGCTTAGCGTAGCTTTCGGATGGCCACTGGGCGGCTTCTGCAGAGTCGCGCAGAATTTCGGTGATGGATATGGCGTCGGATGGACGGAAAGCGCGTATTCGCAATGCCACGGAGGCGATCGCCTTTTCATCACTGGCCATGGTGGGACGGGCCCTTCCAGAAGAGTTCCGCGTCGGAGCGGCGGACATAATTGGCGTCCAGCGAAAGGGCGTCGGTAAGGCGGTCCTGCTGGGCGAGCCGGTAGCCGATCTGGCCGATGCGCGGGGCGAGCAGCGAGGGAATCCCTTGGACGGCTTCGAGTTGGCCGGGGCGGGAAGCCAATTCTGGCGTTTGGGTTAGGCAGTCGGGGTCGGTGGAAACCCAATCAATCTTCTCTGAGCCGGCGTTGGCGGTGCACCAGTCGACAAACTTGTCGGGGGCTATCACCATTTCGTCGCCCAGACGCTCGAGCGCGGTGGCCTGGCGGCGGTACAGCGCGGCGAACACCTGGCTTCGGCGAGCGTCAATGAACGTAGCCACGTAGGGAGCGGAGCCGGTGCTCTCGGCGGCTACGGCTTCGAGGCGGGAGACTGCGGCGATCCGCCTGCCGTAGACCTCAGCCCAAGCCTTGACGGTGGTTAGCCCCACCCGTACGCCGGTGAAGGAGCCGGGGCCTGCGGCGACGGCGTAGAGCTCTATTTCACCAAGTGTTAAGGCCGCGGGCGTTAGAACGCGGGTGATAGCGGGGAGAAGCCAGGAGGAGTAGTCCTCAGGAACGGTGTGAGCTTCGGCCTGAAGCAGGACATCGTCGCGCAGAAGCGCGACACCGCCGCGGGCGTTGCAAGTGTCGAGGGCTAAGATGAACACGCAGAGGATTTTAGCGCAGATTCTCGCGTGTGTTCGCGCCCTAATTGCGTTCCTTAGGTATGTTGATCAGTTACTCGTACTTCCTTGTGAAGCTGCGATCGAGAGGATTTCTACAGGGGAGCGGGAGGGCGGCTGTCACGAAGAGCAATTATGGTGCCAAAACGGTATGTGGGAATCCCTAAGCTCCTGATTCCAGAGGATATACCTTGACTCATGGAGCACAAAGGCTTACAGTAATCGGTGTATGCCTAGGGGGGCAACCGAAGCTATGGATTACAAAATCGGCGATAAGGTTGTATATCCGAACCACGGAGTGGGCTTAGTCGAGCAAATCAGCTACGGAGTTTTGAACGGACGCACGGAACGGTACTACATGATTCGCATTGTTTCCAGCGGTTTGCGAGTGATGGTGCCGCAGTCAAACGCAGACTCAGTTGGACTGCGAGCTGTAATTCGTTCTAACGACGCGACTAAGGTGCTGGGCTTCCTGGAAAAGGGTAAGCTGAATTCGCACCACGATTGGAAGCACCGCTTCAAAGAAAATTCCGAGCGTATGCGCACGGGTTCTCTCCTGGAAGTCGCCGTAGTCCTCAAGAGTTTGGTTTCCCTCAGCAGGAGCAAGCCGCTTTCCTTCCGCGAAAAGAAAATGTTGGAGCGCGCCAAGTATTTGCTAGTCAGTGAGATGGCAACCGCGCGCAACACCACGTCGGAATCGGCGGAAGGTTTGGTAGTGAAATCGCTGGCGAAGGCGAAATTGCAGTTTCCATTGATGACGGAAAAATTTGAATAGATTTTAACTTGGGACTTTTGTGGCGGGTCGCTTATGGGCGACCCGCCTTTTTGTTTTTTGAGCGGAAGAAAAATAAGGAGTTAACGCAAGGTTACAGCGAACGCAGCGCAGAGGTCACGGTGCGAGCGGCGGCGTAAGTGTCAGCCCGGCGTCACGTAGAGTTTTGGCTACTGCCGCCGCAATTTGAGGGGCGCCTGGAGTGTCGCCGTGGATGCAGATGGTTTGGGCAGTGACTGTGACTTGGCTTCCGTCGCAGGCTGTTACAGTACCTTGCTGCGCGATGCTCAAGGCTTGGCGGCTTGCTTTTGCTGGGTCGTGGATTAGGGCGTCCTCATGTTTTCGTGAGCGTAGGGTTCCGTCGGATTCGTAGCGGCGGTCAGCGAACGCTTCGGCGGCGACGGAGAAGCCAGCATCACGAAAAACATTGAGCATGGGCGAACCGGCTAAGCCCACGAGTGCGACATCACGGCGCCATCGAGTGACGCCATCAGCAATCGCTTGAGCAAGCTGGCGATTGTGGACCGCTTGATTGTAAAGCGCGCCGTGAGGCTTAACGTGCGTGAGCTGGACTCCGCAGTGAGCGGCAATTTCGGCTAGGGTACGAACTTGTTGGTAAATGGAATCGGATATCGCTTGCGCCGAAAGATTCATTTCGAGGCGGCCGAAATTTGCGCGATCGGGATAACCTGGATGCGCACCGATGGCCAGTTTCCAGCGAAGGGCTTGCTCAATTGTCGTCGTCATGGTTTGCGCGTCGCCCGCGTGGCCGCCGCAGGCGACGTTGATTGACGTGAACGAGGGCATCAAGGCTTCTTGAGTGCCATCGGCGATGGCCTTGGGCAGTTCGCCCATATCGCAATTCAGGTCGATGCGTTTCATTGCGAAAGCAGATCCTCCGACGCCAGCAGCTTTTCCTGTTCGCACAGAAGAGTGCGCGCGGTTTCCCAGTCGACCTGTTCGAAACGGATCTCGTCGCGGGGACGAAGTTGTCCCAGGCTATGCAGGTCGGCGGAAATTACGTTGGCAATTTTCGCATAGCCGCCGGTGGTCTGCTGTTCCACGAACAAGATAATCGGCAAGCCTCCCGCTGTGATCTGGACGGCGCCGATGGAGACACCTTCCGTGATCATCTCGCCGCCGGATTCGCGTGCAATGGGCTGGCCTTCGAGTCGAAGACCCATGCGATTTGAATCTTCCGCGACACGATACGTGCCCGCGTAGAACGTTCGAAGTGATGATTCTGGAAACCAGTCGCTCTGCGGGCCTGGGGTCACGCGGAACACTTTTCGAGGCGACAGTTGCTCCGAGGCTCGCGCGGCTACTGTTGTCTTTCGAAATGGCGCGATTTCAGGTCCGATGTGCAACACATCGCCTTTGCGCAACGCTCTGCCTTCGTAACCTCCGAGCCCGCTTAGCAGGTGTGTAGAGGCGCTGCCTAAGAACGGCTTCACAATGATTCCGCCCTGCACGCACAAATAACAGCGTGCGCCCGAACGCGTGGAACCGAGACGAAGTGTTTGACCCGGCCTGATGTCAACTGCAATCCATGGATCAAGGGGCATGCCCTCGAGGGTTGCGCCGAAATCCGAACCGGTTAAGGCAATGACGGCACCTTGCGGAAACAAGAACGTGCCGCCGAGCAGCGTCATCTCCAGAGCGGCGGCGCCCTGCGGATTGCCGACCAATCGATTTCCAAGCCGGAGGGAAATCGGATCGGCTGCGCCCGACGGCGAGACGCCGAGGGGACCGAATCCTTCTCGACCCAGATCCTGCACCGTGGTTAGGAGGCCACGAGCGTGCACCTGAATCTCACTCACGCGCGCTCCAGTGCCGCGAATTGCTCCGGAGAGATCGGCGTAAACCAGACGCGATCTCCGATGGACAAGAGACTCAATTCGTTGCGGTCTGGCCGAAAGATCGAGACGGGAGTGCGACCGAGCAATCTCCAGCCGCCCGGCGTCGCAACAGGGTACACACCGGTTTGATTGCCGGCGATTCCCACGCTGCCGGCCGGCACGATGCGCCGTGGCGTTGCGAGGCGCGGGGTCACTAGAGCTTCCGGCAGTCCGCCGAGATATGCGAATCCGGGGACGAATCCCAGGAAGTACACGGGGTAGGTGCTCGAGGAATGCAGCGCGATGACCTGCTCGGGTCGCATTCCGTGTATCGCGCTCACGTCATCTAAGTCTGGACCGTACTCGCCGCCATAACATACTGGAATTTCCACCTCGCGGGCCGCCGGCAGGACCACACTTTCGAGCCGTTCAATATAGGTCTGGAGGATCTTTTCCAATTGATTGTGTTGCCACCGCATTGCATCGAACTTGACCAGCACGGAGCAATACGCGGGATGCAGGTTGCGCACGCCTGCAATAGGCTCCATCTCGAGCAGGCTCAGCAATTTTCGAACGCGGTCATGAGCTTCAAGCGTGATTTGGTGACCGAAGTAAATTAAAAGCGATTGATCGCTCGCGCGCTGGAATCGCGTGGCATCGGCTGCAGATTTGAGCATGCTGGAAAATTATACTGCCGGATGATAATCGTGGGTGAGGCTGCAGATATTCTGCAGCAAGCGCGACTTGAATGTTCGTTGGCTTTGGGCCGAACTCCCGCTTGACGCCCCGCCGAAATCGAGACCACAATCCGCGTCCGGGAGGAATAGCCGTGAAATACACACTACCAGTGTTGCTAATGGCCTTGGCGGTTGGGGCATTCGCAGGAGCTCAGAAAAATCAGGCGAGGCAGGGAAGTGACACGGCGACGCGCGCGCTCATAGACCTTGAGAATAAATGGGTGGAAGCTCTCATAAAGTCTGACACCACGACTCTGGACTCCATCTTCGCTGACACGTATGTGGACACCGATGAACACAGCCATAGAAGCAACAAAGAAGACGTGTTTTCCATTTTGAAATCGGGCGATCTGAAGCTGGACTCAATAAAACTTTCCGACATGCAGGTACATCTTTACGGCGATGCCGCGGTTGTGATCGGCAGTTCGGAGCAAGCAGGAACCTTTTTGGGAGGGCCGCTCGCTGCCAAAATAATTTTTACGGATACGTTCGTTAGGCAGAACGGTAAGTGGAGAGCGGTTGCGTCGCATCGTTCTGTGGCCGCCGCATGAGGCCACACCCGGCTCTTCAACCCTGATCCAGCTATTTTTATTGTCTGAAGGAAAGCGGAAATTCCAGCATTTGATTCTCGATCGGAATACGCAGCATCAATTGCTGCGGATTTTTGCCACGCTCGAACCAAACGGCGCCGGAAGCTTTGCCGCCCACCTCGATGGCGCCGGATTTCAAAGCCAACGCGCGGATTTGCTGCGCGGTGTTGACAAGAGTTTGTTTGCCTTGCCTGCGCACGGCGTCGTCTTCCGCGGATTGATGCTGGATCAAATAATTGGGTGCCGAAACCGTCGGGACAGCGGAAGTTCTGTAGTCAACATTAGTGGCATTGACCACTGCCGACGAAGATTGCGAGGGCACCTTTGCAGGGCCGGCCGTGGTTTCAGTCCCGAGCACCTGATGGGTTACGTTCTTCGCCAACTCTTCGGGATCCTGATAGAAGAGCGGCCTGCCGTGCGCGCCAATTTCGTCCAATATGAATTCCAATGGGTCGATGCTAATGGACGCGGCGCTCTCATTTGCGATCGCGACATTAGCGCGCAACTTCCATCCCGAATCGTGTAGGGAGACTTGCACGGTAACTCCGTTCACCGTGAGCGACTCAACCAGCCTGCCGTCGTTCATGAATTGATCGCAGCCTGGCGCGCCTTCCTCCCAGCGCGATACACCGTTTGCGAGCGTTGCGGACTTCGCACCCTGTGGCCGCTTCGGTGCTGGAATTTTCTTGAGGTACATCGCCGCAACATAGCCGGTTTGGCCGTCGCCATTCTTGATTCTTACGGTATAGCCTTCGCTATTGTCGAGCACGCTGACTTCTTCACCGCATTTCAGAGTGGCCACAACTTGCAGAGGCATGGATTGCTCGGCATCCGAGGTCAAGGGCACATTCTGGACACCCGGGCAGTTGATCTTCCACCAAGGAGCCGCGACAGACGTGTCGGACTGCGCCGGGTTCTGGGCGCGTGAAGCTGGAAGCAGCAGCAATGCAACGGTGGCCGGCAACGCAATTTTCGACAATGTTGATGTCCGCACTGAATCCCCCTCCGGGTCTCAGGTGAGAAACCTCTAATCGGGCTATATCCTGAATCGTGGGGCTGTCCATGGCTCGCGTCCATAGAACGCAGGTACAGGTGTGAGTGGTTTGTTGTACAGCCGTCCGCCAGCGCTGCAGCCGGAACGCTTGAGAGACAAGCGAGTTTCTTATACGCTCGACGCGCGGAGAATTTAATGACCATGACTTCGAGAATAATCGGGGTGACCGCAGTTGCATTTGTTCTTGCGAGCGGGATTGCGAGCGCGCAGGTTGCGGGAAGCGCGCAGAGCGGTGCGGCAAACGGTTCATCCGCGGATTGCGCGGATTTGCCTGTGCTGACGGAAAGGCTCACGAGAGCCGACAAAATTTTGCACGATTGGCCGAACCTCGCGCGGTACGCGGAAGCCAATGCGGCCCTGGTGGCACCCGCTAAATTCGAGCTACGCGTCGTGTTTATGGGCGATTCGATTACCGATGCGTGGGTCAGCCCAGAGTACGGCGGATTTTTCCCGGGGAAACAGTACGTCGACCGCGGGATCAGCGGGCAAACAACACCTCAGATGCTGATCCGCTTTCGTCCCGACGTGATTGCGCTGCAGCCAAAGGCAGTGGTGATATTGGCGGGCACGAACGACATTGCGGGAAATACAGGGCCGATGACGCTCGGGCAAATCGAAGCGAACTTGGCATCGATGGCGGAACTCGCAAAGGCTAATAAGATCCGCGTGGTGCTGGCGTCGGTGCTGCCAGTGAGCAATTACGGGCACGACCGGCAGGGCAATGCGCTGGATATGCGTACTAACCGGCCACCGGAGAAAATTCTGGAGCTGAATGCGTGGATAAAAAAATACGCGGCGGCGAACGGACACACGTATCTGGACTATTTTTCAGCCATGGTGGATGACCAGGGTCTGCTGCAGCGGGATCTTAGCGAGGACGGACTCCATCCCAACGCCAAAGGATACGCGGTGATGTCCCCGCTTGCAGAGCAGGTAATACGCGTCGCGCTCAAGAAGAAACGGTAAACTGAACATTCAAAAACCGTGTCTTTGTTCACCGGGGTATAGCTTGACCGTATGACACGGCTAGGTTAGGGTGTAATTAGTTTCTCCGAGAGTTGGCTGTGCCAGGTTGCACGCAAGAAAGCGGCTAACGGACAGCAGGAGGAATCCACCATCGGCCACCCAGTCTCTTTAGAACCAAAACCCTCCAATTGGATGCGACGTACCGTTCACATCTCCGGAAAAATAGAACCTTTATTTGGCACATTGGATGAAAATGTGCGGCTGCTCGAGGACGTGCTGCAGGTGCGCACGCATCTGAACGACACCCGATTGACCATCGAAGGCAAGCAGGACAGCGTCGATCAGGCCGTCAAAATCATTGAGGAGTATAACCATCTGACTCGGCACGGGCGCGAGCTCTCGAGCGCGGAAGTGAAGTCGCTGATGCGTGTGGCCACCGAGGAGCCGCACGAATCGCCGCGTGGAATGTTTGAGCACGGACGCGTTCGTTCGTTTGGCAAGAAGGTGGTTACGCCGAAAAACGCGAGCCAGCGGCGCTATATGGAGGAAATCGAAAAGCACGACATGATGTTTGCCGTTGGCCCCGGCGGTACCGGGAAGACGTACATTGCTGTGGCGATGGCGGTGAGTGCATTGCTGACCAAGCAAGTGAATCGCATCATTTTAGCGCGGCCGGCAGTGGAGGCAGGCGAGCGGCTGGGCTTTCTGCCGGGCACGCTGCAGCAAAAGATTGATCCCTACATGCGGCCTTTATACGACGCGCTGTACGACATGCTCGATGCGGACAAGCTCGATCGTTTTCTGGAGAAAGGCATCATTGAAGTGGCGCCGCTGGCTTTTATGCGCGGACGTACGCTGAACGACTCGTTCGTGATTCTAGACGAAGCACAGAATACGACGAGCGAACAGATGAAAATGTTTTTGACACGGCTGGGCTTCAACTCCAAGGCCGTGGTCACAGGCGACGTTACGCAGATTGACTTGCCGGCCGGGAAGAAGTCGGGACTAGTGGAGGCCCTGGAAGTCTGCGGAAGGATCGAGGGCATCGGCGTAGCGCAGTTCAGCGAAAAGGACGTTGTGCGGCACAATTTGGTGCAGCAGATTATCCGCGCCTACGAAGAGTACGATGGCTCGCAACCGCAACGTAGCACCGGAGGAAACGGAAGGGCCGAGCCGCGCGCCGAATCTGGCAAAGAGCAGACCAAAGAATCCCTGCGAGGATGATCCTAAACCGCCAGCGGGCTGTGCGCGTGGCACAGCGGCCACTGGGGCAATTTCTGGCTCGCGTGCAGCGGGAACTGGGGATTACAGGGGCGGACGTCACCATTTGTCTCGTTAGCGATGCGGAGATCGCGCGGATGAATCAGGTGTTTCGCAAGAAGAAAGGGCCCACCGACGTCCTTTCGTTCTCGGCGATCGAGCGTAGCAAGCCTGCATCTTTGCCGGGGAAGCGCGCGCCACAGATAAGACAAACGAGGCGGAGCGCGCGAACTCGATCTTTTCTGGGCGACGTCGCGATCTCGCCTTCCACCGCGCGCCGCAACGCCAAAAAACTTGGCCGCACGTTTCCGAGCGAACTCCAAATTCTGACGCTCCACGGCGTGTTGCACCTGTTGGGTTACGACCACGAGACGGACCGCGGGGAGATGGATCGCGTCGAACAGCGATTGCGGCGAAAGCTGGGACTCACGTGAAGTATTTCTTCTGGGCCTATACGACCGCAACGGTGCTGCTGGCGCTGGGCCTTCCGGTATTTTCCTACCTCACCCTGATTTATCGCGAGCTTGGGCGCATGACCACCGGGCGCATCCATGAACACCTGGAAGTCTTCGAAGCGGAAATTGAGCCGAAGCTAAAGATTAACCGGCGCAGCGGCGGGCGCACGTTTCGCATCCTCGGGCACTTCTGGCTGGCGTTTCTGGTCTTAGAGACGACGCGCGGCGTCGTGTACTTCGTTCCGGGCACGTGGGAATCGTTTCTTGAATTCATTGTTTTCCTAACACTTGAAGTCGTTATCTTGATGCATTTCTTACCGGACATGTTGTTGTATCGCACGACCGGGCGGTGGCTGCTTCCGCTATTGCCGCTGATTCGCGCGGCGATGTGGCTGGTTTGGCCGGTGCGGGTTTTCCTAGAAGGCGCAGAGTCGCTCGCGAGAATTTCCGAATATGAGGAGGAGCGCACGGAAGAGCAGCGCACCGAAGAAGGCATCGAAGCTTTGGTCGAGGCCGCGGAGGAAGAAGGAATCATCGAGCCGGAGCAAGGCGACTTGATCGAGCAAGTGGTGGAATTCAGCGATAAGCGCGTACGCGAAGTAATGACCCCGCGGCCGGACATCGTGGCGATTGCCGCGGACGCCACGCTGGAAGAATTGCACGCGAAAGTCGTGGGCACACGTTTCGCGCGCCTGCCCGTTTACGAGAAATCGCTGGACGATATCTTCGGAGTGGCTTTTGCGCAGGATCTATTGCACATCGCGGACCAGGATTTGCCGCGGCGCAAGGTGCGCGAGTTGGCGCATCCGGTGATGTTCATTCCGGAGACGAAGCCGGGGTCGGAGCTCTTGAGGGAGATGCGGC
>Ga0073928_10001168_pt1 | contig 52331 bp, 56 predicted proteins | sample PaiPotPPA55metaG_FD_76969 | JGI IMG/M metagenome (GOLD analysis project Ga0073928, IMG submission 76969) | Iron sulfur acid spring bacterial and archeal communities from Banff, Canada, to study Microbial Dark Matter (Phase II) - Paint Pots PPA... ... | reverse complement strand
CGGCATGTTGCCGTGGTTTCTGTTTTCAACGATCCTGGGTGAAGCAGCCAACAGTCTGATCTCCAACAGCAGTTTGGTCGGCAAGGTTTATTTCCCACGTATCATCATCCCAATTTCCTCGGCATTGGTTGCAGTCGTGGATTTCGCCATCAACCTCATCCTGATGGCTGGGATGATGATCTGGTATGGCTATTTACCGGATTGGCACATCGTCTTCATGCCGCTGTTGCTGCTGTTGGGCTTGGCCGTCAGTTTGGGTCCGGGACTCCTGCTGACGGCGCTGAACGTAAAGTACCGTGACTTTCGCTACCTCATCCCGTTCATCTTGCAATTCGGGCTCTATCTGTCGCCGGTGGGTTTCTCCAGCACCGTCGTACCCTCCGCTTGGCGGTTCTGGTACAGCCTCAATCCGATGGTCGGCGTCATTGATGGTTTCCGGTGGTCAGTTTTGGGCGGCGAGAGCCAAATCTATATGCCCGGTTTTTTGGTGAGCCTCGGGGTGACTGGGTTCTTTCTGTGGTTGGGCCTCGCCTATTTTCGTCGAACCGAGAAATCATTCGCGGACTTGATCTGATGACCGACGACGTGATTATCCGGGCCGAGAACCTCGGCAAGAAATACATCATCGGCCATGGGAACAACCGTAATACCCATGTCTTCGGCTACACCGCTCTGCGCGAAGTAATGACCAACCAGGCACTCGGCATCGCTCGGTCCGCTAAACAATTACTGCGAGGCGAACGACCGATCCAAAGGCACTCCACGGAAGAATTCTGGGCGCTCAAGAACCTTGATTTCGAAGTGCGGCGAGGAGAAGTGCTCGGCGTTATCGGCCGTAATGGTGGGGGGAAGAGTACATTGCTCAAAGTGTTGTCACGGATTACTGAGCCCAGCGAAGGGCGAGTCACCGTCAAGGGCCGCGTCGCGAGCCTCCTTGAAGTGGGTACTGGGTTTCATCCAGAGCTGACAGGGCGGGAAAACATTTTCCTTAACGGCGCGGTGCTCGGCATGCCCAAGGTCGAAGTGCGGCGCAAATTCGACGAGATTGTCGATTTCGCCGGGGTGGAAAGATTTCTTGATACACCGATTAAACGGTATTCCAGTGGCATGTATGTGCGGCTCGCGTTTTCTGTGGCAGCACATCTGGAGCAGGATATTCTTGCCGTAGACGAAGTGCTTGCGGTAGGCGACATCGAATTTCAGAAGAAATGTCTTGGGAAGATGTCGGATGTCGCCCATAGCGGTCGCACGGTTTTGTTCGTCAGTCACAATATGGGATCAATTGCGGCGCTGTGTCAGAGTGCGATCCATCTGCGTGCTGGAGGAATCGTTGCCTCTGGTCCCGTCAGGAAGGTGATCGAATCATATCTTGCTTCGCCGATAGCTTCCACACAGGCAAGCTTCCAGCCCGAATCTGGCCGGCCATCGATCACAGGCGTGCGGCTTGATGAGGAGGCGCTTCGACAGGGGGATTTGATCGTAGCTGTAGATTTCATTTCACCATTTTCCTTGCGGCCGCCGATCGTCGGCGTCGTTGTTTCCAATCAATCTGGAACACCGGTTTGGGGTACAAACGGAAGGTTTCATCCGTGGGGACGTACAGATTTTGCCGTAGCCAAAGGGACCGTCCTTTGTGAGGCAAAGAGACTTCCGCTTGCGCCATCCTCCTATCGGTTGTCAGTCTGGCTCTCGGACTGGCATCAGGATTATCAGGAAAGAGCAGACATTCTAACATTTAATTTTCGAGTCGACGCGAAAGTTGCCCAGCGCCCATCACATCAAGCGATTGGCAATCTCGATTGGACGCCAATCTGGCGAATGGCCAAAGACCCGAGCGCGGATGCAGACATAAGTTCGGCCATGGGGTCCGAGATTTGACCGGCTGATTATTAAATGGATCGGATTGAAATCGCGCAGGCGGCGTTGAATGCGAAGAACGGGGGTAATTACCTCGAAATTGGCGTCTGTACCGGAACTAGCTTTATACCTCTGCAGGCAACGAGGAAGTGGGGCGTTGATCCCGCGCATTCTCTCAGCTGGAAACGCATCGCGAAGTACAATCTGCTCGACTTATTAAACGTCAAGCGCGAAAAGATTTTTAGAAAGACCAGTGATGACTTTTTCAAGACCCACAGTCGCATGCTTAAAAGGCACGGTATAGACGTGAGCTTTATCGACGGTCTCCACACTTATGAGCAGGCGCTGCGGGACGTGATCAATTGTCTCAAATATCTCAAACCAAAGGGCCTCGTTTTGATGCACGACTGCAATCCGACAGACGAAATCGCAGCTTTCCCCGCGGCAGGTATCGAAGAAGTCGCAGCTATGAAAATTCCTGGGTGGTCCGGCGGATGGAACGGCGACGTATGGAAAGCGATTGTGCATCTTCGGTCATTGCGGGACGACCTCAATGTATTCGTCCTAGATTGTGACAATGGCATCGGCGTCGTCAGCCGCGAGCGGGCTTCAGAGAGGCTAGCCTACTCAGAGCAGCAAATCCGAAAAATGGATTATACGTTTTTGGAAAGCAATCGGAAGCACCTTCTGGGCTTACGCTCGCCCGAGTCCTTTTTTGGGTTTTTGAAGGGTCAGAGCTAATGATCAGCCAGACGAGCGTCTCGTTCGTCCCGCCCAGCAGTGAATTTCTTAAGAACGCTTTGTTTGAAGGACGTCGGGAAGGCAGCGGTGCGCACAGCCCAAATGCGCATTGGTTGGATTGTTATGTAGCTCTACGCGAGAAAGCGAAAGCTCACAACATAATAATGAACACAGCCGACCTAATACCGCCTGAGCAGGCGGACATCGTTGTCTATATGCTTCAGCCAACACCCAAAGAAATAATAGAGTTCAAACGGCAAAATCCTCGTAAAAAAGCGCTAGTGATTCTTTTGGAAACTTCCCTCGGAGCGGCTTACGCGTTCGATCCCCGGAACCACGAGAGCTTCGACGCGGTGCTGACTTACAAATTGAGATTAGTTGACCACAAAAAGTACTTTCCAATGCGTCCGCGGGCGTATGAGCGCTCCAGAATCAGGGTAGGAAAGCCATTTGCGGAACGACGCGTCGGCTGTCTTGTCGGCGTTAATAGAAAATTTCGCTACCGCAGTGGTATAATGGTCGGAAGGGCGGGATGGCATTTTTCTTTATCGCATCGTCTGGACTACGTGTTCTGTCCGGGAGAACTCCTTACCTATCGGTCCAGGGTCGGAAGGCTGTGCACTCAGTATAGTCCTGGAATCTTCGACATCTATGGGGAGGGATGGGAGATCTACCCAGAAACTCGAAATCGTTGTCTTGGAATACCCAAAGTGAGCACGATCGAGTATATTGGTGGGTACCGCTATTATTTTGCGTTTGAAAATCATCGCGACGAAGAAAGCCTAATATCGGAGCGCATTTGGGATTCGCTCTGGGGGGATGCGGTTCCAGTTTATTATGGCAATCCGAATCTCTCTAAGTATGTTCCGAAAGAATGTTTTATTGATGCCACTGATTTCGCTTCGCCTTCTGAGATGCTCGCCTGGTTGACACAAGCATCAGAGCGCGAATGGTCGAAGTATCACGATGCCGGACGCGCCTTCCTGTACAGTCGGGCCATTGAGCCATGCTTGCCTGAGGCGCGGGGTAACGACCTCCTCGAGCCATTTCTCATGCTTTCGAGAACAATTCACGAAGAGCGCTGCCAGTCGTCAACATGAAGATCATACCAACGTCGATCCCAGACGTATTAATTATCGAACCAAGTGTATTCACCGACGATCGTGGCTTCTTTTTTGAGAGCTGGAACGCTAAGAAGTTCGCTCAGCACGCGGGATTCGGCGTAGAATTTGTCCAGGACAATAATTCACGGTCGCGTAGCGGCGTGCTGCGGGGTCTTCATTATCAAATTAAGCAGCCTCAAGGGAAGTTGGTCCGCGTCGGTCGCGGGCGGGTCGTGGATGTAGCAGTCGACATTCGCAAATCATCACCGAACTTCGGTCAATGGGTAGCCACCGAGTTGAGCGAAGAGAATCATCGGCACGTGTGGATTCCTGTGGGTTTCGCACACGGATATTATGTGCTCTCGGAGAGCGCTGACTTTCTATACAAAACTACCGATTATTACGCGCCGGAGCACGAAAGAACTATTATCTGGAATGATCCGGCGGTAGCAATTGATTGGCCACCAGGCATCAAGCCCGTACTTTCGATGAAGGATCGCCACGGAAAGTTGCTCAGTGATGCGGAGCTTTTTCCGTGAAGCTGCTGGTTACCGGAGTGCGCGGGCAAGTAGGATGGGAACTGAGCCGCAGTCTAATGCCACTTGGAGAAGTACTTTCGCTCGACCGCGATGCTTGCGACCTCTCACATCTGGAACGTTTGCCGGATCTCATTCGTTCATCAAAACCTGATATCATTGTCAATGCCGCAGCCTACACGGGCGTCGACATGGCCGAGCGGGAAGAAAAGCTTGCGACAATCGTTAACGGTACCGCGGTCGGTGTGCTAGGGGAAGAAGCTCGCCGGGCGAGCGCACTCTTGATTCATTTCTCGACGGACTATGTGTTTGACGGCAGCAAAAGCGATCCGTACACCGAGGAGGACGTACCGCATCCTGTCAACGCTTATGGGCGCAGCAAACTAGCGGGGGAGATCGCACTGCACCAGGCTGATTGCGATTACATCGTGCTACGCACTAGTTGGATCTTTGCTGCGCGCAGGCGCAACTTCCTGCGCACGATCCTTCAGCTCGCGCAAAAACATCAGGAGTTGCGAATTGTTGACGATCAAATTGGAGCGCCAACCTGGGCACGCAATATTGCCGACGCGACTGCGATTTTAGCTGAGATTTGCTGTCGCAAGCGCCGAGAGAGCGCATTTACCTCTTCAGTTTTTCATCTCACCGCGTCCGGGGCCACCAGCTGGCATGGGTTTGCGGAGGCCATATTGGAAGAAACAACTCAAGATGCGACACAGGTTCGCCCAGTCGTTCGCCGCATCTTAAGTCATGAGCGGGCGAGTCCTGCAGTACGGCCGAAGAATTCGCGCCTTGCCAACCAACGACTTAATCGGGAGTTTGGCATCATTCTCCCCGCTTGGCGGCGAGCTCTGTCGCTCTGCCTTGAGGAAATGACCCACGCATGACGCTGAAGTACAGTATTGCTATACCGGTATACAATCGGAGCGACTATTTAAACCGAGCGATCGCATCGTGCTTGGCGCAAACGATAAACGATTTCGAAGTGATCGTATCGGATGACTGCTCCTCCGAGGATCTCTTAGCCGTTGTGCGATCCTTCCACGATCCGCGAATTATTTATAGTCGTGCAGAGAGAAGGCTTGGCGCCTGTGCAAACCATCAAAGAGCAGTTTCGCTTTCCAAAGGTTCTTACGTCATCAACCTTCACTCTGATGATATGCTGCTGGAGAACTGCTTGGAAGTCGCTGGCCGCGAACTGGATCAGCGAACCGGCGCAGCAGCAGCTTATTTCGCCTGCACTTATCTCGAAAGAGGTCGGGTAAGCGGCAACAGTATGGTTCCTTCCACGCGTTTTGCGGACGCCACGAGCCTACTCAATCATCCTTGGCTAGAGCGTTTTCACAGCATTGCACCAAGTTGCTGTCTATTCCGCCGGGCGGCATTTGACAGAATTGGCGGGTATCGCACCTCGCTGCGGCTCGCCTACGATTGGGATCTGTACATGCGTTTTCTTATGTTCGGCGGTGGAGTTGTCTTTATACCGCAAATACTCAGCATTAGCGGCCTGCACAATGAACAATCGGTGCAAACGCGAAGCATCGACGGCCTTTGGGACATGCTTGATCTCTGGTCAGGTGAATATAGCGAACGCTGGTCAGCTAGGAGCTTGGCGTGTCTCGTTTCCACGCAATGCGGCATAACATTACGGAGAGGGGAAGGCTTCGTAGGCATCATCAGAATTTTCAGCGGAATTTGCAGCCGTAAACTCGCGTGGCGGTTGCTCGGAGGGATGCCTGGGGCGCTATGGGATAAAGTTCAGATTAGAATCGGCCTTGGAAAGAACGAGCAAGCCGAACACTATATTGAGCCGCTAAACCGGGATGCGGTCGTTGCACAGGCGAGTAAAACGCTGAGCAGCCGGTGAGGACCGAGTGATCTACGCTTCCCGCGGACTGCTGAATAAGTCTTTCGCTTGCTGTACGCGCTCGGGTAGTTAGGCGTCGACCCATCGACCCATGCCGGTGCGGTGACCGAATGAGCCGGCCAGATCGTAGCGAGGCGGCTCGTAATGATTTTCCGCGCTGAATGGGGCGCAAAACTTTTCACCGACCAGATCGTCGCGAACGAAGAACGCGTTGACGCCCGCCAGGGAACAACCGACCAGGCAGTAGCCCTTTTCGCGCCCAAGCGTTTCTAGGGCGCCAAGCGAAGCGCCCATGAAATTACTGCCGTCCCATGCCATGTTAGGATCGTTCGCGACGGTCTTGCGGATGAACGGCGGCCAAGTTGCATTGTACTCGATGACAACGAGTCGCGGTTTGACAGTTTTGATCGCCTGCCAGATCCAATAGTCGAAGGTATCGGTGTCGATTGAAAGAAAATCGAGCTCCTCGGTCTCCGCGAACCCGGCAATCAGCGCGTCGACGTTGCCGGCGGTGATGTATTGATTGAGAACCTGAACCGGATAGGACGCGAATGCTTTGCGAGCGTTGTCCGCGTTCTCCTTCGAGCCTTCGATCCAGAAACCGGTCCAGCCTTGCATCAGCAAAAATGTGCTGTTGCACTCAAGACCATCCTGGATGCCGAACTCAATGAATCGCCTCGAGGCCGTTCCAATCCGGCGAAACACCTCGGCGATCATGCCGTCCTCCTGGTTCTGCGAAAAAACCTTGTAGCCGCTGGAAAGAAGGCGAAGTGGGTCCTTGAAACGCGGCGTCTCGGCAATGGCGGTCATGAGCTGGGTTTGGTGGATGCTTTTAAGCAGTTGTTCCGACCGAATGGCGGCGTCGGCGCCGGCGCGCAGCTTGCGCGTGAAATCCCTCAGTCTCCGCAGCATAGGATCGTCTCCCCGTCGTCGCTAACAGAGGCGAACATAGTCCGTGGCGTCAAGGCCTGCATACCGGTAAGGCGATAAGCGCGGCGTGGGAGCGAATTCCAAGATGAACGGCGTGGACATACCGAACAATGGGTGATGGCAAAAAATCAGTCGACTGCATCTATCTCGCCGCATGTGCACGCGACGCTCGGTTGACGCGTATCTGCATCGCTAGCATTCGCCATTTCTATCCCGACGTGCCGATCAAGCTGATGGCCGGTGATGTCATCCAGCCCGGACTGGCCGAGGAAGTCGCCAAGTATTGGAATGTCGGTCTCGTCGACGTCCCGGTGGGCGACTACGGCTGGGGCATGGTGAAGCTCGAGCCGCTTTTCGGGCCTGCCGGCCAGCGCTTCATGGTGTGCGATGTGGATACTATCTTCACCGGTTTGGTTTTGGACGTTCGCGCCAAGAGCGACGCGCCGTTCTTTGTCGATGACGAGCAACTATCGGATCCGGATTCGCGGCGGCTCTATTACGACTGGGACAAATTGCGAGCGATCGATCCCAAGGTGGTTCCCGCCATTCCTGCCTTCAATGTCGGGCAATGGTTCGGTACCGCCGGTTTGGTCAAGCGTGAGGAGTTCGACCGCTGGATCGAATGGACGTTGCCACGCCGGCTAACCTATCAGCAATATTTCATGGGCGGTGACCAGGGCGTGATGAACTACGTGCTCCTGCAAAAGGAAGCCTATGAGGGTCTGCGAATCGACCGGTACACGCTCATGCGCTGGCCGGGCTATCCGAACGCTCTGGACGGCCTTGATGTCGCGAGCGTGGCGGGCAAGACGGCGCCGCCGCTGGTCATTCACTGGGCCGGGATGAAATGCCTGTTCCTGAGAAATATGGTCGGCTACGAACTGCTGCAGTATTTCGAAACTCTCTATTTCAGCCGGCTGCCTTTCGGCCGAGTCCGCCGGATTATCGCCGCGTGGCGGTTTGTCTGGAATCGCATCTGGTATGAGATCAGCCGCCGCATCAAACTGCGCTGGTGGATTTGGTTCGGTGAGCCCAAACCGAATCCGGTCCTGGTAAAGCAGACGATCGGGTCATGAAACAGGCTCTGAAACAATTCGCGGGGCGCCTGGGTTATCGGATTGAAGGCACACGCTACACGCCCCATCATCTGTACCGTCAGGAATGCCTGCGCGATCTGCAGTTCGACGACGTGATCTGCCGCTACATGTTCGAGCATAGGGCGGCGTGTAATTTCATCCAGGTCGGCGCCTATGACGGCGTGTCGACCGACCCGCTCAATCGCTACATCGCGCGCTGCGGCTGGCGTGGCGTGATGCTCGAGCCGCAGTCGGGGCCGGCGGCGCAATTGCGTCAGCTCTATAAGGATAATGCCAACATCGTTGTCCTTGAGGCTGCCATCGCCGGCCAACGCGGAACACGCCCGCTCTATACCGTCGTCGGCGACGATCTGCCGATCTGGGCCGGCGGCATGGCCGCGTTCGACCGCACGCATATACTGCGGCAAGACTACCTATTCCCAGGAATCGAAAAATTTATCCAGGAAGTGTCCGTCGCTTGCGTCACTTTTGCCGATGTCATCGACGCGCATCCCGCCGCGAATGAGATCGACCTTCTCCAAATCGACGCCGAGGGCGAGGACGGCCGCATCCTGTCACTGTTTCCCTTCGATCGCCAGAAACCGGCGATCGTCCATTGGGAGATCAAGAATATGACAAGGCGCGAGCAGGAGACCGCGCTCGATCTTCTGTGTGGCCACGGCTACCGCGTCGCGCGCTCGGGCGGCGAGGATATGCTCGCCGTCCTTGGTGAGTGCGTCTAGCGAGGCAATCGACAAATGACGGCCTTAAGCCTGGAGGAGGAGCGCAAGAGCGTGCTGCCGACCGCCGCGCAACTGTTCGAACGCCTACCGCGTACGCTGCGGCGTCACAAGCTGATGCGGGCCTGGATGGCGGTCACGGGCGAGAATCCGTTCCAGCTCGTGCGCATCCGCGATCAGTCGTTCGGTTATGCCGACATGAGCGACGGATTCTTGCGACTGATCGTGATCGATGGCGACTTCGAGCGCGACTTCTTCGCTCTGGCGGATGCGTTTCTTGCGGACGGTGGCGTCTTCCTCGACGTCGGCGCCAATTTCGGCTTGTTCAGTTGCGGTTTGGCGGGACGGCACGGCACTAGGGTCCAGTTCCATTTGTTTGAGCCAAATCGTACGCTGGTGCGCTGGATCGACTGCAGCCTAGCGCGCTACTCGCGCATCGACCGCAAGATAAACTGCGCCGCCGTCTCCGATCACGACGGATCTGTGGCCTTCGCTGTCGATACGCACCAGACCGGCGCCTCGCACATCGTTCAGGCTGACGGCGAGCAGGTTCCTTCCATGACCATCGACGGTTATCTGGACTGCGAAAAAATTCCAGCGGTCGCGCTGATGAAGATGGACATCGAAGGCTATGAGCTCACGGCGGTTCGCGGCGCGGCGCAAAGTTTAAGAAGCCGACGCATCCGGGCGGTCTATTTCGAATATTTCGAAAAATTGTTGATCCGGGTGGCGCCGCCCCAAGCTCTACTCGATGAGTTCGCCGCGCTCGGTTATGAAGTGTGTTTCTGCCGACAATATGATCTCATCGAGCGCGGCGGAGCAACGCTTACCGTCCGCAAAGGCTTGCCAGGCTACGGCGTCGCGCTAGCGCCAGTGAGAGGACAAACGATGCCGGCGATGACCGATCTCCTCGCCATCCCGAAGGAAAATCTTGTCGGTTTTCCGTCATGACGGGACCGCGCGTCTTTTTCTATTGCTCGGACGAGCCGGGAAACCTGCAGGAGGACGTCATTGCGCTGGCCGAGGGTCTGAGCGAGCTCGGGGTTTCATTTCACGCCAACTGCGATTATTGGCTGCAATCGACCAAGCCTCGCGACTATCTGCTCCGTCGTTCACCGGACATCACGGCGGAGGACTGCGACATCGTAGTGGTCAGCTACACCTGGGTTCAATGGGTGCGGATGGGCGACTTTGAGCTGAGGCGTCGGCCGCTCCCCGAAGGTCTGTTTAAGCCCGGCCGGCGTTACGTCACCGTGGCCATGGACAACGGCGACGGCTATCGGACGATCTCCTGGCAAGAGCGATTTCGGCCGTTCGATCTCATACTGCGCAGCAAATTCAATTGCCGCGCCGCCGCGCCGGCCAATATGCGGCCGTGGGCCTACGGTCTGACCAATCGGGTCGTCAAGGCGACGCAGAATCTGTCGCCATTCTCCCAGCGCGCCAACAGCGTGCTAGTCAATTTCAATGTCTCGCATCCTTTTCGCTATGGCGCGCGCGATTTGGCGGCGCGCCGTTTCGAGCCCCAGATCGGCGCTGTGTTGGCGGTCGACAGGACGCGCGATGATCTCAGCCGCGAGCCAAGCGATCCCTATGCCGCGCTGATGTGGCGCCAGACCGGCGGCCGATTCAGCCGCGATTATTATGAGCGGCTCAAACGCAGCAAAGCAGTCGCCTGCTTCTGCGGCGACATCATTCCGCCGGCGCCGCATTGCCCGGAATCCTATCTTGTCGGCGGCAACCGCGCCCGGCTGCGCCGCGCGTTCTTTGCCGCGCTCGGCCTGTTCGACTCCCGCCCGCCGCGCGCGGTCGGCGCCGACAGCTTCCGGTTCTGGGAAGCGCTGGCGGCCGGATGCGCCGCCATTAATATCGATCTCGAACACTACGGCGTGACGATGCCGGTAATGCCGCGGAACGGCGTGCATTATCTCGGCGTCAATTTTGCGCGCGTCAAAGACTTCATCGAAAAGCTGCGCGAGGACGTTGGATTGTTGGAGCACGTCGCCGCTCAAGGCCGCGCCTGGGCGCAGACTTATTATTCGCCTAAGGCCGTCGCGGAGCGCCTTCTGGCGATGGCCGGGCGTAGCGCGGCCACAGTGCCCGCACGCCCATCCGCGGCGGTCATCGGAAATATTGCAAACATTGCTTGAGTCTCATCCTGCCACCTGGCAGGCCGCTATGGTGCCTGCGCGACGAAGCAACTCATGTGCCGACGGCGCGCCGCTGCGCATTCTTCATGTCGTCGCAAGCCTCGACCGGACGGCGGTGGAGACCTGGCTTCTCCGCATGTGCGGATATGCCGCCAAGAGCAATGTGCCGCTCGATTGGACGTTCTATTGCATCGAGGGCGCTGGCGCCTTCGATGAGCGCGCGCGCGCGTTGGGAGCGAAGGTCGTGCTGTCACCTGTACGGATCGGACAGAAAGGCGTCTTCGTGCGGGCGCTGCGCGCCCATCTATCCGACCATCAGTACGACGTGCTGCACTGCCACCACGATCTGGTATCGGCCGTCTATCTGTTAGCGGGCTTTAGCCTGCCGATCAGGCGCCGGATCGTCCACGTCCACAATGCCGACGAATCCGTTCTCACGCCGAGCGCGATCAAGCAGGCGCTCTTTCGTTGGGTCTTCCGGCGAATCTGTCTGACGCTCGCCGATCGGATCGTCGCCAATTCCAATCACTGCCTGCATACGTTTCTAGCCGGGCGGCGGTGCCGGCCCGGCCGTGACAGCATCCTTTTCTACGGCGTTGATCCCGAGCCATCGGCCGCCGCTGCGCCGGATCGCGCCGTGTTTCGCCGCCAGCTCGGTTTAGCCAATAATGCCAAAATCGTGCTGTTTGCGGGCCGCATGGTGCCGGAGAAGAATCCGGTATTCGCGGTCGATGTCATCGCCGCCATGCTGCGAATGGACCACTCGGTCGTCGGGCTGTTTGCCGGTGCAGGTTCTCTCGAACAGGCTGTGCAGGCGCGGGCGGCGGCGCTAGGCGTCGACGCCAGTATCAAATGCTTGGGCTGGCGGCGCGATATTCCGGAGCTGATGGCCGGCAGCGACTGGTTCGTCCTGCCGCATCCCGAGCATCCGCTCGAAGGCTTCGGCATAGCGGTGGTCGAGGCGCAGCTTGCCGGACTGCGGCTATTGCTATCGACGGGCGTCGCCGACGATCCGCTATTGCCGACGGCGTCGGTGCGACGCCTTTCGCTGGGACTAGGCGCGCAAGCTTGGGCCGGGGCGGCGATGGAGCTGTGGTCGGCCCCGCCGCCCTCGCGCGAGGCCGCATTGGAGGCATTCCGGCAATCGCCGATGGCGATGGATCACGCCTTGCGCGGTCTCATCGCGTTGCACGGCGTTCGCGGCAATTCGTGATGCCTGAAACACAAAGGGCTTCCGCCGCAGCTGCGCCGACGCAAAGCGAGCTTGTCAGCCGCCTCGCGGCGCGCGAATTCGAGTTCAACCTCTCGGTGCCGCAGTCGGTCTATTACGCTGTCGAGCGGCGGCTCTGCCATCTGGTCCTGCGCCGCAGCCCGCCCGCGCCAAAAAATCCAAACCTTCTCAATCTCGGTTGCGGACCGCACATCTATCCCGGGTGGGTCAACGCTGACGATTACGCGCCAAAGCGAAGGCTGCGCGATCGTGCGTTCAAGCCCGATTGGATGCTCGACATCACCCAGCCGTGGCGCTGTCCGGACGACTATTGGGACGGCATCTTTACCCAGCATGTGATCGAGCATCTCAGCTATTCAGAGGCGACCGGAACGTTCAAGGAGTGTTACCGGACGCTCAAGCCCGGAACGTGGCTGCGGGTTTGCGTGCCGGACCTTGCGGCCTATGTGCGCTACTACCGCGGCGAGACGGACGACGATCAGTTCTTTTCGCTCCCCCATCGCACGCTGGCGCTGTCCTTCCTGACGCAGATGCACATGCACCGCTCAGTCTGGGACAGGGATTTGATGGTGAAGGTGCTTACCGAGCTCGGCTTCCGCGACGCAGCCGGCGTTTCGTTCGGCGTAGGCTCCGACACGCGGCTCCTCAAGGACGATCCGGACAAGGCGCCCGAGAGCCTCTATGTCGAAGCGCGAAAGTAGGCCCGGCCGAGGCAGTCGGTCCTTGGGCTCAGAACCGCGATCGATGCATGTCGAAACGCCGGCAATGCCAGCGTACGCCGGCATCAAGGTGCTCCATGTCATCGATAATCTCGGTTTGGGCGGCGCGGAAACGTGGCTCTTGGAGCTGCTTCGCTTTTGGGATCGCAACGGCTCCAACAACCCGCAGTTTGATTTTCTCGCGACCGGTGGGGTGCCGACATACTATGACGAAGAAGCCAAACGATATGGCGCGGCGATCTATTACCTGCCGTATCGCAAATCTCATCTCCTTTCGTTCGCGCGGGGCTTTCGGGAGATTCTGCGGCGCGGCCGATATGCCGCGATTCATGACCATGCCGATTCCATCAGCGGCTGGCATTTTCTCTTGGCCGGAAACGCGCTGCCACCGGTGCGAATAAGCCACGTTCACACCGTTAAGGTATCCAGTCATTATGGGCTGAACTTGCCGCGCCGATTGACCGCGGAGCTCGGCAATAGGCTCGTTGCTCGCTACGCCACGCGTATCGCTGGAACGTCCAAGAAAATCCTCGAAGATTACGAATTCGACACTCCTCGCTTTCGGCATATTGCCAGGAGTGCGCTGTATTGTGGTTTCGATACCACCCCGGTCGCCGACGTGGCCGCCGCTCGGCGGTCGGTACGGCGCGAGTTGGGTTGGCCCGCAGATGCACGAATCGTTCTGGTTGCCGGTCGCATCGATCCATCGCCGGAATTGAATCACGCGTGGAATCAAAAGAATTCTGCGTTTGCCGCTTCCATCGCAATAGTTGCTGCGCGCCGGGATCCGGCGTTGCGCGTGGCTTTTGCAGGCGCGCTTAGTCCCGCTGTTGCCGTCTTGGAACAGCAAATCGCCGACGCCGGACTCGCTGGGTGTATACGTTTCCTTGGCGTTCGCACGGACCTCAAGCGGCTGATGTACGCCAGCGACGCCTTGTTGTTTCCGTCGCGGGGTGAGGGGCTGGGCATGGTTGCGGTCGAAGCACAGGCCGCTGGACTACCGGTGCTCGCCTCCAGTGTGGTGCCGCATGAATGTGTCGTCCTACCGGAGCTGGTACGCTTCGAATCCTTAGAACGTAGCGCCAAGGACTGGGCAGCCGCTCTGTTGCAGCAGGCCGCGCTGCCGCGCGACATCGCTGCCGCCAATCGGCGCGTCGCCGCTTCGCCGTTTTCGATTGAGAATTCAGCTCGTGCACTCATAGAGCTATACAGCCAGGGCTTGCGCACTTGATCAACTTCATTTCGAACCTGCCACGCGACCTGCGGAGCGGCGGCTTTTCAGCGCTAAATGCGGCCGCCTATGAAGCTTTGCGCAAGCTCGATACGATCAATTATATCGGGCCGATCGATCCCCCTGTCATTTTCCAACAACAGGCCGCGTCGAAGCTGTTGCGTTTGCTGGGTGCACAGGGGAGTTTTTTCACCTTTTCCGAGGAACGCCTCGAGGCCATCGCCGAGGAAGTCCAGCTGCGTTGTTCCCAGGATGCGCGGTTCGATTTCTTCCACGGTTTTACATCATGGATCTTGACGAGGCCGCCTCGTCCCTATGCCGCTTGGAGTGATTGCACGTTTCGTGATTACGTGGATATCTACCATCGGCGGGAACTGTTTCGGCCGGCAGACCTTGAGCGGATCGAACAAGCCGAGGCGGCGTGGCTCCGCCAGGCGTGCTTTGTCGCCTTCAGCAACGGCTGGGCCGCGCGACGCGCCATGAGCCACTATACCCTCGATGCTTCGCGCGTTCACGTGGTCGGCAATTTCGGCGAGTTTGAGATGCCGGCCGCTGACGAATATACCGGCGCAAGGCAGTTCGCTTTTGTCTCAACCGATTTTGGTGCCAAGGGCGGCCCGACGGTCTTGTCGGCGTTTCGAAAACTGCGGCAGCGGTATGCCAATGCCTCGCTTGCCATTGTCGGGCCCCATCCGCCCGGCGTGGCGAAAGAGTCTGGCATCGTGCTGACTGGCTACCTTCGCAAAGAGGTTCCGGAGGAGTACGAGCGATTTCGGAGGATACTTGCCGGCGCAAGGGCGCTGGTACATCCGACCAAAAGTGACATTTCGCCATTGATCATCATAGAGGCCGGCTATTTCGGTTGCCCGGCTATCACCTCGCGGCAATTTGCCATTCCGGAACTTGTAGATCACGAGGTAACCGGAATGCTTTTAAACGATGTGTCGGCGGTCGCAGTCTCTGACGCCATGAACTGGATGCTCGAGCATGAGGCCCGCTATTGGACAATGCGGGCCGCTGTACGCGCCAAGGCCGCCCGGCAGTATTCCAAGGCCACATTCGAGTCGCTGATGCACGCGCTGGTAGCGCCGTTGATGGAACGCGATGAAAATCCTGTTTCTCGGTGACATCGGCGTAGGACAAACCTCTCGAATGCGCATGCGTGCATTCGAGCGGCTCGGGCACGAGGTCAGCGGGGTTAATACGAATGATGCGTGGAAAAAGGCATCATGGTTGGCCCGCCAGATGCAGCGGCGCCTCCAGCGTGGCGCGATCCCAGACAGTGTCAATCATACGGTTCTCGACAAAGCCCGTCAGTTTCATCCGGACCTGATATGGGCGGAGAAGCAGGAATACTTGCAGCGCGAAACGATCGAAGAGCTGCGACGGCTTGGTGCGCGCCTCATTCACTTCACCCCGGATCCTTATTTCTATTTAAAGTGGAAGCGCACGCGCGTCATGAACGAGGCGATCGGCGCTTTCGACGCGCTAGTTTATTGTAAGTCGTATGAGCGGCGCGATTATGAAGCGCTCGGCAAACCGCTGATTTACATGCCATTGGGTTTCTGCGACGAGGTACATCGTCCGCTTCCTTCCTGTGATCCCCGATGGAACTGCGCCGTCGGTTTCGTCGGTGGCTGGGACCCGCGCCGGGAGCGCCTCCTTCACGCGGCCGCCACAGCGAATATCGACTTTAAGATTTGGGGCATATATTGGGAATTCCTGCGTGACGGCAGATGGACCCCGCAACGCTACGTCGTTCTTCGACAGCTGGCCGGCGCCAAAGAAAAAGTCCGAATCCATCGCGACGAAGTTGTAGGGCAGGCGTGGCAAGGGAACGAAATCTATGCCGATGACTATGCGCGGGCGCTCACGGGGGCCAAGATCGGATTAGGCTTTCTCCGTGTAGTTTGGCCGGATCAACATACGACCCGAACTTTCGAAATTCCGGCTTGCGGTAGCATGTTGCTGACAGACCGAACAAACGAGCATCAAGAGTTTTTCGAGGAAGGCAGGGAAGCCGATTTTTTCAGCTCCGAAGAGGAGTTTATCGATAAGGTGAAATTCTATTGCCATAATGAGCCGACACGTGCGCGATTGGCTCAGGCTGGTTATCACCGCTGCATCGATGGAAAGTATGCCTATGTCCATCGGCTACGTTCTGTCCTTGATCACATTTCAAACTTTTTATGAAAAATCCGCACGTCTGGACGCGCGCCAATGGAACGCATGAAATATTCGGATAAACGCGTCACCGTGCTCGACACCGGCTGCGTTCAAGTGGGGAACAAGAACTGGTGGACCACAAATACCATGAGTTACGACTGGAGTGACAAATCCGATTTGACGCCGTTCACGTTGCCGTGGTTTGACGACATCGATCGGCGGTTTTTGCACGCAGCTCGATTGTTTTCGGATGCTGCGAATCCGTTCGAAGGGCTGATGAACGTGAAGCAGCTTTCGGGTAAACGCGTACTGGAGATCGGTTGCGGAATGGGGTTTCATTCAGAGATGTTTGCGCGCGCCGGCGCCGAGTTGACCTGTGTCGATCTATCGCCAACATCGGTCAAAGCGACCAGAACACGGCTCGACCTGAAAAATCTTAGAGCTGATGTAGGGGAAATGGATGCCGAATCGCTGTCATTGCCGTCAGGTGATTTCGACATGGTCTGGGCGTGGGGAGTTATTCACCATTCGTCGCGAACTGGGCGCATCGTGCGGGAGATTGAACGCGTTTTGCGGCCAGACGGCGAGGCGCGGATCATGGTCTATAATCTGGAAGGAATGCCCGCCTATATCACATTGATTACACGATACCTGTTGGGCTTCTGGCGCGGACGTTCTCTTGACGAGGCACTGTGGCGTTCGACCGACGGCTTCTCAGCGCGGTTTTACACTAGAGATGAGTTCGCCGATCTTTTAGCGACGTTTTTTGACAGGGTCGAAACAAGCACATTGGGTCAAGATGCGGATGTCGTACCTTTTCCCAAATTTCTTCGGAGACAGGTGCTGAAACTGATCCCGCTATCCCGACAGCGTCGACTGGCGAGCCGCCGCGGTGGATTCTTATTTGCAGTAGCAAAGAAATGGGCACGTTGAACGACCGCTTCCATGAAGCCGCATTGCACGATCTCTCGCTGACATGAATGAAAGCCCCAATACTCCGAGGGTGCTACTATCCACACAATCTCTTGCGCTAGGAAACGGCGGGATTTCCACAGTCGCGCGAATGACGGCGTCCGTGCTGTCGAGCCGCTGCCGAATTGAGGCCCTGGCCTGTCAGGACGAAACAGACCACCGACTCGGAACGATTTCTGTGCGGGCATTTGCAAATCGACGCTTTCCCTTCTTTCTGGCAAATTTGATGGCTTCGCAGCATGCCACGCACGTCATCTACGATTTCGCCGGTACCGCGCGCGCCCATGTTGATCTGCCGTTTCGACGACGGCCATACGCAGTTTGGGTACATGGCTGGGAAGTCTGGGAAGCAGCGTCGCCGAAATATTTACGTGCGATTTCTGGCGCGGGGCTAGTTCTTGCGAATAGCGCCTATACTGTAGCGCGCGCTGACCGCGCTCTTCCGAACGGCGTTGAAGTCATTGTCTGTCCGCTTGGAACGCCTCAAGACGATCCGCCTCCGAAAACTGGTCCAGGGGACGGCCCACCGACAGTTATGTTGGTGGGGCGAGCTGACGAACTTTTCGCCAAGGGGCACGATCTCCTAATCGAAATCTGGCCCGACGTCGTATCGGCGGTGCCGGATGCACAACTTCTTTTGGTGGGTGGCGGGAGCGCTCTCGATAGAGTACACGAGCTGGCTGCGACCTCGCCTACACGCAATTCAATTGAGGTCGCCGGCTTGGTGCCAGAGGATTTGCTCGACGCCTACTGGCGGCGCACGACAGTATTCGCCATGCTCGGATTTGCGGAAGGCTTCGGACTGGTTTACGCCGAAGCAATGCGCCGAGGTCTGCCCGTTGTCGCTTCGACGGAGGACGCGGGTCAAGAAATAAATGTCGATGGAGTGACGGGATATAATGTATCCCGCAGCAGCAAGAAGCGTCTCATCGAAGTGCTGGTGACACTATTGCGGAATCGCGATTTGGCTCGCGCCCTCGGCTCGGCGGGTCACTTGCGCTGGACGGACCAATACACGTTTGCTGCCTTCGAGCGCCGACTTGCTGCCGCGACCGACCCTTTCCTGATGATGAGAGAGAGGTCTTGAGGGGGCGCGGAATGTACAAGACAAAGTCTCCATTTATCCTCGGCAAGGATAGCCTCATCCCGGAGGAATTCACAAAGCATCGGTATTTTTCAGGTGCACTCTTCGCTTCGCTTGCGGTACTTTTCTTAATACGATTTTATTTTGCAACGCAATTGATGCCTGCCCCTGTGGGGGACAGCATGTTTTTTTTAGAGCCAATTTACAATTATTGTCATAGCGACAAGCTTATCGCTTATGTGCAACCAATTCACCCGGCTGGAGATTACAGATATATATCGCACGGGCCATTTACGCCGATTCTCTATAGATATTTGGGTAAGGAATGTGATCTTCAGCACTTGTTTGAATTACGCACTGCCTGCTTTTTGATAATTCCGCTTGCACTTCTTGTCTTAGTACGACGAAAGATAATTTCTGCCGGAGCTTGGTTTTGTCTGAGCGTCTTCTGTCTCGCCGTGTCTGAAAAGGTAGGATTTAGGCCGGAGCATATTTGCATCATATTGGTTGTGTTGGCATTTGTTGCCCGCGTTTTCGATCGCATTGTGTTGGAGGGAATATGTTGCGGCTGCATATTCTTGTCGTCGCCTGTCAGCGGGGGACTATATTGTGTCGTAAGATCTCTAAATTCTGAATCTGCAAATCTCAAAGATATACCGTTTTTTTTGATCGGGGCGCTTGGAGCCGTCGTGATCGTGTTTTTGCTTTATCCTTATTCATTTGGCGATTGGCTGACTGGAATACGAGTGCAAGCCCAATTTAACGTCAATCGTTCTGACGGTGACATATTTACGTATTATATTCGATCCGACTTTCTCCCGCTTTGGGGGCTATCGATAATCCTTATGATCGGAGTAGCCAGCGTAAGGAATCTCAAGTATTTGCTTCTATTGCCTTTTATCTGGTATTTCGGGCTACGCGTGCCAACGACTAGCTATAATCTATTGACAACTCTTGTTTTGGTTTTTTTACAAGACTATCCGGTGATGTCACATCGGCAGCGAGTACTGACGTCTGCGTTGCTTCTCTTGCCCGGACTTTTGGGTCTTGCGCAGCTGAGCGCGCGCGACGCGGTCTCGATGGCACTCTATCCAGACAGCTTCGACCAATCTCGATCAATTATTGCTCAGTCAATCGCCGAGGGTCACAGCATAGTCGGCCTGCCAGGCTCTGCGATTTTTACCAATCCTGAGCTCCACGCGGCGTTGACGGCGCAGGTACCTCCTCGGTCCGAAAGTGATCGAGGATTATCGGACAAGATTCTGATCATTGGTGATAACGGGTCCGGTGGAAAGAGTTGTCCTGAAGGAACAACGCTAATCAACCCGCAACCTAAAAAGCCCTGGTGGTTTCTATTCAAGTCTTCCAGTTCTTGGGCAGTCAATCTGTGCAGGTACTCGTCGGCCCTCTCACGTTAGAACTGCGCGGTGAGTAAAATAATTGAGTCTGATCGAAATGCCCATTGGGCCAACCAACTAGGCAAAGCAAGGCGCCCAGCAATGCCGGCCAAAGAGCTGACGATCTTGATGCCGTGCCTGAACGAGGCCGAAACGATTGCTTCTTGTGTCATTAAGGCACTTGGATTTCTGGAGCGTCTCGGCCTGGACGGGGAAGTGCTCGTTGCCGACAACGGCTCTAGCGATGGGTCACAGGAAATCGCTCGAGGCCTCGGCGCGCGTGTCATCGCGATTGAAGAGAGGGGATATGGTAACGCGCTCATCGGCGGCATCGAGATGGCCGAAGGTCGTTACATTGTCATGGGCGACGCGGACGACTCCTACGATTTTTCGCAGCTCGATAGTTTTGTCGAAAAACTGCGCGATGGCGTCGATTTAGTGATGGGAAATCGATTTAAGGGCGGTATCGCCCCCGGTGCGATGCCCTTCTTGCATAGGTATATGGGCAATCCGGTCCTAAGCTTTCTTGGCAGGCTATTCTTCAAAAGCAAGGTTGGCGATCTGTACTGCGGCTTGCGTGGTTTCAACGTCAGTCGTGTACGTTCCCTGCACCTCACGACAACGGGAATGGAATTTGCGAGTGAAATGGTTGTGCGAGCGTCGCTGGCTGGCTTTCGTATCGAGGAGGTCCCGACCACTCTCTCGCCCGATGGCCGCGCCCGGCCGCCTCACCTACGAACGTGGATGGATGGTTGGCGAGGCTTGCGGTTTCTTTTGATCTATAGCCCCAAGTGGCTCTTTCTCTATCCAGGACTCGCGCTCATTCTGGTCGGGCTCATTGGGGCAACGATGCTCATGCCTGGAAAGATCAGTATTGCACCAGGCGTGTCCCTTGACGTTCACACTTTCTTGGTGGCGGCTGTGTTTGTTCTGCTCGGTCTGCAGGCCATCACGTTCGCTGTCATCGCGCGACGCTATGCAACACGCTCAGGGCTTATTCCTCCTTCGCCGCGCTATGCCGATATATTGGATTGGGTGACTCTGGAACGTATGCTGATAATCGGTCTCGTTCTTGCAATTTGCGGGTTTGGAGGATTTGCATGGACACTATATGCCTGGGCGCGAACCGGTTTTGGTGCACTCGAATATCCTCTCGTCATGCGAATCTTGATTGCCTCAATGACTGCCATCGCGGCATCCATCCAGCTCGTACTGTCATTCTTTCTTATGAGCATCTTTGATATCGAGCTTGATCGCTCCTTCGAGAAAAGAGTTACTCGATCGGTGACCTGACCCTTCCAGCCGCCTCCCAACAACTTAGCTATTCCATCGAAATGCTCATATGACTGGAATTATTGAAAATTCGACCTCTAGTCCTATAGTCTCGTAACATCTAACGGATCGAAATCAGTGAATGATCGCAAATCTAATCTCAGGATCTGAGCGACCCTCTCACTCGAAAAAGCATCGAGGAGCTTGAGGCCTTGTCCGGAATAGCGTTGTGGATTTTCCTTTGCGCCGCGGCCTTTATTTGGTTGGCCTGGCTGCTTCGGCGCGATCGGCTGTCGCTTGGGCTCCCCATTGCTTACATGATCATGTTGCTCTTGATCCACTTGCCTGGGGCCTTTACGCCTCTACTCAGCGATCAATTTGGCTACCATGCAGACGCGATCGAAATAGGGATTCGTTTCACAGCGATCGGATGTTTATGTTTTGTCGGGGGAGTCTATGCGGCTCATTTTCTTTGCAGCAAACGACACCCAATCTACATCTATGTTGACCGGCGCAAATTTTGGTACTTCTGTTTGGCCGGTGGCCTATTCATTCAGTTTGCTCTCACCTTCCTCGGTGATCTACCTAGCGTTAGGTCTGCCCTCGAGCGGGGCAGCCTTTTGTGGACGTTGGGTCCCTTATTGGGTCTGAGATTTGCCCTTAGCCAGGGAAATCTGACGGGGATGGCAAGCTGGAGCGCTGCAGCTTTGATCTCTCCGATATTTATCCTACTGGGAGGTTTCTTGGGCTACGGATCGGTGGCCATAATTATCGTGGTGTCAGCGTTAGTAGTCTCGGTGCGGAGCCGATTAAAGTTGATTACTGTCGGAACCCTCATCGTGTATCTGGGATTATCGATCTTCGTAAACTACTTTGCTCATCGTAAGGAGTTTCGGGAGATTGCCTGGAGTGCAGCATCTACTGGCGAGCGTGTAAGCGCTGCTGTTGCGATGTTCTCGGACTTCCAATGGTTCGATCCGACAGACGTTACGCAGCTGTCTGCCCTCGATATAAGGCTCAATCAAAACTATTTCGTCGGCCTTGCGGCCGAGCGTATCCAGCAGGATCAGGTTACCTATTTATATGGCAGGTCGCTTTGGGAGGGCATCATTGCTTTGGTGCCGCGCGCGCTTTGGCCAGACAAGCCGGTGTTTGGCGGAAGCGGAACAATAGTTGTCGATATGACCGGCCTGAATCTTGACCAAAAAAATACGTCGTGGGGGGTGGGGAATGTGATGGAGTTTCAGGTCAATTTCGGAACCCCCGGCGTTGTCATTGGATTCCTGATACTTGGCTTCCTGCTCGGGTGGCTTGATTACAAGGCGGCCGCAGCAGATGCGCGCGGCGACACAGGCAAACTTATTCTGTTTTTTCTTCTCGGCGTGGCGCTCACTCAGCCGGGCGCGTCAATCGTTGAAATGTCGGGGGGCGCGGCGGCCGCTGGCGTGGCAGCATATATATGGAAGTGGCTCTGGCAGTTCTGGTTGCAGCGGAGCAACCGCCGGGACGTCGGTCGCGAGTTCGCCGCATTGCGATGAAAGTTGTTCTCGCGGTGAAAAGCCTGTTCCCGAGCTACGGCGGTCCAGCATTCTCGGTTTCTCGGCTGGCGCTCGCTTTGGCGGATGCCGGAGTTGAGGTTGGACTCTGGGCCTCCGACACGTCCGCTGTCGAATCGCCGCTACTGCCGAGGCATGCCTCTGTACACCCGATGGCCGGCTCGATAATCGACGCGATAAATCGCTTTGGCCAGCCTGAAATTTTGCACGACAACGGCATTTGGCTTCCGCACAATCATCGTCTTGCAGAGTTGGCCGCACAGCGAAATTTGGTGCGGGTTGTAAGCACCCGGGGGATGCTCGAACCCTGGGCCATGAACCATAAAAGAGTGAAAAAGAGATTGGCGTGGTGGCTTTATCAGCGGCGCGATTTGCGTCGCGCTGCTTACCATCATGCTACCGCAGAGGCGGAGGTTAAAAACCTGCAACGCCTCGAGCTTGGGGTGCCGATCGGGCTTATCCCTAATGGAGTCGATATTTCATACGTCGATCGCCACCAACGGACCCCGTGCGAAATAAGAACGGCTCTCTTCTTGGGCCGCATCCACCCGGTGAAAGGTCTATCGCTCTTGGTTGAGGCGTGGGCGAGGCTACGCCCATATGGCTGGCAGTTAAACATCGCCGGAAATGACGAGATTGGTTACCAAACCGAACTCCAAAAAAAGGTTTCGGCTGCGCAACTTTCCGATGTCGTTCATTTTCTCGGTCCGCTCTACGGCGAAAACAAAGAGCGCGCCTTTGCAAGTGCTGATCTTTTTGTGATTCCGAGTTTTTTAGAGAGTTTTGGCATGGCAATTGGCGAGGCTCTTGCGCATGGTGTTCCGGTTCTAACTACGACTGGCGCGCCGTGGCCTATGATTCCAGGATGGGGCTGCGGCTGGACCGTTACTCCAACGGTTGAAGGAATAACGGAAGGTCTCCGTGCAGCAACCTCGGTCGATTTGGCTGGTCTCATAGCGATGGGTAAAAGTGGGCGGGAATTGGTTCAAAAAGATTTTGCTTGGGCGAACGTTGCCGAGCGATTTATCGATACCTACGAGACATTGCTCATGCGCGCGAGTTTGATGTGATCGAGAACGAAGAAGCCCGTATTCCGCGACCCGTACGGCAATGCTGTCGGTTACGCACACCCGCAAGACGCTTGCAGCACTAACGTTGGCGATTGCAGCGAAGCAGCAAACTGCTTCAATTGTCGTGGGACGTACTGCCCCAAACTCGTCCGATCCAAGGTTAGTCTAGATTCAGTGAAACAACTCGAGGCGGAGTGCGCTAGATTGATGAATTTGCCCGGCGATAGCGACGCGATCCAACCGCTCGCGGTAGCCTTTGTCGCTGCGATTCTGCCTGATAGTGAGCTCGCAAATTATCCCGCGGCAAGCACGCCCGGAAACAGGTTTCAGCATGGCGTGCTGAACGCACTATTGGCCCATGGGATCGACACCAGCGTAATCTCGCTTCGGCCAGTCTCGTCATACCCGCGTTCGCGGCGGCTATTTTTCCGACGCACGGATAGCGTGCTCGGCGATAGTGTACCCTACCGGCAGATCGGTTTCATCAATGCTGGACCATTCAAGACGCTGACGGCTGGCTTAACCTCTTTCTTTGCTATCTGGCGGTGGGCCAAACAGCACCGTCGTGAGCGACGCATCATGCTCTTTTACAACGCCTACAACCCGTCCGCCTGGGTGGGGATCGCGGCCGCGTGGCTCACCTGCAGTAAAGTGATCACCATTGTCGCCGACTTGCGTGTGCCCGGTTCCGGTGGTGGAGACCCGTCGCTCTTGCGCCGTATCGAATATCAAATCGCCATCGCTAGACTCCGGCATGTGGATGCGCTTGTATCCGTGACCGAAAGCATTGCGGCTGACTTCGCCGAAGGTGTGCCGGTTCTTTTTCTCGACGGTGGTGTTCCGGACGACATGCTCTCGCCGTTGCCGACGCCGACTTTGCCGGGACTTGGCGACCAAGCAGCCGTGGCGCGAAGGCCGGAAGGCAACGCGTTCGTCGTGTTGTATGCAGGAAGCTTAACAAATCTAGCGGGCGTGCCCCTCCTGTTGGAGGCATTTAAGCAGCTCCATGAGCCGACGTTTCGTTTGTGGATTACAGGGGAGGGGGAACTTGAGTCTGTCGTAGACCGTGCAGCAGCAACGGATCCCCGCATCCGATACCTTGGCAAGTTGTCGCGGCAAGATCTGCTCGCGACTTATGCCGTGGCGGATATTCTCGTAAACCCACACTCTACGGTACTCTTAACCGCCCGCTATGTTTTCCCCTCCAAACTGCTCGAGTACTTGGCGAGTGGCCTCCCTGTAATTACAACAGCCACCCCTGAAATCGCAGCGGATTACGGTGATCTCTGCGCTGTCATTGATCGTGAGGAACCACAGGCACTTGCGGAGACGATTAAGCAATTTGCTGGCATGCCCCTGGCCGAACGACTGGAGCGGGCTATGGCGGCACGGGCTACCGTTATCGAAAAGCGCGGATGGTCACGACAGGGGCAGCGATTAGTACAATTCTTAAAGAAGCAGGGTTCAGTTTGAGTCAGAACGGTTCGCGTGCCCCTGCGGTCGACCCAACACGTATCGATCCATCGGGAGCTCGACATCTGCGCGAACGTTGAAGACGCCTGCGATTCCTGGCCAGTAAAGATGTCGCCTCGCGCGAGTCGGTGCCGCTGCTGGTTGGTAGACATAGTTCCGCTCTGTGGTGGTACAAAGCATGAGTGACGGTGTTTCAGTACCGGGCCTCGTATCTATAGTCGTGGTCGGTCACAACAACTGGCCCGAGCTTGAGATGGCGATCGCGAGTGCTCTGGGCCAGACATATCCTCACATTGAGGTCGTCGTCGTTGACAATAACTCAACGGATGAAACGTCAGCGGAAGTACCAGACCGCTTTGGTCAAAAGATACGCTATGTCCGGCAGTCGGATACTAGCCACGGTGGAGGGTATAACTGTGGCATCGCCATCTCGACCGGCGCGTTCGTACATCTTCTTGACGGCGACGACGTGTTGTCACCGACCATGATTGAAAAGCAGGTTGCGATGCTCGATCAAGATAAATCCCTCGACGCTGTGTATGGGGATACGCGCCCATTTTTCGATGAGCCAGGTATTGAGCCGGAGCTCCGCTCGGAGAAATACTTCCTGAAGGACTATGATGATTTCTTGGCGGCGCTAATCCGCGTAGATGATAATGGGTATATTATCCCGTCAAGCATTCTGTTTCGGCGCTCGATGCTCGATCGAATAGGACCATTTATCGCTAGCCAGGGACCATGGGAAAATATCTGGGGACACACAGACCGCGAGTATCTGCTTCGCGCCGCGAACGCTGGTTGCCGATTCCGCTATTCACCGCGTGCGCTGGTCTTCTACCGACAACATCACAGGCAGATGTCGCAAGACGTGGAGCGCGTGGCGCGTGGGTACGATGTGCTGTTAGAGCAAATGGAACAGACGATCACACGGGAGCCTTACCACGGTATGCTACGGTCAGTTCGCGCGCGCCGCTTATTTAGCCGCGCGATGTCTGTAAAGTCCGGTCGTACTAAAGCACTAGCCGAGCTACGGCGTGCGCGGACGTCAGACTCACAAACTATCTCGCTCTTGCGCTACGCACTGGGCGTGATCGTTATTTTTTTTCCTGGTGGTCCATGGGTGTATAGCCTGCAGCGGCACCTGCGCTCGGGTCGGCTTTGCCGCCGAATGCTCGAGGGCGCTAACTAAGTGGCGGCGCTGGTGATCAGTTGAACACGCCGGTATTACTCCTCACCTTTAATCGCCCAGAGACTACCTGCTCGGTTTTCGAAGCGATCCGGCAGGCGCGGCCGTCACGTCTTTACGTAGCGGCGGATGGCCCCCGTTTTGACCGCGAAGGTGAACGCGAGCGCTGTGATAGGGTACGTGAGATTGGGACGGCCGTCGATTGGCGGTGCGAGTTGAGGACGCTATTCCAAGCGACAAATCTTGGGTGTGGAGTAGCGGTAAGTGCTGCGATTGATTGGTTCTTTGAGCATGAAACTGAAGGCATCATTCTTGAAGATGATTGCTTACCCGACCACAGTTTCTTTCAGTTCTGCGAAGAAATGCTGGACCGCTATCGAAATAATTCTGCTGTAATGATGATTTCAGGTGAATATTACTACGGAAAGCATCACCAACCTCCGCGCAGCTATTTCTTCAGCCGGTACATCGGCACCTGGGGCTGGGCGACTTGGGCGCGGGCCTGGAAATGCAACGACCGATCAATGCGACGCTGGCCAGAGCTTCGGAATTCAGACTGGCTCCTGCGAGTCGGGGATGGGCACAGCGACTTCAAGGAGTTCTGGACAGAAGTGTTTGATACCGTTTACCCGGGGAGGAACGATATTTGGGATTACCAATGGGCGTATTCCTGCTGGTTGCAGGAAGGCGTCACTATTCTGCCCTCTAAAAATCTAGTGAAAAACATTGGTTTTGGTACTAACGCAACTCATACCACTGCCGATGCTGGATGGATGGGAAGATTGCCGCTGGAAGCGATGTCCTTTCCGCTCTCTCACCCTGCCGAAATAGTGCGTGATCGAGTCGTTGATCGCTGGATAGATCTGAAGGTATTTGGGATCAAGATGAAAAAATATAAAAGGATCCTGCGCAAGATTCCCGGCTTTCGTTGGGGAGTTGCTCTGTTGCGAAGGTTTTGGTCGGGACAGTGAGCTTCCTTCCTTTTAAAGCGAGTTTAGATCCACCACGTATTCATTTCAGATTATCAACGTAAAGGTCGAGCTTGCATAATTTCTGCACCGTGTTTGACTCCAACTATTTGCCGCGCGCGTTGGTCATGTACCACTCGCTCGAGCAAACCGGTGAGGAGTTCACACTTTATGCGGCGTGCTTCGATGACGTTTCGTATCGAATCCTCTCAAAACTTAAGTTGCCACAATTAATAGTCATCCGTCTGGATAATTTTGAGACTCCCTGCCTACGAGCGGTAAGGGGCCAGCGTACGATGGCAGAGTATTGTTGGACGTGCACGCCGCATCTCATTCGGTTCGTACTGGATTTTTATAAGGTGCCGCAGGTTACCTACCTTGACGCTGATCTCTGTTTCTACGACAAGCCTTCGTTGCTGCTGGCCGAAATGGGCCAGGCACAAGCCTCCGTCATGATCACGCCGCATAGGTACACGCCGTGCTACGACAAATCGGCTACTGCGGGAATCTATTGTGTGCAGTTTGTGGCTTTCAATCGCGACTCACGAGCGCTGAAGGTCATCGAATGGTGGCAAGAGCGCTGCCTCGAATGGTGCTTCGCGCGGTTCGAAGACGGAAAGTTTGGCGACCAGAAATATCTGGACGATTGGCCGCGACGCTTTGAAGGAATTCACGTTCTTGAGCAATTCGAAGGTGGCGTGGCGCCCTGGAACGTTCAGCAGTACAGATTGAGCCTTCAGTCAGGAAAACTTTACGTGGATAACCGACCCCTGGTCTTCTATCACTTCCAGGGATACTGTTATTACCGCGATGGCATTCATGATTTCGGTCAATATCGGTTGACACAAGACGTCATCGACTTGCTCTATCGCCCTTATGCAAGGGAATTGCTGAGGGCTCATACGGAAATCCATCGAGTCGAGGAGAGTTTCCAGTACGGCTGGGCCAATCCGAAGACCTCGTGGCGCGCCCGGGCGGGACAGCTAAGGCGAGCGTTGCGAGGAGTATCAAATCAGTACCGCATTGTTTGAAGGAGTACCTAGTTTTCCCAAGTTCGGTCTTGCAGTAATAGAGCAATATCCCGACACTTCAGGAACATCTAACTGCATGGACATGCTTCATCGAGCGCGACGATGCCGTAGTCGCGGAGATTTTCAGACTGAATCTTTAAGACCTGACGAAGTGCTGTAAGAGGGCCTGCAACCTTGCTCTAAAGGCTTGGCGAATTGCTCTGGGCAAAGCTTTAAGACAGATGCGCAGTCCAGGTTCCTGCTCTGCTCTTTCACGCAATGATGCGACGTAGTCGGGATGGTAGAGATCCAATGCTTTTCTGTCGCCCTTGGATAACACAGGATGTCCAGGCGCAGCAAAGAGAACGATGTTCTGTCGAAGCCACCATTCAATATCCTCGTCTTCCCAGATGAGAGGGCGGAGGCAGTCGACAGACTGATATCCGCGCTCTGCAAAGCGAGTAACCCAGTATGAGAGGGGTTGCTCGTTTATGTGGGCGATTCCCCCCTGACCAGGAACCGCAGCAGAGAATAGGACACAGGGCGCGAGCCGAACGAGATCGTCAATAAGTCCCGACGCTCGTGACTCGGGCAAATGTTCACCGACTTCGACGCACACCGCCAGATCGAAGATTTGCTCAAGTTGCAATTTTTCCCTCAGGTCATACTGGACAAAACAGATGTCTGGAATCTGAAGCATTGTCCCGTCAACCCAATCGCCGTCAACTCCGGTCACACTTGCACCATGCGCTAGAAACTGTGCTGCCCAACATCCAATTCCGCACCCGACATCTACAACTGTGCGCGGATGCATTAGGTCAAGGACCAAGGGAACAAGTTTCGCTGCCGATCGGGAAGACTCAAGGAGCTGACTTTCAAAAAATTGGCGATTGTACTGCTCCCGAAGGATGTCGGTAGACGCCGTCATGATTAAAACCCGACTAATGAACCCCACAATATTTAAAAGCGACCAACGAAGCTCGACCAGAACGAGAGTATTTCTAACTCGAGCATCTGCATATTGAAATAATTGATTCTCGAGACAGCCTAGAAGTGGCGCGTACACTATTCGTGGTGTCTCGCGCGTTAAACCTAAGAAGCATCGGCGCTTCGTGCAGCTAGAGGCTCCTTGTGGCTCCGTCGAAGCAGTCGCCATGCGCGAACGCCGAACCGAATAAGCCAATGGGGAATGGCAGTAGCGATTACGAGGGCCCATCCGCCCAATCGCCATGGCGCGAGCACAGCGGCTGTTCTCGCGTGCTTACGCGCTGCCTTATTGTTGCCCGACCGGAATGCCCACCACGCCCACAGCATAAGTCGATCGTACCCGTCGAGTTCCCCGGGCCAGATCGACTGCGGGAGCGGAGGCAAGCCATGCCGCCCGCGGGCCTTGTTGACGATCTCATCGACGAACTGTTCCTGCCTGTGCGCGAGCGAATAGCAGACACTCTCCGCGTGGTGACGGTATTGAAACAGGATTTGCGGAAGGTTCGCCAATCGCCCGACCTCCGCGAGTCGTAGCCACATGTCGAGATCCTCAGTCGTCTCGTACTGCTTCGTGTAACCTCCGACGCGCAACGCCGCCGCCCGTCTCATCATGCACGTTGGATGTGCGATCACCCCAAAACCGCCAGCGAGCAGTTGCGCGAGCATCTGCTCATGCTTCGTTTCGTGTCGCGCGATCCCAAGCGCCTCGCCTTCGTCGTCAATACTTAGGTAGTCACTGCCCACAACCACAACATCAACATGCTTCCGGAGAAACGCGCGCTGCGTCTCAAAACGCATCGGCAAAGACAGGTCATCCGCATCCATTCGTGCGACGAATTCGCCTGCCGCTTCCTGAAGGCCAGCGTTCAACCAGGTCACATACCCCGCGTGCTTCATCGGAAAAAAACGAATCCGCGGATCCCTCAACGCGTACTCGCGCACGATGTCAATACTGTGATCGGTCGAGCCATCGTCATATATAAGAAATTCGAAAGCCTGGAATGTCTGAGCGAGTACACTCTCGATCGCGGCGCGCAGGAACCGGTCGGCGTTGAACACCGGCATCACCACTGAAATATCTGGAGCTCGTCCCACAGCGCTCAATCCGTAATCGCGGTCGAGAAGAACCGTTCAAGCGTATGTGCTGCGTCAAGTCCGAATGACGGATCGGCAACCCGCTTGAGAGCGCACGCGGCGATACGAATTCGAAGCTGGCGGTCTCGAAGCAGTCGACCCAATGCTGCCGAAAATGCCTCGACGTCGTCAGCCTCGACGACCAGCCCGCCGGAGCGTTCGCCTTCCGGCAAGATGTCTGCAATTCCACGACCTCTCGATGCCACGACAGGGAGTCCGCAAGCCATAGCCTCGGTCACCGCAATGCCGAAAGCATCATTTCGTGTGGGAAACACATAAACGTCCGCTGCTGACAAGTATTGTCGAAGAATGGAGCAGTCGTGAATCCATTCATTTTTGAAAATGATGTCACGTCGACACTGCACTCTTTCGGCTAATAACTCGGCGTCTTTGCCGCCACCGAGAATGAGTAACTGGAAGCGAGGATCCGGACGGGCGCCCACGACACGCTTCCAGGAATGAAGGAGAATGTCTAAACCCTTTATGTTCATATCGATCGCGCCGTGATAGATGGCAATCGTGACGTCCTGGCGAAGACGGAGTGCCTCGCGCACAGTAGCGCGATCCTCTTGAAACCAGACGGATCGATCGATCGGATAATACAATTTTAAAAGTTTTCTGTGGGGTACTTTGTACGCCCTATGCATTCGATCGACTTCCGACTGTGCGCATATCACAAAGCCCGCTGACCAGCGCAACGAAATCCGCCGGATCAAGTTATGCCAGCGCGATTGTGAGGTCGACCCGGTAAAGGTGCCGAAGACCGGAATCGAGAGACGGCGACCAATAAGAGCACACAAATCAAATCGTGTCGTTTCGTAATCCTGCACGAGTAATATGTCGCACGCTTCCCTCCTGAGAATGGTCGCAATCCGCCATCCTGGCGTAGCCAGCAGATCGAGGAGAATGAGTCGTATTCGTTGACGGATCCGCTGGGGCGCCGGTAGATTGTCAGCTATCAACAGCAGATAAGTGCTCAACTTCGTGGGGGGGAGAATCCATGTAGACGCGCCGGTTGGCGCGTGAAGTCGTCTTACTGGCCGTGGAATCCGCGCCGTCGCAATAATCACTGAATCGATGCCGATCGCTCGAAGTGCGCTGACGTAGTTGAAAAGCCAACTTCCCGTCATTGAACTGCAGAACTCGTTCAGGGTTACGCCGAGCGGATCCAGCCAGTCGTCGTTGAGCAAGCCTGCTAGTACAAACGCAACTTTATGCGGCGGCCTCGCAGGGCGGCGTTCAGCCCAGGAGGCGCGGCTCTCACTCGTCAGCTGCAGCGACGTCTCCATTAAGTCCTTAAGTGTTTCGCACCGGTGCGGCTCGATTGGGAAAACGGTGAGTGTATATTCTTAAGATCAAAGTTTCGCCTATCGCAAGACTGGATAGACCCTCTGTTGCGAGGACAGAAATAGCAGGGCGGATTCTTAGCCATCAGATCATTCTATGACAAATGACAGACCAGTGCGGTATAAAATATCGCGAGCTATCGCCTCTGCGGCGATATTAATCTCGCTTGGGATGATGGGAATCTCATTATTTGAGTGGGGAGATTATAGGGCCGTCCTGAGAATGGCGGCCCGTACCTGGGCGGTCTCCGACACGGTCCGAGTAGTCGACGCGGCCGCCGTTCTTGGAGGCGGCGCTTATCGTCCGTACGCGGCGATGCAACTCTACCGCGACGGTTTAGCGACGCGCATCCTAGTCGATGAAGATGCGGACAAAAAACTCTTGTTAAACCTAGATATTCCTGCAGAAGTCGTCGTGAAGTTCGGCAACGGCTTGCGAAACACGTACGAGGAGGCTTGTGCGTTAACCCGATGGGTTGGAAAAAACAAAGTTCACTGGATTATAATTCCAACTGAAACGTTCCCGAGCCGGCGAGTAAAATGGATTGTTGCTCGCCAATTAGGGACATTTGATGCCAACGTTCTGATAGACGTGGTAGCTGTTCCGGGATACTCGGCTGATGATTGGTGGACGGACAAAGGGGGCCGTCAGCAGTTTTTGACTGAGATCGTCAAATATTTTTATTATCGTGTAAGATATATATTTGCTAGCTGTTAGCATTTGCTGTCAACGTAGCTCGAAGTCCCCAAGCGATGGGATGAGAACAGCTTTTCGCGAGCTCACCAATAAAGCGTTGACACATTTTATTATCGGTAGCGCCTTGGGGCAGTTGGCGGTAGTGGTACAGTTTGATGGCCCTCGCGGCGAAAGACATAATCACGTTGCCAGTCCCGCGGGAGAAACAGTCGATTTTGTCATCGCTCTCGCTTGCGGAGGACAAAGAGAATGTTCGAAATGATGCCCCCTAGCCGCACACCCTGGACCTCATAGTCGTCCTTAAAGCCGATGTAGCGGGCCATGTTCCGGAGCTGGCGCACTGACAACAAGTTGAGATTGGCCTCGTCCGCGAAAAATTGTCGCCCCGTCGCTTTCAGGATGCTCCGAAATACCTTCGGCGGTAGCCAATGCAGGAGCGGTAGGACGGTATGAAACTCGATTGGGAACCAACAATTCGGCGTGGTTATGAATACGCCGTTGCGCGTTACACGTCGCGCTTCTGCCATAAGTGCCATCTGTTTGAAACGATTGCCAACGTGCTCGATGACCGCACTCGAATGAACATAATCGAAGCTATTGTCAGCGAACGGCAGCATACATCCATTACCCATCAAAAATCGGACGCCGGGATGTGCTTTTTCAAGAAAGGCTGCGCCGGCGTCGATGCCGATTGCAGTGATTTTGGCCGGATATGGATACCAAGCTTCAAGGTAATTTGAGTGGTCGTAAGAGCGGTCGCTCGTTACGCCAATGTCAAGAATAGTATTCTCCGGTCTCACGCCGGATTGGAGAAAGGCTTTATACATCTTGCGTCGCTGATGGCTGGCGATGCGAACGGGAAGCGAGCCCGCCGCCGCGACGTTGTATTGAGCATTGATGTCCGAAGGACGCATCATCCTTCCACGTTCGTTAGTTCCCAATCCTCTAGCACCTTCACCATATCGGACATTTCCCAAAGCTTTGAGGTGACGCTGGCGGCCATCGCAGGCGTTACCTTCAAGGTTTGATGGATACGTCTGTACCACTACCCAGTTGGCGTGTTTGTCGATAACCTCGCAAATGTTCTGCTTGGATCTCAAGCAATCCGGTTTCCATTGTCGTAGCGCGGCGCAGCCGCCATAGAAGACTGGCTAATCGCAGCACAAGCTCGCGCTCGACCGCTGACTGATACTATCTGAAATGGTAATTCGGGCTGCCATGCCTTACTCTCACTAGAGCGCTGCAGGCTCGTACGGTCCCCTCAGCCGAAGTCAAAGTTGATTGCACCCGATTTGGAGCGCCTGACGTGGACCTCATGACCGATCGCCTCCTTAACGGCTACCATTCCGATCGGGCTATGTGTCGGCAACAAGAGCGCCGATAGACACTGCGAACTGCGAACCATAAACTCCCCGAGAAAGGTCTATGGCAGACGTTAATGTTAAACAGTCGGGTCTTTAAGGTTTAACTTTATTGACGTTGTCCATGAGTCAGCGAGTCGAGCAGATCTTCAGCGAGCGGGCGGCGCGCTGGCGTGAACGAGCAGCAATCAAAATTGGCGAGCGACAGGTCAGCTATGGAGAGCTGGACAGGCTTTCCAGCCGACTGGCGAGGCGCCTGATCCAACAGGGCGTAGATCGCAACAGCGTTGTCGCAGTCGCAACAGGGAATATCGAGTATTTTGCGGTTGCGGTGTTGGCAATCCTGAAGGCGGGCGCGGCCTATCTTGCGGTCGATACCCGTTATCCCGTCGATCGCGTACGCGACATCCTGACCGCCGCTGCGCCCGCGATTTTGCTGGCGGACACTGAGTTTCCCACGGGTCTGATCCCCGCTGGCTTGCCCGTGATCCATGATTTCACGCGGGATAGCGCGCTGGATGTACATTCACCCCTTTCAATTAGAGTGGCGGCAAACGCCAACGATACTGCCTGTATCTATTACACATCTGGATCGTCGGGGCGACCCAAGGGTATCGAAGTCGCGCACCGGGGCATTCCAGGTCTTGTGAGTGACGCCTGTTTTGTTCCCTTCGGGCCGGACGACCGAGTAGGACAAGCTTCAAACTTCGCTTTCGACGCCATTACCTTTGAACTCTGGGGCGCTCTGCTGAACGGTGGATGTATCGTCCATATACCCAAGGATATTCTTTTCTCGGCGCCTGCACTCGCCAAGTTTTTTGAACTCGAGCGGATAACTATTATTTGGCTTACGACGTCGCTTTTTAACGCGCTTTCATCCAGCCAGCCAAATGCATTCGAAACATTAAGGGTGCTTGTGATTGGCGGGGAGGCCGCTGACCCCCTACCAATTGGTAGGGTGTTGCGCTGTGGCCATGCGCCACGCCGGATCGTCAATGCTTACGGGCCGACAGAAACTACCACCTTCGCTACCTGGCACGAGGTGACGCTCGATGATGTCGATGCTGGACGAGTGCCGATAGGCAAGCCGATTCGAAACATGAAAACCTATATAGTCGATGAGAACATGTTGGCCGTAAAATGTGGTGACACTGGAGAATTGTTGATTGGCGGTCCTGGGGTAGCCAATGGTTACCTGCACCAACCCGGATTAACCGGCGAGTGTTTTGTCCCTGATCCGTTCGACACGGAATCGTCAACCCGCTTGTATCGAACGGGAGATCTGTGCCGCGAACTTACGGATGGAAACATTGAATATTTAGGGCGCATCGACGATCAGGTAAAGATACGCGGTTTCCGCGTGGAGCCATTCGAGGTCGCGGCCACCCTGCGTCAGCTTGCCGGTGTCGAGGATGCTGTCGTTCTGGCCCGCAATGCGTCATTCGGCAGCAGAGAACTGATCGCATTCGTCCGGGGCGACAAACTCCCCTCCGCCGAACTTCTCCGACAAGAGATGACCAGTATTGTTCCGGATTATATGGTGCCATCGATCATCCGGCCAGTAGTCGAGTTTCCGCTCACCGCGAACGGCAAGCTGGATCGCGCTGCGCTTCTCGCAAAAATCCAATCGGGAGGCATGAGTGAGAGCATCGGCGAACCGGGCAATGAAATCGAGGACCGCATCGCGGCAATCTGGAGGCATGTTCTGCAACGAGACGATATCGTCCTTGATAAAGATTTTCGCGCTCTCGGTGGCGATTCGTTATCCACTATGAATCTGGCGCTTGAAATCGAGAACACGTTCGGCCTGATTTTTTCCGTGGATGATCTTGCAACAACGCTGACGGTATCACGGCTCGCCTTCGAAGTGCGTGCGAGGCTTGGCGATATGGAGCCCGGCACCCGTCCGTACGGGGAATGCGAGACGTCGTCAAAAATCTTCGCGATCTCGTATCCTTGGATGATGCGCCGCATGCCGGATGAAATAGGCCAGGCACTCAGTGGCGGCCGATGGCAGCATGTGCAAGTGCCATTCACCTACTTTCGCACCGCCAGCGCTGTTACCATCGAGGGTATGGCCGTTTGCCTCGAGCGCATGATCTGTTCCATGTCACCTAAAGGCCCCTACGTTTTGTATGGCCAATGCGTCACGGGGTTGCTGGCTTACGAAGTTGCCCAGCGGCTTGTCGCCGCTGGGCATTCCGTCTCGATGGTGGTCATGGTCGATTGCGATCCAATAATTCCACGAACTCCACTACGGCGAGCGACGCGTTTCGCAAAGCTCGATTTAAAGTCGCAAATGGCTAGCCTCGGGAGAAAGTTTTTTCCTGTTCGCAATGTCGGACATATGGACTTCATACGCGAAGCCTGCGAACGGGCGTCGTACCAATATCGGCCGCCCCCGTATCGCGGTCGCGTCACCGTTTTTCGTCACAACAACGAAAGTGCATTGTCCGAAGACCAAGATCCGACTGCTTGGCGCAGACTCGTACTTGGAGAATTAATCGAGCATGTCGTCCACATGCATGATGACCAAGGCCGGGTCACTGATGACACGCTGCAATCTGCCTATAATGAGATTGCCGCAAAGCTGAGTTGAGGCGCGCTGATCCTCTCTGCCAGCATTCTGCCTGGATGCCGTAGCATTGCATTTTCCTTATTTTAATCCCAAAAGCCCCAGCGACCTTTTTGATGTAAGCAATTTTAACGCTCCCCACTTCCTTGTTTGGTCTGCGCCGAAGGTTATTCCAGCTCAGAATTAAACGCCTTGAATCAAAGCCGGGGAGCATGGCCGCACATCCGTCCACCGTGCTGGCGCTGAGGAGGGCCCTTGAATCCGCAGGCATTGAATTTGTCGGACAGCGGTGGCTGATCATTCGCGCTCGATTTGATTTTCGCTCGCAAGCCAAAAATGGCGGGTTCGCTCCTGCGGTTTGCGGCGATCAAGTGTTTCGAGAGTGTAGAGGATCTGACCGGCCTGGCGCCAAAAGGTTGCTTCATAGCGACTAAGGCGATCAAGCGCGAAATTCGGTAGATTGGCCAGACGCAAAAAGCATCGGGCGAACTCGATAGCAGGACCATCAAATTTGATCCCACTGGTGGGCATTTTATCCGGCCGGTTTTGAGCCGCTATAGGTGAGTCATGGCTGTCCAAATCGGCTCGCCCGAACGCAGTAGCGATTATGCCTTGATGCGAGAGCAGTTGGCGTGCTTGCCGATAACCTCGCAAATGGTCTGCTTGAATCTCAAACAATCCGGTTTCCATCGTCGTGGCGCGGCGCAGCCGCCACAGGAGGCTGGCTAATCGCAGCACAAGTTCGCGCTCGACAACCGACTGAGCATCATAATCCGCAATGATGGCCGTCGCTCCCGGCGTCTCAGGTCTCTTTTCAGTCGTTATTCCGGCCCGTAATGCCCGGGTAACGGCAGGGTCGCACCATCGGTTGACCCGTGCCTACATTACGAGCATCCCGACGTGTTCCGCATGCTCGTCAATAACGACTACATTTCCTATGGCTTTGAGGAGCGCATCGGCTTGCAGGATAGCGCCGCAGAATCCAACAGACCCGCGCCGTTAGTCAGCGTCATCACGGCGACCTACAACTGGAGCAGCGTCCTCCGCTACGCCATTCAATCGGTGCTGTGGCAGACGCTGCAAGACTTCGAGATGCTGATCATTGGTGACGGCTGCACTGACGATTCCGCCGAGGTCGTGGCGTCGTTCCAGGAACCGCGTCTGCGCTGGCACAATCTACCGGAGAATTCCGGGCACCAAAGTGTGCCTAACAATACCGGCCTGGCGATGGCGCGCGGCAAGTACGTCGCTTATTTAGGCCACGACGATCTGTGGTATCCGACCCATCTGGCGAGCCTTGTCAGTGAACTAGAAAAAGCAAATGCGGACATCGCCAACAGCGTCTGTCTGATGATCGGCCCTCCCGGCAGCGGCGTGCGCCGCCTCGTAGGAGGCACTTTTTACACGGGTACATCGAAATGGATGCCCCCTTCGTGCGTCATGCACAAGCGATCACTGGTTAGCGAGATAGGCTACTGGAAGAAATATACGGAACTCCATATCGACCCTGAAGGAGAATTCCTTTACCGGGCGGAACTTAATGGCAGTACCTTCGTGATCGTCAAAAATGTCACCGCATTTAAGTTTCCGTCAGCGTGGCGGCCCGATTCGTACCGCGAGAGGCGATGTGATGAGCAGGCGGACTATGTGCGGCGCGTCCACACGGAGCCAGACTTTCTCGAACGGGAAATCATTGATGCCGCTGTTGCATATGAACAGGGCAAAATAGGGGTGCCATGGCATGGAGTGAAGAGACCTCGCATTGCACCACCCGGCTGGGAAATCGAGCAACTCCGGCGCGTTCGCGGCTTGGATGCGCGTTCGCTTGCCCCGCTAACCGCAGTACAGAAGATTCTGCTGTTTCTGTATCCCTTTACGTTTCCGATCCGAAAGATACGACGCGCGGTGATGCGGCTTGCACAGCGGGGATCGTGACCCCCATCGCTCTTAACCCGCAAGCGCCTCCATCCCCTTGGCAGCCGCCGCAACTGCCGCCGGTTGCGTTGCAGTGCATCCGTCCCCGATGATTTCTGCGACACCGCCGACTCTATGGCGCGTGGTCCGACACGTCGACCCGGTGGTGCGTCGAGAGCAGGATGGTGCCGCGTGGTGTCGCGGAGTTGCGTCAAAAGCGATATGGGATAATGCGGGCGGCAGCCTCGGAATCCCAGGGTAGATCAAGCGCGTCTGGCGCGTCGTAGTTGTACATAACAGTCGGCATGTTAATGATGATCGCCTCGTTTGAGCCGACATTCTTCCAACCATGATAGAGGTTTGGCGGAATGATGAGTAAGCCAGGATTCTTCTCGCTTAGTGTAACTTCGTTCACGCAGCCATAGGTCGGCGAGTCGAGACGGCCATCGAAGACGGCGAACTTGACCAGACCACTCACGACGAAGAGTCGGTCGGTGCTTCGTTGGTGCAGGCCCCAAGCCCGGTGCCGACCGGGAAGGGTTGTTGTTAGATGAACCTGAACGACCGGCCCACCGATGATGTCCCAACTGGCGCGAGCAACCTCGGTGACATGACCGTCTTCGTGCGGGACAGGGCGGGTCGGGCGAAGAACCACGTCGTGGATTGGAGTCCGCCTGAGCTTCCCCTGCTCATCGACTGCGGACTGCTTGGCCGCCAGTTCCTGTCCGCCGACGACATTAGGCGGATCATCACGCAGAGGCATACTCTTCATTGGCAACCTTAAGTCAAAAGAAGTCGCCCAAAGAGGCTACTAATCAGAAGTGATACTGTCGAGAACCCGGCTAAGACAAGCCCCCGCCGCAGTGCCCGGCTCAAGCCGTCAATGAAGAAAGTTCCGGCTTTTGGGGACGGGGCGGCAGCAGCGCGTGGTCGCCTCGGATTTTCGTTCGGTTGCGCCCGCTCGGCTCTGCTGCGGTGCAAGTTAGATGAAAGCGACCCCAGCTGCACAGTCCCTCTCGACAGGGTTCAGCGCGCGGCTTCCTTATTGCACGTGTGCGGCCGCCCGCTCCTCCAGATTGTCGCGCACAATTTCTAGTTTGGTGCGAACGTCAATCAGCGGTGAAATGGCGCTGCGTATTCGTCCTTTGATTGCCGACCGGCCCCCATTGTATTCCAGTACTGGCGCACAGGGTGGCTCGTCAACGAAATCCCCGTAAAGCTCCTGGTATTCTTTAAAGTTGTAACAAGACATGACGCCCGCACCTCCAAGAAGTGTTTCGCAGGCGACACCTTCGGCGAAAATTATGTCATGCCATTCGAGCTTAACGTGGAAGTATTCGATTTCACCACGGTCGGCTTGGCATCTGACAATGGTCTGATCGTTGACGAGGTGGACGACGGGAACCAATACACCGTCGAGGTAGAGCGAATGAGCACCCGAGAGGTACAGATCGCGATGTGGATTGTTGGGTCCAAGCGCCGATTGCGCCACCCGAATAGGCGCATTTTCTTCGGTCGATCTGAAACGTAGTCGCCCGATCCACTTAATAGGCTTTGCCCCTCCGGAGATCGTGACGACGTGATCATTCATCCGAAGATCCTCTACCCTAATCTCTCCATTGGGCGTCCAGATCCGCGTCCCTTTTAGAAAACAGACCGCGGCGTTGGCGGATTTTGATGACCCCAACAATGCGGTGAGCCCCGCACTGGTAAAAAGGCTCGCCGCAGCGAGCACGTTCCTACGAGTTCTTTGTACTGCCCTAGTCCACTTACCCTGCTCGCTCCCATCCATGGCGCAACCCCTCCCTTAGGATTGGGCAAATCATGCGATTTTGCCTGGCAACACTCAAACTCATAACGGCCTCTCAGGAGGATTAAAGAACCAGTGTTGCTGATTTACAACGAGTGCCGCGACCGCCGTCATCCGCCGCCGGGACTGCAAGTAAACCTAAAAAAGAAGCCCGGTCGGTTAAACTGGGGCCTCGAAAACCTAGATACTTCGAATTATTCGCAATCGACCGGTGTTTGCGTCCCAAGCCGCCAAAAACGGCGTTTTCGCTCCTGCGGTTTGCGCCGATCCAGTGTCTGGAGCGTGCAAAGGATCCGGCCGGCCTGGCGCCAAAGGGTCGCTTCATACCGGCTGAGGCGATCGAGTGTGAAATTGGGCAGATTGGCTAGACGCAAAAAGCATCGGGCGAGCTCGATAGCAGGACCATCAGATTTGATCCCACCCGTGGTCATTTTATCCAGCCGATTTTGCGCAGCTATATGTAAGTCATGGTTGTCCGAATTGGCTCGCCCGAACACTGTATGGATTATGTCTCGATGCGGGAGCAGTTGGCGGGCTTGCCGATAACCTCGCAAATGTTCTGCTTGAATCTCAAACAATCCGGTTTCGAGCTCGCGCTCGACGGCCGATTGAGCATCATAATCCGCAGTGATGGCCTCGAACGCCTTGTAATCTTCGGCATCCTCTAGCGCCGCAGTGACTGTCTCGGCTGTGAGCCATGGCGAACGGCATTGCAGCGCGAGGCCTTCTTCCCAGCATCCGTTTTCGGGCCAGTGCTTTTAAGTGCATTGCGGCGATTGGCCTCGATCTGCCTGAAGGATGTCGTCATTGAGGGTCCGTCGCGATAATTGGCTTCGTTTTCCGTTTTCGGGGTACCGTTAAGCAGCAGTGTAACGGTCATCAATTGGTGAGCGCAGCTCGCGCGGCCAGCACCTACTAGACGGCTACCTTTAGCTTTATCCCAAGCGCCCGCATCACCTTGAGCACGGTGGCGAATTCTGGGTTTCCCTCGCGAGAAAGTGCCTTGTAGAGGCTCTCCCGACCAAGGCCCGCCGCCTTCGCGATTTGCGACATGCCCTTGGCACGGGCGACGTCGCCTAAAGCCGCAGCCACCAAGGCTGGGTCGCCGTCTTCGAACGCGGCTTCCAGATAATGAGCGATGTCCGCGTCGGACTTCAAACTGGCTGTAGGGTGCCAAGGGATGGTTTTGATCTTCGGTTTGGGTTTGGTTCTGCTCATTCCAATGCTCCTGAAGATCGCGCGCAAGTTTGATTGCCATTGCGATATCGTGGCTTTGCGTTCGCTCACCACCCGCGACTAGGATAACGAGCGCTTCGCCTGAACGAACAAAGTAGACGCAGTAACCGGGACCGTAGTCGATGCGCAGCTCCAACAACGCCTCCGCCTACCGACTTCGCGTCGCCCGGATTGCCGATTGAAAGTCGACGAATTCGAGCATTGATACGGGCCTGCGCTCGACCATCGCGGAGCTTCGCCAGCCAGCGGGCGAAGATCTCAGTTTGACGAACTTCGATCACGGTCATAAGTATCCTGTAGGATACTGACAGTCAACCGCTTGGGTTGAACTAGATTTGCGGGCCCGAGCCTGTTGGCTTCGTTCCGTAATTCGGGTCGAGGTTGCTCGTCCGTCGATCACGCTTGGCTTTTCTCTGGTCCACGTTGCCAGCGGCGACGGGCTTCGATCGATCGCTATGGATCATGTTTGGTGGCAGTGGATGGGTTTTCAACCAAAGGGCGCGCGCCGTGACAGTCGGATCGATACCGGCCTTTTTCCACCATGTAGCTTCATCGCCACAGCGATGAACCTCACGGTGATGACCCCGGCACAACGGTACGGTGAACTCATCACTGACCTTGCGGCCAAGCGCTCGCGACTGCGCAAATCTCAAATGGTGTGCATCGGCGGGACGCCGGCCGCAGACCAGACACGGTTGTTTGGCAACTGTTTTAACGTGCTCGCGGTCGCGAATTCGACGCGAGGCCGGTAACGCCAGTACGCTTTTGTCGACAATGGAGGCTTGGCGCCGCTTTTTACCTTGACCTGGACGCGGGACTGGCGGTTCACCTTTCTGTGCCGAGGGTCCACCTCCAGCCTCGGTGACGATGATCGTCAGCTGCGCCTCGAAAGCCCGCTCAATGTCCTCGGCGTCGGCTGCAGTTAGACTGTTTTTAGCACCAAGAACCCGATGAGCCCAATTCGTGGCTTCCTCCGCCGAGTTGAGATTCTTCAGTTCGGCCACAAGCTGGTCGCGCAAAGCGGCCGATGCTTGCGGGTCAAGCATTTGTCTGGAGCGACTTGAGGCCGTTTTCGCGCCGTGACTACCTAAAGCCTGTTGACTTGCTCGTCCTTGGCCGCCGTTTAGGCGGTCTTTTTCATTTGCTGTTGGACTCTCTAATCTTGTTTCTGGGGCTGCTGGCGACAAAAGATCAGGTGCATCGAGATCATCCTCGCCAGCAATTCCCACCAGCGTGAAGAGGGCATAACGCCGGGCATAGGTTAGCGCTGCGCCCATCCGATGCGGCGCTGTCGTCTCGCTGATCGCGCAGACCGGCCAATCTGAGGCGATCCATTCTCCGGAGGAATGGGCTAGAACCGTGCTGAGTTGGACGATCCCCGCGGTCTGATCAATCGCGGTGGTCTGCACCGTCGCGATCTCATGCTGGCTTAGAGTCTTGCGCACGATATCGAGCCCGCTCGACAGCGGGGCATAACGGAACGACCGTTCTGATCCACCAGTTTGATCGGATCGGATGGTCCCCAGCAGTGATTTTTCCGGATTGACCAGCTCGGCTTGGGCCTTCGCTAACGCCGCCGCAATGGTGCCGATGGTCTCACTGGACCGCTGCATGGCTACCCTCCACTTCGAGGAGGTCGAAGCTGATTGCGCCTGACTTTGACCGCTTGGCACGAACACCGTGGCCGATCGCCTCTTTCGCATCCTCTGGCATCAGCGCCTTCAACTCGGTTTTGGACCGCTCATGGTCCAGAAAGGCTTGCCGAGTATCGCGGAACAGACCGGCAAATTCCGCCCAGGAGTTCGAGGCGCTCATGTCGACGATCCGGATGGCTTCGATCCGGGGCTTCGGTGGCTCGACCCCGAACAGGCGAGGGGGCTCGCCGCTCTCGACGCAGCGCCAGAATTTTCGCTCGGCGGTGACAATCAGATGCTGATAAAGCGGATCAGCATGGGTGGTGATCTCGACCCATTTGCCGCCACCGGTGATCACGGAGAGCACCGCTGACCTGACCGCAACCACCCACATATTGTGCTGCAGCTGCGGCATGTACTTCTCGGCTGCGGCCTCTTCTGAGAACGACCAGGGCAGCATGAACTTGGCTTCGAACACGGCCCCGGTCGCTTCGACCCGGCCGTCCAGGGTGGCGGCCATCCAGCGCAGCACCGGATGTCGGATCCGCCGCTGCACGTCTGTGAGCACCTGACCTGAATTGGCCTCGTACCAGCGCCGGTTCAGCTCCTCGGTCGCAAGCCCAAGCTGGACCACGAGGTTCCCGGACAAGTCCTCCGGCTCGATCTCGCCCCGCTTTTCGCGCCAAAGGCGAAGCAGGGCGGCTTCATCACGTCCCATAATGACGCGGACATCGGAGCCGCCGACAAAATAGCGGCGATCGGCACTTTTCATGTGAATTCGTGTGCTCGGTTCCATTTTGGACATCCTCTTTGGGCGGGACTCCCGCTACGTTTGGGACGTAAGACCGTCCCATGATCCAAAAAGGATCATATCAATGATCCATTTTGGATCAAGAGAAATCTTTTAGGATGCTCAAGATCGAGCAGCTCCGAGCCGCTCGCGGCCTACTTGGCTGGTCGCAGTCAAAGCTAGCCGCGCGGGCTGGGCTCTCGTTGCCCACCGTTAAAAGAGTCGAGGCTGGACAGGGTGTTCGTGTATCAGATGACGCGCGAAACAAGCTCCAGCAAGCATTGGAATCTGCGGGCGTCGAGTTCATCGACGAGAACGGTGGAGGTCCCGGGGTGCGATTACGAAAGCGGCAGCAGAAGAAAACTTAGGATTGCCAGTAGGCGAAGAAGTGCGAATCTCCCCGATCTGCGGACCCAAGACCTAAAATGACGCCCTCTTGCGACTTGCCTTTCAGCATATTGCGCTTGATGGTAGATTGCCTTACATTAATGGTAGAAAGGTATATACGATGGGCCTCAACATCAAGAACGACGAAACACATCGGCTCGTGGAAGAATTGGCGAAGCTCACCGGGGAGACCCTGACCGGGGCCGTCACGCAGGCCGTTCGTGAACGCCTTGAACGGCTCCATCGCGAGCGCGGCGCGCGTCTTGCGGATCGCTTACTACTGATCGGCAAAGACTGTGCTGCGCGCCTTAAGGAGCCATTCCGATCCGCGGATCATGGAGACTTGCTGTACGACGAGCGCGGCTTACCGCGATGATTATCGACACCTCAGCGCTGGTGGCCATTCTGCGCGATGAACCGGAGGCGGAAATTTGTGCGCGCGCAATCGAAGGCGCCGCCGGGCGTCGCATCTCGGCGGTAAATTTTGTCGAAGCCGCGGTGGTTATCGATGGCAGCCGTGATCCAATCGCGAGCCGCCGCTTTGATGACCTGCTCCGGGAGGCAGCAGTCGTGATCGAGCCGGTCAGCGAAAGTCAGGCCCGGCTTGCCAGAGACGCTTATCGGGATTTCGGCAAAGGCAGCGGACATTCGGCCAAGCTGAATTTTGGCGATTGTTTTGCCTACGCGCTGGCAAAGGCCACCGGTGAATCGCTGTTGTTCATCGGCGCTGATTTTGCACACACCGACATCATGCCGGCGATCGCCTGACGGCCAGTGTGCCGCCACGAACGGTCATCAAGATGGCCTGTTGCGCCTCACACAAACGACTTCCAACCAAATTTTTGGCCCCTGGGCTTCGGAGATCTTCGATCGGGCGCACCCAAAGTTGCATAAAATCCGGATGATTTGCCGCCCAAGCCAGCGCCGATGCTTGCATTTTCGTTCTAAAATATTACTCCGGGTCAAAGTTTTTGAATGTTGGCACGGGGAAGGACATTACTATTGCTGAGTTCGCCCAGCTCGTCGCTGACGTCGTTGGCTACCGCGGCCGTTTTGTATTCGATACCTCGCGGCCAGATGGCGCGCCGCAGAAGCTTCTAGATGTCTCCGAACTTACGCGGCTGGGATGGCGCGCCAAGATCCAGCTACGCGATGCAATTGCGGCCGCTTAGGCAGATTTTCTTGCGCACGGCGGAAGCCGCGCCGAGTCGCAAAGCGCTATTAAAGCGCGGGCGTAAGTCTCCCGCGTAGGTTAAAGCCGCGCGATCACTTTTGGCTTGGTCACAAGAAGATCTAGCGGTCGCGGCCGATGTTTCGGTTCCAACGATCAAGCGGCTAGAGGCTCAAGATGGTCCCTTGGGCGGGCGGGACCAAACGGGCATTAAGATTCGCTCGGCGCCGGTGTGGAGTTCATTGACGAGAACGGCGGCGGCCCGGGGGTGCGGCTACGAAAACGGCAACAGAAGAAGAGTTAAGCTGCCACCGGAAAATCAGCCGCTGCCAGTGTGATGTAAGCTAACAGTTGACAATAGTCAGCAATTAGCTTACATAGACTTGTGATCAGGAGCTTTAAAAGCAAGGGTCTTGCCGAGCTTTGGGAAAAAGGACGCACGGGGAAGGTTGATGCCAAGATGCAAGCGCGCATCTTACGTCGACTGGACCGACTGGACGTCATCGTCCGGCCCGAAGAGATGAATGTGCTCGGCTTTAATTTCCATCCCTTGCGAGGCTGCAAACCGACGCGCTATTCAGTCCATGTCAATGGGCCGTGGTGCATCACGTTTGAATTCGAGGATGGTGACGCCTGGCGTGTCGATTTCGAGCAATATCACTGAGGGAAGTTAGATATGGTTCATGCTGCCAAACGGAATTCGGCTCGTTGCCCGACCCACCCCGGCGCTTTGCTACGGGAGGATGTGATTCCAGCCACTGGCAGGGCAAAGGCTGAGATTGCGCAGCTTCTCGGTATCTCCCGTCAACATCTGTACGACATTTTGCGCGAGCGCAAACCCGTATCTCCAGCCGTGGCAGTTCGGCTCGGCAAATTGTTCGGCGATGGCGCCGGGGTTTGGGTACGCATGCAAGCCGCGTACGATACCTGGAACGCCGAGCGCGAGGAGGATGTCAGCAAGATTCCCACCCTCCGGGCCAAAGCGGCGTAGATCTGCACTACCTCGCTGTCGATCCCGCGGCGTCATCTTCATCGTCGCGAGTCGCAGCAGCTAGCCCGATCAGACGACCAATCACAAAAACGAAGCTAATTTTATTGAGGGCCCTCCAAGGGAGAGAGGGAAAGCTCATGCTATGAGACTTTACATGAAGCTTGGCAGAGATTTTTTGGAGCGAACACGACCTTCTGTATGGTCACTTCTCTTCAGTCGACTCGCTTGCCTCCCTGCCGCAGAATCGGCGCGATTTCTTCCAAGCTAACCTCAACAATGCGATCCGGTGGAATCAGAATCGGCCATCCGGTACTTAGATACCAATGCGTGGTATCGCCAGGCACAAAAACGCGTACCATGCCTTTTTCAAGCGGCTTCCGCGTCATCTCCTCCACTTGTTTTTTGTAAAACGTTATGATGCCAGGTTCCGGATGCCCGGCTACCCAAGCAAGCGCGAACACTGTGGAATCGACCTGGTCATCATTCTTCGCGTTGGGAAAGCTCAAGAGTTCGCGCAGATAAGTATCGAGCCAAGGCGCATCGCGCGGGAATAGAACAAAGCCGTTGTCGATTTTGGCGGTTTGCGCGTGTAGCCGCATAACCTTATCGCCCTCAAGCCTCGGCGCCGGCTGCGCATAGGGAAAGTTATCGGCGCGCAATTCCTGCAGCAGCGAGGTGCCTGACGCCATGTCCTCGATAAGTACGATCTTGGCCTGATGACGTTTGGCCAACTCAACAATGGTCCGTTTTAGTTCAGGGAAATCCATTTTGCGGCGGAACACATCAAGAAGGTAGAGCGAACGATCCTTGATGCCCCACGTTGTGCAAACGCTGAAATTGGCGAGCTCAGTATCCTTGTTGGCGGTATCCCAACTCTGCAGGACTTGGTCGAACCGATCCGGCTTTCCGTTCGGGTCGTAGAACCTCAGCCATTCGCGCTTAACAATGATGCCTGACGGCGGCTGCGGATCTTGTTGGTACTGCGCCGCGAAATTGTAATCGGTCATCCCTCGCCGCTGGGCTTCCAACGAATCGGCCGAAAAAAGTGCGGGTTGCAGGATATCGCCGGTCTTGCGATGGACCTGTCTGCGCCCGTACGGCGTCAGGAAACTGTAGCTCTGGTCCTGTTCTGCCTTGGCGGGAAATGACAGCACATCCCATTGTCCATTTTCCTGCACATGAGCGACCAGATCATCGGCGTGCAAGCGCTGCATCACAATGATAATTGCGCCCGTTTCCGAGTTGTTGAGGCGGCTTCGCAGAGTGTTGTCAAACCACTCGTTAACCGAGCGACGTCGCGTATCAGAAAGGGCATCATCGGCCTTGAGTGGATCATCGATGATAATGATGTCGCCGCCTCGGCCGGTTAGCACACCTTCCACCGAAGTCGATAGCCGATAGCCGCCTTCCGTGGTTGTAAATTCTGAGATTGCCTCCCGTGCCAATCGTGTCTCGAAGAGTGCCTGATAAAATGCGCTTGTCATCAGGTTCCGCGAATTACGAGCCAAGGCCTCAGAGAGATCCTGCGCGTAAGTTACCGAGAGGACTTGTTTGCTCGGCTGGTGTCCGAGCAACCACGCCGGAAAGGCGACCGAGATGGCGTGCGATTTAAGGTGTCGCGGCGGCACATTCACAATCAGCCGCCTACAGTGACCTCGCCGAACATCCTCCAGTTTCGATGCAATGAGTTCAATGTGCCAGTTCGAATGGAACGGCGTCTGCGGATTTAATTCGACAAATGAGCGATGAGTGAATGCGCACAGATCGTGCCGCAGGAGATGCTCATACATCTGAGCTGAGGTAGGTGCCATCTTATTCCCCTGGGGACTCGGGCTCGCATTGGTTCATTCGCTCATAGGCAGCCCGCAGCACTTCCACGTCCTGCTCGCTAAATGGAAATTCCGGCGGCTTCGCCGCTGCGGCCTGGGTCTGGATCTCGTCGACCCAGTCGAGGAACTCAGCCATTGATTTTGCGTCGCCGTTTGCCGCTTTCTCGGCCAGTCGGAACGCGGTCGCTTGGATCGCCGAAATCTTGCGCTGTTTGCCGCCGACCTCAACGGTCACCGGATGGTCAGCAGCTTCCAGCAACAGCGTCCGAAGGTTCTTTGAACCTTTGGGCCTGCCTTTCGGATTGCCGGATGTGCCCTTCCGAAATTGGCGATGCTTTGGCGGATTGCCGGGGCCAACCTTGGGTTCGAGCCCGGTCACGACCTTTATCTCTTTCGTCATAACATCTCCCTTCCAAGGGTTGCGTCCCGCCCTCGGAGTCTGCTGTCGTTCATCTCTTGGCGTTGAGTTCTGGCGGCTCAAAAAAGGTCACGAAAGCCTAGCGTGAAAGGCTCGAACCGTTTCCCTGTTATTCTGCTTGTATTTCCCTGTTATTTCGGTATTATGGCGCAAACGCCACAAGCCGCCCGGCACTCGTAGCTCCCATATCTGAGATTGGGAGACTCGGCATGTGCATACCATTGGGCTACAACCTCGCCGGGAGTTGCGTATGTCCGGCGACGATCTCACAATTTCCCTATTCTTTGTGTCCTTGGCGATACCGGCTTTTGGATTAGAAGCCATGAAAGCCGAGACACTCCCGCGCCGAATTGTCTTCGGATCAATTTCAATACTGTGTCTGCTAACGGGCCTGTTTTGGATACGAATTAAAACGATATGGCCGCCGTTCACGGAGGCAGCCACTACCGTAGCCACCAATCCGTTGTCTTGGTTCGTCGTTTTGATGTTCTTTTTAGCCGTGGTTGCTTTCCATCGGCCAAAGCAACGGCAATCAGCGCCGATCCAGGTAAAAGAAGCGGTGTCCAAAGACGAGCCTAAAGAAATTCCGGAAGAACGAGAGTTTGTAAATGTGAGCCCCGAATATCTGCTTGGGATACGAAGTCAAGAAAACTTGACGCGTGTTCAAACAGATAAGATATTGGTGCCGTTTTACGGAAAATGGTTAAAGGTGAACGGCGTAATTACCGAAATCTACGAAACTATTGTTTGGTTGCGCATTGGCGATAAATCAGATGGACGACGGCAGCATGTTATGCTTTTCCTGAATGATGCTTGGAAAGCGCGGTTTCATGTACTCGAATTAAACAAGCCAGCCTCGGCAATTGGCAAAATTCGAGGGGTAAACAACACCGAAGTAGAACTGGCAAACTGCGAACTCGCGGACACTTAGATTTCCTCCAGGGCAACTCCGTCCAACTCTAAGGCGGCAAGGCAAGCGAGAAAAAACGTAGCCGGGAAAGTCCCCCGCGCCAGTTTATTTGTGATCGAAGCCTCTGTTTCCTTGAGACCATGCTTTTTGAGGCGCTTAGCAAGGTCAGCATAAGTCACCTCGCATTCCCGAAGCTTGTGCTTCAAGAACGCGGCTGCGCGTTCCGCCCACTCCCTTTCCGAGGTAATGGACACTGGCCCTCCTATCGAATGTGAGGGCTATCATATATGATATTTTGCGGTTGACAAGCCATCCCTATCATATATGATAGCTTTCATTAACGATAGGTATTCCGATGGCTCAGCACTTTCTCCTTTCCAAAGCCGCCAAGTCCCTTTCCTTGGCCCGTATTTTCCAGATGAAGGACGCGGAAACCGAAATGGCCTTCCGGCGCGTCCGCTGGGCCGACACCAACGGTGACCCGGTTTGCCCCCATTGCGGCGGGACCGACGCCTACGATTGCCGCCGCTTGAAGGGCGCGCCAAGGTTCCGCTGCCGGGCTTGCGTCAAGGATTTCTCGATCACGTCCGGCACGCTGTTTGCGAGCCATAAACTACCGCTGCGTTGCTATCTCGCCGCCATCGCCATCTTCTGCAATGAGGTCAAAGGCAAGTCCGCACTTGCCCTGTCCCGCGATCTCAACGTCTCTTACAAGTGCGCTTTCGTGTTGCTGCACAAACTCCGCGAGGCGATGGCCGCTGAATTAAAGGGCCGCATTGTCGGCGGCGAAGGCAAAGTTGCAGAGGTTGATGGCGGTTATTTCGGCGGCTACATCAAACCCGCAAACCTGAGAGAAAACCGCCGCGACCGTCGCTTGCTCCGCAATCAAAACGGCAAGCGCAAGGTTGTTGTCGTGGTCCGCGAGCGCGGCGGCAATTCAGTCCCGGCGGTGTTCAAGTCGGAAGCCAAGGCGATGGCCTTCCTTCGCGCCCACGTCGCCAAAGGCACGATCTTGAACGCGGACGAAGCCGGGTCATGGGAAGAACTGCACAAGCGTTACGAGGTCCGCAGGATCAACCATGAGGAAGCCTATAGCCTCGATGGCGCTTGCACGAATTGGGCCGAGGAATTTTTCAGCCGTATGCGCCGCGCCGAAATCGGCCACCATCACCATATCGCTGGCGCTTACCTGCTCCGCTACGCGCAAGAAGCGTCATGGCGCGAAGATAACCGGCGCGCGTCGAATGGCGAACAAGTGAACCAGCTTGCGGGTCTGGCGATGAAGCAAAAGCCGTCAGTGGATTTCAGCGGGTATTGGCAGAGGCATATTGCGGACTGAGAGAATCAGTTACTCCTCATCTTCGCTTTCGCTCTCTTCCTCTTCGCCGAACTCGGAAACATCCCGAGCCGAAATCACCTTTTTTTCGAGCGCATCCGCGATGCCTTGCTCGATGAAACGGCGCATCACCCCAGAGCGACCTCTGCCATACGCTCCGAGCTTCGCCAGATCACCGAGATAGGCGTGAACAATTGATCTAAGCCGAACGGACCTTTTCGGGGTCGATGCCATCGCCCCCGATGATAAGCTATTTGTCCCCCACACTGCACCCCACCTGGGGGGACATTTTTCTTGAATTGTCCCCGCAATTATGAGACACTTCCGTTGCCGACCCGAATCGACAGGCGCCGGTCGTCTCGATAGGCTAGGAAATGTTAAGGGCGATCCCGCCCTTCGGCAGGACCGCCCCTAACTGAGCTACCGACGCCACGAATTGAACGTGGATCCCTCTATCACCAATAGCCGGCTCTACCGTTGAGCTACGTCGGCACAAGAATCACCCCGCCCCCAAGGCGGGGTGATTCGCGTTTATAACATAAGTTCCCGATTTTCGGGATTCCCGCTCATTCCCAAAATTCACAAGAGCGATCTTGAGAGCGACCACTGGGCATTCCGGCTAGTCCCTGTCTTCACCACCGCCTCTTGCTTGTGAAGCTTCCGCAGGACGGTGGCTGCCATGTCGCAGATCGCCGCGAATAGTGCGCCTTCATCCGTGGCAAACCCCTTATCGGTCATGATCGATTGCACCATGACCGCCGTGGTGATCGTTCTGCCGTCCGCGTTGCGGAGCTTGTCCAGGACGCGACGGGATAGCTCACCCTTGGCAAAATATCGGGTGCGCCGATAGGTCCGCTTCGGCGGGATGCTGTCGGGGTCTAGCTCGGGCGCATACAGCCGGATCGTGGCGTCGATGTTCGCGAGGCTCGCCCGATGGCGCGCGAGCTTGCGTTCAAGGTCGTGAACGTGCCCGCTGATTTCAGCGCGCTTGGCTCTGAGGGCGGATACGACGTGAGGTTCGGCCATGCACAGAATTTAGAAGCAGACCGGATTCTATTCTTGTGGCGTTTGCGCCATAATACCGTGTTATTTGAAGGATTTTCCCTGTTTCTAGGGAAATCGCCCCCTGTTAATTTCGGCGGGCAAAAAACGCAAGAAATATCGACCACAGCTGCTTTAGCTCGACGTGCAATTCTATTTTTCCCCGACATAAATCGCGGCTTCCCTGTAAATTTCCCTGTTATCGGGAAGAACCTGCCGCTCAAACCCGGTTTGCCCTCGAAGTTCATCGACGAGTAAGAAAGACAGGCCCTCCCGCTCAGAGGCAATTCGTCGCCTGATCGAGATTGCTCTAACAGCCAAATCAAAACGGCAAAGCAGCCGCGGCGAGAAGTAGCGACCGCGACGCACGCATTACAAAACGAACCCAATTTGCTGAACGACGTCCGCTTTCGGGGGTAAAGCGGACAT
>Ga0073928_10001162_pt1 | contig 52488 bp, 39 predicted proteins | sample PaiPotPPA55metaG_FD_76969 | JGI IMG/M metagenome (GOLD analysis project Ga0073928, IMG submission 76969) | Iron sulfur acid spring bacterial and archeal communities from Banff, Canada, to study Microbial Dark Matter (Phase II) - Paint Pots PPA... ... | reverse complement strand
GGCGGCAAGCAGCGTACGGATTCCACCCACGTGGTCGCGGCCGTGCGCGACCTGACCCACGCCGAGCTGGCCGGGGAGGCGGTGCGCGCACTGGCCGAAGCCCTGGCCGCGGTGGCTCCCGACTTCCAGGCCGAGGCCGTGGACCTCACGGACTGGGCGAAGCGGTACGGGCCCAGGGCCTGCGACTGGAACTGGCCGTGGGCCAAAGCCGAGCGTGACGCGCTGGCCGAGCAGTTCGGCCGTGACGGCCGGGAACTGCTGACCGCACTGTTCGCCCAGCGCTCCCGGCCCTGGCTGCGCGAACTTCCCCAGGTCGCACTGCTGTGCATGGTGCTGCGGCAGAACTACCTCGTCGAGACGGGCAAGGACGGGAGCGAGGTGATGCGGCGTGCGGCGGCGCACCGAGCAGGACGGGGTGCCGCCGGCCCCACTACGGCTGGCCAGCCCACACGACCCAGACGCCCGGTGGGCCGCGAAGGGCAAGGACCCGTTCTGGCTCGGCTACAAACTGCACCTGACCGAGACGTGCGAGGATCCTGACGAGACCGGCACCCCGAACCTGATCACTAACGTGCTGACTACCGTCTCCACCACGCCGGACAACAGCGCGACCGCGCCTATCCACCAGGACCTCACCGAACGCGGCCTGACTCCGGCCGAGCACTACCTGAATTCGGGCTATCCGTCCATGCCCGCCCTGGTCGCCGCTCGTCGCGAGCACGGCATCACGATGATCACCCCGCTGCTCAGCGATAGCTCCCGTCAGGCCAGCACCGCCAACGGCTACAGCCGTGACCAGTTCGTCATCGACTACGAGGCCCGCACCGCCACCTGCCCGCAGGGTGTGACCTCCGCGCACTGGAACCCGCAAGTCCGCGACGGCATCGAGAAGATCCACATCGCCTTCCCCCAGCGCGCCTGCTGGACCTGCGACGCATAGCCAGCGTGCACCAGCAGCAAGGCCCGCCAGCGCCGGATCACCGTCTACCCCCGTGAGATACACGAGCTGCAACAATCCACCCGTACGGCCCAGAACTCGACGGACTGGCGACGGATCTACCAGCGCCGCGCCGGTATCGAAGGCACCATGAACCAAGCCGCGAACAGCATCGGCCTGCGCAAAGCCCGCTACCGCGGGCAGAAGAAGGTCGAGCTCGAACACTACCTCGGCGCCACCGCAATCAACATCAGCCGGCTCGACGCCTATCTCACCCATCGACCTCTCGACCGCATCAACACCAGTAGGTTGATACGGCTCCACGCCGCGACAACGAATTGACCAGCAGGATCCTGAAGGTGCCGGGAAGTCCATCCGCGCTGGTCAGGCAGCGATGTGGTATTCGTGGAGAATGCCGCCGATGCGGTCGTTCGAGTGACGCGGAAGTGGTCGAGGTCGATGACGTTTTCCGGTAAGGGGCGTAGCGGAGCGGCGTGGCTCAGCGCCCGGTGAGGCCGGTGTTCGTTATAAAAGGACTCGTACTCGGCCAGGACGCGGCGAAGGTGGGCGAGGTTCCACACGGGGGTGCGGTCGAGCAGTTCGGCCAAGGATTATGAGGCAGGCACGACTGCGGGGACTGCCGCTTCGGCGTGCGTGCCTTCGTCGTCGCGCGCGGGCGCGTAATGCCAGGTGATGCGGGAGGTACAGACGGCTGCGATGGCGGCGGCGATGGCGACGGCGCCCATGGCCCAGGCGAGTCCGTCGGCGTCTGCGATCAGACCGATCGCGCCGGGGCCGATGAGCAGGCCGACCGTGCCCATGGCCGACACCAGGGCGAGCGCGTCAGTTCCGTTTCCGGCGGCCGCGACGTAGACGCACGGAGCGACGGAGGCGATGCCGAGTCCGACCAGGGCGAAGCCCACGAGGGCGGGGACGACTCCGTGGAGCAGCACTGCGGCCGCGAGGCTCGCGCCGGCCAGCAGGCCGCCCGCGGCGACGACGCGCGCGTCGCCCCAGCGCCTGCGCCACGCGTCGGAGGAGATCCGGGCGACCACCATCGCGATGGAGAACAGGGCGATACCCAGCGGGGTGAGGCCGACGGAAGCTTTCGCCACGTTCTTCAGGTACAGCGCGGTCCAGTCGTTCATCGCCCCCTCGACGATCGTCGCGAACGCCATCGCCGCGCCGGCCCACACCATGAACCGGGTCGGCACGCCGACCTTGATTCGGACTCCGCGCAGGCGCTTCTTCGGCTCCCTCTCCCTCGCCATCTCCGTGGTCTGATGCGCACGCTCGTCGTCCGGCAGCAGGTCCTGGCGGGCGTAGCCGACCACCAGCAGGATCAGCGCCGCCGCTGCCGCGAAGTGTGCCTCAAGGTTCTGCGTCGCGGCCGTCGCGGCCGACGCGAGCACGGCGCCGAGAAGCGCGCCCGCGCTGAACGTGGCGTGCAGCTTGCCCATGGTCTTGCGGGTGAAGCGTTCCTCGACCCGTGCGCCCTGCGCGTTCATGGCGACGTCGAGGCAGGCCACGGCCACGCCGTCGACACACGTGATGACCAGCGCGACCGGGAAGTCCGGGGCCGCGCCGATGGCGAGCGGCACAAGGGCGAGCAGCGCGGCCGACCCGGCGCACACCTGCGCCGAACCGTAGCGCTTGATCAACGCCGCGACGAGCGGGAACGACGCGGCCGCGCCGATGCCGCAGGCCATCAGCAGCATGCCAAGCTCGGCATCCGTGAGACTGAGCCGCGCTTTGATCGCGGGAAGCCTCGAGGCCCAGGTGGCGTATTGGAATCCGAGCAGCAGGAACAGGGCTGCCACGGCCGCCTGCGCGCGCCGGAATTCGTCACGGATGCGTGGCAAGCTGATCGACCTCCACTGTTTTGGACATGTATGTAGACTGCGTTCCGTAACTCTCGGCCACGTCGACGCCGGCTCGCGGCGCGAATCCGGACGCCGCCCAGAAACCCGCGCTCCCGCCGACGGCGACCAGACCGATGGTTTCGAAGGCCTGTGCCGCCGCCTCGCGCTCGAGCCGTCGCAGCAGCACTTTCGCCAGGCCGTTTCCGCGTGAGGCTCGGGACAGGGTCAGGTCGTGCAGGTGCAGGTGCGTCGACTGGTCGCCCGAGCTCGGTGCCAGGCGCGGACGGCCGAGCTCGGGTGCGCGGCCCGCCGGGTGCGGCGCCGCGAGTACGTAGCCTGCGATGTCTCCGTCGATCTCCAGCACGAAGCAGGTCTCGGGGGCGTGCCGTGCCCATGTGCGCAGCGCCTCGACTCCCTCGCTCAGGCCCAAAGGCGCGTAGGCTTCGTGTTCGATCTCCGCGATCCGCGCCCAGTCGCCCGCACTGATCGCCCGCACGGTCGGGCTCGAGCTGCGCACCTGTTGGTGCGGCAGCGGATCGATGCCGTTGAAGCCCTGCGTCGTGTAGCTCGTGGCATAGGCGCCGCAGGACAGGATCCACACCGGGTCGCCCGATTCGAGGCCCGCGGGCACCTGGACCAGGCTCTCGTCGTGGCCGAACGCGTCGTCGCCGTCGCAGCTCGGCCCGGCCACCACCGCGGAGACCTGTGGCCGGGCGGCGTCGAGCTCGGCGGAGCCGGCCTGGTGGGTGGGGAAGAACAGCCGGTACTGGAGTTCGTCCATCTCGTAGAGCCCGTTGTATTTCCCGACACTGAGATAAAGCCAGTGCTGGCGCCGCCTGTCGATGAGTTCGCGCTCCGAGAGGCGTTGCACGTGTGCGCGGATCGCGCCGTGGTCGGCGACGAGGTAGCGTCCGGGTTCCGCGATGAAGCGCAGCGGCGGCACGCTCAGGGCCGACAGGTGCCGCATGCCGTCGCGGATGGTGGCGAAGATCTTCTCCAGCGGCGGCTCGAGCGCCTCGCCGCGCCGGTCGAGGTAGCCGAGCGCGGGGAGCCCGCCGCCGAGGTTGATGTACTCGAGCCCTATGTCCCGCACACGCAGGGCACTGATCACGTGGCCGAAGTCGTCGAACGCGGCGCGCCACGCTTCCGGCCGCATCTGCTGCGAGCCGACGTGCGCGGACAGCCCGGCCGGGACGAGGCCGAGCTCGCGCGCGGTCTCGAGTACCGCGACGGCGTCGGCGACCGAGCAGCCGAACTTCTGGCTGAGCCCCCACAGCGCGCCGTCGCCGCTGGTCGCGATCCGGCAGAAGACGCGGGAGCCGGGGGCGTGCGCGCTGATGGCGGTCACATCCTGCAGGCTGTCGGTGGCGAAATCGCGCACTCCGGCGGCGTACGCGTCCGCGATGTTCCGGTCCGACTTAGTGGTGTTCCCATAGTGGATCTTGTGTGCCGGTACGCCCACGCGCAGGGCCTGGGCGATCTCGTTGGGGCTCGCCGCATCGCACCCGGCGCCCCGCGCGGCGAGCGCGCCGATCACGTCGTCCACCGGGCACGCCTTGACCGCGAAGCGCACGTGCACGCCAGGCAGTTGCTCGGCCAGTTTGTCGTAGCGCCCCTCGATCCCGGACAGGTCGTAGACGATCCGGTCCGTCTCGGCCGCGGCGAGCGCCTCGCGCAGCCCTCGGCTCGGTGTCATGACGCGCCGTCGTCCGGTGCGGAGGCGGTGGCGGGGAGCTCCGCCGCTGCTTCGCGAGCCCCGCGCACGAGCGCGGGCCAGGACTCGATGAGAACGGCGAACTCCTCGATGTCGACGCGTGCCTGCTCGATCAGCTCCGTTCCGCGTCGCTCGATCGAAGCGGCGAGCGCGGCGTATCTTCCGCCCAGCTTCCGATAGCAGCGGCCGATGACATCCAGGCGCCACCGGTTCTCCGCCGGGTCCAGCAGGGCGCTCTCGCGCGCGATCGCGGCGATGGCGTCCGGGCGCAGGACGTGGTTCGGATCGAGCAGTCCGGCGCGGCCCGTCTCGCCCATGCGCCGGTAGATGTGATTCAGGTACAGCATGGAGAGGAAGAACTTCACGAAGCGCAGCTGGTAGGCGGCGAATCCGGCGTCGGTGCGCCGGTATCCCGTGTAGTAGTTGACGACATGGCGGTTGTGCAGCACGCCCGGCAGTCCCGCGTCGTAGATCGCGTGCATCAGGAAGTAGTCAGTGCCGATCGTGTCGAGCGCGGGAAGCAGGGGGACGCGCTCGTATGTGTCGCGATGGAAGGCGATGTTGCCCATGTCGATCCGCATGGGGTCGACGCGCCCGAGGACGGAGTGATCGTGCACGAAGTGGTCGGTACCGGCGCCGCGGAAGGATTCGGCTACCAGACCGCTCTTCTGGGCGTCGGTCCACTCGCTCGGCGCCCACAGCGCGACGACTTCGTGGTAGACCTCTGGGTCGAGTCGTTCGATCTCGCTGATGTCGACGGACATCTCGCCGATCATGGAGGCGCCGGCGATCGCCACGGTCAGGTCCGCGTCGTCGGGCGCGAGCCGGGAGTCGGTGACCGCGCCGATGACCTCGCCCGCGCGCAGGCCGACTGCGAGTTCGTGGTGGATCGGGTACACCGGCCTGCCATGCACGGATTGGTAGTCGGTGTCTGAGTCACGGCGGTGCAGGGACTCACAGCCGAGAGCGGCGGCGATCAGGAACGCCCGGTTGGTGCAGGCGCCGTAGGATAGGCCGTCCGGCAGCATCAGCCCGAGCAGATTCTCGGGCCGTTCGAGTCCTGAGGCGCGGATGGCCGACTCGAGGAACGGACGCTGGTCCCCTTCGTCGAGCAGATGAACGATGACGTGCGCGTTCTGTGCGAGAGAGTCGACGACGGCCCGATGCGCGGCGCGCGTGCACTCGTCCGACGAGTCGAGAATCAGTACATGTACTTCGGCGTCGAAGTTGTCCGCGCCGTACCCGGCCTCGGCGTGGAGTGCGGCGATCGTCTCCCCGCACGCCCGGTTGGTCGGCAGGGCGAGGCATACCTTGCGTCGGTGCCCGGTCACGGCCGTACCTCCCCGAGCTGTTCCGCCGCGCGGCCGCCGCCGTGCCAGGAGCGAAGGCCGAGCAGCTTCTCACCGAGCTCGGTCAGCTCCGCGGGGCCGTAGCGCAGCGACTCGTGTCGGAGCCCGTCGCCGACCAGCGTCGCGTCCCATTCCGGCGTGCTCATCGTGCGCCACGAGTCGCTGCGCGAACGCGTGAGCTCGAGGTGGCTCTCAAGAGCCGGCATCATCGACAGGTATTGGACCGCGCGCACGTCGTGATCCGAGGTGTTCGCCGCGACGCCGTGGGCGAGCATCCCGTTCCAGATCAGCAGGTCGCCGGCGCGCAACCGTGGACGTATGACAGGGTATTCGGCCCAGGAGACGGCCGGGCGCACCGGATCGCGGTCCGCGGGCTGATCGAGCTTCCAGCGGTCGAAGTCCCGGAACAGTTCGGGGCAGCACTGGAAACCGCCGAGCTCGGTCTCGGTGTCGTTGAGCGCGATCAAGCCCTGTACCCGCTGCGGCGGTACGCTCCGGGTGGAGTCGACGTCCCAGTGCAGTTCGATGTCGAAGCCCGACTCGGTCGGCGCGATCAGCTTCCGGTCGCGGTTGCGCACGTTGGGCGGGTTGAGGTTGAGCCGGTCGAGGGTGACCCACAGCTGCTCGCAGTCCCAGACGTCGACGAACGCGTCGTAAACCCGCTGCGCCTGCCGGCTGTCCCAGATCAGCTGGTGGTGGTACGCCTCGACGAATCCGTAGATGTGCAGTTCCCGGTCCAGATCGGAGCGGTACGGGCGCTCTGCGTACCAGGAGTCCGGGTCGAGCGGGTCCATGTCCTGGAACTCCCAGAGGAACTCCAGTAGCTCGGCCGCCGCCTCGGGCTCGATCGCGCGGGGCACCACCACATGACCGTAGGTTTGCCAGAATGCGAAGTCCTCGGCGGAGAGCACCCGCAACGGCAGGTCCTTCGCGAGGTCGCGCAACGGGGTCTCAGCGGTGTAGGCGGTCGCGTCTGCGCTGAAATAGGGGGTGTCGCAGGAAGCGCGATGCAGGTATGGGTCAGAAGTCGGCACAGGGGGACTCCCTTGGCGTTGGAGTGCGGCGGAACGCACGAGGGGCCGTTCGCGCCTCGTCTTGCGTGGCCGCAGATCACGGCGCCGCGTCGGCACCGGGCCCGAACCTAACGAGGACGGGTTGGCCGTGGGTTACGCCGCGCACGCGCTCAGCGCCGCGGGTCCACGTCCTCGTCCGTGCCGAAACGCAGGCCCTCGATCAGGCCGGCGGCGGAGGCCTTGCGCAGGGCGTCGAGCCGGGAGACCGCGTTGAGCTTGGCATAGACACTGGTCAGGTGCCGCTTGACGGTGCCCTCGGCGATGAAAAGCTCGGCCGCGATCTGCGCGTTGCTGTGCGCCTGTGCCAGCATCCGCAGCACTTCGAGCTCCCGCGGGGAGAGTCCGGGTTCGCGTGAGGCGGAGCCGTGCAGGCGCGCCGAGGTCTGCCGGGAGACGGCGAGCAGCACCTGGTCGCTACCGCTCGACGCGCTGCGGATGGCGGCGAGCAGCTCCTCGCGGGTGATCGTCTTGATCAGGAAGCCGCTGGCTCCGTGGTCGAGCGCGGCCCGCACGATGTTCGCGCTCTCGTGCATGGTCAGCACGATGACCTGGGTGAACGGGCTGGCCTTGCGCACCTGGGACAGGGTCCGGGTCAGCCCGGGGCCGGGCATCTCGACGTCGAGGAGCATCACGTCCGGCCGGAACTGGGCGGCGAGGGAGACGGCCTCGGCGCCGTTCGCGCCCTCACCGACCACCGTGCAGAACTCGTCCGACTTGAGTAGGGCTTTGATAGCGTCGCGGAAGAGCGTGTGGTCGTCGACGATCACGACACTGACCCGGTTATCGTCAGAGCTCTGATTCGAGGTCTGGTCCGGCGGAGTCATCGCGAGGGCTCCGGCAGAGTGCTGCGATCACCCATATCGCCCAATCCCCTGTGTGCAGCCGAGTCCGTCCCGCGTGAAGCCGTCGTGTCAAGGGCAAACTACCAGAAACACAGCGGCACTGCTCGGGAACTGCCCACCGGTGGCCTCCGTCTCAGCCCAGACCGTCCGCTTCGGCCGAGCCGGTGTGCCACCAGGCCGGCTCGTCGGCGCAGAGGCGGTCGAGGCGCGCGGCGAAGGCCCCCGGCAGCCGGGTGAGCCGGGCCCGCTCGCCCTCGGGGCTCGTGATGTGCAGGCGCAGATGCGCTTCGGTCAGCGTGATTCTGAGATCGATGTCGGAGTAGACCGGCTTTGACAGCACGTGGTCCGGGTCTGCGCCGGACACGACCGTGATCGCCACCGCCACCGCGCCGGGCCGGCTGAGCCCGTCGCCGTCGGCCGCCGCGCGGGCGCGTGCGGCGAACGAGCGGTTCTCGGCCCGCGCGGTGAGTTTCGTGAGGGTGCAGAACGAGCCCGCGATCTCCTCGACGCGCGGGTAGACCGGCAACCGCGCCGGGTGCCACCAGCCGGCGCAGCCCAGCCCGATGCCGCGCACGGCGTCGGCCAGCGAGACGGCGAGCACCGCCTCGATCGGGATGCCCGCCGCGTCCGCGGTCCGGCTAAGGGAGTTGATGTCAGGCCTCATCGTCAGCGAGCGGCCGGTGAACCGCGGCGCCGTGCTCGGCGTCGTCGCACCGACCGCGCCGGACGAATCCTCTTCGGCGGCCAGCTCGTCGCGCCACCACCGCACGGCGGCGGCGGAGGCGTAGGCCGCCTGGTCCGCTTCGGGGACATCGAGCTTCGCCTCGGGATCGCGGTAGAGGCGGGCGAGTGCCGGTAGGACGATGCGGTGGACGCTGTCCGCGTCGACGATCGCCTGATGGGTGCTGAGTTCGACGGTGCCCCGGGGACGTCCGGTCGGCGCGAGGACGAGGCGGGCCTGGCCCTCGTCTACGGCGCCCGGCCGCGCCGGCACATGTCGTCCGTCTGGCGCGATAGCGGTGCGCAGCGCCGGATGGGCCTCGCACACGGTGCGCCAGGCGCCCAGCATCCGTTCCCCGTCGAGTCCGGGAACGGTCCAGCGGTAGAGGTCGTAGCCGCGGCCCGCCGTCGCGTGGCGCCACAGCGCGCGCTGGTCCGGGGTGGGGTGGTAGCCGGCCTCCGACGGGGCCGGCGCGGTGGCCCGGGCGCCCGCGTCCAGCCACTCGGCGGCCTTCTCCGGTGTCGGATAGAGGGTGAGCTCCCTGAGCGAGAAATCGGCGCCCCAGAGCCGGGAGACGGTGCGGCACAGTTCGGCCGCGCTCACCGAGTCGACGCCGAGATCGAAGAACGCTGCGTCCGCGCCGGCCCCGCCGACGCCGGCGTGGTCGGCCCACAACGCGCGCAGGCGGGACAGGGTGCCGCCGCGCGGCGCGGAATCCTGGAGGGTCGCGCGCGGCCGCGCGGCGGCAGGACCGAGCACCTCGATCTGGCCGTCGGGCCACGTGCGCGCCAGGTCTCCGCTGTGCCAGGGGTCGGGTCCGGCGACCGAGCCGACGCCGCGAACCTCCAGCGTGCCGAGCACGCCGGGCGGCACCTGCCGTCCCGCGCCGTCCACCACCCGCGCGCAGGTGCCCGCCACCGGCCGGCCGACCGGAGGGCTGAGCGCCAGCCGCCGACGCGTCTCAAGGCCCTTGGCCACGGCCGAGACGTCGCAGAGGGCTACCAGGTTCGCCTCGGTCGATCCGTACAGGTTGAGCACCGAGTACGGCAGGTCGGGGCCGGGCCACCGGGTCATCCGCTCCCCGGTGACCCACATGTACCGCAGTGCGGTGTGGTCGGGCCAGTCGAGCTCCCACAGCGCCTCGGCCATGAGCGTCAGCTGGAGGGTATGGGTCACCGCGTGGTCGACGAGCCAGTTCCGCCGCGCTCGCGGCGTCGGCGTCGGCGAGCTCGGGATACGCAGCAGGCCCCCGGCGGCGAGCACGGTCAGCACCTCGAGTTGGACGAGCCCGCCGCCGGGTGCGCCGAACCACGCGCCGACGGTGTCCGGGCGCATGCCCGCCTCCGCGATCAGGACCTCGGTGCTGTTGGCCCAGGCGGCGTGGCTCAACGGGACCGGCCGCGGCTCGCCGGACGCGCCGCGGGTGTAGGCGACGTGGGCGGCGGACTCGGGCGCGCACCCGACCGGGCCGAGTTCCGCGGAGTACGAAGTCCACGGGTCGGTTCGATCGTCGAGGAGGAGTCCGGCGACACCGGGCACGGGCGGGAGCCCGCCCGCGGCGATACAGGCGACGATCGTCTCGGTCTCGTCGCCCGGCTGCGCGGGCAAGGGAGCGGCCTCGTCTGAATCCAGCAGGAACACGCTCGCGCCGGTACGCAGCACCGCGAGTTGCGAGACGAGATGTCCGGGGCCGCAGGGGAGCCGGACGGCCACCGATCGGCCGGGTCCTGCGCCGAGTTCGCGCAGCCGGTTGGCCAGGCGGCCGGATCTCTCGCGCAGCTCCCGGTAGGTCAGGGTCCGGTCATCGCGGACCAGGCAGGGTGCGTCGGGCGTGCGGCGGGCGTGGGCGAGGATGCGTTCGTGCACCGGGACGAAGTGCGCGTCGGTCACGCGCGTGGCGGCCGAACCGGGGGTTTCGACCTCGTCGTCGTCGCGGCTGAGCGGGAGGGCGCCGAGCGGCGGGTCTTGCGCGGCGTCGGCGCGCAAGCCGTCGAGCAGGACGCCCAGCATCCCGGCCAGCCGGTCCGCGTGGTCGGCGTCGATGGTCTCCGCGTTCGTCAGCAGTCCGATCCGCGGTGCCCCGGTGGTTCGGTCGTCGAGCACCAGGGCGAGGTCGGCGAGTTCCAGCGGATCCCCGACGCGCAGGTAGCCCCGCATCGTCGTCACCAGCCCGTGGCACGGCGGCAGGTCGAGGCCGAGGGCGGCGGGACGCGCGGCCTCGAGAAGCTCGCGGGTGGGTTCCGGGCGCGCCGCCGACTCGGCCAGCGCGGCCGCGATCCCGGTCCGCAGCGCCGAGGCCCGCAGCGTTCCCGCCACGCCGACACGCAGCACCCCGAGCGACACGTCCGCGGCGGCCAGGACGAGTTCTTCCGCTCCGGTCACCCGGTGCAGCAGCGCGGCCAGCGCGGCCAGCCCCGTCCCGACGCCCGTGCCGGATCCGTCCGCCGAGTCGGGCGGGCGGATCCGACGCAGCGTCGCGGTGGTGCGCCGCGGCGAGGGCGGCGGGAAGTCGTGCAGCCGTGCGAGCCTGCGGCCCGGAGCCTCGGCCAGGTACCGATGCCAGACCTCCGCGCCCGCCCGGCTGCTCACGCGGCTACCAGCTGCCCGACCCGGGCCCGCTGGTCGAGGAAGTTCGTCAGGAGTCTGATTCCATCCTGGGTGTAGATGCTCTCCGGATGGAACTGCACACCCTCGATCGGCAGCTCCCGGTGGCGCAGCCCCATCACGTACCGGTCGTCCTGCGACCAGGCGCTCGCCTCAAGGCAGGGCGGCAGCGAGCGCTCGACGACGACGAGCGAATGGTAGCGGGTGGCCTGGAAGCCCTCCGGCATGCCGGCGAACACCCCGGTCCCGTCGTGCCGGATCCGGCTGGTCTTGCCGTGCATGAGGTGCGCCGCCCGCTCGACCCGCGCGCCGAAGGCCAGGCCGATCGCCTGGTGCCCCAGGCAGATCCCGAACACCGGGATCCGGCCGGCGAAGGCCCGCACCAGCGGCACGTGACCGGAGTCGGCGGGATGGCCGGGACCGGGGCCGAGGAGCAGGGCATCCGGGTGCAGGGCCTCGATCTCAGCCCGGCGCACCTCGTCAGAGCGCACCACGATCGGCTCGGCCCCGACACTGAGCAGGTACTGACGGACGATGAACACGAAGCTGTCGAACGCGTCGACCAGCACCACCCGCGGAGTGCTCATATCAGCTCCCTTCCCGTGACCGCCCAGAAGGCCGAACCCGCCTTGGCCAGGGTCTCGCGCCATTCCCGGTCGGGCGCCGAGTCGCTCACGACGCCCGCCGAGGCTCGGGTACGGTAGTACCCGCCCCGGTGCACCAGAGTACGGATACACAGGGCCAGGTTGGTGTAACCGCCGACATCGATCAGGCCGAGCGCCCCGGCGTAGAGTCCGCGCCGGCTCGTCTCCGTGTCCTCGATGATCTCCATGGCCCGGATCTTCGGCGCCCCGGTCATGGTCCCGGCCGGGAAGACCGCGCGCACCACGTCGAAGGCGTCCACGCCCGGGGCGGCCCGCGCGGTCACGGTCGAGACCAGATGCTGGACGTGCGAGTACTGTTCGATCGTCAGCATCTCCGGCACGTCGAGAGTGTCGCTGGCGCAGACGCGGCCGATGTCGTTGCGGCACAGGTCGACCAGCATCACGTGCTCGGCGATCTCCTTGGGATCCGCGCGCAGCGTCGCCGCGGTGGCCTCGTCGTCGTCCGAGCGCGGGATGGTGCCGGCGATCGGCCGCATCGTGATCAGCCCGTCCTCCACCCGCACCAGCAGCTCCGGGCTGGCTCCGATGACGGTGTGGCCGGCCAGCGGGGCCAGATACATGTACGGCGAGGCGTTGCGGCGTAGCAGGCGGCGGTAGACGTCGACGGGGTCGGCGTCACTCTCGATCTCGATCTCGTGACCGATCTGCACCTGGTAGATGTCGCCGACCGCGATGTGCTCGAGGCATTTCGCGACATTGCTCTGATAGGCCGGGTAGTCGATCTCGTCGCGCACCAGGGGCGGCTCGGACCGCGCCTTCTCCTGCTCCCCGGCCGGCTCTCGGTCGGCCGGCGCGGTCGCGCGCCGCAGCGCCGAGCGCACCGCCCGGTCCGGAAGCGGCGGCCAGGCGGGCGATTCGTGCACCAGCAGCGTGGCCGTGCCGGATTCGAGATCCACCCGGACCATGCCCTGGTGCAGCACCAGCGTGATGTCCGGCAGGTCCGAATCGCTCTGGATCAGATAGGGCAGACGCTCGATGTAACGCGCGGCGTCGTAGCCGAAGAACGCGAGGAATCCGAACACGAATTCCTCCGGGCTGCCCTCGGCGTCGAACAGCGTGGTCAGCCGCCGCAGCGCCTGCCACGCATCGGCGGGCTCGCGCAGCCTCAGCCCGCGGACGCCGTCCGGCTCGCCGAACTCGGCGATCGCGCGCAGCGCGGCAGTGCGCAGGGTCGGCACGCCTTCGACCTCGACGACGCCGCGGGCGACGGTGACGACGAGCAGTTGGCCGAAGCCGACGGCGGCCAGTCGGCAGTCGCGGACCGGGCCGCGCGGAGATTCGAGCAGGTAAACCTGGTCGCGCCCGAAGATCCCGGCGAGGGAGCGGTAGAGCGCCAGCGGCTCTGGGCGCTCGACCGGCTCGCGGCGGGTGCGGACCGGAATCCGCGCGGCGCACCCGTCGGTCGGCGGCGCCCCGCGCTCGGGGGCGAGCCGGGCGGTCATGAGGTCACCGCGTAACGGGGCGAGACCTCGCGGGCGGTGCGCGCGGCGGCGTCCGGCTCGTTGCGCAGATCCTGGATGCGGGCGGCCTTCCAGCTCACGAAGGAACCGGTCGTGGTGATCGGGTCGATCTCCGACTCGAGGTGGACGTGGATCGGCACGCCGCACAGCTTCCGCATCCGCTCGGCGATTCCGATGCGGGCCGCGGCCGTCTCGGCGGCCCGCCGGGCGGTCAGGTCCACCCGCACCTCGACGAAGTCGGTGCCGTCGGTCGAGTCGATCACCAGCTGGTAGCCGAGGCAGCCGGTCAGGCCGGTCAGCACCGCAGTCTCCAGCTGGACCGGCAGCACGCCGCGGTCGCCGATCTCGATCCGGTCGCCGGCCCGGCCGAGTACCTCGACCACCGGGCCGGGCGCGTCGCAGCCGCACGGCTGCATGTCCAGCCTGACCAGGTCGCCGGTCCGGTAGCGGATCAGTGGCTTGATCCCGTCGATCAGCATCGTGACACAGAGCTCTCCCTCGCCGGCCGAGCCGAGCGAGCGGCCGGTGCGCGGATCGATCACCTCCGGCAGGTAGTTGAGCCGGGACAGGTGAAGCCGCTGCTCGACGCAGCCCGTGGCCAGGCACAGGGCCTCCTGTGAGCCGTACAGCGCAGGGTAGACCCGTGCACCCGGCCAGAGGGTGGAGACGTTCGCGGCGAAGGCGGGTGTGCAGATCTCCCCTAGCACTAGGAATGCCCGGACCGCGAAGTCGCGCTCGAGGTCGTAGCCGTGGAACTGGGCCGCCTTCGCCAGGCTCACGCAGAGCGCCGGCGAGCAGACGATCACCTCCACCCGCAGCTCCTTGAGCAGCCGCAGGGCCTTGGCGAACCCCACCCGCGGGGACTCCGGCCAGAGCTTGACATGGCAGGCGCCGAGCTCTTGGGCGACGGCGCCGAACACGTCGCCGAAGGCGTAAAGCTCGGACGGCCCGAGCAGACCCACCACCGGCATCCGGTCCAGGTCGGCGCATACCTGCCCGAACACCCGGCGCCAGGCCTCGATCACATGCGCGTTGCTGGTGAGGATGTCGAGCGGGCCGCGCGGGCACGGCGTCGAGGCACCGGTCGTCCCGGTGGTCTCGTAGTAGATGGCCGCGTCCGACATGGGCCCGGACAGCACCCGGTGCGACTCGCGCCGCAGGTCCTCCTTGGTGGTGAAGGGCAGTGCGGGAAGGTCGGCGGGGGAGACGGCTGCCGGGTCGAAGCCGGCCAGGTGCTCGCGGTAGAACGGGGAGTGCGCGGTGACGTGCCCGAGGACTCCGGCGAGCCGGTGCTGGTCCCAGACGGCCAGCTCGGGCCCGGTCAGCTCCCGGGTCTGGTAGCGCTCGAAGGCGGCCCGGTACTCGGCCCACCGCTCGGCGATGGTCTCGGTTCCCCGGGAGGCCGCGCATCCGGGCGCGGCGGAGGTGGTGGCGGTCATGGTGGCGGTCCTCCTCAGATGTGGGCGTCGACGAGGTCGGCGAGTTCGTTCTGCGGCAGCCCGACGCGTTCGTTGAGCTCGCGCACGGGCAGGCCCTCGCGGCCGGTCAGCTGCCGGTGCTCGGCCAGCACCGTGATCAGGTCGAGCATCCGGTCCACCATCCGCGAGACGTTCGCCAGACCCTCGACGTCCTCGAGCGCGTCCCCGCGGTGCAGCGCGTGCACGATCGACGGGAAACCGCTGCCGACCATGATCATCCGGTTCAGCAGGGCATTGAGGGTGAGCTGGGACCAGACGTGGTCGGCGTTGTAGCGCCGCGCCACCGCGATCACGCCGGCCACCTTGTTGTGCAGCGGGCGCTCGAAGCGCAGGTGGCCGACACCGGCGCGCTCGATGAACAGCTGCATGAGGCAGGCGCTGCCGAACCCGTGCACCGGAGCGGCGAAGATGATCCCGTCGGCCGCGATCATCCGGTCCACGGCGAGGGCGACGTCGTCGACCAGGGCGCAGCGTTCGGTTCGGTCGTTGCAGTCCCCACAGGGTCCGCACGGGGTCAGGCGCAGTGTGCGCAGGTCGATCGTCTCGAACCGCGCACCGCGGGACTCGGCGATCCGGGCCGCGTGCCGGAGAACGTCGGCCGTGTTCCCCTCACGCTCCGATCCGTTGATCGCGACGATCCTGGGAATGCTGGTCACTTGCGTCTCCTCACACGTGGGATGGGCCGGGTCGGAACGTAGCGGGGACCGGTTCGGCGCGGGTTATGCCGGGGCGGACGGCGGGAGCGCGGCGCGGGTGAGGCCGAGCACCGCCTCAGTCCGCTCCCGCGGGAAGAAGTGGCCGCCGGGCAGGGTGCGGTGGTGGAAGTCGGCGGTGGTGTGCCGGCGCCAGAGTTCGGCTCCGGCCGCGCTGGTCGTCGCGTCCTCGGCGCCGCGCAGGACGAGCAGCGGGACCGGTACCGGCGGCGCGCTCCGGCAGGCGGCGTCGCAGCCGGCGGCCACCGCCAGGTCGGCGCGGATCGCGGGCAGGAACAGCCGGACGGCGCTCGCGTCGGCGAGCAGTTCGACCGGGGTGGCGCCGAGCCGGCCCAGCCAGCCGACGAGGTCTTCGTCGGTTTCGCGGTGCAGCGCGGGACGACGCGCGGCGCCGGGCGCGTCGCTGCCGGAGAGCACCAGCCGATGCGGAAGTGTCCTGCCCCGCCGCACGAGCCGGACGGTGAGCGCGAACGCCGCCATCGCACCCATGCTGTGGCCGAAGACGGTGGAGGGCAACGGGTCAAGCGCGAGCAGGGCGTCGGCGAGTTCGGACACGGCCCGGTCCGGCTCGGCGCAGGGCGCCTCGTCGATCCGGTGCTCGCGCCCGGCCGGCACCCACACCCGCGTCTCCGTGTCGGCGGGCAACAGCGCCGGCCAGGAACGGTAGCCGGCCCGGCCGGAGCCGGAGTGCGGCAGGCATATCAGCCTCCTGCGTATCTCTCCGGCGGCCGGGTGCGGCAGCCGGGGCAGGACGCGTTGCGCGGTCTGCGGATTCACCCCGGCAGTCCATCGGTCCCCGGTTCCCGGCGGGTTATCCGGGCGGTCCCGAGGGCGTCCGGCGCCGTAACCGCGCTCTAACCCCCCACCCCTAGCTTGGCGCGACCGGGACCGGCCGTGTCCCGGCTCGGGAGAGGTGAACCATGGCCCTGATAACAGCGACGGCGCCCACTGCGGCGCCGACCGCCGGCCCGGCCCGCACCGCGTTCGCGGACCACCGGGACGACGCGGCCGCGCTGGCCGCCTGGCGGGATTATCTGCACGGATCGCCCGGCTTCATCGACCTGCCCTGGGATCGGCCGTGGCGGCCGGGCCCGGCCGACGGCGTGCCCGCCTCGGTGCGCGTCCCGGTGCGCCCGGGCGCGGTGCGGGCGCTGGCCGGTCTCGACCCCGACGGCCGGGCCGGCTGGCTGCTCGCCCTCGCGCTCTTCGCGCACCGGTTCACCGGGCAGCACCGGATCCCGGTCGCGATGTGCGCCGAGCCGCCCGCGTCCTGCTGCGTGCTCGCGGAACCCGCGGTCCCGGCCCGCGCCGCGGTGCGCGCGGTAGCGGCCGAACTCGCCCGGGTGGACCAGCTGCCGCCGATCGGCCGGGCCGCGTTCAGCGCCCTGCTACGCCGCGGCCGGCCGGTCGAGGGGGCGAGCCCGTTCAACCTCGGCCTTGTCCTCGGGGAGGCCGCGACGGATCTCGCACCGATCGCGGACGTGGTGCTCTACGCACCCGCCGACCCGACCCGGCCGGTGCGCCTGGGATATCCGCGGCATCTGCTCGACCCGGACTCGGCCCGCCGGCTGGCCGCGCACCTGGGCCGGACCATCAGTGCTCTGGCGCAGCAGCCGGACGCTGAGCCGTCCGCCCTCGATCTGATGTCCGCCGTCGAGCCGCTGCCCGTCGCGGTGCCGGCGGTGCCCGGGCGCGGCACGAGTCTGCCCGAGCGGGTGCGCGAGATCGCCCGGAAGACCCCTGAGGCGATCGCCCTGTGCCACCGCGGCGTCGAGACCTGCTATGCGGAGCTCGACGAGGCCGCCGACCGGCTTGCCCACCTGCTCACCGGGTACGGAGTGCGCGCGGGCGACCGGGTCGCGCTGCTGCTCGAACGGTCGGCCTGGTACCTGACGGCCGAGCTCGCCGTACTGCGCACGGGCGCGGTCGCGGTGCCGCTCGACCCCTCGGACGACGACGCGTGGATCCGCTACATGGTGCGCGACGCGGCCCCGCCGATCGTCGTGAGCGACTCCGGCCTGTCCGGCCGGCTCTCCCGTGCCGACGACCCGGACCGCCGGGTCGTGCTGATGGACCGGCTCGGTCAGGATCCCGGCCGCGGACCGTTCGAGGGCCCCGAGCTGGGACCCGAGGACCCGAGCCACCTCTACTACACCTCGGGCTCGACCGGCCGTCCGCACGCGGTGGCCGGCCGGCATGCGGCCGTCGTCGGCCTGGCCGACTGGGCTCCCGGCGCCTACGGCATGACCGCGGACTCCACGGTGGCGTGGGCTTCCGCGCCCGGATTCGCGATCAGCCGGCTGGAGTGGATGCCGGCGCTGGGCCTCGGCGCCCGGATCGAGATCGCCGACGCCGCCGACACCGCGGGCCCGGAGCGGCTGCGCGACTGGCTGGTGCGGCGCCGGGTCACCCACGCGCTGCTGACCACCTCGCTGGCCGAGGGCGTGTGGAACCTGGACTGGGAGCGGCCGGCGGATCTGCGGCTGCTGCTCGCGGTCGGGGAGCCGGTGCGCCGGCCGGTGCCCGCCGGGCTGCCGTTCACCGTGGCGCTCAGCTATGGATCGACCGAGGCCGCCGTGGTCACCTCGACCTACGACGCGAGCCAGGGTGTCAATACGCTGACCGTGGGCGCGCAGGCCGGAACCGACCCGCGGCCGGACGCCGTCGGCCGACCGATCCCGGGGATGCGGGTGGAGATCCTGGACGAGGCGGGGCGGCCGGTTCCGCTGGGCGCGGTCGGCCGGGTGCACGTCCGCGGCTTCGGCCTCGCGGCCGGCCTGCCGACCTCCGATGGCAGCACCCTGGTTCCCACCGGGGACCTCGGCCGGATCTGGCCGGACGGCTCGGTCGACGTACTCGGCCGGGAGGCGGACCGGGGCTGGATCGACGGCCGCTGCGTGCACACCAAGGCCGTGGAGCGGGCGTTGCTCACGGTGCCCGGGGTGCGCGAGGCCGCCGTGCAGGTACGCCGTCCCGCCGTGGGCCGCTCGGGCGCCGTCGTCGCGGCGTACGTGGTGCCGGCGCCGAACTTCGCCTGGTCGCCGCACGCGCTGCTGCGCGGGGTCGCCGAGCTCCTGCCGGTGCACGCGCGTCCCTCGGTCTGGATCCCGGTGGATGCACTGCCGCGGCTGGCCAACGGCAAGCTCGACCGGGTGAGGCTCGGCGGCCTCGGCGCGAGTCGCGCGCTGCTGCGCGCCGCGGGCCCGATCGACCCGCGCGAGGAGGCGGGTGAGGGGAGACCGGCGCCGGCCGGGGCGGTGGCGGGCGACGGGTGGCGGGCCTGGTGCTCGCCGACGGACTGGAGTTAGCCGGTGCCAGACACCTTCGCCCGGTCCGCCGAGGCTTCGCGGCTGCTCGCCGATCTCCCGCCGGAGCCCGAGGAACTGCTCGTCCTGTCCGCGCAACTGCTGGACGAGCAACTGCTGGATCTGCTGATCAGCCGGGCCGCGGTCGAGGCCCAGCTCCGGCACTGCCGGCGGGCCTCGGGCCGGCCGGAAGGCAGCTTCAGCTACGAGAACCAGGTCATCCAGCGCTACAGCGCACGCTTCGGCAAGCCCGGAGTCCGGGTCGCCATGGCGTTCATTGCGACGCAGACCACGGAGCGCTGACCGCGGCGCGCAGCGCGGCGCGGATGCCGCCGGCCTTCAGCCGCGCCTCGGCCGCCTCGCGGCCGGGCTCGGAGGAGGCGATGATGCCCGCTCCGGCTTGGACGTGCACCGCGCCGGCGACCACGAGGGCGGCCCGGATGGCGATGGCCGCCTGCGCTTGTCCGGTGTGCCCGAGGTAGCCGACGGCGCCGCCGTACACGCCACGGCGGGTGTCTTCGAGCTCTTCGACCGCCTTGGCGGCGGAGCCGCGCGGGGTGCCGCAGACGGTGCCGGCCGGCGTGCAGGCCAGGATCGCATCGAGGGCACACCGGTCGGCGGCCAGTTCCCCGGCCACGGTCGACCGCAGATGCATCAGGGTGCTGTACCGCACGACCTCGAGCAGTGCCTCCTCGCGGACCGAACCGGGTTCGCACACGGCGGCGAGATCCTCGCGGGCCAGTGCGACGAGCATGAGGTGCTCGGCGCGTTCCTTGGGATCCGCCGCCAGTTCGCTCTCGGCCTGCAAGTCCGCCTCGCGGGTGGCGCCGCGCGGCCGACTGCCGGCGATCGGGCTCACCAGCACGGTGCCGTCGCGGACGGTGGCGACCGGCTCGGGGCCGCATCCGATCAGGTCGAAGGGCTCGCCCGCGGCCGATTGCGCGCCGAAGTGGAAGCGGTACATGTATGCGCTCGGGACGAGGTCGCGGATGGCGGCGTAGTAGGCCCACGGAGTGGTCTCGGCGGGCTCGGAGAACCTGCGGGAGAGGACGATCTGGTCGGCTTCGCCGGCCCGAACGCGCTCGAGCGCGTCCCGGACGCCGCGTTCGAAGCGCTCGTCGTCGTCCGCGGACGAGGAGGCTGGCGCGGGCGTCGGCGCGGCATCGATCGGAGCACTGGGCGCGGGTGCCGAAGCGGCCCGGCTCAGCCGCCGCTGCATGGCGTCGAGCCGGGCCAGCGCGCCGCCGTATAAGGCGTCGATGTCAGGGGCCGGGTCGGTCGGGTCGATCGACGCGTTCGCGATGAGCACGATCTCGCCGGAGCCGTGGTCGATGGCGGCGAGATCGGTGGTCCACAACAGGAGCGAGTCGGGTACGCCGAGCTCGTCCCGATTGCCGGGGACGACGCCGAGGCGGCGCACCGCCGTGTCATAGCCCAGATATCCCGCGTATCCGCCGGCGAACGGCGGCAGTCCGGGCAGCGCGGGTGCGCGTAGGCGTCGCAGGGTACTGCTTATCTGGTCGACGACGTCGCGCGCCGGGGTGTCCGGCCCGCCGGGTCGGCCGTCGCGTTCCATGACGGCTGAGGAACACCGGACGCCGACGAAGGACCAACGGCCCGCTTCGAACCAGGACTCTGCCGTCTCAAGCAGGAAGGTGTCGGGCCGGTTCTCGGCGAGCGCGAGGTAGACGGCGGCGGGACTCAGCGGGCCCGGGGGCAGCCGCCGCGCCACCGGGACCTCGGCGAAACGGGTGGCCAGAGCGGCGAATCCGGCCGGGTCCGGAGTCGTCGGGACCGCCGTTGTCATGACACGGCATCCTGCCACAGCGGTGCTACCCGTGCCACCGCTGCGGCAGGACGGCCGACGGCCGCGGACCCGATTCAGACCAGCACTCGGCGGACATCCGGCTGCGTCGAAGGTGCCGGAACCGCCGGGTAGCCGGGAATCGGGAAGCGTGCGCACAGGTCCCGCACGCGCGCGGCGGTGTGCTCGCGCAGCGCGGAGGACAGGCGGTACTCGCGCGTGCCGAGCGGCTCGACGCCGGAGAGCACCTCGTCGATCAGTTCCGCGCAGTACACCGCCTCGGCGGTGTCCATGCCGCGCCGCGCCGCGCCGTTGGAACCCAGCCGCATTCCGCCGCCGACGAGGGCGGGAGTCGTGTCTCCCGGAACCCGGTTCTTGTTCACCACGATCCCGCACTCCTCCAGGGCCAGTTCGGCCACAAGACCGGTCATGCCCCGCGGGGCCAGGTCGACCAGGACCGTGTGGTTCTGGGTGCCGCCGGAGACGATCCGGTAGCCCCGGCCGCCGAGTTCGGCCGCCGCGGCGGAGGCGAAGGCGACGATGCGCTCGGCGGTGCGGCGGAACTCAGGAGTCTGCGTGTTCGCCAGCGCCCTGGCCTTGGCGGCGATGGCGTTGAGTGCCGGAGCGCCCTGGTAGAAGGGGAACACGGCGCGTTGGAAGAAGCTCTCGAGGGTGCCCTTCCCGCGCGGCGCGGGGGAGCCGTGGTCCTTGCCGAGCAGAATCAGTCCGCCGCGCGGTCCGAACAGCTGCTTGTGCGTGCAGGTGGTCGTGACGTGGGCGTGGTCGATCGGGCTCGGGTGCAGCCCGGCCGCGACGAGCCCGGCCGTGTGCGAGATGTCCGCGAGCAGGTAGGCCCCGACGGCGTCGGCGATCCGGCGGAACGCGGCGAAGTCCACGAAGCGGCTGTACGCCGTCGCCCCGCAGACGATCACCCGCGGCAGGTGCTCCCGCGCCAGCCGCTCCACCGCCGCATAATCGATCAGCCCCGAGTCGTCGAGACCATATCCAATCGACTTGAAATACTGGCCAGAGTATGCGGCTGGGCTGCCGTGGGTCAGGTGGCCGCCCTCGGCGAGGTTCATCCCGAGCAGTACGTCGCCCGGCCGCAGCAGGCTGGACAGGACGGCGTAGTTGGCGGTGGTGGCCGAGTGCGGCTGTACGTTGGCGTACCGCGCGCCGAACACCTGCTTCGCCCGGTCGATCGCGAGTTGTTCGATCTCGTCGATCACCGCGCAGCCGGCGTGGTAACGGCGCCCCGGATAGCCTTCGGCGGTGACGTTCACCGCCACCGAGGACTGGGCGGCGAGCACCGAGGCCTCGACCGGGGAGCAGGAGGCGACCAGCGACAGCGTGTGCGCCTGGCGGCGATGCTCCCGATCGAGGACGTCGGCGAGTTCCGGATCCTGCGCGGCCAGCAGGTCCGCGCCGTGCTTGGCGATGTCGGCGAAGGGACGGCGCACGGTCGCCGCCGCGGCGGCCGGGCGCGGAATGACGGTGGCGAGGGTGTCGGTCAACGGGGCCTCCGGCTCTCGGCGGGACTGCGGGCAGGTGCGCCACCGTAGGCGGGCCGGGTTCGGCGGCGGTTACGGGCGGCCGGAGCCGCGCCGTAACCTCGCACTAACCGCCGCCGCCTAAGGTCCGCCGAGTCAAGGCGCGTGCCGCCGCGCCTATTCCGGCGGCGAGGAGCACGAGAGGGTTCCCATGCACTCCTTCGTACACGACGGGTGGCCCGAGTACCCGGCGAACGCCACCGACGCGGCGGTGCCCGCCGACCACTTCCACCGGCTCGTCTCGGCCGCCGCACGGCGTACGCCGGGGGCGCTCGCCGTCACCGACGGGACGCTCGCACTGGACTACGGCACACTCGACTCCGAGGCGGACAGCCTGGCGAACTGGCTGAACGGTCTCGGCGCGGGGCCCGGTTCGCGGGTCGCCCTGCTGCACGAACGCGGCGCGGCCGGGATTCTGGCCCAGCTGGCCGTGTTCAAGACCGGCGCGGCCTGCGTGCTGCTCGATCCCGAGTACCCCCCGGCGCGGCTCGAGCTGATCCTGGCCGACGCGCAGCCCTTGGTCACGCTCACCCGCCGCGGTCTGGTCGAGCGCCTGCCGGGCGGGCTCGAGATCGCACTGCTGGACGATCCGCACTCCGCGTGGCGCTCCTGCGCTCCGGTCGATCCCCAGGGCGAGGTCACCGACGACTCGGTCTGCCACATCGCCTACACCTCCGGATCGACCGGTCGGCCGAAGGCCGCCATGCTCCGGCACGGCGCACTGCGCAACCTCGTCTGGGTACTGATCCGCGAGGGCGGTATCACCGCGGACTCGCGCGGCACCTGGCTGTGCTCGCCCGGGTTCGGGCTGGTCGAAGTGGACTGCTTCCCGCTGCTGGCCGCGGGCGCGAGCGTGCACGTGCCGCCGCAGCACCTTGTAGCGGACGCCGAACGCCTGCGCGACTGGCTGGTCGAGCAGCGCATCAGCCACTCGCTGTGGCTCACCGCCATGGCCGAACGGCTGTGGAAGCTGGACTGGCCGGCCGACGGCGCGCTGCGGCAGGTGCGGATAGCCGGCGAACGCGCCCGATCCTGGCCCCCGGCCGACCTGCCGTTCACCGTCGTCAATGTCTACGGCTCCGCCGAAGCGACCGTCTCCACCCTCTGCGATCTGACCGCGCTGGCCCGTTCGCTGGGGCCGCAGGGCCTGGCCGAGCACCTGCCGCCGATCGGCCAGCCCTGCGCCAACGTGCGTGCATACGTGCTCGATGACCGGCTGCTTCCGGTCGCGGCGGGGTTGATCGGAGAGCTGTTCATCTCGGGCGCCTGCCTGTCCGCCGGCTATCTGAACCAGCAGTCGATCACGGCCGGCAAGTTCCTGCCGAACCACGTGCCCGGCGATCCGCACCCCGTGCTCTACCGCACCGGCGACCTGGCCCGGCGGTGGGAGTCCGGAGTGCTCGAGGTGGTCGGACGCACCGACGACCAGGTCAAGGTCAGTGGTTACCGGGTGCAGCTGGGCGAGGTGGAGAGCGCCGTCGCCGCGTATCCCGGCGTGCTGCGGGCGGCCGTCGTCGCCGAGCCGCAGCAGGACGGCGGCACCCGGCTGACCGGTTATGTCGAGCCCGATCCCGCCGCCCCGCCGACTCTGTCCGCACTGCGCCGGCGGTTGCGCGAGGAGCTGCCCTGGTACATGGTGCCCGCGGTGTACGTCTTCGTCCCGGCGATGCCGATCACCGCCAACGGCAAGATCGACAAGGCCGCGCTGCCGGCCCCGCCGCGCACCCGCCCCGAGCTCGACACGCCCTTCGTCGCGCCGGCGGACGGCGCCGAGCGGGAGTTGGCGCACCTGTGGTCGCAGGTGCTGGGTCTCGACGGGATCGGTGCGCGCGACGACTTCTTCGAACTCGGCGGTGACTCGCTGGGCGCGATGCGGTTGCTGGCGCAGATCCAGGAGCACACCGGGCTGCGGCTGGAACTGAGCGAGCTGTACAGCGCGCCGACGCCGGAGAGCCTGGCCCGCGCACTCGCCGCCGACCGGGCGCCCGCCGCCGACGCCCAGGAGCTGGCGCAGATCGAGCCGGACCCGGCTGCCGCCCTCGAGACCTTCCCGCTCACGGAGAGCCAGCAGGCCCTGTGGATCGGCCGCGGCGACGCGGTGGACTACGGCAACGTCGGCTGCCACGGCTACTTCGAATGGGAGAACCCGAACCTGGACGTCGAGCGTTTCCGCCTCGCCTGGGCCCGGCTGATCGAGCGGCATCCCATGCTACGTATCAGGATTCTGCCGGACGGCGTGCAGCGGGTCGCGGAGCGGCTCGAGCACGACGGGATCACCGTGGTGGATCTGCGCGAGCTCGGTCCCGAGGCGGCGGCCGCGCAGGCCGAGCGGATCCGGCAGGAGATGTCGCACCAGGTGCTGCCGGTGGACCGGCCGCCGCTCTACGACGTGCGGCTGACCCGGCTGCCCGGCGGCGCCGTGCGCATCCACTTCAGCCTTGACATGCTGGTGATGGATGCCTGGAGCATCTATCAGGTGTTCTTCCCCGACCTGATCGACCTCTACGACGATCCGCGGGCGCGACTGCCCGAGCCGGGCCTTGAGTTCCGCGACTACGTGCTCGGCCGTCGCAAGGTACTGGCCGGCTCGCAACAGTGGGAGCGCAGCCGCGCGTACTGGCTGGACCGGCTGTCCACGCTGCCCGCGGCCCCCGACCTGCCGACCGTCGCCGAGCCCGACCGCCCGGTGCAGTTCGAGCGGCTCGAGCACGCGCTGCCGGCTGAGCGCTGGGCGCTGCTCAAGGGCCGCGGCGCGGCGCGCGGGGTCACCCCCTCCGGGGTACTCGTGGCGGCGTTCGCCGAGGTGCTGCGCCGGTGGAGCCGCGACGAGCGGTTCACCGTGAACTTCCCGGTCTCCGACCGGCTGCCGCTGCACCCCGGCGTGGACCGGCTCGTCGGCGACTTCACCAACACCCTGCTGGTGGCGGTGGAGAAGACCGACGGCACCTTCGAGGAGCGGGCCAGGGACATCCAGAGCCGGCTGTGGCGTGACCTCGAGCACCGGCACTTCACCGGAGTGGAGGTGCTGCGTGAGATCACCCGCCGCCAGGGCGGCGGGCTCACCCCGGCCATGCCGATCGTGGTCACCAGCCTGCTCGGCCATCCGGCGCGGCGCCAGTCTTCCGCGCTGGGTCGGGAGACCTACGGCGTGTCGCAGACCCCGCAGGTGCTGCTGGACTTCCAGATCCGGGAGATCGACGGCATCCTGCACCTCAAGTGGGACCACCTGGGCGCGCTGTATCCGGACGGCATGATCGCGGACATGTTCGCGGCCTTCACCCGGCTGCTCGACGAACTCGTCGACGGTGCGCAGTCCTGGCACCGCGAGCGCTTCGACCTGCTGCCGGCGGCGCAGCTCGCCTTGCGCGAACGGGTGAACGACACCGCCGCCGAGGTGCCCGAGGTACTGCTGGACGAGCTGCTCGCGGAGCGGGCCGGGCGCGATCCCGAGGCGGTCGCGGTGATCGCCGAGGACAGGACCCTGACATTCGGCGAACTCGACCGGCTGGCCGGCCGGATCGCGCGGACGCTGCGCGGCCGGGGGTTCGGCCGCGGTGACCTGATTCCGGTCGTGATGGACAAGGGGTGGGAGCAGTACGCGGCCGTCTACGGAGTCCTGCGCGCGGGGGCCGCGTATCTGCCGCTCGACCCGAACCAGCCGACGAGCCGGCTGCACGCGCTGCTCGGCGACGGCAGCGCACCGCTGGTGCTGACCCAGCCCGCGGTGGCGGCGCGCACGGTCTGGCCGGAGCACGTCAGGGTGCTGAGCATCGACGCGGAGCTCTCCGCCTTCGCCGCCGAGGCGGAGCCGCCGACCTTCGGCCGCGCCGCGTCCGACCGCGCGGTGACGGATCTGGCGTACGTCATCTACACCTCCGGGTCGACCGGGAAGCCCAAGGGAGTCATGGTCGATCACCGAGCGGTGGTCAACCACATCACCGACATCGTCGGCCGCCTCGGCCTCGGTCCCGAGGACCGGCAGATGGCCACGGCCGCCCTGCACTTCGACATGTCGGTCTTCGATGTCTTCGGCATCCTCGCCTCGGGCGCCGCGGCCGTCCTACCCCTGCCGTACACGCTGCCGGAACCGGCCGCATGGCTAGCCGTGGCGCAGCGGCATCGGGTCGGCTTCTGGGCGGCGGTGCCGCAGCTGATGGAGGTCGTCGTCGAACACGGGCTCAGCACCCGGGCGGCACTGCCGGCGCTGCGCACCGTGGTGCTGGCCGGCGACTGGATCCCGCTGGCCCTGCCCGACCGGATCAGGGCACTGTCTCCGGGCGCGCGCGTCCACGGCTCGGGCGGCCCGACCGAGACGGTCAACTGGTCCGTGCTCTACCCCATCGGCGAGGTCGACCCGCGGTGGAGCAGCATCCCCTACGGCAGACCCCTGGCGAACCAGCGCTATTACATACTCGACGACGGGCTGCGCCCGTGCCCGGACTGGGTGCCGGGACAGATCGTGACCGCGAGCGCGATAGGCCTGGCTCAGGGCTACTGGAACGCGCCGGAGCTGACCGCGGAGCGCTTCGTCGAGCTCGATTCCGGCGAGCGCGCGTACCTCACCGGCGACCTCGGCCGGTACTGGCCGGACGGCGACATCGAGATCCTCGGCCGCACCGACTTCCAGATCAAGGTCCAGGGATACCGGATCGAGCCCGGTGAGATCGAGGCGGCGATCCTGCGGCAGCCGGGGGTGAGCGCGGCCGTGGTGGTCGCGCCCGCGTCCGCATCCGGCGGACGTCGGCTGTCCGGGTTCTACGTCGGCGAGGGGGAGCCCGAGGCGATCCTGCGGGCGTTGCGCGAGACACTGCCCGGCTACATGGTGCCGACCGACCTGCGCGGCCTGCCCGAGCTGCCGTTGACCGGCAACGGCAAGGTGGACCGGCTCGCGCTGCAGGCCCTCGCCGCCGTCTCGGTGCTCGCCTCGGCGGCGGAGGCGGAGGTCGACGACGGCCCGGCCGACGCCGTCGTCGAGCTCATCGCCGGACTGTACGCGGAGGTGCTCGGCGTGCCGGAGGCCGGTGTGCATGCGGACTTCTTCGCACTCGGCGGAGACTCGTTGATCGCCACCCGGCTCGCCGGCAAGCTGACCGAATCGCTCGGGGTGGACGTGGGCCTGCGGGCCGTCTTCAGCCACTCGTCGCCGGCTCGGCTGTGCCGCGCGCTGGCGGCCGAACCCGAGAACGCCCCGGTCTTCGCGGCCCTGGCCGAGCTGCTCGCAGCCCTGGACGACGGAGAACTCGCCGCGCTGTGACGGCGGCGCGGCAGGAGGGGCCGGCCGGTCTCGGCCGGCCCCTCCTGCCGCGGTGCCCATCGTCTTCGACATCTGTCACAGGTAGGCGGGCGCGGCGAGGGCGAGCATGAGGATCAGCACCGTGTACTGGGTGGTCATGTAGGCCCGATAGGCCAGGCGCGGATGCAGGCGGCGGTCGCGTACGTGCGCGGCTGTCAGTACCGCCGGCAGCGCGATCGAACCGAGGACCACCGGGATCGCGGCGAACACGAGTGTGCCGACGTCGGCACTCGCGGCGAGCACGAGCAGGCCGAGACCGGTCAGCCCGGTCGCCGCGCCGATGCGCGCCGCGGCAAGCCGCACGCCCAGCCGCACCGGCCAGGTCCGTCGCCCGGCCAGGCGGTCGCCGACCACGTCGGAGAAGTCCTTGGTGCAGCAGGCGGCGCCGACCCAGCCGCAGAATCCGAGCAACCACCAGGTGCGCGCGTCGGGAGCCGCACCCGTGCAAGCCGATCCGGCCAGGAAGCTGAGCGCCGCGCCCGCGCCGATCGCGAGCGGAGCGCCGAAGGCGGCGGCCTTGAGCGGGCGCGGGCCGACGGAGTAGGCACAGCCGAGCGCGATCATGCCGACGGCGGCCGGGATCATCCGCGGCGCGGCCGCGCCGGCGAGAGCCAAGGCACCGCAGTAGAGCACGATGACGGAACCGAGTGCCTGTCGGGCCGGCAGCGCCCCGGAGGCGATGGGCCGGCGCGAGCCGTTGAGCCGGTCGCCGAGCCGGTCGGACCAGCCGTTGAGGATGTAGATGGCGCAGCACAGCAGGAACCAGGCGAGCACGCCCGCGGGGAACGCGGGGGACCACCGCGGTCGTGAGGCCCCGCAGGCCAGTGCACCGCAGACGAAGCGCAGCGCGAACACCGCCTGGACGCCCGGTCGGGCCTCCGCGAACAGCAGCCGCCCAAGGCCGGCCAAGCCGTCGCGGCGGGCCGGAATGCGCCCGTGGGGGATGTGGACAGGGGGCAGGGAGGTGCCGACGGGAGTGGAGATACAGATTTCTGTCATGCCGTGGATTCTTTTTCGAGAACGAATTTTCCGCGTCGGCCGAAATTGAGGGATTCACTGTCACCTTCGATGTATTCCGCTGTGCCCAACCGGCACATTCGCTCTACCATCTGCCCCGCTACCTTGCCCGTTGTCACCGCGTATCGCTAAGGTCCCTGACAAGGACTATTCCTTTGAAAGGAAGTTCGGGCCATGCGTGGAATGGTGGGACCTGCATGCGAGGTCAGATTTCTCGGCCTATTCGAATGCCGGGTGGACGGTGTGTCGATCGAACGTTGGCATGCGGGCCGGGCACGTAGTCTGTTCCAATATCTGCTGCTGAACCGAGGCCACCTGGTCACCCAGGCGCGGCTCTACGAGGTGCTCTGGCCGGAGAGCGAGGGCGCCCGGTCGAGTTCGCTGAAGGTGGCCGTGCACGCGCTGCGCAAGATCCTGCGCGACCAGGGTGTTCCGGAACACCGGGCCCGGGTGGAGTTCCGCGACGGCGGGTACCTGCTGCACGCTCCGGACGCGTGGATCGACGTGGACGCCTTCGACGAGGCGATCGAGCGGGGCCGGCGGGCCGATCTGGACCAGGACGCCGAGGCCGCGGTGGCCGCCTACCGGCGCGCCATGGACCTCTACACCGGCGATTTCCTGGCCGCCGAGGACGCGCCCTGGGCCGACGAACAGCGCCAGTGGTGCCGCTCGAGCGCCTTGCGCGCCCTCGAGCGCTTGGTGCAGGAGGCGGTCGAGCGCGCAGACGACGCCGCGATCGTGTCGTGGTGCCGCCGGATCGTGGCCATCGACCCGTACTGTGAGACCGCGTACCAGGCCCTGATCGCCTCGCACGGCCGTTTCGGCGAACTGGCCTCGGTGCGCTCCTGGCACCGCATCTGCGAGCGCAGGCTGCTCGGCGATTTGGGCATCGCCCCCGCCGAGGAGACGAGGAAGCTGTTCTCGCTGGCCATGAACGGCAAGCTGCGCATCGACTCGGGAATGCATCTCGGGCGCTCGCTCGTCACGGCCGCCGGCTGATCCCGGGTACACCGCACCGCCGCACTCGAGACGAGTGCGGCGGTGCGGTGTACGTGCTGGAACGATCAGCGCTTGGCGCCCACCGCGGCGTAGCAGTTCACCGCCGTGCCGCCGAGCCGGGCGCTGAGCGGAGAGGGCTCGGGGCGCCAGTCGGGGAGCTGGACGACGCCCGGTGCGATGAGTTCGAACTCGCCGAACAGCAGGCGGAACTCGTCCTGCGTCCGCAGGTTCGCCTGGCCGTAGGCGCCGGCGTAGACCCGGCGGATGGCCTCGCCCGCGCCGCCGAGGTCGAAGTCGCCGGTGCTGTGGCTGATCGCCAGGTGACTGCCGACGGGAAGCGCCTCCCGGTAGACCTCCAGCGCCGCGTCCGCCGCGTTCTTGTCCAGGAAGTGGAGCACGTTGAAGAACAGCAGGGCGACCGGTTCGGAGAAGTCGAGCCGGGCGCGCAGCTCGGGCCGGGCGAGGACCTGCTCCGGCTGAGTCAGGTCGCCCAGAATCGCGGTGCAGGAGGGCCGGTCGGCGAGCAGCTCGGCGCCGCGGGCCACGGCCGTGGGGTCGATGTCCACATAGACCACACGGGTCGTCGGATCGACGGCGTGCGCGATCGCGTGCACCGCGCCGCGCGCGGGGATCCCGGAGCCGATGTCGAGGATCTGCCGGACCCCGCCGCACACCAGCGTGCGCACCACGCGCTTGATCAGCTTCCGATTCTCCCAGATCAGTAGCTTGATGCCTGGGGAGGCGGCCACCGCGTCCCGGGCGACCTCGCGGTCCGGCCCGGTATGGCGGCTGCCGCCCATCATGAAGTCGTACATCCGCGCGATGCTCGGCTGCGGTGTCGTCGTCGTGGTCATCGCGTGCCCTCTCGGATCGGCTCGGAGTGCGGCGCCCGAGACGACGCGGCGAACAGGCGCCGCTCGATCACGCCGGTGTCGGTGTACAGCTCGTCGAGCGCGGCGAGCCAGCGTTCGAGGCCGAAGGCGACGCAGCCGCTGAAGGCCGCGGAACCGTCCGCCAGCCGGATCCCGCAGCGTTCCCCGAAGAAGTTGCGGTGGAAGTTCACCGAGGCGATCGCCAGCTTGCCGTCGTAGCGGAACTCCTCCTTGGTCGGGAAGAGTTTCTGCATCCTGCCGCGCGAGCCGTTCGGGTCGAAGAACGGGTCGCTGGCGAACTCGACGTGGTGCGGGATGCCGACCTCGCCGAGGAACCCCGCGATACGTGCCTTGAAGGTGCTCAGATGGTCGAGTACCGCCTCTTGCGTGCCGATGCAGATGATCTCCCGCATACTGAAGCCGAACAGCCGCCGCAGTCCCTCGTACCGCTCCTCCCGGCGGAAACAGGTGGCGAGTGTGGTGATCTTGGCGCAATCCTGCTCGATCGTGCTGTCCCGCAGGTCGAAGTACGCGCTGTAGCAGGCGGCCGAGGGCAGCACGTAGCGGGCGTCGGCGAGGACGGCCGCGGCCACGGCGTCGCCGCCCGGCACACCGTCGGTGAGCCCTGATCCGCCCGCCGGGCCGAGGTCGAGCGCCGATACCGGCGCGGCCAGATGCGGGAAGTTCTCGAAGTAGTCGATGCGGGTGAGGTCGGAGACCGCCACGACGGGCGCGAAGCGGTACTCCTCGGCGCCGGCCGCCTCGCCCCAGCCGGCGAAGATCCGGTCGAGCCGGCCGAGCAGTCGGGTGGCCGGCGGGCCGAGCCGCGCCCGTCCGTCGGATCCGACGCGGCTGCCGCGCAGTAGGGGATCAGGGGTCATCGAAGAACCTCTTCCTGATGGATTCGAGGGTGCGGAAGTCTTCGCGCGAGAGCAGGTCGATCGAGATCTCGCGCCCCGAGTGCTCCTCGACCAGCAGGACGAACTCGACGAACTCGAGGGAGTCGATGACCCTGTTCTCGATCAGGTCGTAGTCGGGTGCGAGGGCCGGCTCCGGCTGTCCCGGATCGAGCTGACCGGCCTGCCGGTACTTGAGCTCCAGGTAGCCGAGGATCGCGTCGAAATCCGCGGTGCGGGCGGTCATCGCGACGCCCCGATCGCCGCGGGCGCCTCGAACAGCCCGGAGGTGAAGATGCCGGCGCCGGTCAGAAACGAGATGCTGCGCCGCAGGAGCCGTTCCACGTAACCGGGATAGGCCGGATCGGCCAGCAGCCGCCGCCGCATCGCGTACGGTTCGGGGACTCCCGCGTCCCGGTACACCAGCGGTTCGCAGAGCCCTTCGACCGAGGTGCGCATATAGCGCTTGAGGTGGGACTCCAGGGTCCGCAGTCCCGCCTCGTCGATCCGCTGCGCCAGGTCGGCGTGGAGCATCGCGACGATCTGGCGGCCGAAGGCGATGTGCCGCGACTCGTCGCGGTGGTGCACCTCGTTGAGCTTCCGGATCGTCGGGTCGAGCCGCTCGTCCTTGGCCATGCGTTGGTTGAACACGTCCACCAGCTCCTCGAAGATCAGCAGTCGGGCGAAGACCAGAAAGTGGTCGGCCGCCGGGATGCCGGGTTCGGCCAGGCTCATCGAGCGCGCGGGGTAGATCTTGCCGCCGTATCGGAGGCAGAACTCGGCGAAGAACCACATGTGCTCGTTCTCCTCGCCGATGATGTGGTGGAAGTAGGCCGAGGGCACCGCGAAGTCGGCGGTGTGGATCCGGGCGATCAACCCGTTCAGCAGGCCTCTGATGCCATGCACGTTGAGGCTGTAGAAGTTGATGCTCTGCCACTTGGACACGGCGTACAGCTGCGGCTCGGTGAGGGCCGAGCCGGCCTCGGTGCAGTGCTCGGCCATCAGCTCCGGCGTCATCCAGTAGCGGTCCTGCGGAAGTGACCGCGGCCACTCGAAGAGCCGGTACGGGTTGTAGTAGTCCCGCTCCGAGATGCCCACCAGCCGATCGAGCACGTCCCGGAACCTCGAGTCCTGGTCGAGCCGCTGCGCGACGGTGGCGTAGGGTGGACGTGTTCGCTCACCCACGGCGTCGAACGCTTCGATCTCGAGCTCGCTCATCACGCTTCCACCCTTCTGATGACGGTACGGGTGATCGCCGGGCGGGTGCGCCCGCCCGTGTGGTGCCGGGCCTCGAGCCAGCCGGCCGGCATGGCCGCCGGCAGCATCCGGTTGATCCGCGAGCCAAGGCAGGCGGAGCCCAGCCGGGGATGCGGGGAGCCGGCCAGGTGCGAGAGCGTCCCGAGGACGCCGTCGACCTGTTTGACCACCCCGTCGTCGTCGACGACCTCGACCCAGGAGTGGGTCAGGTCGAGCATGCCGATCATCCAGCCGCCTCGTGATCTGGCCTCGTACCCGGCCGCCCGGAACGCCTGCGCCAAGTAGGTCGAGGCGGCGATGCACGAGGTGGCGCCGCCGGCCTGCATCGACGCGTAGTCGTACTGGCAGGCCACCGGCAGCCGGATCCAGCGGTAGCCCCGGTCGAGGAAGTCCGCGGTGATCTCGCGCAGCGTGGCGGAGACGAGTTCCTGGAGCCGGCCCACAGTGCGCAGACGACCTGAGAAGACCACCGGGCCCGGGCCGTCGAACTCGAAGTCCTCGGGCGTGATCCGCACCCCGTTCGTACTCTGCCAGGTCTCGATGAGCCCGCCGGTGAGCTCCGGCAGGAACCGCGTGTGCGACCACGACTCGCCGTCCCCGCCTTCGGCGGAGCCGGCGGCCTCGGGCGGGGCGGCCAACTCGATGGCGAACGCCCAACCCGCCGGCGCCTCCCACGTGCGCGGATCCTCACGCATCCAGCGGAAGGCGTAGCGCAGGGCGGTCTCCGGCCGGGACCGGCCGGTGCGCGCGTCCAGCGCGAGGTTGGTCAGGTCATTGCGATCGAACAGCGGTCCGTGCGGACCGTCGTCCCGGGGCAGTCCGGCCGCGAGCAGTTCGGCGAACGCCTCGTCGCCGCAGCGGAGCATGTCCTTCGCGTCCTCGCTTCGCAGCACCGGGTTGCGGTGCGCGGCGGGGACCGGGTAGAGGCGCGCCAGGGCGCTGAGCCAGGGTTCGACGTCCATCGGCTCACGCGCCGCTCGCGGCCGGCGCGCCGGCCATGGCCAGGACGAGAGCCTCGATGTCCGCGACCGTGGCCATCTCGACGGCCTGTCCCTCCGGCACCTCCTGGAGGTCGAACTCGGTCTCCAGCGCCAGCGCCAGCTCGAGCGTCGCCAGCGAGTCGAAGCCGAGGTCGGTCAGCCGGTCTGTGCTCTCGACCTCGCGGGCCCCGCCGGGCACGAGGCTGCCGACCACCTCGCGCACCCGGGCGCCGGTCTCGGTCTGGTCGGCGGTGTTCGCGGTCATGTCCATCTCCTCGCGTTGGGATTCGGGTATGTCGACGGGGAATCCCGTCAGAGTGCTGTGACGGGATGCGCAGTGCCCCAGAGCCCGGCGTATTCCGCCAGCGCCGTCTCCAGGCCGCGGTCCCACGCCTGCTCGGTGTCGCCGGCCAGATCGGACAGTCCGATGAAGCGCAGCTGGCGCAGGGCTCGACGCCGGGTGAGGTCCCACTGCGCCGCCAGCAACGCCCGCTGCTGGACCAGCGCCGGCCGCATCACCGGCGTCAGGGCCCTGCGATACGGGTTCACCGAGATCCGGGCGGCGGCCTCGACTCCGGCCAGGTACACCGCGGCGATCCGGGCCCGCAACGATCCTTCGACGGCCCGGCGCGTGGCGGCCAGACCGTAGGTGAGGTGCCGCGACTCGTCCCGGATCACGTTGCCCAGGCCCTCTTCGAGCGCCGGCAGGTCGAACCGGCGGGCGATCCGGCGGGTCTGGTGCAGCGCCGTCGCGGCCAGGATCCCCTCGCTCACGAGGTGGTACTCCACCACCGCGGTATGCCAGGGGTCGGGGTCGCCGGCCGTGGCCGTGACCTGTTCCAGGCTCGCCCTGAGGGTCGGGGCGAAGATCCGCGCGTATACCGAGTCCTCCTGCTGCCGCTCGGCCTCGCTCACGGTCTCCTCGAGCCCCGCGGCCTCGTGCAGGTAGTCCTGGAAGAACTGCGCGTGCCGCGCCTCGTCGGCGACCTGAGTGCTCAGGAAGAGCCGGTCCGCGTCCGAAGGGGCGTGCTCCAGCAGGGCGCTGAGGGTCCGGCTCACGAAGACCTCGCCGACCTCGAGCTCGTTGAGTGCGGTCAACAGCTCCCGCCGTGCTACCGGCCGCAGCGTCGCCCACTGCGGCCGGTCCCGTGACACCTCAAGCCGCGCGATCGACCACTGCTGCTTCTCCCACTGGTTGTAGAGCGCGCGCGGCTCGGGCAGCCGACCGTCGCCGGTCCGGGAGGCCGGGCCGTCCTCGAGATCGAGCAGGCCGATCGCCGCGTCCTGATGCCGCGTCGTACTCATGCGCGGACCCTGTCTCGGTCTGCGCCCGTCTCCGCGGCCGCCGGTTCGGCCGTTGTCCAACCGGTAAGTTCGTCCGCCACGAAGCCGCGCCACATGACCCGCCTGCGCGGTTTGCCGCTTGAGGTGCGGCTGATCGTGCCGGGCCGCCCGACCCGGGCCGAGCAGTGGAACTGCGGGCTCGTGCGGGCCTGGAGCGTGGCGAGCACCCGGTCGTGCCAGCCCTCCGGACTGCTGCTCTCGACCAGCGCCACGGCCCGATCGACGCCGTGCGACCGGCCGAGCAGGACGGCGACGTGTCCGCGGCCGACCCCGGCGACGGATTCGAGCTCCGCCTCCAGATCCTCCGCGAAGACCATCGACCCTCGCACCTTGATGCAGTCGCCGATCCGCCCGACCACGAACAACTCCCCGGCGTAGAGGAAGCCGGCGTCCCCGGTACGGTGCCCGGAGGGCTCGAAGTCGATGACGCGGCGGTCCGCGAGCTGGTAGCCGTCGGCCAGCGACGCGCCCGAGACGGTGATCTCGCCCATGCAGCCCTCGGGCACCGGCTTGCCCGCGTCGTCGAGGATGCGCACGGACATCCCGCCGATCGGGCGTCCACAGGAGACGAGGTGCTCGGCCGAGCCGGGGTCGCGCCCCAGGACTCCGTCCCGCCTCGCGCCGACCGGCCGGCCGGCCTCGACGGCGGTGCCGTCCACGCGCGCGAGGACGGAGCCGTCGCCCGGACGCCCGCCGGTGACCGCCAGCGTCGCCTCTGCCAGGCCGTAACCGTCGACCAACGCCCCGGGATCGAAGCCGAACGGGCCGACCAGCTCACTGAAGCCGTTGACCCCGCCCGGATCGATGCGCTCGGCGCCGAGGGCGGCCACCCGCCAACCGGAGAAGTCGAGCCCGGCCAGCTCCTCGGAGCGGACCCGGCGAGCGGCGTAGGTGTAGCCGAAGCCCGGTGACATCGTCACGGTCGCGCCCTGCCGGCCGAAGCACTCCAGCCACCGCTTCGGATCCCGAATGAACTGCTCGGGTGTCAAGATCCACAGGTCCATCGGGGTCGTGACGCTGGTGAGTATCTGACCGATCAGCCCCATGTCGTGGAAGAACGGCAGCCAGCCGGCGAAGCGGTCGGCGGCGCTGAGCCCGAGCCGCTCCCGGATCGCGAGGATGTTGGCGGTCAGCGCCCGCCAGGGCACCCGCACTCCCTTCGGATCACCGCTCGAGCCCGAGGTGAACTGCAGCAGCGCGACGCGGTCGGGCGCGGGTTCCGCCGGCTGCGGCGCTTGTCCGGGCGCACTGCCGCGCAGAACCTCGGTGACGGTCGCGACCTCGGCGGCGACGCCGGCGAGCGCGAGCGATTGCCGCGCGAGCTGCGCGGAGTCCTGGCCGACGACCACGAGCCCCGGGTCGGCGGCGGCGAAGATCCGCGTGACGTGCTCGACGTACCCGGTGGCTTTGCGGAATCCATTCCTGGGCATGACCGGGGACGGGATCATCCCGGCCAGCAGACACCCGAAGAAGGACACGACGAAGGGCTCGGGCTCGCCGCACACGAGGCTGACGACCGTGCCGGTCGGCAGCCCGCGGGCGCTCAGCCCGGCGGCGAAGGCGCGGACCCGCCCGGCGACGTCGCGGTACGAGGCGAAGCGCCAGCCGGACGCTTCAGCCACATGCAGGCCGGCGTCCTCGCGTGGTCGAACCAGCCAATCGAGCAACGGCTCCGCGGTCGTCTGGTCTTCCGTATTCTCCGACACGCACCTACTCCTTCCGATCGGGGTCCGCGGCTACTATCTGAGCCCTGTGATCACGGTTCTGATGATGTCGAGCGCCTCGGCCACCTCGTCGTCGGTGGCGGTCAAGCTGGGCAGCAGCCGCAATGTGGCTGGGTCACTGGCACAGGGGGAGACCAGCAGCCCGTTCCTGGCCAGCGCGACCGAGGCGGTGCGCGCCAACTGTGCCGAGCCGAGTTCCGCACCCCAGAACAAACCGGTGCCGCGCACCGCGCGCACCACGTCGGGGTGACGGGCGGCCAGGTCGCGCAAGGCGTCGCCGACGGCCACCGCGACGGGCTCGACCCGGTGGGCCGATTCCTCGATGGCCGCCAGAGCCGCCGGTATCGGCGCGGTGACCAGCGGGTTGCCGCTGAAGGTGGCCGTGTGCCGCGCCGGATTATCGATCAGAGGCCGATACAATGCTTCGGTGCACACGGCCGCCGAGACCGGCATCACGCCGCCGCCGAGGGCCTTGCCGAAGAGCACCGCGTCGACCGGCAGCCCGGTCGCGAGGGCCACCGACCGGTCGCCGCAGCGGCGCAGGCCGGTCTGGATCTCGTCCGCGATGACCGCCGCGCCGTGCTCCTTGGCGGCCGCACACCACCGGCGCAGGACAGCCGTGGGCAGCGGCCGGACGCCGGCTTCACCTTGGATGGGTTCGAATATCAGGGCCGCGACATCATGCCGGGCGCATGCCCGTTCGACGGCCTCGGCATCGGACGGGTCGAGGTGCGTCACCGCCGGCAGCAGCTGCTCCAGACCGGCCCGGTACTCCGGGTGGTGTGTGAGCGCCAGCGCTCCCATCGACTTGCCGTGATAGGCACCCGCGACGGCGAGCACCCGGGGCCGGCCGGTGGACAGCCGCGCCAGCTTGATCGCCGCCTCGACCGCGTCGGCGCCGTTGAGGCCGAAGTAGACCCGGCCAAGACCCGACTCGGCGCCGACGTAATCGCACAGTGCCGCCGCGGCCCTGGCCGGGGCCGGGTTGCCGAGGATCCGGGTGCTGATGGTCATGGTGTCCAGCTGCTCGCGTACCGCCGCGACGACCTGCGGCGAGCGGTGGCCGAGCAGGCCGACCGCGTAAGAGCCGAAGTCCAGCGCGGTGCGCCCGTCCGAGAGTTCGACCCGGCAGCCGCGGGCCGCGGCCTCGACCGCGTTACGGCCGCAGAGGCGGCCGGTGGCCGCGGTGCGCGGGCTGAAGTGGGCCCGGATCCGGGCGAACACCGCGTCCGCGTCGATCGGTGGCGTCATCGGGATCTGGTTCATCACACGGCTCCCAGCATCACGACGGTCCGGCCGCCGGTCCACGCCGTGCGCCCGCTGTTGACCAGCGACGGCAGCTCGGCGAGGTCGATGCGGTCCCCGATCAGGCCGGCCAGGTCGAGGCGGCCCGAGCGCACGAGTCCGGCCAGCACCGGGATGTCCCGCGCGGGCAGGCTGTCGCCGTATACGCAGCCGTGCAGGGTCTTTCCCGCGGTGCACAGCTCCTGCGCGGAGAATTGCACCTTCTGGTCGGCCGGCCCGATGCCGATGACGGTGGTGCTCCCGCCGCGCCGGGTCAGCTTCCAGGCGAGGCGGACGGTGGCGGCCGATCCGACACAGTCGAAGACGTGGTCGGCGCCGGCGCGCCGGGTCGCCGCGGCGGTCTCCCTGGCTGCCGCGGCGTAGTTCTCGCAGAACGTGCTCGCACCGTGGGAGAGGGAGTCCGCGGCCTTCGCCGGATCCCGGTCGACCACGATGATCGGGTCCGCACCGACAAGGCGGGCGCTGGTCAGCACCGCCTGGCCCACTCCGCCGGCGCCGAGGACGACGACCGACTGCCCGGACCGGACGCGCGCAGCCCGGGTGACGGCGCCGTAGCCGGTCAGCATCATGCAGCCGAGCAACGCCGCCTGGTCGAGCGCGATCTCCGCGGGGATCGGCACCACCGACCGGTCGGTGACGACCACCTCTTCGGCGAAGGCTCCGGTGCCCATGGCGGCCCCGAGCACGTCGCCCTCTCCGGAGCGGGCGTAGTCGGCGTCGCCGGCGGCGGTCGGGCACAGATACGGTTGGCCCGCCCCGCACCAAGCGCAGTCGCCGCAGGCCGGCATCCAGTTGAGCACCACCGGATCACCGACCGCCACGCCGTCCACCCCGGGTCCGATCTCGACGACGCGGCCCGCTCCTTCGTGGCCGAGCACCGTCGGCAGCCGGTGAACGATGGTGCCGTCGGCGATCGAGAGATCCGAGCGGCACACGCCCGCCGCCGCCATGGCGACCCTGACCCGGCCGGCTCCCGGCGGGGCCGGTTCCACCTCGGCCAGGGCGCAGCCGCCCCCCGGCCGGGCTATCGCAGCCTTCACCATCAGTCCTCCTCCAGACCCGCCCTCGGGTTCGCCGGTCTCGCTCACCTTGTGCCGGGTGACGCTAAGCGGGTCGAGTTGGCCGACGGTTACGTCCGGCCGGCGCCTTCTCGCATAACCGGCGGCGAACCGCGCCCGCCTAGGTTCGGCTCGTCCGCCGTCGGCTCCGCGGGAAGAGGCTGTCCATGACCAAGTCCGCATACTCGGCGACGGGTCTGCTCGCAGCGGGTGCCACGTTCCTGGCCATGCTCGACACGACCGTCGTGAATCTCGCCGTGCCGCGGATCGCCGCGCGTTTTCCTGCCTCGAACGCCGCTGAGACCTTGAGCGGCGTCTCCTGGGTCATCACCCTGTACGCGATCGTGTTCGCGGCGCTGCTCGTGCCGGCCGGCCGTTTCGCCGACGTGGTCGGGCGGCGTGCCCTGCTCGTCTTCGGAGTCGCGACGTTCACGGCGATGTCAGTGCTCTGCGCGCTGGCGCCGACGCTTCCCGTTCTGCTCGCCGCGCGGGGTTTGCAGGCGGTCGGAGCGGCGGCGATGGTACCCGCCTCGCTCGCCGTGGTGCTGACGGACACTCCGCCCGCGCAGCGGGTGAAGGTGGTCGGGCTGTGGAGCGCCGCCGGTGCCCTGGCGGCTGCGATCGGTCCCGGCCTCGGTGGCCTGCTGATGAACGCGGCGGGCTGGCGTTCGCTCTTCGCGATCAACGTTCCGGTGGGCATCGCACTGATCTTCGGCGCGCTGCGCCTGACCGCCCGTCAGAGCGGTGCGCCTCGCGCACGCGTGCCCGATCTCCTCGGAACGGCGTTGCTGGCGGCCGGCATCGGCCTCGCGGTGTGGGGTACGGGTGAGGGTCGGGCCTGGGGCTGGGATTCGGCGCGGACCCTGACGTCGCTGTGCGCCGGATCGGCCCTCGTCGCCTTCGTGCTCGTCAGATCCACGCGTCAGGAGGTCCCCGCCGTCGCCACCCACCTGTGGCGCGACCGGACCTTCCTCCGGGCCAACCTGGCCGCCTTCGCCTTCGGTGCCGCCCTGTTCACGTGGATGCTCGTGGGTGTCCTCGTCCTGATGCAGCAGTGGAGATACTCGGCGCTCGCCGCGGGCCTCGCGCTGAGCCCGGGCGCGCTCGTCGCGTCGGCGACGGCGATCATCGGCTCGCGCGTCGGCAAGCGGCTGAGCCCGAGGACGTACGCCTTCGCCGGCTCGCTCGCCTTCGGAGCCGTCGGCTTCTTCTGTCGCTTCACGCTGCCCGGCTCTTCGTCCTTCCTCGACTACTGGCTCCCGTTGAGTTTCGTGATCGGTGTCGCGATCGGCATGCTGTCGTGGAGCGTGTCCGCGGTGGCGGTGATGTCCGCCGGTCCGGTCGAGTTCGCCGGGGCGATCGGGATGAACACCGCTTGCCGGCAGGTCGGCGGGGCCCTGGGAGTCGCGGCGATGACGGTGCTGGTGGCCGATCGGCCGGGAGTCGACGGATTCCGGCTCTGCTATCTGGCCTGCGGACTGTGCTCGCTGGCCGCCGCGCTCGCGCTCGCGCCCTCACCGCGCAGGGGTGCGCCGACCGAGCGGACGTCGCCGGCGTCTCGGCACGAGGCGCCGCTGAAGGAGAGGGTCGGCCGATGACCGATCAGATCGCGCGGGACGCCGCCACCCGCGGGCTCACCCGGGCCGCCGAGCTGCTGACGAACGCGCCCTGGAGGCGCATCGCCGTTCTGGGCGACAGCGCCGCGGCCGGAATCCGCGAGGTCGTCGACGGATTCCCGGACAAGTCGTGGTGCGACTGGATCGTCGAATGCCTCAGCCTGGTGCAGCCGGAGCTGGTCGCGCACAACTTCGGCAGGAAGGGCGCGTTGACCCGGGACGTGCGTACCGAGCAGCTCGCGCCGGCCTTGGCGTTCCGGCCCGATCTGGCGGTCGTGTTGTGCGGGGGCAACGACCTGCTGCGTGGAAGTCTCAGCGGTGTCGCCGAGGAATACTACGCGATCGTCGGCGAGCTGCGGGAGTACGGCGCCACCGTGGTGACGATGTCATTGTTCGACATCAGCAGGACCGCTCTCGTGCCCGAGCGGTTCGCACGGTCGCTGAAGCAGGGCTTGGACCGGTTGGCCGCGACGGTGCGCGAGGTCGCCGAGCGGCACGGCTGTGTGCACCTCGACTTCGGCGCACACCCGAGCTCGGCGGAGGCGTCCGTCTACGCGGCGGACCTTCACCACCTGACGACGCGCGGACAGGCGGTTGTCGCGGCGGAACTCGTCTGTCGGCTCGCCGTGGTAGTGCCCCTACGGTAGCGAGCCAGGCACCGGCACCTGGAAGCGCACGACGGTGCCGCTCCCGACCACGCTGTCGGTCGTGAGCACTCCGCCGAGCAACTCGATCCGTTCCTGCATCGAGGTCAGGCCGACGCGGTCCTGGCTGTGCGCCTGACGGATCCGGTCGAGCTCGAAGCCGCGGCCGGTGTCGGTCACCACTGCGGTGATCAGGCCGCCGAGCGCGCTGAGTGAGACGTCGAGCGTGGCCGAGCCCGAGTGGATCAGGGCATTGCGTACCGCCTCGCGCAGCGCGAGATAGAACTCGCGCGCATAGGCGGTCGGCAGCACGTCGACGTCTCCCTCGACGAGGACGCGCGTGTCGATGTGGCTCGCGTTCGCCTCGAGGTAGGAACGTACCGCCTGGCCGAGCCCCTGCGCGTCGAGCGGATCGCGCAGGTCGGCCGACATCACCCGGATGGTGTCCACGGCTTCTTCGAGCATCCGCCGCGTCTTGGCCAGATCGCCGCGCGCCTCGTCATCGGGCACGTGCAACAGCGAGAGCTCCAAGTACTGCATGCCGACGCCCACCGCGTGCGCTGCGCGGTCGTGCAACTCGCGGGCGAGTCGCCGACGCTCCTCGTCGTTGGCGCGGTGTACCCGGTCGAGCAGGTACTCGACATAAGCCGCGGCCGCGTGACTCATCCGCCAGCTGATCGCCCAGTTGAGCGCGAGGGCCGCGGCGCGTTCCGATTCCGGTACCCCGGCAGCGGCCCATTCGCGCACGGTCACCGGCAGCGCGGCCTGGAAGATGTAGCTGGCCGCGAGTAGCGAGTCCGCGGGCCGCGCCCCGGCCGCGGCCCGGCTCACGCCGATGCGGATATTGACGTCCCCGGTGGCGCCGCCGGCCGCGCGCAGACCGTGGAGCACCGCCTTGCCCATGGCGGCTGGTGTCTCTTCTGGCGCGTCCTCGTCTCCAGGCCGGTCGCCCACCATGTCGAGCACGGCGTGTATCTGTTCCCGCAGTTGGCCGGTGGTGTCGGCGGCGGCCAGCAGCGGACTGTGCGAGTCGGCCAGCAGCGCGAGGTATTCGCGGACGATCTCCTCGCGCCCCTGCGCGGTCAGTGGTGGTCGGCGTCTCCGTTCGTCAATCATCGACTTCCCCGTGCGGGCTCCCGGGTCTGGCCCGGTATGCGGATCAGTTCTCTGTCCTTGCGCGGTGCGGCGGCTTCCGTTGCCGCAGGGTCGGAATGAAGGCCGGCTTCCACGTACTTGAAAGGGTCCTGGCGTCGCCGAAGAAACCACTGCGCGGTATGCGAATCCCCGTATCCCGCGCACCCTGTGTCGGAGAGCGATCTCCGGCGCAAACATACGGATGCTGCTGCTTACAGTCAAGCATTTGCACGCGTTCCGGAACCTGTTGCAGCGGATACCGCGATAAGCCGCTCTCGGAGTTCGGCGGCCAGAGCCGCGACGGTCTCCGGCCGGTACAGGTCCTCGTCGTATTCGATCCGGCCGGCCAGCCGCTCGCCCGAGACATCGAAGGTCAGCTCGAGGTCGACCCGGACCGTGCCGTTCGGTACGGCCTCGGGACGCAGCCGCACGCCCTTGGCGAACCCGGTCTCCGCCGTGCCGCCGGGTAGGTTCCCCATGTTCACCAGGATCTGGAACAGCGGGTTGCGGGCCGCGTCCCGGGTCCGGTGCAGCCGGTCTACCAGCACGGTGACCGGCACCTCCTGGTGCTGCGCGGCGTCGAGCAGCGCGTCGGACACGCGGGCGATCGTCTCGGCCATCGGGCGATCCGGCGCCGCCGTGAGCACGATCGGCACGGTGTTCGAGAACGGTCCGATCATCCGCTGCGTCTGCGGGGTGGTGCGGCAGGCCATCGGCACGCCCACGGTCGCCCGCGTCCGCCCGGTCCGCCGGGCGAGTACGTCCCCGAATACGCTCAGCAGCACGACGAACAGCGTCGTGTGCCGCTGCGCGGCCAAAGTCCGCAGGGCGCCGGTGGTGTCGTCCGGGAGGTCGAACCAGGCATTGCGGCCGCGGTGCCGCGCGGACTGCGGACGCGGCAGGTCCGGGGCGAGCACAGCGGGTTCCGCCTCGCCGAGTCGGCCGCGCCAGTGCTCGACCAGCCGGTCAAGCCGCTCGCCGATCAGCTGTTCGCGCTGCCACTCGGCGTAGTCTCCGAACGCGGCCTCGCCGCCGTCGGCGGCCGCGCCCGGTTCGCCGCCATGCTCGTACAGGGCGCCGAGGCGGGCCAGCAGGAGGTCGAAGGAGGCCCCGTCGATCGCAGCGTGGTGAGCCACGAACATCAGTATGTAGTGATCCTGCGTCTGGCGTATCAGTTCCGTGCGTACCCACGGCCCGGCGTCCAGATCGAACCGGGTGCGCGCCAGTGCCTCCACCCGTGCACGAGCCCGCCGCGCCGGATCCGAGGCCGCGGTCAGATCGCGTACCGCGGTCACCGGGATCGGGACGGCGCCGCTGCGCACGGCGAGACCGTCCGGTGTCAGGACCGTGTGCGAGGTCAGGATCGGGTGACGGCGGATCAGTTCGGCCACCGCCGCGACCAGGCGATCGGGATCGAGTGCGCCGGTGAGGTGCAGCGCGAAGGACACGTTGTGCATCGGTACGCCGGGGCACATCCGCTCCGCGATCCAGATCTGGTCCTGCACGCAGGAGGCCCTGGCCAGGCCGTCGGGCCGCGGCCGCGCCGGGATCGGGGCGGCCGGGCCGGCCGCCGGCGCCGCCACGACCCCGGCCCGCGCCCGGGCCAGCAGCGCGGCGCGCTGCTTTGATGTGAGTTCCCTGATTTGTGCGGCGGTGGCGGGCACCGGGTCCTCCCAGGTTTGTTCGAATGCGTTCGGATTTCACGTGGTGGTGGTCGTCGTGGCCGTGGCCGTGGTCGTGCTCGACTCCGTCACGGCGACCCGGCGCTTCGCCGCCTCCGGATGCGCGAAGCCCAGCAGCCGTGCCGCCTCGCGCTCGGCGTCGTCCGGGATCGGCGTGCTGCCGAGCGGGTTGAGCGTGAGCACCGCGGTGCCGTCCTCGACGGCGCTCGTCCACAGGCCGGCCACCCGGCCGTCGACGAGATACGTCGCGGCGACATCGCCGTTCGCGCGATTGACCACGCGCTCCAGCAGGTCCGCGTCGATGATGCGGGCTCGGACATCGTGGGCGAGCAAGGCCGAGTCCCATTTCGGCAACAGCCGGAAGGGCGCGACCGGGACGTCGTCCGGGTCGGGCCACGGCGCGTCCGGCACGTCGAGCAGGGCCCGGCCGTCCGGGCCGGTGAGCCGCTCCAGTGGGCCCGCGTGGTCGATCCCCGCCTTCATCGCGCCGACCCGCAGCCCGGCGAAGCGCGCGGCGTCCGCCGGGCTCGCCGGACCGTAAGCGGTCAGATACGTGCGCAGGAACCGGCCGACCGCCTCCGGCCCGGATACCGGTGCCGACTCGGGCCAGACCGAGAACGAGGCGTTTCCATGCCACCGCCAGTACCCCGCGGGCGGCACCTGGACGAGTGGCACGAGGCCGCGGGCGATGTGCAGCCGGTCCCGGCGGCGCTCCACCACGCCCGGCGCCGCCGCCTCGACGAGATCGGCGAGCTCCTCGCCGGTGCGCCCCTCGCGCGCCGCCGCCTCGACCCGCCGCACCACGGCGTCCGGGTCGAGTCCGGGATACCGGCCGAGCCAGTGTGCCGTGGACTGCGCGCGGTAGATCTCGGCGTACAGCGCGAAGTCCTCTGCGGCGGCGAGATGCAGCGTGCCTCGCATCAGCGTGGCCTTGACCACGGAGCGCGCGGCGAGGCACGCTTCCAGACCTTCGGCGGTGAACCCCTCGAGTCGGGCCAGCAGCGCCAGGTACGGCGACGGCGAGTACTGCCCCTGCAGACCCACCAGTCGCCGTACCGCCGCAGCGCAGTCCGCGCGCGAGCGTTCCAACAGCAGCTGCCGGCTCAGATATGACAGGGTCAATCTGCGTTCTGAGATGGTCGCGGGTGCGGTCATCGTCGCTCCGTCGCTCGGTTCGTGGGTCGCGGCCGGCCGGTCAGCCGACCGCCGCGGTCGCCAGGTCGACCACGCCGGCCTCGGCCAACTGACCCGTGATCAGCGCGGCCAACTGCGCGGCGTGGGTGCGCACGAAGTAGTGACCGCCGCCTTCGATCCCTGCGACCGACACGTCCTCGGCCCACAACCGCCAGTCTAGGTACCGCTCCCGGTAGCGTTCGGAGGTGTGGTCTTCGTCCCCGAAGACGCACAGCACAGGGGCGCTGACCGGCTCCGGGGCGAAGGCGCGCGAGTCGGCCTGGAACCGCATCGACCCGATGTGGTCCCGGCGGCCGATCTTCATGATGTGGTCGAGGCTCGCCCAGTCGAGCGGGCCGTCGAGACCGCCCATCGAGCGCAGCACGTCGGCCCACTCCTCGTTGCTGGTGACGGTCTCCGCCTGGAGCGAGCCCTCCGGGTCGTCCGACGGCAGCGCCGCCCCGACCGCCACCGCGGCAAGGTCGACGGCGCGGTCTTCGAGCTCCCGCGCCAGCGCGATGGTGAACCAGGTGCCGGCGCAGTGCCCGTACAGGGCCACCGGTCCGGTGGCCTTCGCCTCGATCTCGTCAGCGCAGCGGCGTACGCCCTCGTCGAAGGACAACGGTTCCGCGTCGAGGCTGCCGGGGTCGTGTCCGGGCAGGCTGACGCCGTACACGGCCACTTCCGCCGGAAGTTCCTCGGCCAGGTCGCGGAACGCGATCGCGCTGCCGCCGCCGTAGGGCACGCACACCACGGCCGGCGCCTGCGCGCCCGGACCGGGACGCAACGGTTGCAGGATGTCGGCCGCGGCCGGGTCACCGACCGAGCCCACCCGCAGCGCGAGGTCGCGCACGGTCGGGTTCTTGAACAGCTCGACGACCAGCATGGCGCGATCGATCTCGAACACGGCGCGCACCGCCGTGAACGAGTCGCCGCCGAGGTCGAAGAAGTTGTCGTCGAGACCGATCTCGTCCATGCCGAGCACCTTGCGCCAAGCCGCGGCCACCCGAAGCTCGGCCGGGGTGCTCGGCACCCCGCCCTCGGTCTCGGTGGCCGCGCGCTGCGCGGCCAGTTCGCCGAGGGCGCGCCGGTCGACCTTGCCGTTCGGCGTGGTCGGCAGCTTGTCCACGGTGAGGATCACGGCCGGCACCATCGAGACGGGCAACGCCTGCTCCAGCCAGGCGCGCAGGTCGGCGGGCACCGGCCGGTGGCCCTCGGCGGGCACGATCACGGCGGCCAGCACGGTGTGCCCGCGCTCGCCGCGCGGCACCACCACCGCCTCGTGCACGGCGGTGTGCCGCCGCAGTACGGCTTCGATCTCGCCGGTCTCGATGCGCAGGCCGTGCACCTTCACCTGGAAGTCCAGTCGGCCGAGCAGCTCGATCACGCCGTCCGGCCGGTAACGGGCCAGGTCGCCGGTCTTGTAGAGCCGTTCGGTGCGGCCGTTGGCGAAGGTGTGCCTGACGAAGCGCCGCGCGGTCAGGTCCGGCCGGTTGAGGTAGCCGGCCGCGAGGCCGACGCCGGCCAGGTGCAGTTCGCCGGGCACGCCGACCGGCAGCGGCTGCAGCCCGCCGTCCAGGATGTACGCCCGCTGATTCGCCATCGGGCGGCCGTAGGGGATCGAGGTCCAGGCCGGGTCGACCTCGCCGACCTCGAAGACGACCGAGTCCATCGACGCCTCGGTCGCGCCGCCGAGGCTGATCACCGCACAGTCCGGGACAGCGCGGCGCAGCCGGTCCGGCAGCGTCACCGGGATCCAGTCGCCACCGAGCAGAGCGAGGCGCACCGCGCCGAACGGGTCGCCGGCCGCCTCGGCAGCGTCCAGCGCGAGCTCGAGCAGAGCGGGCGCGGAGTGCCATACGGTCACCTGGTGACGGGACATCAGCTCGACCCAGCGGGCCGGTTCGCGGACCGCGGCCGGCTCGGGCACGATCGTCGTGGCTCCCGCGGCGAGCGTGCCGAGCAGATCGTAGACCGACATGTCGAAGCTCGGCGACGAAACCGCGAGCAGCGCGTCGCCGGGCCCGATCCGGAAGCGGTCGTTGAAGTCGGTGAAGTTGTTCACCGCGCCGCGGTGGCGCAGCACGATGCCCTTCGGGGCACCGGTGGAGCCCGAGGTGTAGATGACGTACGCGGGCTCCTCCGGCGTGACATCCGGCAGCGCGCAGTCCACGTCCGGCCGGGTGAGTTCGCCGACCGTGAGCGTCAGCGCCTGCTCGCCGGCCAGGTCCCGCAGTTCGGGGGCGCATACGACGGCGCGGCACCCGCTGTCCTCGACCATGTAGGCCACCCGGCGGGCCGGATAGTCCGGGTCAAGCGGCAGGAAGCACGCGCCGGCCTTGAGCACGCCCAGGATCGTCGCGGCCTGATCGAGCGAGCGGCGCAGGCAGATTCCGACGATGTCACCTGGCACGATTCCCGCGCGCACGAGACCGCGGGCGATCGCAGTGGCCCGCTCGTCCAGCCCGCGATAGGTCAGCGACTGCTCGCCGCAGACCACCGCGATGCCCTCCGGCGTGCGCGCGACGCTGTCCTCGAACAGCGTGTGCAGGCAGGAAGTGTCAGGGTATGGACGCTCGGTCGCGTTCCAGGCGTCGAGGATCGCGTCCTGCTCCGCGGTCGGCAGCAGGCCGATCGACGCGGTCGGCTGATCCGGGTCGGCGACGGCGGAGCACAGCAGGCTGTGCAGGTGCCCGAGGACGCGCTCGGCGGTAGAGCGGTCGAACAGATCCGCGCTGTATCCGATGTCGAGCACGGCGCCGCCCGGCCGCACGTGCAGGCCGAATCCGAGGTCGAACTTGGCCGCGTCGGTCTCCGGCGGGAGCTCGTCGGTCTCCAGGCCGACGAACCGCGCTCCGGTCAGCTCGAACTCGTCGGCGCCGACGTACACCTGGAACAGGGGATTGCGACCCGAGCCGCGGTCCGGGCGCAGCGCCTGCACCACCAGGTCGAAGGGGACGGCGGCGTGCGGGGCGCCGGCCAGATCCGCGTCGCGGGTGCGGGCCAGCACGGCGCGGAACGTGGGTTCGCCGCTCAGGTCGGTGCGCAGGACGACGGTGTTGGCGAACGGGCCGATCACGTCGGCGGCCGCGGGGTGGTCGCGGCTGGGGGCGGTGGTGCCGAGGGCCACGTCGTGCGCGCCGGTGTATCGGGAGAGCAGGGCGGCGACAGCGGCGGCGACCGCGTGGAACAGCGTCGCGCCGTGCGCGTCGGCCAGTGCGCGCAGGCCGTCCACCAAAGACTGCGGCAGCTCGCGGGTCAGGTAGCCGCCGGCGTTGGTCGGCCGGTCCGGTGCCGGCCGGTCGGAGGGCAGGTCGAGAGCGGTCACGCCGGCGAGCGCGGTGCGCCAGTAGTCGAGGTCCGCGCGGGCCTGCGGGCCGGCGACGCGGTCGCGCTGCCAGCCCGCATAGTCCTGATATGTGAACGTGCCGGGTTCCGCCTCGTCCGGACCCGCCGCCCGTCCGGCCAGGCGCGTCGCGTACCCGGTGGCGAGCTGCTCGCGCAGGATCTCCAGGGACCTGCCGTCCACGGCCGCGTGGTGGATGACCAGCGCGAGTACGTGTTCATCGACATCGGTGCGCAGCAGCGCGGCGCGAATCAGCGGACCGGTGGCCAGATCGAAACGCGCGGACTCGGCCGTGCGCAGGTAGTCGCGCAGCGTGGGCGCACCCGCCACGGTCAGATCGACCAGCGGGACGTCCAGCCGGAAGCGCGACGCCGCCGACTGCAGCAGGTCGCCGCCGGACTGCCGGAAGACCGTGCGCAGGGCGCTGTGTCGGTCGACCACCTCCTGCAACGCCGCGCGCAGGCTGTCCGTGTGCAGTGCCCCGCGCATCCGCAGGCTGTAGGAGACGGCGTAGGCGGAACCATCCGCGTCCAACTGTTCCAGGAACCACAGGCGCTGCTGTGCGAACGACGCCGGCGAGGCTCCGCCTCCGGCGGTGGAGGGCTCATACATGCGCGCTTCCCTTCCTTTTCGGGGTGTGTGCGACGCCGGGACCGTACGCGGCCGCGGTCATGCGCCGGTTACCCGCCGGGTGCGGGATAACCGGGTGATAACCGCGTCGACGGACACTGCTGAGGTCGCGCCCGCGAGAGCCGCGGCACCGGCCCGTGGAAAGAGAAGGCTGACTTATGACTACCGACCAGGCCGAGTCCGTGCCCGCCGACCCGATGTCCGCCGAGCCCGGTTCGCCCGCACCCCCGACTCCGGCGGCCGAGCCCGCCGCACCCACCGACCGACGCTGGGCCGCGCTGGCGCTGCTCGGCGTGGTCCAATTCATGATCGTCATCGACAACACGATCGTGAACGTCGCGCTGCCGTCGATCAAGCAGGCACTCGGCTTCTCCGAGGCCGGGCTCACCTGGGTTGTCAACGGCTACGCGATCGCCGCGGCCGGCCTGGTCATGCTCAGCGGCCGGATCGCCGACCTGCGCGGCCGGCGCCGGATGTTCCAGCTCGGCACGGCCGTGTTCACGGCCGCCTCACTGTGCAGCGGCCTGGCCTGGAACCAGGGAGCACTGCTGGCCGGCCGCTTCGCCCAGGGTGTCGGCGAGGCACTGGCCGGTTCGGCCGCGTTCTCGATCGTCGCCCTGCTCTTCCCGGAGGGGAAGGAGCGGGCGAAGGCCTTCGGGATCTGGGGGGGTCTCGCCGGGTTCGGCGCCGGCGTCGGCGTGATCGCCTCCGGTCTGCTGACCGAACTGGCGGGCTGGCGCTGGATCTTCCTCATCAATATCCTGCCGGGCATCGTCGCCGTGCTGCTGGTGCGCCGCCTGATCGTGGAGAGCCGTGCCTCGGGCGAGGAAAGACAGCGGCTCGACTTCGTCAGCGCGATATTCCTGGTGGCCGCGGTCGGCGGCAGCGTGCAGGCACTGCTCGCCGTCACCCAGGCCCCGTTCACCTCGGCGCGCGTGCTGGCACCGATCGGAGTCGGCGCCATCGCGCTCGCGGTCTTCCTGGTGCTTCAGGCCGTCAAGGCCGAGCCGCTGGTGCCGCTGCGCTTCTTCACCAACCGGGTCCGCGTCTCCGGCTACCTGACCATGCTGTTCCTGTTGGGCAGTTCGTCCGCCGTGTTCTTTCTGCTGGCCGTGTTCATGCAGCAGGTGCTGGGCTATTCACCGATCCAGAACGGACTCGCCTGGCTGCCGTTCTGCGCGGCCTTCATGCCAGGCCTGATGGCCTCGTTCCGGCTGACCGGCCGCTTCGGTTATCGCACGACTCTGATCGCCGGCCTCGGGATCGCCGCCGCCGGCGTCGCACTGCTCTCCGAGGCCGCGCCCGGAGGCGGCTTCGCCACACAGCTGCTGCCCGGACTGGTGATCACGGCCTTCGGCTTCGGTATGGCCAACCCGGCGTTGGGCCAGTCCGTCATGCACGGCGTCACCGAGCAGGACGCGGGGCTCGCCTCCGGGGTCAGCGGCACCGTCAGCCAGCTGTCCGGGGTGCTGGGCCTGGCCGTGTTCGTGAGCGTGGCGTTGGGTGTGACCCGCGCCGGCGGAGCGGCCCGGCACCTGACCGCCTCCGGCTTCCACTCCGCGTTCGTGTCGGCCGCCGTCTGCCTCGCGGCGGGTGCGGTGCTCGCCGCCGTCGCGCTGCCCGGCCGGACCGCTACCGAGACCGCTGAGGGGTGAGCCGGCGATGGCGACGATGATCCTTGTGACGCACGGCAGCAAGGGGGACGTGCTGCCCTTCATCAAGCTCGCCCGGACGCTGCGGGAGCGCGGCCACCGGGTCAGATTCCTGACACATGCCGTGTTCGCCGATGCAGCGCGGGACACCGGGGTCGAGTTCGTTCCCATCGACACCGTGGAGCAGTACCGCAGGCAGCAGCAGGACGAGGAGGCGTTTCTGGTCGGGCAGCTGCGCGGCCTCGAACCGGAGTCCGTGCTCGCCTTCTACCGGCGCAACCGACTCTACGAGACCGTGCGGGGCGAGGTGGAGCTGATCGGCGAGCACCGCGACGACCCCGACGCGGTCGTGGTGGCGCGACACTCCTCGGGCCTGTCCGCGTTGACGGCCCGTGAGCTCTACGGCCTGCCCGCCGCCTGGGTGTCGCCGACCCCGAGCATGCTGATGTCCATGCCGGCCGCGGTCGTGACGCATCGGGAGATCCTGGCCGAGCTGCTCCAGGAGCAGCTGCGCGCCCCCTTGGGTCTGCCTCCCGTCACCGACTGGGCCGGCTGGCTCGACTCGGCCGACCTGCAGCTGGGCATGTGGCCGCGCTGGTTCGACCGCGCGGGCACCCCGGCACCGAGCGGGGTGCACCCGGTGGGATTCATGCTCGACGACGGCGCCGAGTCCGGCGGCCTGCCGGACGGGCTCGATGCCCTGCTCGACCGAGACCCGGCCCCGATCTTGATCAGCGGCAGTTCCGGCGGCCTGAGCCGGGACGTGTTCAAGACCTTCGCCCTGTCCGCCGCGGCGAAAGTCGGGCGCGGCGCGATCGTCGTCGGCGGTCGGCGCGAGGATCTGCCCGCCAACGCCGCCTGGTACCCCTCGCTTCCGTTCGCCGACGTGGTGCCACGGGTCGGCGCGATCATCCACCACGGCGGCATCGGCACCGTCGCCCGGGCCCTGAGCAGCGGCACCCCCCAGCTCATCCTCGCCTACAACTTCGACCGGCCCGACAACGGCCGACGGTTGCAGGCCCGGTCCCTGGCCCGGTGGCTCCCCCCGAAGCTGTGGACCGAGGACGCCATCACCGCGGCGCTCGAGGCGATACTCGCCACGGACCCCGTCCCGAACCGCTACCGCCCCGACTTCTCCGCCTCCGCGGCGGCCGCCGCCGCGCGCATCGAATCGCTGATCGGCACCTCGCGCCCGTCCGTCCCCGAGCCGGCCGCCGCAGTGATCTGAGCGCCACCTCGCCGTCCCGACAACTACAAGGAATCAGATGTCTCCAGGTCCTCGAAAGGGGTAGGTACTCCGCAGAGCGCTTCCACAGCCGCAACGCGGCCGTCGCCTCGCCCAGGGTGGCCTTGAGCTCCTCGTTCTCCCGCCGAGCTGGGCATCACGCGCCGAGGACGACGCGCTCTTGCCCCTGCCCGCACGTGCCCGGCCCGATCCGCCTCGAGGAACTGCCGGCCTCCAGTGCCCGTGCTCTGCTCGGAGACCTTGTACTGCCGGGCCGCTCCCCGGTAAGGATCGGCAGCACGATCCTCGTCTTCTGCTTCAGCGGGAACACCGGCGCACGACTCATCTCAGCTCCTTGGCGCAGAGGTCAAGAAACCCCTGTGCCATAAAGTCTGACGTACGACATATGGAGTTGCTCCGTCATTTCACACACCCTTGCTTTGTCCATGCATGGTCATATGGTCTGGAGTTGCTTCTGTCGTTGTCGTTGTCGTTGTCGTTGCGTCTCGGTTCGGCAACCTGATCTCGGTCGTGGGTGACGGTGCGGCAGGATTCGGTCATGTC